>ERZ1046740.2590-NODE-2590-length-11532-cov-4.202143_pt1 | contig 11532 bp, 25 predicted proteins | sample MGYA00383093_ERZ1046740 | MGnify/ENA primary metagenome ERZ1046740 (study PRJEB29581, sample SAMEA5548363) | metagenome | biome: marine; feature: coastal; material: water | depth 25 m | study: Short-term variability in the microbial, nano- and picoplankton...
TCATCCAACTCCCTCGGCCAAGTTACCTCTTTGAAACAATCAGCACACAAGAGGTGCAGGTCGTCCCATGAGTCCAAGTCTTGATACAACTCGCACATCACGCACTCGCTTCCATCATTCATTTTTCCCATGTTCATTCCTCCACGCATCCTTTACAGCAACAATACTCACTTAGCCCTAAAGCCCTCAAACCTGAATCGCATTTGAAACACTCTAAGTACGCTTTGAAAAGCCTGTCTGTTTCACTCACGCCGTCACCTCCAACGGTTTTCCACATGAAGGGCAAAAAATCCTTGAGAAACAATATCCTATGTTTTCCCATGCGTCTTCTATATCGTCAAGGCACTCTTGAAATATAGGGTCTATCTTAACACATTTCTTACAAGTAATCACGCCATCACCTCCCACAGTGTTTCGTATTCGCTACCAACAACACTACAGGAAGCATCGCACCACTCATCAACGACTCTTTCAATCCATTGAACTCCTTCTTCTCCAATGTGTTGTTTCCACTTACGCCAATCCTTTCCTTCGTAAATGAGTATGTCGTGTGAATCACCATCCTCCCCATAGTGGATTCTGTATTCAATAATTTTCTTCACTCCTTCACCTCCACACTTTCTTCTCTTGTTTTACAACCCAAATGGTTGTAGTAATGAGGTCTTTCTTTAGTAGCAACCCCCCATTTAGTTTTAGTTCCGACAGGAACTTTTACCAAGTTCCACCCACATGTTTTACAAAATCCACTCACGCCGTCACCTCCACGCCTCGCCACCAGTCGGGGGCAGGTGTTCCCTTCTCCCACTTGGCGAACTGCTTGCTGTGGTAGTAGGCTTGGTATGCCTTGACCGCATCTGCATCACGGTACTCGTCGGGCATGGCCTGTGCGAATGGAGTCATTTCAAGAGTGCCAAAATGCACCGCATTGGTATTAGCACCTGTGTAAATCATCATAGACATGTGTTTTATTGGGCCATGACAAGCGTGCAATTTTCCGAACCTACTAAGGTACTCGCCACATAAAGCGAGTGCGTGTTGAGCCAACCAATGAAAGTTGTTGGTACTGTCACCCGCCCATACTGTACAAGGATGATGCTTGTAGCCACCCTTGTAGGGCGTACCTGCTTTGGTGAGTGGCATCTGCTCATCAGTAGCACCATGTCGGCGCAGGGCTGATGCCATCATCTGTGCGGCCTCAACGCACATCTTAGGCACATGCTTGTCGCAGTGCATGTGAGCCGCAACAGTAGGGTCGGTGTCAAGTACGAAGATGTTCATTCAATCACTCTCCTCTCCAAACGGTAGGTCATCTCCTTCTGCGATAAAATCAGCCTCATGTGTGGCTCCACACAGTTGACATATGGCACTAAACCTACCGTAAAATTCGGGCGTATCACCGCACATCTCCCAACCTGTCATTTCCGCATCCGTCATTTTCCAATCGTGCAAGCACATTAGTCCCACCTCGATGCAAGTTGGTCTGCTCGCAGTGCTTCAAGTTCATTGTGACAATCATCACAAATGTACTGGTCACTGTCGTGGTAGTCTTCTGCACAGATGGCGCATTCTTCTTCATTCATTCTTCTTCACCGCCTTCTCTAAACTCCGACCACTCATCGTTAAGGGTAATTGTATCATTCATGTCATAGTACGCATGTCGCTTAATACCGCACCGCTTACATTGACTTACTATGCTTATGGCTTCTTTCAATCTCACTGTATCAATATCAAACCATGCGTGTTTATCATCAGCACACACCGTTGCGGAGTAGCCTGTGTCACGCCACCGCTGTAGTCGTTTCATCTGTGATTCAAGAGCAAGCATCTGCTCTCGTATGTTTTGTTCTATTTGTTTTTCCTTCATCGTTTCTCATCTCTTGTTTCTTTTGTTCTTTATATCAAATCGAATTACTCGTCAAATCGGTAAGGTATGCCGTACTGATACAGGACAGTCCAAACGGTGTTCGCCACCTTCCTGTACCCGTAGTCTTGCTTGTCGATTGTGTTCTTGAAGTTGTCATAGGTCATGTGTTCCAAGCGACGGGACATGAACTCAATCACATCTTCCCGTGGTACATCAGCACGAAACGGATAGTCTGCGTCAGTATTGATGTACAACTCCGCATCACTGAATGTACGAGTGATGTGCTTGGGGTTGCGTGCCCGCACCAGTAGGTGGTCGGGCTTGTGACGGTGAGCAACGATGCTCAACCAGCCTTCGGTCAATGCTACCCACATTCAGTCTTCCTCCGTTTGAATGAAATCCATTCTTTCGTCGCATACATCACAAACCATGTGGTCGTATTCTACACTTCCGTGGCCTTGCTGATACAGCATGTAGATACACTCCATACAGCATCTCTTGATTACATTCATTCTTCATTCCTCCACTGTTCTTCTGTGTAGTCCTCATCAAAATCTTCCAAGTGCTTGTAAGTAGTGCCGTTATTCTTAATGACTTCCATCATGTCCTTTGCGAATCGCAAGCCAAGTTTTCTGTCTTCTTGATACAGCCGTATGAAAGTGAGTACACCCTCGTAAGACCCCCACTTCTTATCCATTCTTTCAATGTGATATTTGAGTTCTTCAATATCGACATAACCTGCTCCGACACCATCAATGAGCATTCGATGATTGAGATAACCAAGCATGTATTCAATGCCGTCGTCACTCATACTCATTCAATCACCTCCTAACTTGAATCGCTTTTCGATTTCATGAAAAGCCTCGTAGATTTTATCCTGTGCATATTCAATCGCTTTACTGAGAGCCTCTCGGTCGTCGTATGTCTTGTTATTTGCGAATCGCAAGCCCTTTCCTCCGAACTTTACATACGCTTGGTAGAATACACACTGTTCATTGAGAGGTAGTCCGTCCATAGGCTCACTAATCCATTCCCATACTTTTTCGCTAAACAATTCCATATGGTCATAGCCGAGGAACAGTGCGTGCGCCATCCATTCTTTGTTTTCCTGTGTCATTCTCATTCAACCACCACCGCTTGTAGTGCCGCCGCCTCGGAGTAGTCCTCGAATGCGTTCTTCCATGCCGCTTGCTTTTTTCGTGCCAGTGGCCCGAACAGTGCGCTCTCCATTCGCTTGATACTCTTGTCGCCGTTGCGTAGTTCAGTAGCGTGGTGGTCTATGTATTCAGTCAGTGCATTGTAAGCGGCCCATGCTGTACCCTCCATGTTGCCGACCTTGTTGTTGTCGCCAGCAAGTAGTGACAATAACTTGTCCATAGTACGCTGTGTTGTTTTATGAGTGCTAACCCTTCCGTCTTCATCAGTCGCCAATCCTAACGAGTCAACGAAGTATGCCTTCGCCTCATCCAATGTCATCTCAATGTCAAGCAGTTCAACCGCTTGCTCACCCCATGCGAAGAAGGCTTCGTTGGCTTGGTTGAATACCTTTTGAATAGCCTCCAAGTGTTCACCCTGCTTGCCAGTGTGTCGTACTCGCCAAATGAAATCGCTACCCTGTCGGAGTGCCATGTTCAATGTGTTTTGGCATACCACACGGATAGGTGTGAGCATGATGACAAGTGAACCTGTGCCATCGTGAGTGTTCGTGATAAGAAGGAACTGATTGATTGTGTCAACGCCACCAAGCACGATGTTGTTTGGCATACGGGCCAAGACCCATACCTTCTCACCGTTGCCAAGCGCACCGCAAACCTCAATCTTACCTTCCTGTGTTTGGAACAGGTCGTCAATGTAGGAGAAGGCATCAACATTCTGCCATGCCTTCCATACCTTACCCACTGCTTTGCCGTTGCGTGTCAGTGGTACAAGTTTCTCTCCATCGTTGCGGAATACACCGTAGGTTTCCGGTACAACTTCCAAGCCGTTCGTACCATCAATGTACATCAGTGGTATCTTTTCGACTTGCCAATTTAGATGCGCTTTTTCTAACGCCTCATAACTTGTCATCAGTCCTTCTGTTTGTGTTCCTAAGCCATGCCACGGTGTACTACCGCTCCATGCTGTCATCCATTCTTCGTCTTTTGTTTGTGCTAATCCATGCATATTATTTCATCTCCATTTTGTTTTCTTTCATTTCTTTTTTCTTTTGTTCTTTATATCAAATTGCTTTCAGTGTTATTCTTCTTCTCCAAAGTTCGGTAAGTGTCCGTGAGTATCTTCGTTGCGTTGCCGGAATACTTCTGCAACATCAGCAAACAGTTCCGGTCTGTCATGGATAGACATGTTTGTAATGCGAGAGTCCTCAAGCAAACACACCATGTCCCGTAGCCTTCGGACTTCTGCAAGTAGAAGTGGTGCGTCTGCTATGAGTTGTGCGTTTGCTTCACTCAATTCGTCATGGTCGAAATGATAGTTTTGAATCTCGGCTCGCTTCTCATGCTCACCAACATAGACTCGCCAACCAGTGTTGTTCACTATGTGTCCATACTCCAATACATCGTGGCTTGCTTTCCACGGTGCGGGTGTATGCCCTTCGTATTTGTCTGTGTCAATCATTCTTCATTCCTCCAAGGCATCTCCGCTACCAATTCATCAAGTGTCATGTGTGGTTCACCTACAATGTGTAAGTACAATTCATCAGCGACAAGTCGCAATCGCTTGTACGCTTCAAGGAGAAGTGGTGCGTCTGCTATGAGTTCTGCATCAGCATTATTGTTAGCCGACTGCATGAACATAGCCGAACCATCAGCCATTCGCCAACCCTTAGCGGGTGTATGTCCTTCGTATTTGTCTGTGTCAATCATTCTTCTTCACCTGCTACTTCCAATAATGCCCATGCGGTATCATTTGCTCTCGTCAAATTGTAAACTTCTTCACGCAACCGCTTGACTTCTTCTTCCAAGTTGTTCCATTGTATCGTACTCACTTGAGCAATTGAGTTTTCACCATTGTAGTATTCTTGGCATCCTTTGTTGAAAGCATCCTCATCCAATTCACCTGTCAGTCTAATACCCTGCACTGCTGTAGCGAGATGGTGTATAAATGCCGCACCACTCGACCATTCATCCACACCATCAGCGAACTCTTTGTATGCTCGCAACCGCTTGACTTCTGCCAAGAGAAGTGGTGCGTCTGCTATGAGTTGTGAGTCTATGTTACACTCTTCATAACAAGGTACGCTTGCTACTTTCTGTCCATCATCATTGATGATACTGTATGTACTGTGGTTTATCTTGTGCTTCCATCCTGTGCTGTGGTTTTCGTATTTGTCTGTGTCAATCATTCGTTCACCAACCTGTCTATGATGTAGTCATGCAAGTCAGCATCCACTCGCTCACCTGTCTTGTTATTGATGATGCGAACAACCTCATTGATGAGTTCAAGTCGCCCTTCACGCAACCGCTTGATTTCCTTCTCCAATTCATCCAACGATACTCTCGCTGATGCCATCCATTTGTCTGTGTCAATCATTCTTCTTCGCCTCCGAACTCGCAATAGATTTCGTATGTGATACCATCAGCATCGGTGTAGTCGTCAGCCACTTCTCGTAGTAGCCCACGCAACCGCTCGCCTTCTTTGAGAAGTGTGCGTATTTCTTGTTGCATTTCCATGTATCGCTTGACTTGGTGTGCGGTCATGTATTGTCCACTCATTCAATCACCTTCTTTGGGAATGCGTACTCATCATCGCCGTAGCCAAGCACATCATCTGCATTGTACTCCAAGCGGAGTACAACATCTTCGTCTGCTTGAACGAGTTCACAGTCTTTCATTGTGCGCTTGATAACTTCATCCACTTGTACCATCGTAAGTTGTGGCCGCATGTACAACGCTTGCTCCATCATCGCTTTGTACAAAGCCATGCTGTCAATCATATCTGCTGTTGCGCTCTCTTGGGGGGTTGGGGTGTCGGTATTCGATTCCATCAATTACCGTTTCTTTTACTCTTTATATCAAATTGGTTTCAGTGCTGTTTTTTTCAAGCAACTCTTCGTGCAACATCTTGTATTCGTTGTCGCATAATCTTCCGTGTCTGCCCATCGTGTATGTGTCGCAGTGCATCGTACATGGCATCCTCACCACCGTACCTATGGAATGATTGTCCTATGTCTTGCTCGGTGATGTGTCCTAATTCGTATGGGTTCTTGTCCCGTAGCGTGTCAAGTTCACCTACTGTACTCGTGAACCTTTCACCTTTGGGTTCCCCCTCGGCTCGGAACGGGCCGGAACCCCCTACATCAACATAGGTGAGCCTACCATTGGGTCGGCGTAGTATGTTGTCATTGTCCAGCCCAAGTATGTCCCAATTTGCTATTAGTGCGTGGGGTACGAAGTCATGCGTGACCTGTTCAGCATCCCGTTTAGGTTGATAGCAAGTAGCACCCTCTTCATACTCCGTGAGCATGATGTAGTTCAAGTGACTGTCAAGATGTAAGGTAGCCTGTGGAACACACACTCCAAGTGCATCGAGGAACCTGTTCATGCACCACTCATTGTGTACATGCTGTGAGTTCCTACCCCGCTTCTCAACGAAACGGCCATAGGGGGTGTAGTGGAGCAAAGCCCCAGTGCCACCCCCCATGTATATTCCCGCTACATCACTACTTTGAATGTGATTGAAAGCACTTTCAGTCATTGTTTTTCAATGCGTTGCGAATGCTTTCTAACTGGCTTCGCAGTTGCTTGTTCTCTTCTTGGAGTCCACGAATGAACCCAATGAAGTTCTCGATGCCAATGTCTGTGGTGCTTTCAACCTTAGCAGGTTTAGGGTAAGTGCGTGTCTTCTTACTAAGGGTACGGATTCTTGAATCAATAGCCTTTTCAGTGCGCTTCAATGCGGTCATGAGTTGAAGCATGGTTGCCTTGTGTTTCACCATGCTCTTGAGTAGTCGGTCTTCCTTGCCGGTCCAAGCCTTGTTGTTGCGTTCTGTGGATGGTACTGGTGCTGGTTGATGAGTGTAAGGTTCTTGCTTAGAGTCACCCAACTGCTTCATGTGTTTGTGTAGTTCCTTCACCTTTCTGCTCGCTACTGCGTCTTTCACTTTGCTGTACTGTTGTACACAAGCGTGTGCGCTACGATTCAGTTGCACAGCGATTTCCTTGTAGGGAACACCAGCAGTACGCAAGCGTAGCAGTTCATTCGTTTCTTCATCTGTCCATTTTTCTCTCTTATTCTTCATTCTTCTTCACCTTCCGTGTGTGTGTCAAGTATCGCCGCCCTACTGGGTAGCACATATCTTGGACTGTTATCTGTGAGCGATGAGAAGAACTCCCATCCTCGTTGTGTTCTCCGCACCATGTCACCTGCGTCGGTGATGTGCTGGCATCGAATTGATTCGGTCACTTGATACCATTCAAGGTCGGGAATACTTTCAAGCATAATGTATCGGTCTGCGCCTATGATAAGTTTCATTCATCATCATCTCCGTAAAGTTCGCCTTTACTGTGCATGTTCGCAAGACCCCAAAGGAACTCGTGGCGTTGCGTTATCATCGCAACATTCAATTTCACCACTATTCCTTTAACAAATTCTTCACTTACATCCGACAAAGTGAACTGGGTGGAAATGGATTTGGTTGCATTCCACTCACAATCTTTTACAAAAATAGTGTAGAATGTCGTGTAATCTTCAAGTGCTGTTTCCGGGGCAGGTAATACTTTAATTTCGTATGTCCATTTGAACGGGGCTATGATAAGTTTCATGCTTATGCCTCCAAGTATTCTTCGTAGATGTATTCTTCCGTTTCAATTCGTATTTTCAGTACGCTCATATCAGTTCCTCCGGTAAATGTAGAATGTTGTACTTGACCTGCACATCACATTGAAAGTAATCTCGTTCTCTTCATGGTCGTATGAAGCAAGGAAGTGACCTCGCCCGTCGCACTTCACTGCGTCATTAACGAAGTGGTCGAAGTCCTTTATCATCGCCTTGAGTGGGTCGTTTGCACTCTCACACATCTCCTGTATTTTTGCAATTGCTTCAATAGTGACTCCGGTGTGCGTTCGTAAGAACGACGGATTGAAAGCCCATACCATCTCTTCAATCTCTACACGCACTGCTTCGTCTGCCTCTTCGTCTGTGTACACGAGGTAGTCTTCGCTGTCGAAGTTGCTTTGTGCATCATCGTAGTCCGGTGTGTTGTCACCTTCTGCTAAGTAGTGGGCAAGTACAATCGCCTCTAATTCATACTCGTTTGTCAAGGTGTCATACCATTGCTGTTTGATTTGCTCATCAGTGACTATCATCATTCATCATCACCTCGTGTACAGCCACAGTCATCATCATCATAGAAGTCATCAGCAAAGGTAGCATCCGAATCTGTTCCACAGTGCTTACAAATCATTCATCATCACCTCGTGTGGGTAGTGTCATGTCCAAGGTCGTGTCCGTGAGATGCTCAAGGTATTGACTCAACGATAGGTCAAGTGACTCCGCCGCCATCGTTGCTGATTTCATAGCCATGTCACTCAACTCCACTGCGTCGGGCTTGCGTAAGAATGGGAAGTCGTTGTTCTCAATAAGACCAGCCTCTACACCATCACGGTGTGATGCCCATAGTGATTCATTACAGTAGCCATCATCATCAACGAAGGATGGTAGTTCTTTCAACCCCCAACGATAACCGGAGGCTGGGTCAGCAACAGCAGTGAAGCGTAGTGCCGCCATCCATGAGATAGGAACACCGAAGATACCTGCCAAGTGTTTGAATGACATAATCCAAAACCCTGCGTCGAACGAAGGGTTGCCGTGTACTGCTGTATAGCCATCCATCCACAAGGCGTGGTATGGTGAGTCTGCTGTCATCTTCTGTTCAAGAAGACCAACCGCACCTTTGTTGAACTGATAGGCGGTGGTGAACTCTTCGGTCCATTCTTGCCATGAGCCTACATCGTTGGTCATTGACCGATGCAACTCGGTCAGTCCTTCAACTACTGATTGGTAATTCATTGTGTCCACCTCGCTGATTCAGTGTGGTCAACGATAAGGTCATTGCCTCGTAGGAAGTCAAGCATCTCCGCCACCAAAGGTTTGTTCGGGTTCATGTCCAGTACGAATGTAGTGTCAGCATTGCCGCCAAGTTCCACGCCACTAATATGTAGTTGAAGACCATCCATGTATTGAGTGATTGACAGACCACGAATGTACACCTTCTCACTGCTTGCGAATGAAGTGTGAGTTGGCTCATGCTTTGCCAACCATGCTGTCATTTGCGGAGGCACAGTGAACTTACTTGCCCATCCATAGTTTCTGTTCACAGTGAATGTACTGCTCCACCCTTGTAGGTGAAGGCATCCACTACCGGCATTGACCCTTGCTTGTAGCATGGGTACGCCTTCTTCAATCTCTCGGTCTGTCTTATATTCTTGGGGTTCAATGTTTATTGCCATAGTTCTCATCTCTTTTTTCTTTTGTTCTTTATACCAAATCGGTTTCAGTTCCTTGTTTTGTTTTGCTTCTTGTTGAAGTCAGCAGGTAGGTCACCTGCATCCATCATCGCTTCGATGAGTGCGCTGGCTATACCCATGCGCTCATCCACATCTCCACCATCAAGCACAGCCTTGACCACTGCTCGCTTGGCTTCGATGACAGCGTTGAACTTCTCATCAATCGTACCTGCTACTGTAAGGTACACTGCTTGTACGGAGTCACTGTCTTGACCAATGCGGTACACACGGTCCTCGGCTTGTTCCTCCCATGCCGGAACCCATTCTCTTTCAACGAACAGCACTGTGTCTGCCGCAGTGAGAGTGAGTCCTTCCTTCGCCGCTACTGTACTGCACAGCAGTACATCTATCTGTCCTGTTTGGAATGCTTCGACTCGCTTCTGTCGCATCTCGGCTGGTACTTCTCCGGTGATAGCGGCGGTCTTTGGTATGTCTTCCTTGAGTGATTGGAGTCCATCGTACACTGCCTTGAGTACATCCTTGTGGTGTGCGAAGACAACGATTTGTTTGCCTGTAATGTTTCGGTACTCCATGATGTAGTCCACTGCTGATGATGCCTTCATCTTCCCGCACTCGTGGCGCAGGTCAGTCAGCATGTTCAGTACGAACCCTGCTGGTACATTGTATGCTTCTCGGTAGCCAGCCCACTCATCGAGCCACGCTTGATGCACACCGTTGTAGTGTGACAGTTGTTGCTTGCTTGGCTTGACTGTGTGGAGTGTGCGTTGCTTGTCCGGTAGTTCAGTCAGCACCTCACTCTTGAGTCTGCGAATACAGAAGTCACGAGTGCGCTCGTGTAACTCGGCGGAGTTGCTTGAGCCGGAGTAGTCCCATGCCCATCCGTTGTGGTGAGCATCACAGTACGAGTGTCCGAACTGATAGGATGAACTGAACTCATTGGGTCGAAGCAGGTTGAGTGTGGTGAAGAACTCAATCGGTCTGTTGGTGATGGCTGTACCACTCAAGCACAGAACCGACTCACTCTCTTCTGCAATCTCAAGGGTAGCCGCAGTGCGTTGCGTCTTAGCATTCTTGAGGTAGTGTGACTCATCACATACTACGATGTTGATACCATGTGTCAACAGTTGAGGGAGTCGCCCTTTCATAATGTCGTAGTTGCATATGTGTATGTCAGCAGGTTCGATGGTTCCTTTGGTACGACCCTCGATAACATTCACACTCAAGTTAGGTAGCCAAGCCTTGACCTCCTTCGCCCAGTTGTACTTGACATTGGCAGGGCATACTACCAGCGCAGGTAGTTTGTCTTGGTTCAGTGCGATGTAAGCAAGGGCTTGGATGGTCTTGCCGATACCCATGTCGTCACCGATGAGGCAACGACCACCAGCCAGTTGTGCGAACTGCACACCGACATACTGGAAGGGATAGAGTTCACGACCAGCAGGGAAGTGTTCACCCAATGCATTACGCATCTCACTCACGAGCATGGTATCATCAAGCCGAGCCGCACTGCTGATAGCAATACGGTTGGCTCGTTCTTCCATGAATGTGTGGACTTCGGGGATAACTTCGATGGCTTGTGCCAGCGCAGTTGCTTGAGTAAGTTCTAACTTACGAAGCCTGTCGATAAGGGGAGCCGCCTCACTAAGAGCCACGCTCCATGTCTTCTTGTCGGGGTTCCACTTGCGGCCTTGCGTCTGCTTCACTGCACCCATGACAGCAGTACGAATGTGAGGCTCACTGATGTAGGGCCACTGCAAGACTACTGATGAACCACGCAAGGTAGCAGTGGTAGCAGTGACCTTCTTGCCCTGTGGTTTAGCAGTGAAAGTATGGTCGCCCCGTAGTTGAGCAAGGGTGTCGTCAAAGAAAGCACCGGCATCTTCCAACGCCTTCACTGCTTTGTTGAGTACCGCTTCATCATCCATGATGGTCCACAACTTAGTGCGCCCATCGAACTTGACTTGAGGGAATGACAGCCCACCCTTGAGTGCCGCATTGAAAGCAGGGTTGTATGTGTATGACAAAGCAATGCGTGAAGACTTAATCTCCTTGCCCCACTTGTTGCGCCACACATCATCGACTTGCTGTACAGACACACGCACCGATGATGGTGGTTGCCATGACTCCATGTATGTTTTGATGTAGTGCTTGGCAGTAGCCTCATCACATTCACGGGCATACATGATAGCCTCGACAACCATG
>ERZ1046740.2591-NODE-2591-length-11526-cov-4.667945_pt1 | contig 11526 bp, 8 predicted proteins | sample MGYA00383093_ERZ1046740 | MGnify/ENA primary metagenome ERZ1046740 (study PRJEB29581, sample SAMEA5548363) | metagenome | biome: marine; feature: coastal; material: water | depth 25 m | study: Short-term variability in the microbial, nano- and picoplankton...
ACCTTTAAGGTGTCTGATATTGCTTTTGAGGTTTTACCGGACACCCCCGGCATCCGCCCTGCCCCTTACCTTGCCTCGCGCGGTATGAAGTGGTTGCAGCATTATGATGAACCCGGCCTGTCAGACACTGAGTTAAAGGAACATATCCGAATGTCCTATGATCTGGTGGCGGCAGGGTTGTCCAAGAAAAAGCGCCGGGAACTGGGTATTCCGATCCCGGACTAGGCTGACCGCCCCAACATCACAAATGTTGATATCTAAAATCACAAAAATTGCTGATGCATCGAAAAATCCGATCCGATATGGATTCCGGATCAGGAGGACCACCATGACCGATTTTGCAGCCACCAAAGCCATGTTTCACCTGCCCGACGGCATGATTTACCTTGATGGCAATTCGCTGGGTCCCTTGCCCAAAGCCGCTCCCGAAGCAATGACCCGCGTGATGCAGGACGAATGGGGTGACATGCTGATCACTGGCTGGAACAAGGCCGGTTGGATGGCGCAATCCACTGCGATCGGGGATCGTGTCGCGCGCTTGATCGGGGCTGAACCCGGCCATGTCATCATGGGAGACACCCTGTCCGTCAAAGTTTATCAGGCGCTGGCTTCTGCGGTGGAGCTGAACCCGGATCGCCGTGTCATTTTATCCGATAGCGGCAATTTTCCGTCGGATCTCTATATGGCCGAAGGGCTGATCCAATCGCTCGACAAAGGCTACGAGCTGCGGGTTGTGGCACCAGAGGACGTGGCAGACAACATCACAGACGAGATTGCCGTGATGATGATCACCGAGGTGGATTATCGCTCAGGCCGTTTGCACGACATGAAGGCCCTCACCGTCAAAGCGCATGCCAACGGCGTTATCGCACTGTGGGATCTGGCACACACGGCGGGTGCCACGGACGTGAAACTGGCGGAATGCAAAGCAGACTTTGCCGTGGGCTGCACTTATAAATACCTCAATGGCGGCCCTGGCGCGCCTGCGTTTATATATGTGAACCCAAAACACGTAGATATTGCGCGTCCGGCCATGTCCGGCTGGCTTGGCCATGACGCACCCTTTGCCTTTGAACAGTCCTACCGTCCCCACACCGGAATCGAACGGATGCGCGTGGGCACACCGCCCGTGCTGGCCTTGTCCGCGCTTTCCACGGCTCTGGACATCTGGGACATGGTCGACATCGAAGATGTGCGCCGCAAATCCCAAGACCTCACCAACCTGTTCATTGCCGAGGTCGAGGCCCGATGCCCTGAACTCACTTTAGCAAGCCCGCGCGAGGCTGATCACCGCGGATCACAAGTCTCCTTCGCCTTTGAAAATGGCTATCCGGCCATGCAGGCGTTGATTGCGCGTGGCGTAATCGGAGATTTCCGCGCACCGAACATCATGCGTTTTGGCTTTACCCCACTGTACATCGACGAAGGTAACGTGGTGCGCGCCGCTGAAATTCTGCAGGACATCATGACCAATCGCTTGTGGGACAGTGATGACTACAAAGTGAAATTGGCCGTGACCTGATGCACCCCCCTGCCCGCCATAAATCAGCCCACTACAAACCCACTTTCTGGGCTTGTATCTGGCGACGCATGGCTGCGTGCAGCGCCCTAAACGCGAGGTCCGTTCTTATCCCGTGATACACTGACACCAAGGATAAGGAGAGACCCATGACCATCCCGATTAACCCCGAAGACCACGGCGCAGAAATGTCGTTTGACGGCCGCATGTCTTACGGAGACTACCTGTCGATCGACGCCATTCTCGGCGCCCAAAACCCATTATCAGATGCCCATGACGAAATGCTGTTCATTGTGCAGCACCAAACGTCGGAACTGTGGATGCGACTGGCTATTCATGAGCTGAACGCGGCCCGTGACAGTCTGATAAATGGCAAAACCCGCCCTGCGTTTAAAATGCTCGCCCGCGTAGCGCGCATCTTTGAGCAATTGAATTCTGCATGGGATGTCCTGCGCACGATGACGCCTGCGGATTACACGCGGTTTCGCGATGCATTGGGCCAAAGCTCGGGTTTTCAGTCGCATCAATATCGGTTGGTTGAATTCATGCTCGGCAATCGCAACCAAAACATGCTGAAGCCTCATGCCCACCGTGCAGACGTTCTGCAATTGTTGACGGACGAATTGGCCCAACCCTCGCTTTATGATGTGGCGTTGCAAGCGCTTAACGCGACCTTTTCCTTGCCCGAGGACGTCCTTGACCGCCCAACAGCACAGACCCATGTTGCGCATCCTGCCGTGGCCGAGGCTTGGGCCAACGTCTACCGTGATCCTGAAACCTACTGGGAACTATACGAGTTGGCCGAGAAACTCGTGGACTTTGAGGACTACTTTCGTCGCTGGCGTTTCAACCACGTGACCACGGTCGAGCGCATCATCGGCTTCAAACGCGGCACCGGCGGTACAGGCGGTATTTCTTACCTCAAACGCATGCTCGAGATCGAATTGTTCCCCGAGCTTTGGCATCTGCGCACCGATCTGTAATCAAATGGTAGGACCGCGTGCAGCCCGTGCAGCGGTCCTATTTGCGCGTCAATGCGCCCATTTTCGCCACATTGTTTCCCAACATTGCCTTAAAACCTGCCGATTTCCGCCTCACCGATCCGCGATTGTTTCCAAAAGGGCAACAAATGTGCCTGGGGAAACAATGACCTCCAAATGGGGGCACGAGTAGGAGCGTGAGACATGCCTTCCGGGTATCTTGTCACACTAGGAGACTACGTTTTAGACACCGGCGACGACATCGCCGAAGGTTGGACGTCGTTTACCACAGACACTGTGCTTGGCACTGGCAACTGGATTTGGTCCGGCACGTGGAACGGTACTACTTTTACAAATGAATCCGAACCCGGCTCATACGAACTTGGAACCGACGGAAACGTCTATTTCATTCCCGATTTTGGCCAGGTTGACACCCTCACCGATGCAGAGGTCACATCGGCCCCGGCCTATACTTCTATTGACGGTGTCGTGGTTGGCACCAACGGTGACGAGCTGATCGACGATTCTTATGTCGACGCTCAGGGCGATTCCATCGACGACGGCAATGGTGGTGGCGTTGACGGCATGAACGACACCGTGCAAGCCCTCGACGGTAACGACACGGTGCTTGCGGGTCTCGGGGATGACGTTGTTTTTGGCGGAAGCGGCGATGACAGCCTTGAGGGTGGCTCAGGCAATGACACGCTGGAAGGCGGCGATGATCAGGACACTCTGCGCGGCAATAGTGGAGATGACTCGCTGGACGGCGGCGGCGGCGGCGACGACCTCAGAGGCAACCAAGGGAATGACACGCTTATTGGTGGCGATGGCGACGATACGTTGCGCGGCGGCAACGATGATGACCGCCTAGAAGGTGGCATCGGCAGCGATGTCCTTCGTGGCGGCAGTGGTCAGGACACGTTACTCGGCGGCGAAGGTGACGACAGACTCTTTGGCAACGCCGGAAACGACTCGCTCACTGGCGGGCTGGGATCAGACAGTCTTGTGGGTGGATCTGGCGATGACACTTTCCAGCTTTCGCATGGCGACACTGCAGTGGGCGGTGATGGTGATGACACCTTTTTTGTCTCGGATTTGGGCGAAAGCATCAGCGATATCTTTGTCACTGGCGGCGAAGGTGATGAGACCAATGGCGATATTCTTAATCTTGGCGATCTCGCCGATGTCGCCACCTTTAATATCACCAATGCAGACGGCGCCTCGGGCGGCTATTCGGGCACTGTACAACTGTTGGATGGCACCATTGTCCACTTTTCGCAAATTGAGGACATCCAAGATTCAACGGGCACCTCGATCCTACCACCGATCTGCTTCACACCCGGGACGTTGATTATGACGGCGCAAGGCATGCGCCCGATTGAGACACTTTCAGCTGGTGATATGGTTCTGACGCAAGACAACGGTCTACAACCCATTCGCTGGATCGGATCCAGCGAAATGGACGGCACAGGAGAGTATGCACCGATCCTGTTGACGCCGGATGCTTTGGAGGGCGCAGCGCGCGATTTACTGGTGTCACCACAGCACAGGTTCCTTATGTCAGATTGGCGCACGGAATTGTTGTTTGGCGAACAGGATGTGTTGGTTGCTGCCAAACACATGGTGAATGGGCATTCCGTGACCCGTCAGTACTGCGAAACTGTCACCTATGTGCATATGATGCTCGACAGCCATCAGATTGTCTTTGCCGAAAACGTGCCAACCGAAAGCTTTTACGCCACCAATTACAGCATCCAGTCGATGGACGCGCGTGCCCGCGAAGCCATGTTTATGGCTTTCCCGCACTTGCGCGGCGATGTAGAGGCATACGGCGATACTGCCCGGCGGTGTTTGCGCGGACACGAAGCCCGTCTTTTGATGCCTGCAAATAACGCAGTCACAGCAATTCCCGGACTTCTAAGAGCTTGATGCAATACTTAGGCTGATTTCAGAAGTGGGTTGGCCTGACGCCCAGCGCTCCACGCACGCACGGCCTCTCCAAAGGCCTCGAATAAGGGCCGTGAGACCGGATCATTGGCCGCATCCCACTCGGGATGCCATTGAACAGAAAGCGTAAAACCTGGCGCATCCTTGATAAAGATCGCCTCGGGCGTACCATCGGGCGCATAACCATCCACCACCACGCGCGAGCCGGCACGTTTGATACCCTGCCCGTGCAACGTGTTGGTCATGACCTTTTGGGCCCCGAACAACTTGTGAAACACGCCGCCCTCCGAGAATTCAACGCTATGGCGCAGGGCGAACTTTTCTTCGAGTGAGCCGTCAGGCGGCATCCGATGATTGTCGCGTCCCGGCAGGTCACGAATTTCAGGATACAGCGATCCGCCCATGGCCACGTTCACCTCTTGGAAGCCGCGGCAAATACCAAAGAACGGCTGGCCTTTTTCGACACAGGCCCGCACCAGTGGCAACACGATCGCATCCCGCGCGCGGTCAAATTCACCGTGGGCGTCTGTGGCATCTTCGCCGTAGTGTTCGGGGTGCACATTGGGCCGCCCACCCGTCAACAAAAAACCGTCGCATTGCTCCAGCAATTCATCCACCGACACAAAACGCGGGTCTGCTGGCACGAGCAAGGGCATACAGCCTGACACGCAGGCAACGGCCTCGGAATTCATCGTGCCTCCGGCGTGGGCCGGGTATTGATCGTTCAGCAGATATTGATTGCCGATTATGCCAACGACGGGTCGCGCCATGATGTCCTCACTTGCCTGTTCGCTCGTTAACATAGGCCGGGCTTTGGCCAATGGCAAAGAGGAAGCTTGGTTTAGGCCTCACCATTCAGTCCGGCGGCCTCAATCCCCGCCAAAGCGGCCGCGGCGTCATTGTCTGATGTGTCACCCGTAACTCCGACAGCGCCTATCAGCGCGCCCTGGTCGTCTCGCACCAACACGCCGCCCGGCACAGGCACAACTTGGCCGCCAAAAACGCCGTTTACCGCCGCCATAAAATAGGCTTGCGCCTCGGCTCGTGCCATTTGCGCGCTGCCAGGCATGCCCAACATGACAGACCCATATGCTTTGCCAAAGGCGATCTGAAATCGACCTGCAGGTGCGCCGTCTTCACGCTCGAACGCTTTGACATGGCCCCCAGCATCCACAACCACAACAGACAAAGGTTTCAGGTTTAGCGCACGACCTTTTTCAAGTGCTTTGCTGATGATGATACGAGCTTGGCCCAATGTGATATCTGTCATGGGTTTTTCCTTTTTCACGTTGGCGACAACCTGCGCTTTGCCGTGCCGAAAGACAATTCTTGTTTTCCAAGAAACTGTCTTACCCAATTCTTTTTCTGGGTAGAGCCCGCAAGGCATGCAAAGATTTAATAAGGAAAACAGAGAGCGTGAATACAGGGCCCATACAGAACAAATCTAACAGGTGGCGATCAGCGTCTCAGCCAATTGCCTGAAAAACTTTTTTCATGAACCCAAAGCTTAACCCGCATTTAGTTCCAACCGCCGGGCATGCAGTACGGGTTCGGTATAACCTGACGGCTGAACACGGCCAAAGAAAACTAAATCACAGACAGCTTGAAACGCGATGCCGTCAAATCCCGGAGCCATAGGACGATACAATGGATCACCGGCATTTTGGTGATCCACGACCCCAGCCATCTTTTGCAAAGCCTGCATGACTTGCGTTTCACTGACGATGTCATGATGCAGCCAGTTGGCAATGTGTTGCGCCGAGATCCGACAGGTGGCGCGGTCTTCCATCAGGCCCACATCGTGAATGTCTGGCACTTTGGAACAGCCCACACCGTGGTCGATCCACCGCACCACATAGCCCAAAATACCTTGGGCGTTGTTTTCAACCTCTTTGGCGATCTGTTCAGGCGACCACTTACGGAAGGTCGCCAGCGGAATATCCAGAATACCGTCTACGTGGGCACGTCGCCCCCCTGCCCGCAGCTTGTTCTGCACCGCGAACACATCCACCTTGTGATAATGCAACGCATGTAGCGTGGCGGCTGTGGGGCTGGGCACCCAAGCACAGTTGGCACCAGATTTCGGATGCTCGATCTTTTGTTCCAGCATCGCACTCATCATGTCCGGCATGGCCCACATACCCTTGCCAATCTGCGCCCTGCCCTGCAATCCACATTCCAACCCGATATCCACGTTGCGGTTTTCATAGGCCCCGATCCAGCCTTTGCGCTTGATGAAATCTTTGCGGCTAAACGGCCCGGCTTCCATCGAGGTGTGAATTTCGTCCCCTGTGCGATCCAAAAAGCCAGTGTTGATAAAGGCCACACGCGATTTGGCGGCCCAAATACATTGCTTGAGATTCACAGACGTGCGGCGTTCTTCGTCCATGATGCCGATTTTCACGGTGTTGCGCGGCAGGCCAAGGATGTCCTCGACCATATCAAAGCTACGCACAGCAAAATCCACCTCGTCAGGGCCATGCATTTTCGGTTTCACCACATAGACCGAGCCACGCACCGAATTGCCGCCCTCGCGTTGCAAATCGTGCATCGCAATTGCGGTTGTGATCAATGCATCCATGAGACCTTCAAACACCTCGTCTCCGCTGCTGTCCAAAACCGCAGGATTCGTCATCAAATGTCCAACATTGCGCACCAACAACAACGCGCGTGTTTTCACATCTAATGTACCCCCGTCAGGTGCAGTATAGGACACATCAGGATTCAAGCGGCGGGTAAAGGTTTGGACGCCCTTGCTGACTTCTTCCGTCAGATCGCCGCGCATCAGGCCCAGCCAATTGCCATAGGCCTGTACTTTGTCAGCCGCATCCACACAGGCCACGGAATCCTCGCAATCCATGATCGCCGACATCGCACTTTCTAAGCGCACATCTGCCAATCCGGCCTGATCATGGCTGCCAATCATATGTGCGCGGTCGAACACCAATTCCACATGCAGACCATGGTTGACCAACAACACCGCATCCGGGGCTTTGGGATTACCACGATACCCTGCAAACTTCTCAGGCTGCATCAAGGGTAGGCCATCCACCAACAACGCCCCATCGCGCACATGATAGCGGCGAGCATCCGCATGGCTCAGGCCTTCAATTGGAAATGTCTCGTCCAAAAACACCCGCGCTCGCGCCACAACCCGAGAGCCATGGCCTTTGTTATACCCGCCCGCCGGAGGCAAAGTCCCCATGGCGTCAGTACCGTACAGGCCATCATATAGGCTGCCCCACCGAGCGTTGGCCGCATTCAGCGCATAGCGCGCGTTGGTGATTGGCACCACCAATTGCGGGCCAGGCACTTGTGCAATCTCGGGGTCGACATGGGCTGTCTCGATCTCGAAATCATCGCCTTCAGGCAGCAAATAGCCAATCTCTTGTAGGAACCCAGTATAAGCCTCGTGATCGTGCGGCTGATCGCGATGCGCGATATGCCATGCATCAATCTTGCTTTGCAGGACCTTTCGCTTGTCCAACAACGCGCGGTTTTCGGGGCCCAGATCCTGCACCATACTTGCAAACCCTGCCCAAAAAGCATCCGCAGACACGCCCGTTCCCGGCAACGCCTGACTTTCAATGAAATCCACCAACAAGGGATCAATCTGCAATCCGGATTTTTCAGTTCTATTGCCCATGTTTACGGCTCCAAGATTCTTAAGTGCACGACGGTATACAGAATTGATCTAGAGCAGAAGTTTCCTATAGGCAACAAAACCCATACTTTGCTCTTGCCTGAAAGATTTTCAGGCTTTTCAAGAAACTTGCAGGCATCATTGCTTGCAGCCGCTGACGGATTGGCTACATCTTCGTTGCAAGCCAACAGGAGACACCCCATGCCGGACGCTGCCCCCAAAACGATTTACCTCAAGGACTACACGCCTTTTGGCTGGATCATTGATGATGTGCACTTGACGTTTCGGTTGCATCCCACCGCTACGCGCGTAATTTCACGCATCCGTTTCCGTCCCGACTATGACGTGCCAAACCGTCCATTTTTCCTGCACGGTGAAGGGCTTACACCAATCTCGGCCAAGGTAGATGGACATGACGTCGAGTTACGCCATCTCGACGGTGGCATTGAGGCCGACGTGCCCGCCGCACCGTTCAACTGGGAGGCCGAAGTTGAGATTAATCCACAGGACAATACCGCGCTCGAAGGGCTTTATATGTCGAACGGCATGTATTGCACACAATGCGAGGCCGAAGGATTTCGCAAAATCACATGGTATCCCGACCGCCCCGATGTGATGGCGCAATTCACTGTGCGCATCGAAAGCACGGCAGACCACACGCCTGTCATGCTGTCCAACGGCAACGGCATGTACCATTCCACCGACCAAACCCAGACGCCTGTGCCCAACCTCACCATCTATCAAGACCCATGGCCCAAACCGGCCTATCTGTTTGCCTTGGTGGCCGGTGATCTAGTCGCCTTTGAGGACAAGTTCACCACCATGTCCGGCAAGCAAGTTCACCTTGCCATTTGGGTGCGCCCCGGTGACGAAGACAAATGCGCCTTTGGCATGGAAGCGTTGAAAAAGTCGATGACATGGGACGAAGAGGTTTACGGCCGGGAATACGACCTGGACGAATTTAACATTGTCGCCGTGGATGACTTCAATATGGGGGCGATGGAGAACAAAGGCCTGAACATCTTTAACTCGTCTTGCGTTTTGGCCAGCCCGGAAACCTCAACTGATGGCAACTTTGAGCGCATTGAAGCCATTATTGCGCATGAGTATTTCCACAACTGGACAGGCAACCGTATCACCTGCCGTGATTGGTTTCAGCTGTGCTTGAAAGAGGGCCTGACAGTCTACCGCGACCAACAGTTCACCGCAGATATGCGCTCGGCTCCGGTGGCGCGCATTTCCAACGTGTTGGCCTTGCGTGGGCGGCAATTCCCCGAGGACCAAGGGCCACTGTCTCACCCTGTAAGGCCGGAAAGTTTTCAAGAAATCAATAACTTCTACACCGCAACTGTGTACGAAAAAGGCGCGGAAGTCATTGGCATGCTCAAAACTCTTGTCGGAGACGCGGCCTATTCCAAGGCACTTGATCTCTATTTTGAGCGCCACGACGGAGATGCGGCCACAATTGAAGATTGGCTCACCGTGTTCGAAGACAGCACTGGCCGCGACCTCAGCCAGTTTAAACGCTGGTATTCCCAGCCTGGCACCCCGCGCGTCTCAGTGCGCGAAGAATTCACAGACGACAGCTTTACGCTGCATTTCACGCAATCCACCGCCCCCACGCCAGACGAGGACGTCAAACACCCTCAGGTCATTCCGTTGGCCATTGGCCTGCTGAACCCCAATGGTGATGAAGTGCTGGAAACCGAGGTTTTTGAGCTGACCGAAGCCAAGCAAAGCCTGACCTTCACCGGACACGCCACACGGCCTATTCCGTCCATCCTGCGCGATTTCTCGGCACCGGTGATCTTGGATCACGAGATCGACAATGATCGTCGCGCGTTCCTTTTGGCACATGACACCGATCCTTTTAACCGCTGGGAAGCGGGTCGCATGTTGGCGCGTGGGTCTTTGATGGACAGCATCAGCTCGGGCGCGCAGCCCGACCCGGCCTATCTTGATGGCCTAATGGCCGTTCTGCGCGATGACACCCTTGATCCGGCTTACCGCGCCCTGATGTTGGGCCAACCAAGCCAGTCTGAATTGGCAGGCCTTTTGCATGACGCCGGCCACACACCGGACCCCGAGGCAATTCACACCGCCAGTGAGGGTTTGCGGGACGCCAAAGCCGCAGCACTGGCTGACATTCTGCCCGCCCTTTATGACGCCAATCAAGTTTCAGGCCCTTTCTCGCCAGAGGCCGAGCCGGTCGGAAGACGCGACTTGGCCAACGCCGCCCTGTCCTTGCTCAGCCGTCAGGACAGTGGCAAACGCGCCGCCGATCAATACGCCAAGGCCGATAACATGACCCAACAGCTGGCAGCGCTGTCGTGTCTCTTGGATGCAGGTCAAGGCGACACACAATTGGCGGCCTTTGAAGCTCAGTGGTCGCACGATCGTTTGGTTATGGACAAATGGTTCAGCCTACAGATCATTCAGGCCAATCCCGAAGACGTGGCCTCAACAACCAGCCGTCTGACTCAGCACGCAGATTTTGACATGAAAAATCCAAATCGTTTCCGCGCAGTCATGGGGGCATTGTCGATGCATCATGCAGGGTTCCATTACGAAGATGGGGCCGCTTATGCCTTGCTGACTGATTGGTTGATCCGTCTGGACCCAATGAACCCACAAACCACGGCGCGCATGTGCAGTGCATTCCAGACATGGAAACGCTATGACACTGACCGCCAACAGAAAATTGGTGTACAGCTTGATCGTATCTTGTCCCAACCCGACTTAAGCCGCGATACCACGGAAATGGTATCGCGAATTCGAGGGGCGTGAGTGCTGCAAAGGAAGAACACCTGATGGCAACACCTCTGATCCATAGAAACCAAGGTCGCAATCGCGCCACAGTGTGCGGGTTGATTGCGGCCGTGGTTGTGCTCGCCTTTTTGAACGCCATTGGCACTTTGCCATGGATCCTTGCGATACTGGCGTTGTTTACCGTGCCAGCCGCCATAGATGTCATCCGCAATCCCAAAACTGAATTTAGCCTGACAGACGATACTCTAAGTTGGAAAAACAGTGGGCAGACAGCCGAATTGCCACTTACGCGGATAGAACACGCCCGCTTTGACACACGTTGGGATTTTTCAGTACGGGTCACTTTGCGCCTGATTGACCAAAGCAAATTGCGCATCCCTCAGGACGTCATGCCACCTCATGCAATTCTTAACACGGCCTTAACAGAACGCGGCGTCACCACGGAACGGCAGCATTTTCGTGTCATTTAGGGGGTGTGTGCCGCAATCCCTGCGCAAAACTGTCCGCATGATTTCAAGCCTGCGCCATCTTTCGGCCTGAATAGAACGACATCTTTGGCCTACTCACCAGGAGCAGACCAATAATGACTTTTATCTCAGACAAGAAAGCACAGCTTGCCGGGCTCATTGGGCCCTCGCTGTCGCTTGCGCGTGAAAAGAAACAACAAC
>ERZ1046740.2597-NODE-2597-length-11499-cov-32.540545_pt1 | contig 11499 bp, 35 predicted proteins | sample MGYA00383093_ERZ1046740 | MGnify/ENA primary metagenome ERZ1046740 (study PRJEB29581, sample SAMEA5548363) | metagenome | biome: marine; feature: coastal; material: water | depth 25 m | study: Short-term variability in the microbial, nano- and picoplankton...
ATGTATTACAATTGTGACAAGTACCGAGACCCCGTTCCCAGTCATAAGAAGCACATTTAGCTTTCTTATTCGCAGGTTTTCTATTGTGAGAGCAGTTAGGACATACACCCTGTTTTTTACCCTCTTCTAGACCATGCTGATTGAACGTGTCAATCGCAAATCCATTGATCTCTGTAGTCTCTATTTGCATAGGTTATTTAATTTAATTTAATTGTTACCAGTGTTCTTCGTCCCTGCATTCAGGACATATGTCACAAAAATCTATTTCTTCTTGAGACATGCTAGCATGACACATTTGACACGCTAGCTCTCCGTTATTTCTGTACATTAGAATGGTAAATCGTCATCTTGAGCAACAAATGATTGAGCTGGTGCTGCTTGCTGAGGTTGACCCTCTCTAGGCGCAGCCGCTACATTATCTCCATTTGTCCACACAACCTTAACATTACCTAAATAAACTTTAGCTACTTTAGCTTCACGCTCTTCTTTAGATTGTTCTACTACTACAGGTCCTTGATTACCATAATTATCAACCTCGTCGTTTATTGTGATTGTAATTGGTAAATAACTTCCTTTTTTCCCTTTATAGATCTTATCTTTAGGGATTTCATTTAAATTTAAATTTGCTTTAATAATACTTGCCATAATTTCCTTTTTTTTAATTATCCTTTTTTTTACTAGTAAGTGTTTAACTGATTAAACATTCTTGTTAATTGTCCTTTTGTAGCACCGGTTGTTCTACGGATATTATCTACTGCTTTTACATGTGTTTGATTTGTGTAAAAGTTAGATTCTTTTGTTTCCATTCCTGTTACCGTGCATACTCTTTTTCTACTTCTTGCCATTTGATTAAAGTGTTGAATTAATAAAATAATTTTTTGGATCGAAATCCGGGTTATCGTAAAACAATTTCCATTGCTCTACAGCTTGTTTAACTTTTTCTTTACCGCTATCATAAAACTTATCAGAACAGTCGAATATACCTATCTGACGTGTAGCTTTGTCTATCGCTATAAAAATAAGATCATAACCGAAAAGCTTTCTATAAATATAAGCTTGACTGTCATAGTTGTATTTATAAGCTGAGTTTCTAAAATTATGAAGATTAGATGTAGTCTTTAAATCTACTACATACTTTTCATCATGATTTACAATATCAGCTTTACCTTTCCATAATAAGCCCTCTATTTCTTTTATACCTGGCTTTTCGTATTCAACGTCTATTCCGTTTATAAGATCATTACAAGCATCGTTAGACAGCATTGTATCTATCATTAATTCTAACTTGTCGACCTCGTGTTGTAATAAACACATTTCACCATTTGATATTTCTCTATAGAGCTTTGTATTTCTAGTTGTTGATTCAATTATTCTATACTTCTTAAGTTTATCAGGCTCAAGTATTGCAGTATGAAAATAACCACCAATTAAGAAATTAATGTTAGGCTTTTGCTCAGCACCCAAAGCTAACGGGTTGGTTAATAATGTTGATATATCTGAGTTACTTCTAAATTGCCGACCAAAATCTCCGTAGTAGTCTTCATCTTTTCTAAGCCTCTCGATAGCTTCATTTAAAACTTTTTCATCCATTTATAATGTTGTTAATTTAGCTTCTATCTCTTTTGAGATGTTATATTTAGCTTTTATAGCGTCTAACTTACCTCCTTTTTTTATAAATTCCACTGCTTTTGGATAAGCTGGATCTTTTTCTGAGGTTAATGTGTTTTTGGCTTTCGGTGCTTTACCGTGGTTATTCGTCGCATCACTGTCAGCAGTGTCATCAATTAGAAATAAATTACCTAACGCATATTTTTTTGCATAAGAAGATGCACTACCGAATTGTTGAGGTACATTCATACCTTTTTGATTCAAGTCTACACCAACAATAGCATTTGCGTGTATAGCATTTTTACCATCACTAATTGTTGCTTTTGAATTCATCATAGGTAACGGATCAACTTTAATTATTTCTTCGTTGATTGTTACTGTAACTCCTAACTCTAATAGAAAGGGTTTTGTTGCTTCTAGGATGTCTTCGGCTGATCTGAAGTTGTATTTGCCGAATGAATTAAATCTACTTTTTTTCGATTTAAATTTTGTCTGGATCGTAGCCAGTTTTTCGTTTATTGTCATTGGATTTAATTTAATTGCTTATTAATATAATTACATATTTTTTTAAAATATTAAACAGGTAACCTACAGAAAATCAACCACTTGCGAGTGATCTACGTTGTCTATAAGTTTATTTATTGCGTCTCTTTTTATTTGAGAAACTCTTATTTGTGCGGTGCCTACATTTATATTTAGTTTGTTAGCAATATCTTTTGCTGGTAGTTTTTCTACACCTAAACCAAAACTATATTTAATAACATAGAATTCTTTATCTGTTAAATACTTTTTAAATAAACTATCTAAATATATGTTAAATATACCTTCATTGTATTTCTTAGATTTATCTTCTATATCATTATAAAAATTAGATTCATCTTCGTCTATACTTTTAAATATAGAATTAAAGAACATTTGAACCGTCTTCTTATTTTTATCAGCGTTTCTTCTCATGTCGTTTAAAACATACTCAGGTATTTTTATATTACCTCTGTTTATATCTATAGCTCTACGTATTGCGCCTTTTATTCTCTTACTTAAAAATGATTTCAATGTTCTCTCTATATCTTCAGAGTCTTTCAACCTTTCCCATATTATTTTATCTACAGCAGCTACTAAACCATAAGATCCTTCTTGTATTAAATCGTTTATAGTCATAACTCCAGACGCTTGTTGGTTAGTTGAAAACTTACGAGCTATGTTTTCTACCAAAGGAAGAAACTTTATTATAAGTTCGTCTCTAGTGTATTCGTCCCAGAATAAACCTTCAGGCATTGATTGTTTAAGGTCTTGTTTATACCTTACATAGTTTTGTATATTATATTTCTTCATATAGTTGTTTATTTAATAATTCTTTTTCTGTTTTAAGTTCTTTTGGCATATTTCTATATATTGTTCTTGTTGAGCAGTCTAATAGGCCTGCTATCCTACCTATAGTTATTTTTTTACCCATTTCGTTTAGGTCTAACATGCATTGATAAATTAACTCTTCATCTACTCTAGATGATCTACCTATTAATTGACCAACTATACTTAATTTTTCGTTTAGTGTTAGTCCAGTAAACTCATTAAATATTATTTTACGTAGTTTGTTTTTAGGAGGCTTTTCTAGATCAGATATTAATACATCATAGATCATCTTTTCATAATGCCATGTACTCATGTCAAACGTTACAAATCCATTTGTTTTATTAATTATAATACTAGCAACTCTATTAAAGTCAGTCTGTTCCATTTTAGGATTTAAATACCATATGACTAGAAGGTGCCACTTTAATGATTTGTATGTAGTTATCTTTGCTTTGCTTCTAAATAATTCATAACATTCATGTGTACCGCTTTCATAAAATCTACCCCATTCATATACATGTGTAGGTTTGTCTGTTATTGGACCTCTCCTGTAAATTACTTTGAGTTTATTTAATTTTTCTAGTTTTCTCTCGTATGACATTAGGCTGTTATTAATATATCTTATAAGCTATTGTCACAGTTTTCATTTTGAAAACCATAATAATACAACAACATGTTATAATTTATAAATTCATTTTCTTGTTGATATTCTAAGAATAAATCCTTACTTCTTACCATTTATACGGCTATTTTTGTTTACTTTTTTAACTTTTTTAAATTTCTTAATTTTATCGGATATACCCATAAAGTTAGTATTTACTAAGTGTTCTGCTAATTTTCTGCTCATTTTTTCCTTTTATTGATTGTTTTTCTTGTTCGTAATAATTCCAGTAAGCTGATACACTATCACCTGTTACTTTGTATTCTTCTGGCATACATTGTGGTGGTTCTGTAAAAGTACTGTCCGGTATTCCTAGCGGTAATTGTTTTAAAGGTTCTTTGCATTTAGTTATTGTTAAGTGTGTTTTGTTATATCTTTTAGTATATTCTTCGCCTAGCGCTATCATATGATTATATAGCCACATGTATTGCTTTGCGTTTTGCCTACACCATATAGTAGACGGATGATTGTAGTGAGCCTTTTTATAAGGTACTTCAACCATTGGATAATTAAGTTCTGCGTAATGATGATGAGCCGTGCATAGCATTTGTGCTGATTCTAAGATCATTTTAACTACATGCTTATTGTATTGTATGACAGCTGCTTTTTTAGGGTCTCTATGTAAATAAAATATGTTCATAAGTTTTTTAGTTTATCTTCTATAAGATCTATTTTTCTTTTCAGCACGCTAGCTCTTTCGTAATCTTCCTGCTCTATATGTGATTGAAGCAGGGTATGTAGTCTAGCTAGCTCGCCCATTAAATGATCGCGTTTAGTTTCTGCTGTCATTTCGTTGACGTTTTCTATAAACATATCTTCTAGATCATCTTTAAACTGCTTGTCATACTCTACTTGTTTTTCTAATATTTTTTCAAATATTGTTTGTGCAATGTAATCTAATTCTTCTTTATTCATTTATTGTTTTTATTTATTAGTGAAATACCAAGCCTACTTTATTTGTTTTATTAAACCATCTTGTAGCCATTAAATCTATACTAGAAGCGTCAACATAATCGTTAGATACAAGATCGCTATGACTAGAAAAAATTTTGGTGTGTCTATGTTTTCTTTCATTTATTAAATGTTTTTGTTTTCCAGAGTCACTGAATATTATGTCGTAATTACTTGGTAATGAGGTCTTTAACATCATATCAACCATGTTGGTGTAACTGTAAAACCGTACGTTAGGATTGCTATTAGCAATGTCGATCCACTTTTTTAGATATGCGCGAGAGTAATAATCGCCGCTATCATGGACTCTGACGTAATCAGGTTTCTTCTTACGTATTTCAGCGTTCATAGCATCAACAAATTTGTCAGTCTTGCTGAGTTGATAACGCTTTTCAAACGCAGGTTTTACGTTACTCCATATGTAGGCTCCTTTCTTGGCATAACAGAATTTAACACAACTGTCAGCCATGGGGCACGTCAGTTTCCCGCTAGCAGATTTGTAGGCAGGAATACCGAAGTTAAAAACCCGAAGCCCGAGTTCTTTTGATGTCTTTTTTAATTTAGTATTTTGAGTTAATAAGTTCATAGTTAATCTAGTAATACATAATAAGCTTCTACATTATTTTTACGAAACCAATTCAACGCTTTTTGAAACTCGCTGACCTGTTTAGGTGTAACGGTTTTAGGTGCTACTTCAAATATATATTGGCTACCCATTATAAAATCGTAAATCGAAAGTTCGAGGCTGTTGAGTGTATAGCATGCGCCACTGAACTGATTAGTTACTAATTCGCCTTCACTATAAATAGTGCCTTTAAACCATTTAGGTACTGTTTGTTTTTTTGTTTTCATCTATTTCTATTATTAATTTTTCTATTGTATTAGCAAACAAGATAGGTGCATCACAATCAACAAGGCTAATTGCTTCAAAATAACCCCATCCGTTATCTTGTGTATCTATATCATAGTTTTTATACACCATCTTTTAGTTCATTAAATATTATTTCACCTTTAACAGCTTGAGTAATAGTTAAACCATAATGATTAGCTACAATCTCATATCTATATCTATCCTTAATTATTTGGGTAGCGTAATTTAGCCACTTATAATCATGCTCACAATCTATATTTATAAATCCTAAATATAGTTTAGGTAAATCGTGATTAAACTGAGGATCTTGAGAGATCATTTCTATATATTGCAGTGCATTTATAGGGTTAACCATTCTATGGTTATAACCTTCGCTTAATAATTCATCTACAACTTCTTCTTCCATTCTAAACAGTAGATCTTCGTAGTGCCTAGTGATTGCATCTTCAATAATATCTTCACAGTCGCAGTATATACGGTTGTAGTCTGGTATTGTTTCGTATAGCACATCTGGAAGTTCGCCATCATAATAGTATACATCTTCGTTTATATTTATGCGATTTGTATCAGCGGAAGCTATCCATACAGAGTAGCCATCACAGGTTGATTCTTCATAAATACTGAAGTCAGGGTTTTGCCATTGATCTGTTATCTCGCAATCAAAATGTGCAAGTACTTGGTTTCTAGCGTGCTCGTCGTCACAGCCTTCGATCCAGCCTTTTTCTGTCATTCTTAGAGTTATTAACTCGTCGGTTATAAATTTATTCTTCATCTGTTTCTATTAATTTAGTTATATATTCCCATACTTTTAATTCTGTTTCATTACTCCTAAGAACACCATACATTTGTTCTGTTGTTATGATACCGCCATAATTATCCTCAAGGATGTCTTTTTTATTCTGCTCTATAGTTATTAAAAGCATAGACATTCTAGCGAAAGCTTTATCGCTTGCTCTTCTTCTTAAATCTTTATTCATATTTAAGGTTTAAAAATTAAATCACCCCATTTATAGTCAAACATTGACCATCTAGTTGTATCGACTTCAGTCCAGGTAATAATAGTGTTAACCTCGGATATAGTTAACTGAGTGTAGTGATTTTTTGATTTTAAGATAGGTATAACATAGTCGTTAACACTATCATACATTTTTTTGTTTTTTAGTAAATTCTTTTTTAGCTTTGGAATAAGCCTTTCATAAAGGTTTTTCATAATTTTTAATTTATTTAAGTTTATAATCAATATTAGTGCGTATTTAGTTTGTAACTAGTCTTGGTATTTCTTAAGTGTCATATGATTTACTTTGTCAATGATCTCATTACCTACCATAGTGAAATAACCTTCTGCGAAGATAGGTCTTTTACCTTCACTTACTAGTTTTTTAATGTCTTGTTCTGCTTCTTCGATAGCGGCTTTTAATGCTGTTTGGATGAAGTACTTTTCAAATCCGTTAAATTTTGTTCTACTCATTTTATCTAATTTTTAAAGTTTGTGACCAAAGTCAATCATTGTTTTTTTAAGTTGTACTATTTCCTCACATACTTCTAGTATTTCTTCGAAGTAATCGTTTTCTGTGATCTCGTCTAATTCTTGCTTAAACTCCTCATTTTCAAAGGCATAGTCTAAGTCTATTTTAAAGTCATTTAATTCTTGGTAAAGATGTTTCATTTTATATTATATCTAATTTAGTTAGTATGCTTTCAAGTATATCTTCTTCAAGGAATTGATCCTGGTCGTAATCTGTTTTCAGGATCTCGATGTAGGCTTTGATCTGGTCAACCTGTCCTGGATATCTGTCGTAGATCAACTGATCTATTCTGTTTGTAATTGGTTTCATAGTGTTCTTTTTAGTTCTTGTTTAATTGCTAGTATATCTTCATCGCTCACTTCTATGTCTTCGTCAGCGTGCATTTCTCTTTCCAACACTACATTGTATATAGCGTCATGAAATCTACTACTTATAGCCTCATCTAGTTGATCTGCTATTGCACTTATTTCAGTCTTTGTTAGCTTCATAGTTTATATATATTTTAGTTAGTAAACTGTTTAAGGCAAGAATTTTATCTTCCACCCATACTTCATCTCTTATATCTTTTAAGTGCTCAGACATGTGATCAAGAGCAACCACAAGTACATTTTGTTCTACTACTGTTAACTTCATACTATTTAAATTTACTTGCTACTTCTTGTTTTGGTTAATAGATCGTTTACTAACATTTCATATGTTTCGCCCATTTCAGCAACAACGTCGTATTTAACGAAATCTTGTATTTCTCTGACGTATTGTCCTTCGCACCCGGGTTTGTTTCGGTTTTTAAAATACTCTATAGTATCATCATTCCATTTAATATCCATAATTACTTAAATTTAATTGCGACTTCATGTATTTCTTCTTTATCTTCTGAATCTAGTCCAGGTGTTTGATTAGCGTACATTCTTAGTACATAGTGTACAAAGGTACAATCGCTTTCACTTAATTCTATTTTTTTCATAATCCGTTATTCATATTTATTGTTACTTCAACCCAGCCTTTTTCACTGTGACCGGCATATACTCTTAAACCATCTTTAACTAGTATATCTACTAATTTTTGTGCTGCTCGCCAAAGACTTGGTTCTGGCATCTCATCATGTTCGTCGTCGTACATTACTTCGCCTCTACATTGGTAGAACACATCGTCTACATCGTTTTCTACTAATTCAAAATCCCAACCGTTTACGGTAATATTTTCACATAACTCCATAATTATTTCATTGTAAAGGTTGTTGGAAACTTGCCTACCATATAACTAGCTAAACCTAAGCCTTTGTTGGCGTGTATAGCAATGTGATTAGCGATCCTGTCTTGCATTTCAAACAAGTCATCTTGACTGTATTGGTCACACAAGAAGAATCTGTCTCCACCCATTAGTTCGCAGAGCTCGTCAATAAATTTTACATTTTTACTCATTCTTATTTAATTTAAAATTAGGTGCGCCAGGAGGATTCGAACCTCCGACCTCTAGGTTATGAGCCTAGCGAGCTAACCATCTGCTCTACAGCGCAATTTGTAACTAGTGAGGATTCGAACCTCATAACCGTCGTTAGCCTATATACACTACAAGCTCGTGAAAACGTTTACTTGTACAATGTTTTACCTGACCTAGTTTCCAGCTATTGTGTGATCGTTAATCGTATCTTTCGCTATCGGTTTTCATATTTAGATAGAGCTATATACCGTAAAACTCTAGAACACATTGGAGGATCTTCGTTAGCTTAACCACTTAAAATACCGTAGCCGTACTAAGCCCTCTACCGTGTTTATATTCTTTTATATAGTACACCGTCAACTTCGATGACATCTTGTACTGAATCTAGATCATAGTTTCTTATTAAATATTTTTCTAAATAAACTAATCTGGCTAGACCACTATCTATTCTTACTCTTTGTTTACCTACATAAGATCTCATATTTAAACCGCTATTGTCACCAAGCGTCATATAGTAATTAGTTATTGATCTTTGAGGATTTAGTTGATAGCAAGATAAATCTTTGAACCTAGTTCTTATTATCTTACGAACCATACCTGTTTTATATGTAGCAAACCTACTTGGACCATACTTACTATGGTTTAGCTCGAACATTCTAGTACCATTTCTACGCTGTTTATCTGTAGTCACATCAGTTAGTAGTGGGTACTTAGCTAACATTAGTTCTACATATTTATCTTCTAGCTCTTTTTGGCGAGCTTGCCATTGTGTTAATGTATTCATGTTATATTAGTTTTAATTATTTACATTACTTACGCCGCCAAGCCTTGTGTACAGCAGCACTTGTGGCTTGGTCGACGATTTGAATTGTATTGCCAGTTTTGTGGTAAATTATAGGTACATAGCTGTATTCTTCTACCGTACTACATCTAACACACGATTTATAACCATAATTTAATCTAACTTCAGGAACTTTACTACCACACTTACAATACATTCTTTTTGAATTTAAAATTTACATACATATAATCAAATCACCTGCGTATTTAGTTTGTACGCTATCTATAGTCTACATTATTATTACTAATAACATAGTTACTTAAACTTTGACGCCACTCCCACTCTCGCTTACGATAGTTGTAGTCAGTGCACCATTTTCTCATACCGATACTACTTGAGTTCGGTTTATACTTTGATTCAAACTCACTAATTTGTTTTAATTTAGTGACAATAGCCTCTTTACCTAGACTCTTATACTTCTCGTCTTTGAATTCCATAACTAGTATTTAATTAATGTTAATCTTCTATTATATTTCCTTAAAAGCTTTGCTTTAATCTCTACATTACTGTGTATAATAGTTATACCTTTGTTGAAATGGAACTCTCCCTTGAATGAAGCCTCCACTATTTCGTTATGTAGAAGTACTATTCTTGATTGAAGAAAATCTATATGTCTTGACTTCCTTCTATGCTTTTTGTAGTTTCTTATAAGTTTTTTCATAAAGTATTATTTTCTTTGTACAATGTTCCAGCCTTCGCTCTTACAAGCAAAAGATATTGAAAACGGTTGTGCACTAAGCAAGTATGTACAGCAACTAGTGTAGTCGCCTCTGTATTTTTTGTTACCGTCTTTAGTTACAATATACTCATTGTTTATAAAGTCTTTTGGATTCATATTAATATATAGCGTTTACCACCTGCTCGTATACGAAGTCAGGATATTCATCATTTAGTTTATCTATTAATTCTTCTGACATCTCATTACCATTATAGTCAGCACTTGATATAAAGGCATCACAGAAGTCAGGATAATCATTCCAGTCTATTCCGTCGACAAGTATATTGTCAACTAAGCTTAAATCTATTATCATACTGTTTTCTTTATTATTAGTAATTGATTAGTCTCCCACTTCTTGTGGTGATCTTTCCACATAGAGTTATATGTGTATTTAGTAAATTTAGAGTAACTTTTTTTACCCTGTACTACTATTTTACGATACTCTTTATCTGAAAAAGGTCTACAACCTCGTTCACCTTCGCTCTTCCACTTCAGCCTGTGTTCTGAAGCGACACGCCTACGTTCACTTTTAACGTAAGCGCATAGTTCCTTCATAGTTTTTACCTGCATTACTTCATTACTTTGAATAATAATTCTATATTATCTTTGTAGTTTTGAGCTGCAATATCCGCCCAGAAGCTTTTCTTACGTTCTACATAAGTTAACCCTTTATAATTAAACCAGTGACGCATACCCTCTTGATCTTTATCTTCGTTGTAGATGAAAGCGAATCTTCGAGGTAGATTACCTACAGTGTAACCTCTGTACTCTGCATTGTTTAAATAAATAGTTGGGTGTTGAGTGTGTTTTGAAAACTTGATAGTTTTTACCGACATAGTTGTTATATTTAAAAATTAATTCATGAGTATAATCAAAATACTTGCGTATTTAGTTTGTTTACCTATTACACTCATAGAAATCTTATTTGGTAAACCTTTTTTAATATTATCTCTTGCTCGTCTACTGAACATGTAGCGAAGCCAAATTCACCAAACATCTCTTCTGCAAAGAAGTCTAGTTGTTCTGTTATATTATACATAGCTTTAAAGTTTATTAAAAGTTAAAACAGTCAGTTTAACCACTTGACTGAGGTGGGAATTTAAAATTAAACTAATTTCTTATCTCTTAATATTGTAGGAATATTATTAGATGCAGTATAAGTTTTATACTTTAACCAACAATTTAATTTTTCTAAGCCGTTTTTACTCATGATCTCGAAAGCGACATCGTGATTGTACTTGACTTTTTTACCATCTTTGAATGTTACTTCAATTACTTGATTTTTACCGATAAGTGCTTTAGAAATTACAAAGCGCTTAGTTGTTTTTACTTGTTTACTCATAGTTGTTAAATTTAAAATTAGACATAGTTATAATCAATTTACTTACGTATTTAGTTTGTACACTAAAGTACCCTTATTGTTTTAGCATAGAAAAGAGGTAAGGGGTATTATACTCTGTCTCTCTGCTCATAATTCTTAAAAAACAGTGACATTAGCTTATTAGACTAAGATAGTAACAAGCTATTGTCATA
>ERZ1046740.2599-NODE-2599-length-11495-cov-4.928147_pt1 | contig 11495 bp, 9 predicted proteins | sample MGYA00383093_ERZ1046740 | MGnify/ENA primary metagenome ERZ1046740 (study PRJEB29581, sample SAMEA5548363) | metagenome | biome: marine; feature: coastal; material: water | depth 25 m | study: Short-term variability in the microbial, nano- and picoplankton...
TATATTTAGTAGTACCTGCATCATCTACTATTAATTTGTCTGTTGTTGCTAAAGTTATTGCTGTTCCATCTGTAGCACCATCTACTTGAACTGCTGCTGCTGAAACTTTATCTGCTGTTGTTATTGTTGATAATTTACTATCTCCAATACTTCCTGCTAACTTAGCTGCAGTTATTGAACCTGCTAACATTGTATTATCAACTGCACCTGCTGAAATAGTTGCAACACCTGTATCAGCTATAGTAATATCTCCAGATACAACATTATCTATCCATTTAGATGTTCCTGTATCATAAAATAATAATGCTCCATCTGCAGCACTAGTAATGTTAGTATCAGTTAATTCTGATAATTCATTAGCTGTAGCTACTTGAGTAGTAACATAAGCTTTAACTGATTGTTGTGAAGGTGGTCTAGTTGCACTATCACTAGCCATATCATCTTCATCAATTAAACTTAAATGTGCTTGTCCATCTATATAAGCTTTAACTGATTGCTGACTAGGTGGTCTAGTAGCAGAGTCAGTAGCCATATCATCTTCGTCAATTAGACTTAGATGTGATAAGGAATCTACATATGCTTTGATTGATTGTTGTGTTGCTAATTTAGTATTGGAATCAGAAGCAAAATTATCTTCGTCTAATATTGCTGTTCCAGATACTCCTGTATTGATAACAGGACTTGTGAGAGTTTTAGATTGTAAGGTTTGAGAACCTGTAAGTGTTGCTACTGAAGAATCAATAGCTATATCGTTAGCATTGGCATCTATACCTGTACCGCCAACTACATTTAATGTTGCTGCTCCACTTGTAGCACCGCCAGTTAAACCATCTCCTGCGACTACAGAAGTAATATCTCCAATACTTACTTGAGTTGCTACATAAGCTTTAATACTTTGTTGTGATGCAAGTTTAGTTGCACTATCAGAAGCGAAATCATCTTCATCTAAGAAAGCTGTACCACTAATACCAGTATTTAAAACTGGACTAGTTAATGTTTTATCTGCGAAAGTTTGAGAACCTGTTAGTGTTGCTACACTTGAATTTATATTAAGTGTAACAGTTTGACCAGACCCTACTGAATCTATTCCAGTTCCACCTGCAATAGTTAAAGTTTGAGTATCTAAGTCAACTGATAATGCACCACCACTATCACCTTGTAAGTCTAAATCTTGAGTACCAAGGGAAGCAGTTACTGCATCAACATAAGCTTTAATACTTTGTTGTGTTGCAAGTGCAGTTGCTGAATCTGAAGACATATTATCTTCATCTTTAATATCAGAAACTGTTGAACCACTTCCTATTGTTAAAGTTCCAGATACATCTAAATTACCATTTAAATCTACTGTTGTTGCTGCAATTTGTATTTCTGTATCTGCAACTAAATCTAATTGTCCATCTGTTGATGAATGAATATAAATTGCTGAATCTCTAAATAAAACTTTTTCGTCTGAATCTACTATGACATCATCTGAGAATTTAAAATAATCCTCATCTTCCATCCATGTAAGAACACCATCATTAGTATTGGCATTAAAAGTAATAGCAATATCAGTATCGGCATTTGTACCAAAAGTTAAAGCATTACTATATAATTTTGAAATTGGTCCACCACCACCTGCAGTACCTGTACCATCATGGGTATGACCAGATGTATTATCAAATGTATCTTTTAGTTGGTCATATTCATTATTAAGTAATGATGCATAAATTGTATCACCATCTACAAATGTACTTTGTCGAACATAATTTGCCATTTATTAAATCCTTCCTGCGGGTATGAAATCTACATAGAATCCTGAAACAGTATATGGAGAAGCTGTTCCTGTACTTCTAATTCGAAAATTATTTGTAAAACCACTACCTGTTAAAGTAGCTTTTTGTTGTGGATATAATGTTCCACCAAAAATTGCTTGTCCAAAAAGAGTGCCTGTTCCAAAAGTTGATGGAGTTTGTAATGCTCCAATTGCAATTTCATCTGGTTGTGCTACTGCATTACTTTCAAAATCATAACGACATTGAATTTTTAAATTATCGTTTGTTCCTTCTGAACGAATACTTGTTTTAACATAGTACAAAGTTTTTCTAATTCCTGCATCACCATAATCCATATCTGGTGTTTTATAAATTGCAGAAATATTAGTACCATCAAAATTATTTCCATAGTCATGTCTATATACATAACCATCTTCAGATGCATGATAAAGTACTTCACTACCATTTGTATTTACTCCGGCATGAACTACTCTAGCAGGTATTCCTTTTGTTTGACTCCATTCATAAACTCCTGCACCTGTAGAAGAAATTTTAAATGTTCCTATAACTCCGCCTTGTATTGAATTTGCACTTCCAGTTTTAAAAAAGAATAATCTATATTGACTTTTTTCTCTTAAAACCATACTTGCAAATCTAATTGTTGATAGAGAAGGCATTACATCATCTCTAAAGATTGGCATTATTTTTCTACTAATCGAACTTAATTCTATATCATCAATTCTTGCTGTTCCTGCTATAGTTCTTAATCCATCTGGTGCTAAGAAAATTAAATCTCCACCTATCTCTTGAACTGTATTACCACTTACACATCCTATGTTTTTTGTAACACCTGATACTGTAGCTGTAGCATCTAATCCAGAAATTTGAAAGATACTATTTTCACAAAAAACAATTAATTTATTACGAAATGGTTTTATAAAAACTATCTTATCACCAACATCTATTGTTCCTGCTGACGACCCAGTAAAATCTTCTGGTTTTAATCTTGTACTATAACTTACTACTTGTGGATTAACAGAATCTCCTGCAACAATTAATCTTTCAGAAAATATTGTAGCATACTTTGATTTTGATGGTGCAGACCTTTGTACCTCTTTAAAGGAATAAGTATATACTCCACCTGAAATTTCTATCTTAAGATGAGCAGGTTGATTATTTCCATCTACTATAAATAATTCTCCATACTGTGCCTCACCTTCATACAATGCAAACTTAATATCTGATTGACTTGTTCTTGCTATTGTAGAACCACTTGATAATTGTGCTGCAGTAGCCCCATTCTTTTTAATTACTTGGCTTGATGCTGATGCTGCATAATTACCATCAACTGTCATTGATGTATCATTTGTAATACTTAATACATTAAATACTTCACTATTAACTTTAATGTCATCACCTTCTGAAAATTCTGTAGTAAAACTTGTTCCACTTCCTGTAATAGTTGCTGAACCTTGTGTTACTGAAACTGTTCCTGTCTTAGCTTGGTAAGTATCTTTATTAATTTGTGTCCAAGTATTACCATCTGTACTATAATAAATATTTGTATCTTGACAAGCTACTACTCCTAGTGCATAATGATATATACCTTCAATATTATCATTAGAACTATTAGGTCTATTAGAACCAAATTTAGAAAATCCATTAACTCTTCTATAACCACCATGAATAGATGATTCATAATTTTCTAATTTTGTTGCTATCCCCGGTGTTCTAAATAAAGTATGTGTAGTACCTACTAAATCTAAGCCACCTTCACAAGTTACTGATACACCTTGTTCTGCCATTAAATTACTCTTGTTCTATCGTCAATCATCCTATCTGGAAAAGGTTCAATCAATTGCTCACGCATAGTTCTTAAACCTTTTTTATACTCAGCATCAGCTAATTGAGACTGACTTATATTATCTTTAAATTGATGTACATAATATCTTGCTCTTGATAACAATACTGTTGTATATTGTTGAGGAAATACTACTGTATCACCATGTGCTGTTAACTCTGTTGGTTGAGAATATGCAAAGAAATAAATTTTATAGACTTCATTTGGTATTGGTGATAAACCAAACTTATCATTCTTTGGACTTCTGATAACTCTTGCAGGAATACCATAAGTCTGTGCATCACTCTTATCTACTGCTTCAGATATTGCGTAATGCTTTCTCCAAAATTCTGTTGTTATAGGTCTTAAGTTTCTTATTTCATAAGGTGCTGTTTTTCCTGACACACCTTCTTCAGTAAGAATTACATTTTCATAATCTACAAATCCATAGTCAGATGTAATACTGCTTGAAGCTGCATTAAATTTATACCATCTTGTACCAGAAACAGTATCAACTGCTATATTTCCATAGTACTCATTAGATGGGTCACCTACTGATAAGAAACTCCACTTATCTTCGGCATTACAAATATCAAAGTATGCTCTGTTAACTACATCTTTAATATATTTTTGAATTCCTTTTGCACCTGTAAAAGAAGCACTTGTTAATTCAACTTCGTTTAATTCTCTAATAATAGTATTAGTTAAATCAAGATATGTACGAAATGGTGCTGCCATGAATTAATTCCTTATTAAGTGTTCTTAGTTATAGAAAGAGAGGGCGAGATTAATCGCCCCCTCAATTAGATATTAGTCTATAGTGTAGATTGCTTTAATCAAAGCATCATCTCTAAGAACTTGTCTTCCATAAACATGAAGACCTCTTACGATATCACCGAAAGTATCAGTATCTCTAAGAGTTTCAATATTAAGGATTGACTGGGCAGTTGCTGTAGATGAAACATGTCCACCTAAACATTGACCAGTAGCATTAGTAGTTGCAGGTACATTAGAAGATTTGTACATTTTAAATCCTCTTATTGAACCAGATGCAACTAGACCATTTCTTACACCACCATCACCTTGATTGTAATCAGATGACATTAGTTTAGAATCAGTCCCTGCTAGTTCTTCATAGAACTCAGGTTTTGCAACGAACCATCTTCCATCTTCTGGTACTTGTGAATCATCAAGCATTCTAGCCATTCTAGCCATAATAGCTAAAGGACTAACTTCTGATGAACCATTACCCATATCAATTGGGTCTGCAGTTCCGAAAGTAGTTTGTGCTGAACCCGAACCATCACCCCCTAGAGTGTGGTCTGGAGAAGAAGCTACACCTGCAAACATTGCAGTTAGCACTTCTGAGTCCATAGTGTCTTTAAGAGTATAAGCTGCACTAGATGCACCAATTGATGCCCAGTTAACATGAGAAAGTTTTTCCTCAATGTCGTCAACTATAAACTTAAAGCTATTTGCTTTGTTAATTACAAGAGTTAGTTCTTGGTCAGTTAAGTACTGTTTAGTAGTACTTGCTGCTCTTGTATAAGCCGCAACTGTGATTGATGGCTCTTTGATGATTTTTACTGTATCACCGAAAGCCGAAATCTCACCTGCGTAGTCTGTGTTTGTGATTGCTTCGATTACAGAAGATTTTCTAAAGAAGTTTTGAATCTTCTTCGAAAATATTTCTGGTACGAAGAACTCATTTGTTTGTCCACTAGTAGTATCAAAGTTACTTAGATTACTATTAGAGGCATTTTGAAATACCGCCATGATATTCCCCCTTTTTGTTTTATTGTTAAGTGATTAACGAGAATGTGCGGTCTAACTTTTTAAGATGTCGGATTACCAGAACCTCTGCTTGGTCTGTTACCCATGTCATTAATGACACGACCATCAGTCATAGCTTCAGTTATAGCTTTTTCGTTCTTATCAAATTCTGACTGCGACATTGCCGCTATTTGTGAACGAGTCCAAATCTTTTTTGAACCATAGCCAACTTCTTTGGTACTATTCACTTTTATCATTTGTGAAGCATCAACTAAGTCACCAGATTCAATTTTTGATTTTGACTTGCCGGTATCCTGCTTGAATAAATCAATTGCCCTAGAAGCTAATTCCGCATTAGAATTATTACTATAAATCCAACCCTTAATTTCTTCTGGTTGACTCTCTGCCCAATTATGAAATGCATCTGACTCACGAATTTCTGTAAAGTCTGGATGTAGTTTCGATAATTTAACTTCAGCTTTTTCCTTGTTAATAGAAGTATTTAATTTCTTAAGACTATTAATCTCTTGTTTTAAATCTTCTGTCTCCTTGGATGCTTGAAGATGTGAGACTGATTCAACAACACCATAAACATCTGGGTATTCCTTTTTAAAAGCTGCAAGTTCATCAGAACTCTTTGGTGCTTTATACTTAGGTCTATTAGTCCTAACTTCAGCTAAAAGTTCTTCTTCTCTTGCTTTAAAAGTATTTACCCGACCATCATAATGTTTCTTGAGGTCATCATATCTTTTTTTGTAGTCAACCTTGCTATAAGGTTTGTCTTCAGTTTTTTCCGGAGTGTCTTCCTTTGGTTCATCTAATGACTGCATTGAGTCAACGACAACTTTAGGTCGGTCCTTCTTAACTGCTATTATAGAGTTAGCATCTTGAAAAGTTTCCTTTTTATTTGCTTCCTCTTGTTCATAATCTATATAATCTTTTTTTTGATTATAAGGATTCGCTTCTTGTGTTTCTTTATTCTGTGGAGTAGCTTTACTTCTTAGTAAAGTGTCCGCATTACTATCTACCATTTTTAATCACCTTTCTTGGTTTGGGGTTTTGCATTATTGCAAAAGTAGCCGATATAGAGTGCCTAGGTGATTGCCCGGGTCGTTCTATATTATATACTTATCAGCAGACAATAGTCCGCCTTTCGCCATCATGGGTTGTCCAGATTCTACTTGTTGAGAATCTTGAACTGCCATACTGTTATCATACTCTTCCTCTGCTGTTTTCATTTGTTTTCTAAGTTTATCTACACCAAGTTGCTTAGTAGCTTTTGCTGTAAATACAAACTCACCATCTGATAACATTGCAGGGATATCGTCTGAAGTTCCTGTTCCCGGTCCATCTACTTCTCCTTGACCGGTAAATTCTGTTGCAACTATTTTTGGAATAATAGTTTCTAATTCTGGATGCATTTCTACTGCTTCATTTAATAAAACTTTTTCTTCTTCATCTAACATTGAAGTATCTAAAATAGTATCTTCATCTTGTTCTACTTCTTCCATAGGAGGAATTGCTTCTTCCATTTGCATATCTAAATTTGTTGCTTGCTCTGGTGTAAGTTCTGGTACTTCCATAGGACCTTCTACTATATCACCTTCAGCTTTTTTATTTTGTAATCTTTGCCATGTTTGTGAATATGAACTATACTCACTCATTTTTAAATCTTCTACTTTTTTTCCATAACTATCTAATAACCATGCTTGAAAAGGTGTATCACCTTCTGACATTTTAAGAACTGGTCCACCATATTTATAAGCTTGGTATCCTACATCTTCATAAATTTTTCCAAGTCTAGGGTCACCACCCATTAAGCCACCAGTAGCAGCTTTGGTTACATTTGCTTTGTTCATTTTTATTTTATTCATCATAGCATCTCCTATACTTGTTCTTATAGCACTATCGTCAGCACCATTTTTTTTCATTGTATTATATACTGCTAGTGCTTGACTGTATTGTTTTGAATCATCTACAAGTTCCCCTGTAGAATATCTTGCTCTTTCAGGAGCAAACAATCTAAGAGGTGTTCCCTCTCTAACACTTTGTGGTGTGTTAATATCATACAAACCCATCTTCGGTACAGAATCTGTAGCCGCTTTTAATGCTTTCATCTGACCATTTAATGGTTTAGTTGACATAATGTTAATCCTGTTTGTTTAGCTTATTAGTCTCGTCAAGCCGGATTAACTGTTCCAGTAAAGTCCATTTCCCCTGATTGCGGTACACCGCCTGTTCCGACTGTGCCATTGCCAATCCCAGAGTTGTCTGGTTTTGGAGTTTGGTCAGATACTGTTTCAGGGACTTCCATTGGGGACTCTGGACTATTTGCTCCACCAGTTGCCGGTCCTTGTTGTTGTCTTGCATTCTGTAATCCTATTATCTTCGCATATATCTCAGCTTCGTTAGGGTCATTAATAATTGACTCTGGGTCTAGGTCTAATGTATATGCTAGTTCTTTTACTAGTTCTGGAATCTTAACGAATGGTGCAATCGCAGGATTCTGTACACTTTGTAAGAACATTGTTAACCTTTGAGACCTTACTTCTTTTTGCATAAGTGAAGAAGTTCCTGTTGCCTTAATCTCAAGGTCGCCCTCTACTGCCAAGTCTCCCTGATAAAACTGCATGTTCCATTGGAAGTATGCTTCGCCTAAAGGTTTTAGTAAGAAATCATCTAAATTTTTTACGACAGTTTTTATATTTAAGTTCGCTGCACTAAGTAACATAGACATACCAGAAGCTGTTCTTGTCATACTTTGAACACCTGTTTGTCCATGAGAGTATGATGGTATTCCTGTTGACTCATCTGCCAACTGTCTGAACTTATCAAACATCATTAAATTTTCATTTGATGTGTTTGGAAATTTTAATCCATGAATAGCTTGACCCGGCATACCTGCTTGTCTTCTAAATATTTTGCCCGGATATACATCCATGTTTTGACCTGCAACTAATGCTGACTCATCAACATCAAATACAAGTGAACCTGATAAAGCCAAATTATCTATAGCCATTCTTGCATGACCATTCATAATTTGTTGAGCATCACTCATATTTTCTGGTACACCTACACCAAAAAAACTATAAGGATTCTTCTCATAAGGAAATGCATTGTAAGGTATTCGATAAGGTTTAAATGGATTAACTACCATTCTTATAACTCTCTTATCTGTTGCCCATGCATTTATTTGAAAAACACTCTCATCTTCCATACCTTCTGGTATGGGTAATTGAGCATCTTCTAAAACTTTTTTATCAACACAACCCCAGAATTCTAATACTTCAAATCTATCTGACTCACTTTTATAAGAACTATCTTCTTGTCTTATAGAAGATTCATAGGTTCTATTGTGATAGTTAGGACCATCTTGAAGAGTTAGAAGTACTTGTTCTTTATCAAAGAAAGGTTTATCAAGTAATTCTAAAAGTTGTTTTCTATTAAACTTATGTCTGTGAACTACATATTCACATTCTTCTAAGTTCTTTGCGTTAGGGTCAGGATAAAAATCCCAAGCACTAACAAATTCTAATCGAGGAACTTTAACTTGTTCTGGTTCGTATCCTCTTGTTCCATCTTCATTTTTAATATATCTATGTAAAGTTTTATTAAAAGTGAAAGGACCTTTTACTATACCTGTTCCTAATAAAACAGATTCAAAGATTGCACTTCTTAATTCTTGTGAACCATCAGATTCATCTATTTGGTCATGGATTAACTTTTCCATTCTTCTTGCTAGTTTAGTAGCAGGTTTAATCTGTGCCATCTCAGGCATTGGAGCAGAACCTTCTTGGACTGACTCGTCTCCTAATTCTTCTTTAAGAGAACCTAAAAAATTTTTATCTTCTGATAGACCATTAAATGTTGCACCCGGAGGTAACTCTCTACCATCACCCTCAAAACCAACAAGAGACATTTGCTCTTCTTGCTCTGCTTGAGGTGGAGGAGTCATACCTCCTTCTATTGAAGGACCTACATTTTGTAAATTTTCTGTAACTGGATTAAGATGAGCATACTCTGCTACACCTTCAGGAACTTTAGTAGCTTCTACTGAAATTGGAAATTTGTTAGCAGAAAATAATACATCTACTAATTGACCATAAGCTGCAAGAACTTTTGTTTTAGTTACTTTTACAAATACTCTTGACTTCTCATGTTCTCTAAAACGAACATTCTTATAATATTTTCCTCTATAATTATGAAAAGACTCAAGCCATCTGTCTTCATCAGACTGTCTTGCTCGTTCAGAAGCTTGGAACTTTAGGTTTATTAAACCCGCTAATTTATTAGCTTCTTGTTCTTGTTGTTCCTGTACTTTCTTTTCAGAATCAGATTTATTAGTAATATCTACCATATTTAGTTATACCTTTTATTATACACCCACTTGCTTGTTTTGTCAAGTTATTTTTTTTTGTTAACCAGTTATATTCTTACCATTTTTTTAATTACACTACGAGGATAAACATTTCTATCTCCAAAAGCTATATCACCATTTTCATTTTGATAAGAAGCAAAACTATGAACATACTTATTATCTTTCTTAAAAATATAAGCTTCTGTATGAATTGTTGCTACTTTCATATTATAGAATGCATTATGCTCTGCTATTGAACTATCACCTAAGATATCTTCCCATACAATTAAATATTTATAATAGCTCTTATCTCCTAGAATTAAAGGTTCACTTAGTCTTTTCATTTATCTGAACCCCCTCCATAAAGATAATCTTTCTTAGAATTTCTAAAATTTTTAGATTTACTAGTATCTACTTCACTAGCTTCTTGACGACACCATTGTCTAAAGGTATCCTCTGGTCCGCCCATATCATTTAATCTGAATATCTTTGGGGCTTTCAAAACATACTCAACATTCTTTTTCTTTTTATGTTTCAGCATATCTTCGTAAGACATTACCTCATCATATTCTTTGCCGGTTGTTAAATCTTTGAAAGTATATACTGGCATACTACGAGAAGTATTTCTTTAACATACTAATTTGGTCATCATACTCAGCTATTATCTTTAATTCTTTTTCTATAGTCTCAAGTACATCTGGGTGTTCTGCTACACCTGCAGGGTTCTCTAAGAATATGTCAATGTTAGCTTTGTGTTTTTTAATATGTCCTTCTGCGTGTCCTATCAGACTTTCTATTATCTTTGCTCTCATTTTATTATTTGCTAAAAACATGTTACTCTCTATCCTCACTTCATTTTCATATGACATATCATTACTATGTTCTTTGTAATTATCATATGTGCGTTTCTCTTTCATCTTTAATAACCAAAGGTAGGGTCAGATGGTGTAAATCTTTTTATATCCTTCATCTGTTTATAAGAAGAAGGTTTAGATGGTCTTGACATAATTAAATATCGAAGAGCATCATAAGCATGGTCAGATGCTTTTGTATCAACATCTTCCGGCTTATTAGGGTCAACAGGAATCCCTTGTAATTCTCTTATTAAATTTACACAGTTAGAAAATATTTGTAGTCTTGGTCTGCCTGTTGTTTTGTTTTGTTTAAGATACTCATGTATCTGTATCTTTCCTTGAATTCGATTTTTATCTGCTGGTCTTAACTTGTGTCCTGCTCGGACCAATGTTTCGCCAACTGTTGGTCCTCCCACACCTGTCTTGTTCCAAGCGGCAGTATCTAATACTCCTTGAATACTTTTGTGGTCATCCTTTTCATATTCTGTTATCATGTTAGATAAGTCTTCACCTGTCAAACCTTTTCTATAAAGTTCTCTATAGACAATTAGTGTGTCATCATCTGGGTCTATCGTTGCCCATACACAAGCAGATTCGGCAGCATAGCCATAATCAATTCCTTTATACTTAGTCCAATGTACTGGAATTTTAAAAGGAGGTATTACATGTATCTCGGGATTGAACTCGACAAATGCTGCACCTTCTGCTACATCCCAATTACCATCTAGTAATTGTTTTCGTTGTATCGGAGGTAACGATTCCAACATTTTTTCATATCGACCATCTTCTGATAGATAAGGATTATCTTCTAATCGTGCAGGAATAAACTTTCTTGTAAGACCATCTGGTCCTTTAAATGGTTCGTTAGGAGGATTTGGGTCGAGATATCTTTTTCTCACCCAATGTCCACCAACTCC
>ERZ1046740.2603-NODE-2603-length-11482-cov-14.030454_pt1 | contig 11482 bp, 9 predicted proteins | sample MGYA00383093_ERZ1046740 | MGnify/ENA primary metagenome ERZ1046740 (study PRJEB29581, sample SAMEA5548363) | metagenome | biome: marine; feature: coastal; material: water | depth 25 m | study: Short-term variability in the microbial, nano- and picoplankton...
CCAAAACTATCATTTAAATTAGTCCCCGGACCCATCGTAAGGACACTTATAGCTGCTGATTCAGATAGTGTGATTTTTTGTGCCTTCACAGTAGATATAAGTAGTATATGAACTAATATAAGGCTTAAACAGAGTAATTCCTTTTTCATTTTAATTGTTTTAGAAATTCTTCATAGCTGATTGTGAGTTCATTCGATTATCTAAATAAACTCCAGTCCAAAGTAATGGAAAAAATATTTGAATACAACGCTGCACTTTGATCTCCTAAATCAGTTAATGCATAATCAACTTGTATCCCTTTATATTTAAAACCAATACCGATGTTAGGTTGAAATCCTAATGAATTATTTCCATCTAATTGAGTGATGCTTTGAAAATTTCCAACTCCTGCTCTTACAAATACTAAATCTATGTAACCAAATTCTAATCCAACTGCAGGGGTAAAACTGGCAAAGGAATTAGAAACTAAATCATTGGTTTGAGCAAAACGAAAATTCAAGTCTATTTCAGTTAATAAAACGTAATCGTAATGAAATATAAACTTTCTAGATACTCCAAGGTTTAATTTTGGAATGGTTATTTCCATAGTATCAGGCAATTCTTGATTTTGACCATTGACTGCTCCTTGAATTTCACTAAATTTTTCTTCATCAATAGCCCAAGCGTTGAAGGTAGTAGTAATATCTCTGACCATTGCGCCAAACTTCCAATCATTTTTATTAAATTGGATACCCAAATCCAGTCCGAAACCCCATGAAGAAGCAAAATCTCCGATAACTCTTCTAATTACTTTAGCATTTACACCAATATTCAAACCGTCTAAAGGTAATGCTCTTGCATATGAAAAGGTAATCCCATAATCAGCTGTAGAAAATAAACTAATTCGACTGTAGTCTATATTGCCCTGATCGTCTATCAATTGGGTGGTGTTTAAAATATCATCAACACCAAAACGAATCAATGAAATTGCAACAGCACTGCGGTCATCCAATGGCATTGCAAAAGCTCCATAATCATAATTAGCAATATTCGCAAAGTAGGATGCATGCATTATAGATAGCTGATTATCCTCTATAGCTAATAAACCTGCAGGATTCCAATATCCAGAATTGACATTGGCAGAAGAAGCAGTTGTAGCATTAGCCATACCAAAAGATGCTGCATCGACTCCTATATTCATGAATTCGTTAGAATATTTTCTAACAGATTGTGAATTAGCAATTGTACAAATAAATAAAAAGCCAATAAATATTTTCTTCTTCAAGCTTAATAATTTCGGTAAATATCTTACTATTTTGTTAGATTATAAACTATTATATTCGATACATATTGTAATAGACGAAAATACTTTTCTATTTTTACAAAATAAAATGACAAATAATGAAAAAACATATTCCAAATTTAATTACCGCTTTAAATTTATTATGTGGTTGTTTAGCGATATTATTTGTAGTTAGCGGTGATTTAATTGTTTCTTCTTTTTTAGTGATTGCTGCGATGTTTTTCGATTTCTTTGATGGTTTGGTTGCGAGATTGCTTCATGTACAAAGTAAGTTGGGAGTTCAGCTAGATTCCTTGGCAGATATGGTAAGTTTTGGAGTGGTTCCTGGAATGGTAATGTTTCAGTTGTTAAATAAATCCTTATCGCCACAAGAGCTTGGAACTGGATTTGAAACAACGGAAATTTTGAAAGGCTTTGAATTTGGGATGAGCTTTTTACCCTTTGTAGGAATGATAATTGTTTTAGCCTCTGCTTATCGTCTTGCAAAATTCAATATCGATATTCGACAAACTAATAATTTCATCGGTTTGCCAACACCTGCTAACACCCTACTAATTATTAGTTTGCCTTTAATATTTCAGTACCAATATTCACCTTTAATAGAGCACGTTATATTCAATCATTGGTTTTTAATAATACTTACGATTGTGAGTTCCTTTTTATTAAACGCTGAAATAAAATTATTTTCTCTAAAGTTTAAAACTTGGGATTTTAATTCAAATCAAGCTCGATATATATTTTTAGCTCTGAGTTTACTAGCAATTATTATATTGAAGTTTATTGCCATTCCGTTAATTATCGTTTTGTATATATTAGGATCTTTTTTAATAAAGGATAAGTAAATAAAACTATTTTTCGAAAATTTTTATTTTAAATAATTTGTTCCAATTTTTACCAGTTACATACAGCGTATTCTCTTCTCCATTATAAGCAATACCGTTTAATACCTCATCTTTAGGATTGCTTACCGATACTTTGTTTTTTAGAGATGTAAGATCTATCACTCCTTCAACTGCTCCATTTTTTGGGTCTACAATTGCTATAGCATCCTTTAAATAGATATTTGCATAAATTTTACCATTAACCCATTCCAATTCATTTACTGATTTTATTCTGCTCGAATTGGTATAAATTTCTATGAAACCTTCTTCATTTAGAGTATTCGCATTTAATCTCCATATTCTTTGGGTACCATCGCTCTTATAAATAGATTTTCCATCTTGACAAAGTCCCCAACCTTCAATACTTCTACCATATACAAAAGATCCTGTTTTACGTAATGTATTTAAATCATATATAAAGCCTGTTTTTTCTCTCCAAGTTAATTGATAAATTTTTTCATTAAGGATGGTTAGCCCTTCTCCAAAATAAGCGTCGTCTAATGAAATCTTTGTATAAATCTCTCCTGTTTTATAATTGGTTTTTCTTAGTGAAGAGTTTTTGTATTGGCCAGTGCTCTCGTACAAAGTATCATTTTTAAATTCTAAACCTTGGGTATATGCATTGGTGTCATGAGGATATTCCTCTAAAATACGATAAGTATACAATTTTGGTGTTATGGAGGACAACACTGTTATTTTTTTTGAAATTTCATAAACAGTGGTTCCCGAGTATATTTTTATTTCTAAGGACCGATTTCCTAATTTTTCATTTTTAAGATCAATGGTCAAATCAGAATTCGTATTTAAGGAAGTTATTTTTCTTGAATCAAAGAAATATTCAAGAGAGTCAATGGTTGTACTTTTTTTATTTACAACTGAAACTTTAAAATTATCAGCTGGAGTATATGTTTTTTGTATGTTTTTGATAGTTATATCAAATAATTCTGAACCTGTTGCTTTTTTACTATTACAACTCATGGTTAAAAAAAATAATAATGTACTCAAAACTAGGGTAAATAATCTCATAAAGTTTTTAAATTTTTATGCAAGATATTTATTATTCACCAACTATAATAATTCTTTAATAATTTATAGTAAAAGATTGTGAAAATTGGAAAATGCAGTATCTTTGCCTCGGCAAGTCCTACACAACTAGCTCCTGTCGAATCCCCCAGGGTGGGAACACAGCAAGGGTAGATGGTTGTAGCAGTGTGATGTAGGTAGCTTGCCATTTTTTATGTCTTAAATTTTGATATATTTTAATCAAAACTTTCAATTATTTATCTTTGTCTAGATGTTAAAAGTTGTATTAGTTACTGGTGGGTCTTCTGGAATTGGAAAATCAATAAGCGAATTTCTCTCTGAAAAGGGATTTAAAGTCTATGGAACAAGCAGAAATCCACAAAAACATCAAGAAAAAATATCTTTTTCTCTATTAAATATGGAGGTCACCAATCCAAGTTCAATTAACGAAGTTATTACTAAAATCATTGATAAAGAAGGTCGATTGGACATTGTAATAAACAATGCTGGTGTCGGAATTACAGGGCCCATAGAAGAAACTCCAGCATCAGAGATAAAAAAAGCATTTGATATTAATTTACACGGACCCATCAATGTGATAAAATCTGTTTTGCCGCAAATGCGAAAGCAAAAAAATGGTTTGATTATCAATATTACATCTATAGCCGGCTACATGGGGCTACCTTACAGAGGAATATATTCAGCTACTAAAGCAGCCCTAGAAATAACAGCGGAAGCATTTCGAATAGAAATCAAACAGTTTGGAATAGAAATGACCAACATAGCACCTGGTGATTTTGCGACTAAAATCGCTGATGGTAGATATCATGCTCCAGTTATAAGTCAATCTCCCTATGAAAAAGATTATAGCAACACGCTCGAAATTATGAATTCGCATGTAAGTAGTGGTAAGGATCCAAAAGATCTCGCTCAAGTTGTTTATCAGATTATTAGATCTAAAAATCCACGTGTTCGTTATAAAGAGGGAAGTTTATTACAAAAATTTTCAATAGTTTTGAAACGTATTTTACCCAGTAGATGGTATGAAAAAATGCTGATGAATCATTATAAATTAAAATAAAACATCTTTCTTTTTTATTAACATTATTTACTCGTAACTTTTTAAAATTATTTTTTTCCTACTTTCTTTAATGTGTATTTTTGTTTGACAAACAACCGATTTATACCTAAAAACTTAATTTTATGAAATTTTTTATCGATACTGCTAATCTTGACCAAATTCGTGATGCTCAAAACCTTGGTGTTTTAGACGGAGTAACTACCAACCCCTCGTTAATGGCAAAAGAGGGAATTACTGGACGAGAAAATATATTAAAGCATTATGTAGCTATTTGTAATATTGTTGATGGTGATGTATCGGCAGAAGTAATAGCAACTGATTACGATGGAATGGTTAAAGAAGGGGAAGAGCTTGCTGGGTTACACGATCAAATTGTTGTTAAATTACCCATGATTAAAGAAGGTGTAAAAGCAGCTAAATACTTTTCTGACAAGGGGATTAAAACAAATGTTACTTTAGTTTTTTCAGCTGGACAAGCCTTATTAGCTGCAAAAGCTGGAGCCACTTATGTGTCACCATTTATTGGACGATTGGATGATGTTTCTACAGATGGATTAAATTTAATTGCAGAAATTCGTCAAATTTATAATAATTACGGTTTTAGTACACAGATATTAGCAGCTTCCGTAAGACATACAATGCATGTAATAGATTGTGCTAAAATTGGAGCAGATGTAATGACGGGACCTTTATCTTCGATTGAAGGCTTATTGAATCATCCACTTACAGATATTGGATTGGCTAAGTTTTTAGCGGACTACAAAAAAGGTAATTAAAATTATTGGTTTAAATAGCCAAGGAGGCTTTCCTCTATATTGGTATTAAATAAATTCGCACTACCATTGACGATAGTTCCAGATTTATCTACTATAATAGCTTTGTTTATAGTATGAATAACCAATTCTTTTTCAGATTTTGAAACGTTTTCAAACTGAAACTCTAAGTTGGTTTTATAACCAGACTTATTTATGATTGCCATCCAATTATTGTAGTTGGAATCAGTATTAATACCAATAAAATCGTATTCTGGATATTTTGATTTTAAATCGGCTACACGTGAGTGAATATTTTTATTATGATTCATAGATGTAGAAGACCAAAAATATAAAACAGTCGGATTGTGTATGATTGAATGTAATTTCTTTATTTTATTGCTAGAGCTAATTAACGGTACATTTGAAATTTTACTACCTGGAGTTAATTGCATAGATGCATCTGCTAATTCTTTAATTTCTTTTATTTGATTTTTGTTGTTGTTAATTTTTAAAAATAAATTTAAAATCTTTTCTTGATTTTCTTTTTTGTTACAATTTAACAAATACCTCCCTGTGACATTCATTACCATATTGTTTTTTAATGAATCATTGGTAACCTTTCGATTTATTAATTCTATTTTACGATAGTTGTGGCTGAAGGAATTTCGTTGAAAGTTATTTTTTTCGTTAATATCTTCCATAGCTAGGTTATCAAAATATCTAAATAAAAAACGATAGTAGGGGAAATATGATCTTAATACGTCAGATCCAAAATTAATATCATCTCTATAGTTATAAAAGTCCTGGGGAATGGTGTGATAGCTCTCACTATCTTTCCTTCGTTCATTGGCTGTGATATAAATTTCTTTCTTTGAAAAATAATCATAGTTAATATTTGCCTCAGCTATGTATTTGAAAGAATTTACAGGCATAGTTTTTTGTACAAACTCATTGTATATTTTTAATCTTATATTTTTAAGAGAATCCAGCTTTTCTTCAAAATGTGATGGAGGTAGCTTATAGTAGGATGGCATCAACTCAATTTCTGCTTCATTTAACAAAAATAAATCCATAAGCAAATTATTACCTTTTGATCCCATTCCGGTAAAAGATAGTGATTCATCAAATTCAAGTGTATTTACTCGTAACATCAAACTATCACCTGGATTTAAATATAATACTTGGTATTCTACGTGACTGAATGTGTACAATCCTGCCTCAATATTTTTTGTTTTGAATAAAAATTTATTATTGTTGTCGAGGGGAACACTGTCTAGGAGTTGATCATCTTTTAGAAAATAAACATAATCTCCTTTCGGATTTACGATTTCACCTCCAACATAGGTCACAAGGGGTGGTGTTTCTTCCCAATTAGTGCAGGAAAGAATTAAAGAAAAAAATGTACAAATTAAAAGTAGTTGTTTAATCATACAGGGATAAATTGGTCATTAACAAAAGTAAAACCTATACGGTATCATTTTGTTAACAAGGAGTTAAAAGAAATTAAAATATTTATAATACACAAAGTTGACTTAAATAGTTATTTTTGCGCAAATTTTAAAATCAAGTAGTTTATGCTTTCAGTTTCTAATTTATCAGTTCAATTTGGTAAACGCGTCTTATTTGATGAGGTTAACACTCAATTTGTGCAAGGAAATTGCTATGGAATTATTGGAGCTAACGGTTCTGGTAAATCTACATTTCTGAAAATTGTTTCAGGAAAACAAGACGCAACTTCTGGCCATGTGCATTTAGAACCTGGAAAAAGAATGTCTGTATTAGAACAAAATCATAACGCATTTGATGATTTTATGGTTTTAGAAACAGTGGTCATGGGAAATAAAGACTTGTTTAAAGTTAAATCAGAAATCGATAAGTTGTATGAGAATTATACGGATGAAAATGCTGAAAAAATAGGGGAGCTTCAAATTACTTTTGAAGAAATGAATGGTTGGAATGCAGATAGTGATGCAGCTACATTGCTTTCAAATTTAGGAATAGGAGAGAATTTACATTACACCACTATGGCCGATTTGGATGGTAAACAGAAAGTGCGAGTATTACTTGCACAAGCTTTATTTGGTGATCCAGATGTATTGATAATGGATGAACCTACCAACGATTTGGATTATGAAACTATTACTTGGTTGGAAAATTTTCTAGCAAATTATGATAATTGTGTGATAGTGGTTTCGCATGATCGCCATTTTTTAGATTCGGTTTGTACGCATATTAGTGATATAGATTTTGGTAAAATATCTCATTTTAGCGGGAACTATACTTTCTGGTACGAAAGCAGTCAACTAGCCGCTAGACAGCGTGCGCAACAAAATAAAAAAGCAGAAGAAAAGAAAAAAGAATTACAAGAATTTATTGCTCGTTTTAGTGCCAATGTTGCTAAATCTAAACAGGCAACCTCTCGTAAAAAAATGATCGATAAATTAAATATTGAACAAATTAAACCCTCAAGCCGAAGATATCCTGCGATTATATTTAAATCAGAAAGAGAAGCTGGAGATCAGATTTTAAATGTAGAAAAGCTTTCATCGAGTGTGGATGGTGAATTATTGTTTAAAAATATAGATCTAAATTTAGCAAAAGGAGACAAGGTTATTTTATTTTCAAAAGATTCTAGAGCTACAACCGCCTTTTATGAAATTGTGAGTGGAAATTTAAAACAAGAGGATGGAAAATTTCAATGGGGCGTAACAACCAGTCAGAGTTATTTGCCATTGGATAATCATTCTTTTTTTGAAAAAAAAATCAGTCTAGTCGATTGGTTACGTCAATGGGCTAAAACTGAAGAAGAACGAGAAGAAGTATTTATTAGAGGATTTTTAGGTAAAATGTTATTTAGTGGAGAAGAGGCATTAAAAATGTGTGATGTTCTATCTGGAGGAGAAAAAGTTCGTTGTATGCTGAGCCGAATGATGATGATACGCGCCAATGTTTTAAAACTAGACGAACCTACCAATCATTTAGATTTAGAATCTATTACAGCTTTTAATAATACTTTAAAGAACTTTAAAGGGACCGTGTTATTAACTACGCACGATCACGAGTTCGCGCAAACTATTGGAAATAGAGTCGTAGAATTAACCCCAAAAGGAGTAATTGATCGTTATATGACCTTTGAAGAGTATATGGCTGACGAAAAAATTAAACAACTCCGTGAGAAAATGTATGCTTAGTTTTTATCTTTAGGAATAGTAAATGCTGGTAACAATTCTGTAAGCAATATAAATCCCTGTTACTGTCCATATCCACCATCTGTTTTTTACATACCATTCCATAAATTATCAATTTAAGATTTGCTTAAAGGTACAGGTTTTTTGTTTTAATCAAATATTCTTTCTAATTTGAAATTTATAAATCTCAATTCGACCACAACTTTTATGTACGATAGGCTGTTTTTTTTAAAATTTTCGTTTCTTTTTTTATGTCAAGTGTCATTAGCACAACAAACCATTCTAAGCGATAGTAATTTACCAATTATGGTAATTTTAACCGATATTGATCCTGATACAAATATACCCTATGATATTCCGGATGAACCAAAGGTTTTGGCGACTATGCAACTAATTTATAGACCCGACGGAACCAGAAATTATTTAACAGATATCACAAACGATACTTTTTTAAACTACAATGGTAGAATAGGAATAGAGTTACGAGGAAGTAGTTCGCAAGTTTTAGAGAAAAAACCATATGGATTCACTACATTATTAGAAGACGATGAATCCAATAATAACGTAAATTTATTAGGAATGCCCTCTGAAAATGATTGGGTTTTAAATTCTCTAGCGTACGATCCATCAATGGTTCGTGATTATTTGTCGTACACATTATCTAGTAATATGGGTAATTATGCACCAAGAGTAAAATATATTGAAGTAATTGTCAACGATGATTACAAAGGAGTATATATTTTAACCGAAAAGATTAAGAGAGACTCAGATAGGGTTAATTTAAAAAAAATAGCTGATTTTGATAATACCTCACCTGAAGTAACTGGAGGTTATATAGTAAAAGCAGATAAAATTAATGGAGACGATGAAGTAGCATGGACGATGCCTAATTCTGGAGGCTGGGAAACAAATTTTTTGCATCACTATCCAAAAACAGAGGATATTACAGGTCAGCAAGCCGATTATATAGAGAATATATTTTATGATTTAGCCACTCAAACAAATCCTGCTAATACTTCAATATCTGATGGCTATCCGTCAATTATTGATATTCCAAGTTTTGTAGATTATATGATTATGGCGGAGTTTGCCTCAAATCCAGATGCATACCAATTTAGTACCTTTTTTCATAAAGATAGGGCTGGTAAACTACGAGCGGGACCAATTTGGGATTACAACCTGTCCTTTGGAAATGATTTGTTCGTTTTTGGATTTGATAGAAGTTTTTATGATGTATGGCAATTTGAATTTGAAAATACAGGAGCAAAATTTTGGAAAGATTTATTTCAAGAGGAATCCTTTAACTGTTATATAGCTAAACGTTGGCTGGAGTTAACTGCTATAAATCAACCTTTAAATTACGTTACTATCTCAAATTTAATCGATGAATACTTTAACCTGTTAGCTGAATCTCAAGAGAGAGAATTGCAGAGATGGCCTCCTCAAGACGATTGGCCTACAGTAGCTGATCAAGAAGAAAATATTATCGAAATGAAAGTTTGGATTGAAAATCGTATTAATTGGATAAACAACAATATTGGTTCTTCTGAAAATTGCGAAGATGTTTCTGTTCCTAGTTTGGTTATCAGTAAAATCCATTATAATCCTGTAGATGACGGCGAATATGTTAGTGAAGACCTTGAATTTATCGAAATAACCAATAACTCCAATCAAAATATTAATTTGACGGGTTACTACCTAAGAGAATTAGGAATTTCATATCAATTTCTTCCCAACGCTACAGTTTTGAGCAATCAAAAAATTTATTTGTGCAGTAATGCTGTTGCCTTTGAAAATCATTATGGACTTCCCCCTTTTGGAGTGTTTACTAGAAATCTAAGCAATAAATCTTATAAAATTATTCTATCCGACGCTTTTGGAAACACTATTGATCAAGTGGAATATAAAGACAATACTCCTTGGCCTGAGGATGCTGATGGAACGGGTTCTTATTTACAGTTAGTTGATCTAAATTCAGATAACAGCCTAGCAGTTAACTGGATTGCAAGCATGCAGTCTCTTTCAACAGAAAATAGTGCAAGTTCACAGCAAGAGCTCATTATATATCCAAATCCTACAAAAGGTCCTATAACTATTAAACTAAACAACCTAAAAACTGAATCTTTAGAATTTATAATTTATAATTCCTTAGGTCAATCAATTGAGAATTTTCAATTAAATTCAAATAGTTTACAAATTAATTTAAGTCACCTTAGCAATGGATTTTATTATTACAGTATCAAAAACAAAGGGGAAGTAATTCTGAGAAATAAATTCATAAAAAAATAAGATTTTCACTCTTAATTTTATCAATTCACCTTTTTATTCCAATGATCATTGTTTTTTTGTTCATTATTAAGTTTTATCCAATACGTTTCAATTGATTTATAAAGATTTATATTAATGAACTCACTCTTATAATTTTGCTCATTTAAATTTAATATTTTTTGTGGTGAAGGTTCATAGATATATACTTTTACCTCTTTATTATTTTCCAAAACTTCTGTATTAATTCCTTTTTCAACAGCTTTCATTACATTGTTTTTGTGGTAATTTAGGGGTCTACTATATCTTTTTGATTCTCCAATATACTTTATATAATCATCAACAATTAAAACATAAATTAGACCGTTTTCTGAGATTTTTGATTTGTCTCCTCTTTTGTATTCAAGATCGAATTCATCTTTTGATTTTTTATAATATTTTCCAACTTCTTTAAATAAAGGTTTTATTTGTTCCCAAAGGTTATCAGATTTGTATTTAATCATAGATTTATATAATTTGGTTAAATATATAAAAATTATGAATGTAACAATAGAAGGTGATTTTTTCAACGGATTTTTTCAAATATGGTCATTAGGTTTGCAAGTAAATGAAAAAATATTTTCCATTTTTTTATCATTAGACCAACGTAATACCTCAAAGGTATATAACGATGAATTTGAACCTTTTCTTCAACTTTCTAATATATTTCAATCCTCAGGATTAGAATTCAAACAATACATTTCGATAATTGAAGGTGACGGAGATGATCAACAGAATAATTTTTTAAGCCAGCATCATGATATTATTGTAAAACCCTATTCTTCTGAGGATTTAGGATACAAAACTCCAAACTATATAATAGTTAAAAGTGATAAAACAAATTATAACATTATAATTGAAAGTGGTGATTATGTGTTTGTTATTGATGGGGAACCATATGAAGCTGAGATGGAAGAAATGGTTCAAGAATTAAAAGATATTTTAAAGTCAAATAAAAATGGTGTTGA
>ERZ1046740.2605-NODE-2605-length-11466-cov-4.799930_pt1 | contig 11466 bp, 12 predicted proteins | sample MGYA00383093_ERZ1046740 | MGnify/ENA primary metagenome ERZ1046740 (study PRJEB29581, sample SAMEA5548363) | metagenome | biome: marine; feature: coastal; material: water | depth 25 m | study: Short-term variability in the microbial, nano- and picoplankton...
GTTTTTTCCGCGTCATTACTTTTTAAGAAACGATATTTGAAAAGGAGTCTACTAAAACCGTAGTCGTCATTAATTTCCCCAAGTAAATACTTAATCTTAGCCGAAGTGGAATCACTTTTTTCCTCCATTTCGATTTGAGGGAAATCATCTGGAATTACCTGAATATTGAACTGCAAGGAATCTCCTCTTGCTACATCATCATTACCTCCCAAAACCTTAACAGTGGAGTTAGACATAAAGGGATATTCAACTGAATAAGTATTTTCTTTCCTCAGAAGTTTTTTCAGTTTGCCTTCCTTTAAAGCTGTCATGAAACGTGTGTTCCTAGCCTTGAAGTCCCACACTATTTTCGTTCCAATAGGAACTTGAAGGTCTGTTGAATTTTCTAGTACTTCCGGTTTTAAACCTGTATAGCCGGGATATTGGATTCTAGCTTTGTAATCAAGAAGAGTTGGTTTTGCCAATACTTTCAGAGTATATGTCTGGCTCATAAATCCTTCAGCCTGAAACTGAATGGGCACATCGTCCGAAAGCCGTTTAATCAAATGCGAAAATGCACCAGATCCATTGCTTTTCATTTTAAACTGATATCCATCTACATCCACATAAACTTCAGAAGGGATAACTTCTCCTTCGGTCTTCATCCTCAAGTCAAAATCTTCGTTTTGAATTCCCTCCAGGTCATTTGCCTCCAAAACGAATTCAAATGGCGCTTGAGGTACAAACTCTTCGCTGTAATTCACAATTCGCTTTGAACTGTCTGAGAACCCAGGGGCGACGAGAATAACCAAAATAAGAAGTAACAGTGGAACAGCAGCAAACTTGACATATCTCAAATTGCCTCGGAAATCAATCGCTTGTTGAAAGGGTACCGGTTTGAGTTCTGCCGTTTTTTGAGAAATAGCAGCTCTTAAAAGTTCACTTTGTTGAAAAGCGAGCTCCTTGCCTAATTGAAGCGTATTAAGGAGTTTGTCCTTTATATCAGGGAAATGTTGTCCAACAATAACTGCAGCCTGTTCATGGTCAATTCGATCTCCAAGACGATACAGTTTCATCAGTGGGATAACTACAAAGTTTCCAAGGACTATAACATTGAAGAGAATGAAAGCCCAAAATAGGACCGTTCGAACCGCACTAGAAAAGTTTCCAATATACTCTAGGAAAGAAGTCAGTAAAAAAATTGAGGCCGCGCCTGCAACAAACCATATCAAACCGCGTATCAAGCGATTTTTATAATACTTCCTCGTGAAAGCATCCAATTTTTCAAGTAAGACCTCGTTTCCCATTGACTCCTTTTCTTGCTCTTCTTTATGAACGTCTGAATCTACTAATTATTTCCGTCTTTGATATTCTTCCAAAGCCTCTTTGTACGGAACCAATTTGCCATCAATTCTCCCAACAACAAATACAGATTTCATGCCAATTTTCTTCAAATCATTTTCAAACAACAAAGCTTTACGAAAAGAACGAAATCTTCCTAACAGAAGTTTGGTTTTACCGTCATACTTTTCTTGTCGAAGATGAGCCAAGCGTTGAAGGTAATTGTCCAGATCAAAATCCGTGAATGAACCTATTTGAACTTCAAAGAAAACCCCATCTAAATTCCCCGAACTCTCAACTAATATCTCAACATCCCTTTGCAACTTGATGTTTTCTTTGAGCAGTGAGTCATACTTTACGACCAATTCCTCATTCCCGGAATTCGAATCAGCCCTTTGTACGAGTTTCTGCTCCATATCGGAGACTGACTCCTTAAGTGTTTTGTTGTAAAGACTAAAGCCTACAATTGTGGCAATTAATAATACTCCAGCAGCGAAAGTCCCATACTTCCAATAATTAGATAATTCCTTTGTCCTTTCCAGCTCTTTCTGGATATATTCAGACTTTCGTTTTGCCTCAATATCACCACTTAGTTCGAAGCGACCTTTATTCCCTTTATCTGTGCTAACCATTTATAAATCTTACTTGAGAACAACCAAGTAATCCCTCCTACAAGTATACAAGCAGCAATAATAATGCTAATTTCGTGTTACATTTTGTGACATGAAAAAGTTCGCATTCATTCTTTTGGTATTTGCCATGTTCTCATTCAAGTCTGAATACAAATCAGAAATGAAATGGTATGCATGGAATGAAGGATTTGCCAAGGCACATGAAGAACACAAAATCGCATTAATCGACGTATATACAGATTGGTGTGGTTGGTGTAAAAAAATGGATCGTGACACCTATGGGAAAGAGGCAGTCATTGAAAAAATAGACGAGTATTTTATCCCGATAAAATTCAATCCCGAGAAACATAAAAACCTAATCGTGGGTACGGACACTCTTTCGGGAAAAGCACTTCTAGCTGCACTGAATCGCGGAAATAAAAGTGGATATCCGACTACCTTTTTCTACATCCCTGAAAAGAACCACATGATGCAATACGGCGGATATCACAATGAAAATAAATTTCTCAAAATCCTCAACGAAGTTGTTGCTAGTTCAAACACCGTTAGATAGCAATAAATTCAGTACAATAAACTAAAAACGAAAAAGCTTGGCGCGAAATAAGCATTACGGTCAAACGATCGAAAATATTAGCATAGACAACGCCGGATCTGAAGGCAAGTGCATTGCCCGATGGAATGGAAAAGTTGTCTTTGTCAATTACGCCTCCCCAGGAGATGTTGTTGACATCAAGATTATTGGTAGAAAACGAAAATTTCTGATTGGTGAAATTGTCAAATTTCATCACAAGGCTGAAAATCGAACCGAACCTGTTTGCGAGCACTTTGGATTGTGTGGAGGTTGTAAATGGCAGCATCTCTCCTATCCAAGTCAATTGGAATATAAGGCTCAACAAGTAGTGGATGCATTCGAAAGAATTGGGAAGTTAGATTTTCCAACACCAGCTCCAATCTTGCCCTCTGATAAAGTGTATGGCTATCGGAACAAAATGGAATACACTTTCAGTAATAGTCGTTGGATACTGCAAGAGGAAGCAGACAGCGGAGCTGATCTCGATAAGAATGCAGCCGGGTTCCATATTCCTGGACGCTACGACAAGGTACTCCAATTGAATACTTGTCATTTGCAAGCTGAACCAACTAATGAAATTCGAAATTGGGTCACAGACTACGCCAAAAAGAATGATTTAAGCTTTTACGACATCAAGGATAAAGTTGGTTTACTTCGAAATTTAATTTTACGAAACACTTCACAAGGCGAATGGATGGTTCTTTTCTGTTTTGGAGAGCGATCAGAAGAAATTAACGCCCTTCTCAACGCTTTCTGTGAAGCATTCAACCATATTCCTTCAGTACTTTTTGTAATCAACGAAAAGGCAAACGATACTATTTACGACCTTGAAGTAGAGAGTTTTAAGGGTGATCCATGGATTAACGAAAAATTGGGTGAATTCAAGTATAAGATTCGGGCTAAATCATTCTTCCAAACGAATTCGTATCAAGCCAAAAAGCTATATGATGTTGTGCTTGATTTTGCAGGAGTAGATGAGGGTGATACGGTATATGATTTGTATTGCGGTACAGGAACTATTGGGCTTTATTTGTCACAAAATGCAGGTAAAATCGTAGGGATTGAAAGTGTACCTCAAGCTATAGAAGACGCGAACGAAAACGCAAAAATCAACGGCGTAGATAATGCATTTTTTGAGGTAGGAGATATGCGAAAAATCTTTGACAACGATTTCATAAACAAATATGGTAAAGCGGACGTAATTATCACTGATCCCCCGAGAAACGGTATGCACAAAGATGTAGTCCAACAATTAGCTCTGAGCAATGTCGCGAAAATTGTCTACGTAAGTTGCAATGTCGCGACCCAGGCTAGAGATCTGGATTTGCTTCGTGACTATTATAAAATTGAGAAAGTTCAACCAGTCGATATGTTTCCTCAAACACATCACGTTGAAAATGTAGTATTACTAACCAAAATTTAAACAATGGCTCATTCACAAGACGATCTTTTGAACGCCTTAAAAGGTGATCTCATTCTGATAAAATCACTGCTACTCGAAACAGCAACGGATATGATTGAAAATGAGTTCACTTCCTATCCAATCTTTGTCGCTCACGTTTTAGAATTGCCGATTGGCCAAGTATTGATAGACAGAGAAGAAATAGGAACTACCTTTAGTATTAGTGCTTCGACGTTAGAAGAGTTTAATGAAAAAGGACTGGTGCAAAGCGATAAAAAGGCTCTGTTCAAACAGACTTATAAAGACCCTAAGAAATTCATGTGCCTCTTCCTGATTTCTGAAAAAGGCGGAAAGTTCGTATTCATCCCTTACGACTCCGACCTTCAACCTTCACCTCCAAATCCACCCCTGAACTGAGCCCATGACTGCATTAATCTACTGAAGTTCTGTTCAGTCCTTTCAATTAATACCTTTGCATCCATTTCAAATATAAATTTTGAAACCCGAATCAAATAGTCCACTAGTTTCAATTGTTGTACTCAACTATAACACATCTGGATTATTAGATAAATTCATTCCAAGAATCCAAGAGACTGAGTATAACAATTTTGAAATTGTTGTGGTCGATAATGCATCGACAGACAACAGTGTGGAATTAGTTAAAGAAAGATTCCCAGATGTTAAAGTCATCTGTCATGACTCAAATTTGGGGTTTGCCGAAGGCTATAATAAAGCTTTGGACCAATTGGATTCTGAGTATTGGGTTCTTTTAAATAGTGATGTTGAAGTTCATCCACATTGGTTACAACCAATGATGAATATGATTATCTCCAATGACAAGCTAGCTGCGATTGGACCAAAAATTCTTGATTATTTCAAAAAAGACCATTTTGAATACGCAGGTGCAGCAGGGGGCTATATGGACAAATGGGCCTATCCGTTTTGCAAAGGGAGATTATTCCATACCCTCGAAAAAGATGAAGGCCAATACGATCAGCGATCAGAGGTTTTTTGGGTAAGTGGAGCGGCATTCTTGGTCAAAGCAAAACTCTACCGAGAAGTAGGTGGTCTTGACCCGGTCCTTTTTGCTCACATGGAAGAAATTGACCTTTGTTGGCGATTCAAAAATCGAGGTTATGAAATTTGGACTTGCCCAGAAGCTAAGGTATACCATATGGGAGGAGCCACACTCTCTAAACAAAGTAGACACAAGTCATTTCTTAATTTTAGGAATAACTTGGCGATTATCGTTAAAAATGCTCCGAGAAATAAACTGTTTCGCAAGATTTTCGTAAGGCTTTTGCTAGACAGTATTGCTGCAATACGCTACCTATTTTCGCCTCAATGGAAGCACTTCTTTTCGATTATTCACGCACATTGGGATTTTTTATTCTTCTTTAAGAGATGGTGGAGAAGTCGCAAGAAAGAAAGTGGCCCATTCATGTTTTCAGACCATGAGGGCTATTACCATAAAAGTGTTGTTGGTGCTTATTTCTTGGAAGGCCGGAAAAAGGTATCTGAATTGGAGGGTTTCCCTCTAGACTAAATATGCTTGTGCTATTCTAATCATCATTTTCAACCAAATAATTCAGGGCAAGCTCATACCCTTTCAGTCCAAATCCGAACAAGAAGGCTTTGCAGTATTTAGCCAAAAGGTCTGTATGGCGCTCTTCTTCTCTTTGGTAAATATTAGAGATGTGTATACCCACCACGGAGATATCAATTGCAGCAACTGCATCCGCGATGGCAATCGATGTATGTGAGTAAGCAGCCGCATTGAGGATAACTGCCTTTGCTTCTTTGCGAGCTTTTTGAATTAAATCAACCAATTCACCTTCTAAATTGCTTTGGAAATACGCTAGATTTTGATTTGGGTATTTGCCTTTTAATTCTTCAAAGAATTGTTCGAATGATTGATCACCATAGATATCTGTTTGTCGGCTTCCCAATAAATTCAAATTGGGTCCATTAATAATCCAAATAGTGTCAGATGATTTGTTCATTTAATCTCCATTGGCTAACCAATGTTCAAATAAGTGATTTGTGTTACAAACACCAAACGCCAAGTTTGAAATAAGCAGGCAAAAGAGGTTAGTTATACCTTTTGTATACTCTTGACAGAAGTCAGTTTGCCTTTCATCCACAAACTTAGTTAAGGGGATTATAAATGAGTAAATTTGTTTGCTCACAACATATAGATGAGCGATTCCATCAAGCACGAATGTGGCGTAGTTTTCATCCGACTGCGTAAGCCATTAGAATTCTATCAGGAAAAGTATGGCTCAGCACTTTACGGTATTAAAAAACTCCAATTAATCATGGCCAAACAGCTCAATCGTGGGCAAGACGGCGCAGGAGTGGGTGTCATAAAAATGGATCCCGAATTTGGGAACCGTTATATTGCCAGAAAGAGGAGCAACAATAAAAATGCCGTACCGACCATTTTCGACAGTATCATGGACGCCTATGGTAAATTGGATAAAGCTAAAGTAAAGGATACCGATTACTTGAAGAGAAAATTTCCTTTTGCTGGGGAATTACTTCTGGGTCATCTGCGCTATGCCACACATGGTAAGAATAGAATAGAAAATATTCACCCATTCTTACGTCAAAACAACTGGATGAGTCGGAACTTGGTATTGGCAGGGAATTACAACGTCACGAACATTGATGAGCTTTTCAATATCTTGGTAGAATTGGGCCAGCATCCCAAGGAGAAATCGGATAACGTGACCATGCTTGAGAAGATTGGTCACTTTTTAGACGAGGAAAACTCGCGCTTATTGCACGAGTATAGAAAAGAAAATCTTGGGAATGATGAGATTGCCTCACGGATTAAAGACAACTTAAATATTCACGACATTCTGGTTAACTCATTTCGCCATATCGATGGTGGGTATAATATGGTGGGTATGATTGGTGATGGGAACGCCTTTGTGACCCGAGACCCATGGGGCATACGACCTTCTTACTACTACGAAAACGATGAAATCGTAGTTGTGGCCTCAGAACGCCCTGCAATAATGACTGCATTCAATCTCGAATTGGAAGAGATACGAGAATTAACTCCCGGGAATGCATTGATAATTAAGCGAAATGGTGACATGCAAGAAGTTCAGGTTCGAGAAGAGCAAGAAAGAAGAAGTTGCACTTTTGAACGGATTTACTTCTCTCGTGGAAGTGATGCAAATATTCATGAGGAGCGCAAAAATTTGGGTCGCTATCTGGCTAAGGATATCCTTAGAAAGCTCAATAATGATGTAAGGCCTGTGGTATTCTCTTATATCCCAAATACTGCTGCAACGAGCTTCTACGGGGTTATCGACGGTATTTATAAGTACCTAGATAAGTATAAGAAAGAAGCAATTCTCAAACTTGATGAGATTACACCAGAATCACTAAAGGAAATACTCAGTGTCAAGATTCGTCGGGAAAAAATCTTAGTGAAAGACGTTAAGATGAGAACGTTTATTACCCAAGATGAAGACCGAGAAGATATGGTAGGTCATGTGTATGACGTAACCTATGGTGTGGCCAATGAAGGAGATACGATCGTAGTGGTTGATGATTCAATCGTCCGTGGGACCACGCTTAAAACAAGTATCCTGAGGATTTTGGATCGATTGAAACCAAAGAAAATCATTGTAGCCAGTAGTGCTCCAATTATAAAATACCCAGATTGCTATGGAATCGACATGAGTCGAATGAACGAATTCATTGCATTCCGAGCTATTTTGAGCCTGCTTAAAAAGTCCAATCAGGAATATAAACTGAAAGAGGTATATGACGAATGCAAGCGCCAATTAACACTTCCAAAAGAAGAGGTTCGAAACGCGGTTCAAGATATCTATGCTTTATTCAGCGATGATGAAGTGAGCAAAGAGATTGCTCGCTTGGTCACTCCTCCGAACATGCAAGCAGAAGTTGAAATTGTATATCAAAGCGTGGAGAATCTGCACAAATCTTGTCCAAAGCACAAAGGGGATTGGTACTTTACTGGTAATTATCCAACACCGGGAGGAACTCGTGTAGTGAATCGGTCCTTCATATATTTCATGGAAGGGAAGAAAACCCGAGCATATTAGGATTGGCAATAGATAGGAGTCTTAGTCAAAGGATAAATCCCTACAAATCCTATTAGCTATCAGCTAAAAACGGCATCTTAACGATAGTGGCTTTTAACCTTTTATTTCTAATCTCAATATAGATGTCAGAACCCCTTTTTGCAAAATCACGCTCTACATATCCCATACCGATGGCTTTACCAAGCGAAGGAGATTGTGTTCCACTCGTCACTTCTCCAACGATCACATCATCGGCATTTCTTATGGTATAATGTTGACGAGGAATTCCACGATCAATCATCTCAAATCCAATTAATCGACGAGCAGGTTTGTTCTCCTTAATCGCCTGATGATATTCCCAATTTACAAATGGATTGTTGAACTTGGTAATCCACGACAATCCCGCTTCAATTGGTGATGTCTTATCATTTATATCATTACCATAAAGACAATAGCCTTTTTCTAATCTCAGGGTATCTCTACAACCCAGGCCACAAGGTATGATGTCGAACTCAGCTCCTGCTTCCATCACCGCATCCCAAAGCTTCTTGGCATCTTTATTCCAAACGTATAGTTCGAAACCTCCTGACCCAGTATATCCTGTAGCTGAAATAATGATGTCATCAAGACCGGCCATTGAACCTGCATCAAAATGATAGAAGTCGATTGCGCTCAGGTCAATATCAGTCAGTTTTTGAAGAGCTACTTCTGCATTAGGACCTTGAACAGCTAATAAGCTCATGTCATCTGACATATCTTTTAGTTCGCATTCAAATTCCTTTTCCTCTTTTTGCTTATTAATCCAGGCCCAGTCTTTTGCGATATTAGATGCATTGACCACTAAGTAAAACTCTTGCTCATCCCACTTATAAACAATCAGGTCATCAACGATTCCTCCGTCCTCATTGGGCATACAATTGTATTGAGCCTGCTTAGCTACCAATTTAGAAACATCATTAGAACTAATCCATTCAACAAGTGCTTCTGCATCTTTTCCTTTTACCGAGAATTCTCCCATGTGAGACACGTCGAACATTCCTAAGGAATTGCGAACAGCCATATGTTCTTCTTTCAAGTTCGTATACTGAACAGGCATATTGTATCCTGCAAAAGGCACCATTTTGGCTCCTAGTGAAATGTGAAGGTCCGATAGCGCTGTACTTTTAAGGCTGTCTGTATTGCTCATTACTGTGCGTTTGTTTTTATTGATGGCTACAAATATAGATTAGACAAGCTAGAATCAGGACTAAGCCCATTTAAGGAAATCTTTGAGAATGACTTTCTATTTGTATTTGCTCAGATGCTTATATCTTTCCCTAACTGGTGTTGGAATTGGTGTTGGATCACCGGCTTCATCTACTCGAACGAATGTTGCTTTAGTAGAAAGAACTACTTCCTCCTCGCCACTATAAACGCTTCCCTTTCTTGCTTCAATATCTAGGGTGATACTCGATTTCCCTATTTGATATACTTCTGCATAAATCTTAATCAAGTATCCTACCTTCACTTTTTTCTTGAAGATCACCTCATTGACTTTAACAGTTACCATATTGGGCGTGTGGCATACTTGACATGCAAATACTGAGGCCGCTTCATCAACCCAAGCCATCATGATTCCTCCAAAAAGGTTGCCACTGACTCCGATGTCTCGGGTCATACAAATGTGTGTAGTTACCAGTTGCATGTGTGTATATTTGGTTCTACAAAGATAGGTCGAAGCTGAAGAAGCACTATCTAATTTGTCTCAATAACTCACGCGGTTGAATCCCGTTATGTGAATCATGGTAAGTTATTTCTCCATTGCGCATCAAGATGATTTGAGGACTTTCATGTTGAATAGATAGTTTCTCACTAATTATGTTACTAATTGGCCGAAAGCGCAAGAGGTCAAGATAATAGAAATCAGCCTCTGATGATGGAAGGTCTGAATTTGAATTCAAACGGTCCAGTGCCATTGAACTAATTCCACAACGGGTACTGTGTTTGAACAGCACAACTGCTTTTTCCTTGGAGTCTTCAATCGCTTGATTCAATTGCCCCTCAGACTCTAGGTTTATCCAATTAAGAGAGATTTCCGGTTTGTTTTTCTTAAACTTAAACACGTGCAAATTTAAGATGGAAACACAGCACTTCATGTTTAGTTTGAAACTTATATAAAGATGTTTCGAACAATAATATCTACGTCGAAGACATACCTCCTATTGAAATCCAAAGAAAAGAAACCAGTTTCTCGTGGATCTAAGAATACATCAACAACAATAAAATCTGTTGTTATCAGCCTTCCAAAATCGTCAAACAATCTAACTTCAAGTTCAACAGCCCTGATAAATGTACTGCCATCGTTGAAGATTTCTCCATCGATTTCCACGCTACGTGGTCCTGCCCAAAAATCAAAAAACACATCCGCATCTGGTGTGGCTACGACAACTACTGGCTCTTCGTAAACACAAGATTGAAATGCGGTGGACATAAGTCCTAGTGCCAGAATAAAAGTCAAAATGCGTCTCATAAGCTATACATTAAAAGTTCAAAATTCATTTTATAAAAAGTAGAAGTCCAGTTTTTTAGAGGGTTGACTTAGCATCCTACGTTTTGTACCTTTACAAAGACAAAAATTGCACCAATACATTGTAATGCTCATAAACCATCAGTCTAGCTTCCTTAAAATCTGTTCAGCTCTTATTTTCATTGTTATTTTCTCTCCAGCCAGCGGTCAGTTCTTTGACGGATTCAAATTTGGACCATACGTCGGAGTAGATTTAAGCGATAGAGTTTTAGTCAATACCGAATCTGAGAACGAGTTCATTCGGCTTATACTTGAGAATCGCAACAAAATGGAGTTTTCCAGCTTCGCCCCGGTAGTCGGGATTAGCATTCAAAGGCAGATTGGGAAGCATCAATTCCGAAGTGGTGTGGAGTATAGGAATTTTGGCTATGCCTGGAGAACTTCGGAGATGATTTCAACTGGGCCAACGAGTAGTACAATGATCCTTATAGAGACTTTTAGTAGAATCAAATACCAATATCTTCAAGTCCCAATTCTCTACCAACGTATTTTTTCGAACTCGCTTACCATTGGAGCTGGAGTTAGTGTTGGGGCTCTGGTCAATAGTAATCAATTCACTATTTCAAAAATTGGTGACAATGGAGAAACTAAGAGTTCAAATGAATTAGAAACTGACCGCCCTTCTCAAATTGCCCCTCAATTAAATATTGGAATTAATCGCCCGAGCGGAAAGAATGAAATCCAGGTAGAGTTAAATTTTCAAATTAATCCTTTCGCGCCAATCGATGGTCCTATAAACGACATTTGCTGGAATACCGGTATCCGATTAGCCTATATTTTCAAGAAAGGCGCAGGATCGTGATTATAGACCGATCGACAATTTCTTAAACGCGGTTTTCCCTTCTTGCTGGATAGAAATGATCAATATGCCGCTGTAAGAATTTGTGTTAAACTCCACATTTGAGGTGTTT
>ERZ1046740.2606-NODE-2606-length-11465-cov-7.784663_pt1 | contig 11465 bp, 12 predicted proteins | sample MGYA00383093_ERZ1046740 | MGnify/ENA primary metagenome ERZ1046740 (study PRJEB29581, sample SAMEA5548363) | metagenome | biome: marine; feature: coastal; material: water | depth 25 m | study: Short-term variability in the microbial, nano- and picoplankton...
TTATCGCCATCTTTATTTTATTTTATTCAGAAAAATTAGTGAAAACTAATCTAGATTTAGACTTTTCTAGTTTGTCAATTTTTTCTATTAATAGTCTTTGTAGCAAGTTTGGATTTGTGTTTTCTCTGTTTGCTAGAATAGCGTACACCATACAAGAATACAATGCTTCTTCCGCTAGTTTAGGTATAGCTGCAGTCTCGTCGTTTGTGAGAGAGTTAGATAGGTATGTTAGTACAAAGTTAGCACTCCCTACATTCCCGGTATTAAAAGTTACGACCTTAGTAGTGTAGTTGATAGAATACTGAGTCGATGCAGGACTTGTTGCTGCTTCGGTGTAAACAACGTTACCCACTTTAATTTCAATTACGCTAACAAAGTCAGCAGGAAGCTGATAAGTCGCGGGTACATTTGCTGCATCAGTTGAGAATTGGCTTTTTAAGGTTTCGTATGCAAACTCTTGCAGACATCTCCTAGCGTGGAATACTACTTCTGTTCTTTTAGAATCTGGTATTAATTTACCTGGTCCAGTGTAAGAGATTATAAAGTTGTTTATTACATCGTTTAACGATATAAAAGCGTTTGTTGGTGTAGTTGCCATTTTTTATTATTTTTGATCGTTAACGTTAATTTGTTGTTCCTTGTTGTTAGCTAAAGACATTGCGAATTGGTCTTTAGTCATAACGCCAGCGTAACCTAATATTTTATCTATTAATAGAGGTTGGTCTGAAGAATGTATTTCGAAATCTGTGGAAGCGTAAGGATTGTACACGTAGTGGCCGAGTTCATTGTCTATATCGAAGCCCCACTTAGGAGCAGCAGGAGACTTTAAATAGTTGATAGTCACAGTGCTACTTAAGCTATCAGGAAATAACTTTAGGTTTTTGTTTTCATAAGTGTACACCGGATAGTGTTCAGTTGGCGCAGTTAAAGGTGAGGCGTTTGTAGTGAAAACCTCGTACTGTTGTATTCTTTGAACCTCTCTGTTGTTATATATTACAGAGCCTAATTCGTGTACATCACTTGGAACAGCGTATAAACCGCCTGACTCAGAAATAGCAGCTGAAGTTTTCTTAAACAAAGATATCTTCTCATCTAACAAAGCCATTCTATCGGCATAAGCGAGCGATGTTTGAGCCATACCTAGTAATTGGTTTAGGTCGTCAAAATACTGATTGTAGATCTCCTGCTGTGATTGAGCAGCGATTCTGTTGAATTCGTTAGGTGTAATAACACCTCTTTTTTGCTGCTCTAGGACTACTAAAACAGATTTATAAACATCATTTACGTTTATAGCCATTTTGTTTTTGTTTAAGGTTACTAATTTATTTAAGGGTTATTGTTATATTATAGCCGGCCAATTTTATCGACCGGCTTATATTTTATATTACGTGTTATTTCAATTTTTTCTCTATTGACTTAAACACTTCTACTCCTTCATCTGTTTTAAAAAACGCTGCCATAGCTGAATATGGGTTTTCATCAAAAGGAACTGTCATTAGCTTTCTGCCGTTTGAAGTCCACGAAAATGTTCTTTGATCTTGAGACAAAGTAATAATGTTATTTTCGGTTGCTAAGATTGCTAAATTACGTAATCCCACGTTTTCGTCATTAGCTAAATCTAAGAACAAATAAGGATTGTTACGTGCGAACAATAGTAAGTCTCTTTTAAGCTCTTTAGAACTCATCTTAGATACCTTAGAACCTACCTCTGTACGCATAATAGCCTCTGCTTGGTCAATGTCCATGCTTTTGGCTGCGTTTAAAGCTTCTATTTGCAATTCCAGAGTGTCTAACTCATCTTCTGCTACTTCTACATTGTCAAACTCAAAATAAAGTTTATCTTTTAACGGGTGGTATAAAGACAAAAGCTTTTGCAAGTTTTGCTTTTCTTTAGGTACCATTAGTGAACCGTTTTCAAAAGTAATGTGTCCAATAGTAGCTTCTCCTTTTTGTTCTGCTTTGAACGGGGAAGATTGATTTGTAGCATATCTAAGTTCTTTTTGAATACCTTCTTCTTTATCGAAGTAGAGCAAAGAATACTTAGTGGTATGCTTAGATGGAATTGTATGTGTTAAAGGCGATTTGCCGTGTTTTAAAATATAAGTTCTGTTTTTTTGTTCCCATTTAGGGGTAACAGATACTTGTTTTACAGGAGCATCAATAACTGCTGTTTCTTGTGATTCTTTTACTTGTGTAGCCGCAGGTTTTGCGGTTTGTTTTTTTGTTGCCATAATATAATATAATTAAATAATTTAAAAAAAGTAAAAATTACCCCCGTAGATACAACGAGGGTAAAGTTTACAATAACTTACCGCTTATTAAGCAGCTTTGAAAAGTACAAAGTTGTTAGCTCCTTGTACACACAAACATCTTTCAGACAAGAAGTTTACTTCCATTGCGTCTAGGTCAGATGTGAATGCTCCTCCTACAGAACCAGTCAACCAAGTTTTCATTCTACGGTCGTCAGCTTGTGAAGCTCGGTAACGAACGTGCAAGAATGGACGTCGGATGTTAGTTCCTAAGATTTGGTCATATACAGTTGAAGTTCCAGCTGGAATCAATGCTCCTTCGATAGATGCCGCAGCAGTTGCCAAAGCTCCACGAGTAGACGCGTCGTTCAAGTATTTCCAGTCAGTCTTGTAAAAGTCATAAGATCCTCTACGGAAACCTGTAAATCCAAGATTCAAAGCCATGTCTTCAGAGTTGTCAAACAATCCGTAGGCAGTACCTCCGTTCGCTCCAGCAGAAAGGCTTGCAAGCATATCGTCAAATCCTAAAGATACAGAACGGTTCAAGAAAAGCATGTTTTCTTCAATAGCTCCTTGAGTATCCAAGTTTTTAAGGATTGCGTCAAAATCAGCAAGTCCGGTTGCAGGTGTAAATCCAGTAAATACGTTACCTCTATCTTCAATAGCAGCAAACAAACCTTCAGTACCTTTGTTTCCGTTAGTCAATGCTCCAGATCCAGCAGCTGCTTTTTCTCCTTCTACTACAGACATTTCCAAGTAGTCTTCAAAACGCAAGCGAGTTTCTGATTCAGCTTTTAGGTACCACAAGTATCCGTCAGCTCCTTCTTCAGTAGCAACGTTTACCCATCCAATCTGAGCAGTGTCAGATCCAGAAACGCTATATTTGCTACGGATGATAATAGGAGAGTTAGAAAATTGTGTCAATTCTGGCTCTACACTTACAATGTTAGGCGTAGTAGATCCTTTTGCGTACTCAGAACCGTATACAAAAATCTTTGCAGTACTAGTATCTGCGAAAAGAGAACCAGTTGCAAGGTTTGCTACAGTGTAAGGTGCTACTGTCAAGTTTCCGTTAGAAACGTCAGATGCGGTTACTACAGCTTTTACCTCAGCTCCGGATTGCTCGTTGATAATAACAATAGTAGAGTCTACTGAAATTACGTTAGATACATCAGCAGGAGATACATCAATGCTCAAAGTGTTAGCAGATGCGTCTACCACGTCTACACCTGTGTAAGCAATATGCAATCTGTTTTGCTCAGACCAAATTACTTGATCAGAAGACATAGGCATTTCAGCTCCTACCATTTTCAAAAATCCAGAGAGAGTTCTGTTTCCGTAACGCTCAATTTCGTTTTCGTAAATTTCTGGTAAATACTGTTGTGCAAAAGTTCCTCCTCCTGTTGCGCTGTCGAAAGACAAGAAGTTGGTGTTTAATAGTTGTTGTTGTTGCGATGGTACGATTGATCCAAACGCGTTGTTAATTGATCCCATTTTGGTAATTGTTTAATGTTAAAATTTCTTTTTTATTCTAAGTTTTGAAGAATCAACGCCGCTTATTGCTTTCACTCTTATTCCTCCAATATTAATATCAGAAGGAGCGCCTTGCCTAGCATCTGTATTAATGTTTTTAGATTTTGCAGTAACATCTTTAATAGCATCAGCTTTGCCTTGCTCGTAAAAATGCTTTGCAATAGTGTCAACGTTTTCAGCAGCATAAATAGCTTTGTGATAACCTTTCGTGTCTATTAATTCACCGTTGTCATTCAGGAACTTCCCGATTAGATTATTAATGTCAGATTGGTTTTCTGCAACTTTTTCAGGGTTTTGTACACCATACTTAAATAGTTTTTCTCCAACTTTAATATCAAAACCTTTGAAATCTTGGGAAAACATTTTTTTAGTGTCGTTAGTAAACTGTGTGTGTTGCTTTTCTATTTTTTTTTGACTTTCATTATATCGATTAAAAAACTCAGTAGCTTCTGTTTGCTCTTTGGTAACCCCGGGTCTCAACTTGATTTCCGAGTAGTACTTATCCTTTAAGCCGTTTAAAAACTTCTTTGCTTTTGCAACCTCTTCTTTTTTTGCGAGTTTCTTTTTGCGGATGTCTCGCTCCTCATCAATATCTTCGTCAAAGTCAAAAGTGTCTTCTAATAAAAAGTTAATTTCATCAGGTTCTAAATGTGACTTTGTTTGTTTGTAATACTCCTTAAGTAAAACATCAGAGTTAATGTTGCTGTAATCAGCGTTCAACCTAGAAAAATCATCTAGAGTACCGCCTGTCTCTTCCATGAATTCTACTAACTTCTTTACACTATCAGGCAATAAAACTTTTTCTCTTTCAGCTTCCTTCGGCGCTTTATGTTCTTCTGTAGGTTGTTCACCTATTGTAACTACTTCTTTTTCTTTTTCTTCGGTAGCTTCTTCAGGTTTTTTGTCTCCTTCAACCACTTCTTGCAATCCCACTTCGGAGTTTTCATCTTGAAGCATAACTTCATCTGTTGTTTGCTCTTGAACGGCATTTTCTTCGTTTTCTTTTTTAATTACTACTTTTGTGACTTCCGGTTTTTCTTGCTTCGTCTCAAACTTAACCTTAATAGGTTCTTTTGTTACCGGAGTTTCTTTTACTTCTTCGTTTTGGGACGCTTTTCCTTTTAAGGAAAATTCACCTTCTTGTTTAACTGTTTCTGACATGATATAATATAATAAAAATTAATAAGTGTTTTTATTTAGGAGAAAACTGCTCCATTCCAAATCCGCCTAAATTATCAAACCCGGCTGATTCAAAGTTTTTTGGTAGCGAATCATTTTTTCTTTGGTTAATTAATTCGCTTTGCTGTGTTGCTTGAATTTTTGTTCTTTCGTCTTTTCTATCTTCTTTAAAAGATTCAGATTCTTTCTTAGCGTTGCCTTGCGCTTGAGCAAGTTGTATGTTATATTGGAACTCTACTTGCATAAGCTCTCTTTTAAGTTCCGCTTCTTGCTGCATTTTTTGAATTTCAAATTGAGACTTTGCTTGCTCTATCTGTATTTTTGTTTCTGCTAATGCCTGCTGTTTTTGCACTTCTGCCATAGCAGCGGCTTGGGAAGCTTGAGCGTTGGCTTGGCCTTGAGCTTGTATGTTCGCTTGTTGAGCAGCTTGATCATCTTCCTGCTTCTTAAGTCTTCTAAACTTTAGCATTTGATTTGCTAACTTAAGATTACTTACGTTACGGATGTCTATAGCGTCTTCTAGAAATATTTGGCCAGATTGTAGCGCTACTTGTATGTTTTGCTCTAGCTTAGCTTTATCCTCTTCTTCCGGTTCTAGTTCTAAATAAATTCCAAAATCATGAAGATTTAATGTAGCCATCTCTTCTAACACCTTAGAGTTATATATGGATACACTTGAATCTAAAGAAGCTTTAGTTAAAGGAAATGCAAGCATATCCGCAACTCTTAAAGAAATGTTCTCACAAGTTCTAAGCGTCAAATACAAACTAGCCTGTAGTATGTGTCTAGTAGCTACGTTGGATTGAGCAGCTGCTAATTTCTGAAGACCTACTAATGCGTTTTTATCTGGATTACTGCCGTCTCTTGCTTCGTTAAGCCCAGTTACATCCCTAATCATTTGTAAATAATACTGGTATGTATTAATTAAAGAGGATATTTTGCCTTGACCGGAAGAAGAAGAAAGTTCTTGAACAGGTACTTTCCCTCTGTTAAGTTCCCCGTCTTGAGTAAGTGATCTACCTACTACACTACCAGTTTGGAAATACATATTAAGCGCCTCGGCCGGGTTATAGTTTGTTCCATTACCTAGATCAACTTCAGCTAAGCCATCCATATCTAAAAATACACCATCTGGCACTATTCTAGACATAACTTGTTGCAGCTTTAGATGAGTAAGTTGAATCATATCGGCAAAGCCTGTAATACGGCTAACTAAAGATTCTATTTTACCTTTATATATTCTAGGCGCGCAGATACTATAATTCATTATAGCTTTTGTTGTGTCAGCGTATGGCCTAGTAATGTTTTCCGCTAATTCCCACTTTATAAGCTTATTAGTACCTAGCACTTTAACACCAGAGTAAATAACCTCTATACTTCTAGATACTTTTTTAAATGTATCGTTTTCCGGGGGGCTAAACTCATCTGTTTTTTCAATAGCCTTTTCTAATCCTTGAGCCGTTGTCTTTATTTTAAAGACTTGATCTGTGTAAGTTTTATACTCGAAGTACATCAGCGTAACGGTTTCATCGCTATATGTGCTACCGCTGTAATTGTGGTTTTTGTTTCCCGGGTATTTTTCTATTTCTTTAAGATCCTCGATGGTTAAGCTTGGAAATTGTTTTCTTAAATCAGAAAAGCTAACGTCTTTTACTTCCCCAACGTAATAAACGTCTTCAAAGTTAGGGTCCTCTGTGTAAGAGTATACTAAGTTAGCAGGATCTACATAATCAACAACAACTCCTTCTGCTTTGTTAAAACTTGTTTTTGTTGCTGCAATTCCTAGCGTAACTAAATCGTAATTAAGTCTTCTGCTGGTTAAAGTATATTTATTTTTATCTAAAAGATTGTTTATAACTTCTTCTTCAGCAATTTCAGCATGCTGCTTGTAGTTTAACTGCATATACAAAGACAACTCTTCTTTGTCTCTAGGCAATTCATCAGGATTTTCTACGTTAAAAAGATCAACACCAAAAGTAGATTTAACTTCAGACAGATAATCTTTTGTTTGCATATCTGTTAAAATAGCTTCTACATAGTCTGATTTTTTCTTTAAGGACTCAGGATCTTGTGCAAAAGCTTTTATTTCATAATTCTTATTAGATATACCATTTACAACAATATCTACAAACTTAGCTATAACAGGCACAGGCTTCCAGTCTAAGTTTAAATAAGATAAGTCTCCATTAATTGAAAGCTCGTCTTTGTATTTTTGAATAGGCTGTTCTCCTCGAGCGTAAAGTCTTAGGCTATGAAAGTTGTTTAAGTTAGAAATAAATCTATTATTAGCTTTTCTAGTACTTCCGAACCATTCACCTTCTATAGCTTGAGCTACACTATTACCGTATTCTAAACTTGCTTTTTCTGCGTTGCTAACGACTTGACTAGGAAAAGAGCTGTTATAGTTAGTGTTTATCATTTATATTATTTTTGATGTAAATCCATTATTATCATATTTTTTAAACCCTAAGCTTATAGCTTTTAGTTCTTTTTTTGCTACCGGCGTATACTTATTTTTATTGCAAGCCATTATAGCTAAACCTGAACTAATAGAAGCATCGTGCTTCGTTCTGTTGTTTATATTAAACTTAGCCCAGTCTTCTAAAGTTCGCTGCAAGTACATATCACCATACCCTTCTTCTTTTCTACCTACAAAGTCTTCTATATATGTTTCGATAGCGGAGGCATGTGCTTGCTTTATATCTTGACTAGAGTTTGGAATACCTCCAATTTCTTTTTCTGTAACAGATAATTTGTGTATTGTTTTATCAGGTCTATTCATAGCAAAGCCTCTATAGCCTCTTCTTTTAAAGTGGTACAACAGCCTTGGCTTATTGTTTTCCGCTAATATAGGCATGCCGTAAAATACACAAGCCATTAAAACGTCTTCAAAAAATATCTCAGCTGTTTGAGGTCTGGATATATATTCTAAAAAGAAATGGTTAGCAGGAGCATCCTCCATACTAAACTTAGTTAATCCGTGTAAAGCTCCATTAGAACCTTTCTTATCTACTGTCCCGGATATATCATAACTATCGCAACCAAAAGCGCCTACGTGTTCATTGCCTGGATACTTTACTCCATTTTTTATTATTACACGGTTTTGCAGGTTATACGGCGGAACCCAGGTTACTCTAAACCTTCCGTTCTTGTTTGGATAAAATTCTACGCTTGTATCTTGTATACCGTTTTTCCATTGAAAGCTACCTGTTGTAACCACTGCTGAATTTCTTAAATCTTCGTTATAGTCTACTTGCTCGTATATCTTAGTCAAGTTAAACAAAGACTCTTTTGCTTCGTCCCTAAACGCGTGCTTTTCTGTTCTTGGAAATTGTCGGTAAAATTCATTTAAACCATCTTGGTCGTCTTTTAATCCTTCAACTTCATTTTCCCAGTGTTCTATAACGCCCATGTCTATCATTTCCCCGTCAACTCCTTTAATAGGTTTTTTTGGCGTATCGAATACAGGTAAGCCGTAAGAATCAATGTAGCCTTCGTAGTTCCATTCCATAGGTATGAACAAAGAATATAATCCTGAGCCAGTCTGTCCGTTGCGGTTTCTTTTTTCTGCATTCGAGTTTTCGTATAATTGCTTAAAATTTGCCCCGCCTTTTTCTAAAGCATTTGATGTCGATCCCATCATACACTTACCGATCACTTTACTACCTAACCTCAAACAGGTTTTAGTAACTCGCCAGTTATTTAAAATATTGTCTGGCTTCTCCCACTTTCCACTCTCATCGTGTACTAGTAGTTTTAGCTTCTCACCATCATAACTATTGTCTCCAGTATTCTTCCAGTCAATCGTAGTATCTAACCCTACAAGCTCTTCTAGCTGTTCGTTAGAATCTAGCTTTTTTCTAGTTAATTTACTTGCAGGTATTCTATACGCTAATTCTGTTTTTGGTCTATCCATACCATCTTGTATGGGTTTAAAAAAGAAAGGATAGTTAATAGATATAGGTACAACCTTGTCTGTAAACATTTTTTTAGCATCAGCCCCTGATTTAGACAGTATGCCAAAACGAGCATCGCTAGACATTGTTGCTTGGTGGGTTGTTTCTGCAGATGACATAAATGAAAACCCAGAACGTCTGTTTTTCAAGTAGCACATTCCGTAACTTCTTTTATCTGCTTTACAAGCTTCCCAAAATATAAAGAACAGTCTGTTGGACTCTCTAAAATCAGGATGACCTACGTCAATCTTTGTCCACTGCAAATACATATAATGAGTACCGGTAACATAAGTAGGTTTACCGTTGTTGTGAAACCAAAAGCCTTCTTCTCTATAATTAAATTCTTGGTCAATATAATCATACCACTTTTCTTTAAAGTCAGCAGGATATTTTTCCCAATCGAATACACTTTTTATTTTACTTAATTCTTTCGGATATTCCGCAGCTTCCCAGAACTGTTCATCTTTTTTATCTGAGCGTTTATATACGTTCTTTGTTGTTTTAGGTAGAGCGATCTTAAGATTCTGGATATTATAAATTTCTCCAATCTCTCCAGTTTTACTAATAACCACGATATCATGCTCAGCATTGTAACCATAATCCCACTTTTTGTAACGATTCATTTGCTTAATTACTTTAGGCTTAATGTAATCGTTTTCTATCTTATATAATGTTTGCTTATACATAACTATTTAGACCTCCCCTCTGCAAAACCCTTAAACGTTTTTTCTTCTTTTTTTGCGTCTTTAGGTTTATCGTTAAGTCTTTCTTCCTCTTCTTCTATTCTAGACAAAATTTCAAAAGCGTCAAATATAGCCAGCTTTTTTGTAGCCGCAGCATTTTTTAGCTTATCTGCAGAAAGATCGTCTTGAGAATCAACAATAGCTTCTTTAGCTACTTTTATTAGTTCTTCAACTGCTCTTTGCCCAGCTTGGATTATATTTTTCTTCGTCTCCTTTGTATTCATATTTAATTACAATATCATTAGATTTCATACAGTAAAGCTTTTCCCCGTCTACAGTAAACTCAAACTCGCTGTCAGGAGTAAAACCTATTAGGTCACCTGGAGCTATTTTAAAAGCTTCTAAGGACTTGTTACTGTATTTTAGTATACCAACAAGCTCTTTTTCTTTTTTATTGCTAAAAACGTCTGTTTCTTTAATAGGTGCAACAAAGCATCTATCGTTGAAAGCTTTCCACTCGTTGTTTCTTTTGTATAAGTATATTTGGTCCGGTTGACAAAAATAACTATCTTCCTTAAAAAACTTACTACTGTTTACATCTTTTCCTTGTTGGTTATAAAACCTTCTGAAAACGTTATGGTGTATAATAATTTCATCCCCGACTTTTATAGGTGTTGAATAAGCTAAAGGTATAGATTCTACCTTTGCCACTTTGTTTATAAACTTAAACTTTTCAATGCTAGTGTTAAGTACTAAACTTTTGTCACCTACTTTTATGTCGTTATTGTATCTTCCTCCTACGGGTGTTACAATAAAGTCATATACGCTATTCATTAGTATTCTAGGTCATACTCAACGGATATAGCCATGTTAGAGTTGAATTTCTTCCATGGCATTACCTCGTCTTTCTTTTTAATGTAAATGCTGTAAGACTTATCACTTTCGCTAAAAAGTATAGCTGTAATAGTGTGTCCTCCATAAACATTCTGTCCTACAGCATAATGCATGGCATCATTTTTATAGTCAGACCCTATACTGATTTTTCTTACTACAGTGCTCATTACTCTTTATCTTTTACGATTTCAGTGTACTCGCCTGTAGTCATATCTACATTTATTGCACCATACTCTTTTTCTAATTCTTTTTTATTCTCTTCTATTTCTTGAGAAATAACAGCTTGGGCGTGCAGCGCTTCGTGCTTGCGAACTTCGATAACTCCAATATCAGTTAAAACGTTTCTTAGTTTTTCTTGTTGATCTTGAATTTTTTCTAGTTGTTCTTTTGTAACTTTTTGTGATTTCATTTTATTATATTTAATTGATTACTTTACTATAATATTACCTACATAAGTAAGTTATTACTTATTTGATAAAAATTATACTATTTGCGTTTATATTTGTTGCAGATACTATTTTAGTTACGATAACAGGTAAAAACCCTGTGGTTACACTTTTGAATGTAACATTAGTACTGTCATTGCCTAAGTTAACCACTATGCTTGCCGTAGCCGCGTCATCCGTTAGTTCTCCTATATAGATAGCAGAAGGTTCGTCAGGCGTAGCTGGAAGTGATGCTACTTGTGTAGCTGATGTTGCAAAATCTGGTTGATTTCCGTATTGTCCCATTGTTTTTTGTTTAGTTATTTGTTATTTTTAATTCTTGATATTTTAATCCTAAAAAGCTATGCACACCCTCTTCGGAAACATTGACTGAGTATGTAGCCCATCCATAAGGGTGATTAACGTTACCGTCTTCTTCTTCTTTTAAGTCAACCCATAAAACGTCTACCAGGTAGTCTGTGCCGTAGACCGCAGGTTGCAAAAGTTCTCCGGTTTCTTCACTATATATATTTGGAGACAACTCTT
>ERZ1046740.2607-NODE-2607-length-11462-cov-4.370562_pt1 | contig 11462 bp, 9 predicted proteins | sample MGYA00383093_ERZ1046740 | MGnify/ENA primary metagenome ERZ1046740 (study PRJEB29581, sample SAMEA5548363) | metagenome | biome: marine; feature: coastal; material: water | depth 25 m | study: Short-term variability in the microbial, nano- and picoplankton...
CGACCTTTCTATGCAACAATTTAATGTTCTAAGAATATTGAGAGGGCAACACCCTAAGCCAGTGTCTGTCAACAACATAACCGAAAGAATGATTGACAGAATGAGCAATGCCTCAAGATTGGTCGAAAAATTGCGAAAGAAAGGATTAGTGGATAGATCCGTTTGTGAGCACGACCGGAGGCAAGTTGATGTATTTATAACCGAAGCTGGACTCGAAACATTATCGCAACTTGATGAAGGGATGCCAGAAGTATGGGACAAGTTTAAACACCTAGACCCTAAAAATGTGAGCAAATTCAATGACTTTCTGGATCAACTAAGAATAAACGAATAACAATAAGACCTAATCAAATTCATCATGAATAAACTTTTCCCCCAAATACTGATAGCCATTTTTCTGGCATTTCCCTCAACTTCCTCTGCTCAGAATTTCATTTCTTATGAGGTAATCACTGAGAAAAGTGACCTTAAATGGGTTGCTCGAAAAGTAGGGGGTAGGCATGAAGGAATTACACCAATCAAATCTGGTACTTTTCGAACAATTGGAAACCAAATCATTACGGGCGACTTTGTCGTGGACATGACAGGATTGGAATTGACCGATACAGAAAGCAGAAAGCTTGCCAAGCACTTGAAAAGTAAAGACTTCTTTAATGTTGAAGACTTTCCAGAAGCATCCTTAAAAGTTATATCAAGCCAAGTAATCGATGAAGAAACCTTTCAAGTTAGAGGCAAAATGACTATTCGTGGAGTTGAACAAGCCATCAATTTTGAGGTCAAAGTTCTAGGCCAAACGGAGAATTTTATTTCTTATGGGGCGAAAATTGTCATTGATCGTACGAAGTTTGGAATTACTTACCGCTCAAGCCTCGGGGACGCTTTCATAATGGACGATTTCGATGTGTCCCTTAAAATCACTGCCAAGAAATCAAGCTAATATTTTCGACTTACCCGATGAGATGGGTAGGGGCCATAGTCGGTAAGACGAGGATAAAAGGCCTCTCGTTTTTTTACACGTGCTCTATTTCCCAAATGTAGCTTCCTATCGTTCGATAATCATCAAATTGAACGTACGCAATGGAATGAATTGCATTTGAAAGCATCTTCTTCACTTGTTGGGACATACATTTGTCTATGCGTTACACAAAGCTATTGATTGCCCTATTTGTCATGGCACTATATTCTTGCGACGAAAAGCAAAATGAGAAAGAAATCATAGATCCCATTTCCGGCTGGTGGAAAGCCGAACTAACCATTGATTCAAGTGGACTATCATTACCATTTTTTTTGAATATTTCAAAAAATGACAACCGTTGGTTCGCAGAAGTAATAAATGGAGATGAACGCATTCTTCACAAAGATGTGAGCCTCGTTAATGACACACTGAGAATTCAAAGTCCAGTGTTTAACTCTGAGATAATTGCAGTTATTGACCAAAACAATATGACAGGTTCATTCCGTGATTATTCAAGAGGAAACGATTATTCTATTCCCTTTTCTGCGAAATATAATTTGACACATCGATTTTCATTTGAAAACGAATTGAGCAAAGGGGTTGATGGAAGGTGGTTGACAGTTTTTGGTCCAAATTCTGAAAATCCGGATACTGCAATAGGTTTGTTTGAACAGATTGAAGGGAATCGATTATTGGGCACCTTTTTAACAACAACGGGAGATTATCGCTTTCTTGAGGGTGGTTTCGATGGAAAGACTATGAAACTTAGTTCATTTGATGGCTCTCATGCGTTTTATTTTGGAGCAACATATAATAACGATACACTCACAGGTGTATTCCACTCAGGTAATCACTGGAAAGAGGATTTCATAGCATGGAGAGATTCAAGTGTAGAATTAGAAGACCCGTACACATTAACAGCCATAAAGGATGGGAAAACCCCTTTAAATCTAGAATTGCCTGAAATCACTGGTAAAAACTTTGATTTAGATTCAAGCTGTCATGACCAGCCTGTTATCATTCAAATCATGGGAACGTGGTGTCCGAATTGCATGGATGAGACTATTTTCCTTTCGCGAAATCAGGCTAAGATCAAGGATTTAGGGGTTCACATTGTGGCAGTTACTTTTGAGAGAAGAAGCATGGAGGAATCTGTTGAACACCTCAATCGATTTAAGGAGAACTTAGGAATTCAATATCCAATTTTATTTGGGGGTAAAGCATCAAAGTTGTCTGCGGCAGCGGTTTTTCCGCAAATCGAACATGTGTTGTCATTTCCAACAACATTATTCCTAGACAAAGAACACAAAATTACAAGAGTTCACACAGGATATTACGGACCCGGAACAGGCCGGTATTTTGACGCTCAGAACAATCAGTTTTGGCGCTCAATTCACAAAATACTGCCTAAGGTTCAATAACCAAGGAACGTTTGTCGACGTTATAAACTGCGAAATAACCGCTTGCGCCAAGAATATTTCCTCTTGGATTAGCGGGAGGCGCATCAAAGGGCGAACCCTGACGATCGTATTGAGTCTGAAATTCAATAAGATAGTCGTAGAAATTTTTGTTTATACAACGCTGTTCAAGAACAACTTTGTCTCCTTCGTCAAATTCAAATGGAAAAGGACGGGGCAAAAATTCTAGGGAAATATTTTCAAGATCGATATTGCTATTGAAATAGCTAAAGTCGGCGAACTCATCAGTATCAACAATATACCCAAAGTCGTCTTGGAGCGTATCGTTCTTGTAAACAAGCCATTGATAATAATCACCTTCTGTTGCAATTTCCTGAGCAAGCTCAAAAACATAGAACCCAGGAGTAATGAACCCATTTTTTACAGGTTGATAGAAGTAGAAAAAGGTGTCTATTTCTAATTGCTCTCGGCACAATTCTGTTGATGAAAATTTATCTCCTTCAAAAAGGACGTCCAAAGTATAGTGCTGTCCAGGAGTACAATTGCGATTCGAGACAGTAGAATACAAACCGGACCCCTGATGAGTCAATGTGTCTGTTTTTCCATTGTCGTCAGATATCGTTACCAATGCGTCGTCAACAACAAGAGCGGGATCATTATCAAAGTAGTCTCGAGTACGTTTCAATTGAACATCCCAAGGCTTGAGTTCAGTTGAAATATAAGATTCTATAGTGAGTCCTTGTTCGGCTGATTGGAGATCCCAATCGACTACTGTCCGGCATGAACCGAAGAGTACTACAATTGCGAACGCTAAGATGTTTATCGTTTTCTTCATTTCTATTAATCCTCAATTTAAAATTCAAAATTCCATGTTACTGAAGGGATCAATTTAAAAAGTGCTATTTGAACTGCTTGAGTTTGTCCATTTGCAATTTCTTCTCCTTCATCATTCTCAATTTTTACTTCTTCGAAATTTACTACAAAAGGGTTTTCTCGGGCGTAAAAATTGTACACGCTAAAATTCCAAGAGCTCTTCAACCTCTTTCCCTCTTTCTCCTTGTTTTTCAAATTTAAACCTATGTCAGCACGGTGATATGCCGGTACTCGATCATTATTTCGATCACCGTAGATTGCCAAACGTTTTCCGTCGTAGATATATGACGATACTGGAGAAGTGAAGGCCTTGCCCGATACATAACTAAATGTTCCACTCAAACTTACGCGATCAGAAAAATTATATGTTCCAACAAGACTTAAGCTGTGCGGTCTATCGTTATTGTCCACATACCAATCACCTCTGTTAATTTCGTCAAGTTTTCGCCGTGTCGCAGAAAGTGTATAAGCTATAAAACCTGTAAACTTCCCTTTATTCTTTTGAACATATAGCTCAAGCCCAGTCGACCGGGCTTTACCAAATAGCAATTCCCCGTCTAGCTGCTCATTAAAGAATAGACTCGCGCCATCTCTATAATCGATTTGATTCTGCATCACTTTGTGATAAGCTTCGAGTGAAACCTCAAGGCCTAAATCATCAAAATTTCGGAAATAACCGATAGCTATTTGATCGGCAAGTTGTGGTTCGACGTTTACATTACTTGGAAACCATTGATCAACTGGCAAGGTCGTAGCCGAATTGGATGCTTGTTGGATATACTGGTAGGTTCGATTATAACTCGCCTTCAGGGCTGACTGCGTAGTCAAATTATAGCTAAAACTTGCACGGGGTTCAAATCCGATGTTCGTGTTATAAATCTCATTGTTTCCAAATGTGGAAGTGTCTGTTGCAAAAGGTTTGTTAAATTCATCTTTTGCATAAGTGTATTCAGTTGACTTTCCTAAATTGTTGAACATGGATATGCGCATCCCGTAACGGAAGTTGTATCGCGCATTTTTCTTCCATTCATGATCTACATAGACAGCTGATTCTAGGGCTCTCTTGTTTTCTAATTGAATTGATGTACGTCCGATGGTCTCTTCGGTTTCTTCATTCAGAGCTTTGAATTCGCCCGGGTTGAATTTGTGATGAATAACTTGTCCTCCAAAGCTCAATTTATTACCCGGTTTAAAGTAGTTCGAGAAATCTACTTTTAAGTTATAATCCTTGAACCCTTGAGTTGACCCGAAATAGGCATTATCTGCAAATTTAAATTCAACACCGTAGTCGAAGTCGCTGTAAATGAGCGATATATTCGAGAACAATTTATCTCCGTAAACATGATTCCAACGCAATGTAGCAGTACTATTCCCCCATGAAAGACCAAATAATTCTGAGAATTTAAATTTATCCCTACCAAAGTATCCGCTTAGGTAAAATCTATCCTTATCGGAAAGTTTATAATTCGACTTCAGATTTAAATCGTAGAAGAACAATTTTGAGCTCTTAATGTCATCATTATTGGCAAGGGGCAAGAATAAATCCGCATATGAACGGCGTCCAGCAATTTCACTATAGGACCCTCAAGTGTCAACCGGCTGCTTATACTTCCAATCCCACCCGTGGCTCCAAAACGCTTTGAATTACCGTCCTTCATTCTGATATCGATAAGAGAGGAAAGCCGTCCCCCGTATTTTGCAGGGATACCACCCTTATATACTTCTAGGTCTTTTATTGCATCGCCGTTGAAAACACTAAAGAATCCTAATAGGTGAGATGCATTGTATACCGGAGCTTCATCAAGTAAAATCAAATTTTGATCTTGACCCCCGCCTCGAACACTAATTCCAGAACTGCCTTCTCCCAGAGATTGTATTCCCGGCAAAAAAGTGATGGTCTTGAGAACGTCAACCTCCCCGAAAACCACTGGAATTTCTTTGATAGTTTTTATATCGAGCTTTACCACACTTATTTTTTTATTCTCTACTTTTCGCTCTTCTTTTTCAGCACTAACTACCGCTTCGGTCAACACATTGGCGTCTTCGCTCATTTCTATGTTTAAGGTCTGTGATTTGTCGAGAATAACCTCCATTTCTTTCAGGGCGAAGCCTAGATATTGGAATTGGATAGTATACGTACCACCTTCCAAGGTTAAGGCATAAAACCCGTATTCGTTCGTGACGACACCAGTCGATGTCCCTTTGACGAGAACTGTAGCTCCGATAAGCTCTTCTCCGTTTGATTGATCCGTTACCGTACCATTTAACGTGAATTCTTGTCCGAAAACCGTATTAAACAAGGAAAGAGTGCAAATGGCTAAAACAATAAGTCTTGACATGTTTGAAATTAAGGGTGCAATTTTAACGTTTCAGTTCTTTTTAACGCACAGGCTTAGATAATGTTGGTATAAAAACTGACGAATTTGGTCAAAGGGTTAAATATATCGGTGAAATGGTCGTTAATTCGAGACATTGAATTGGAGAATAATAATACCTAACGGACTTACCGTACTGAATTTAACCGCAGGCTTGATTGCAATCCTGAGAGCCTCAAATAATGATTTGCTATGGGCAGGAATCTTTATTGTCGCAGCCGCATTTTTTGACTTTTTCGATGGTTTTTTTGCTCGAGCGCTTAATGCACAAACAGCAATAGGTAAAGATTTGGACTCTTTGGCTGATATGGTTTCTTTTGGCGTAGCGCCAAGTGTAATATGGTATAATTACGCACTTAATTTCGGTGACCATTGGCATAATTATTTGTCATTAGTAATTGGTATTTGTGCAGCTATTCGCTTGGCGAAATTCAATAATGACCCTCGCCAATCTGAAAGCTTCATAGGTCTGCCATCTCCCTCGGTTGGCTTATTAGTTGCATCTGTGCCGTTTATGTTAGAATACGACCAATTTAACGTGAGTCTATTGTTGAGCTCGTCGTGGCTTATTTCAATCTTTCCATGTATATGTGGAATACTCATGATTTCTAACTTACCGTTATTTGCACTTAAGTTTAAAAGCTTTTCGTGGGAAGAAAATAAAATGCGATATGGGTTTATTATACTCAGTATAGGGTTTATTGCATTATTTAATTTTTTTGCCCTTCCATTAATCCTCACGACGTATATATTGTTATCTCTTCTCCGTAAATTTGCATCATGAATTTCAGAGTTGAAATAGACGTTATGCCGCAAAAGGCTTTGCTAGACCCGCAGGGAAAAGCAGTACACCATGGCCTTGAGGAATTGGGCTTGAACAATATCAGTTCTGTCCGCATAGGAAAGCACATTACGCTTCAAATGGACGCTGAGTCTAAAGAGGCTGCAGCCATGGAGACAGAAGAGGCTTGTAAGAAATTATTAGTCAATCCTGTGATGGAGCATTTCGAATACGAAATCTTCGAGGATTAATTCCCCATCTTAATTTCGGTACTATCTCCGAGATTCAAACTCAGCGTGGAACCGCTTAATGAGGCGTCGTTACCAATTACACTATTTCCCAAATTTGCAGAATGAAGTCTGCTGTCGGAGCCTATAATTGAGTTCTTCAGTATACTCGAATCTACCGAGGTGTTATTTCCAATGGACACATTTGGACCAACGATTGAGTTGGTAATGTGTACGCCTTCTCCAAGGTAAACAGGTTCGATCAATATTGAACTATCCAATTGATCGGCATGGGGCTTTCGATAATCCCCTATTTTTAACAGAATAGCGTTAGTTTCTAGAAGGATATCCTTTCTTCCACAATCGAACCAACTATCGACATCACAGGTTTCGATCCGTTCACCTTCATTTATCATGTACATGAGTGCATCGGTCAAATGATATTCCTCTTGTTCTTCGGGACCACTAAGAACGGCATCCAAGGCGGAAACTAAACGAGAACTATCAGCTATTTTATAAACTCCAATCAATGCTAAATTGGATTTGGGAATTCTTGGTTTTTCAACAACTTTAGAAACGCTTCCGTCTTCATTTAATTCTGCCACTCCAAAAGTACTTGGGTCATCAACTTTTTTAACACCAACGCATGAGTATGCCGAATCTATGAATTGTGTTCTATTCGCTTTAAAGATCGTGTCTCCAAATACAATAAGTAGTGGAACATTTTCTCCAAATAAGTCACGTGAAAGCCAAATGGCATGTGCGGTACCTTTCCCAACTCCCTGAACTACGAAATCAGCTTTAATTTGAGGATAGTTAGATGAGACATATTCTTCAATTTTTTCACCCATATAACCAATCACAAAGACGAAATCATTGATTCCCCAGTCCACAAGATTGTCGATGATATGAGCCAAAATCGGTTTGCCTGCTACAGGTATTAGCGATTTTGGCTGGGTGTGAGTATGAGGTCTGAGTCTGGACCCTATACCTGCTACTGGTATTATGGCTTTCATTGTTGAATTGGCTTAACAAGCGAACAAAGATGTGATTTTTGGCGTAAACTAATTTTTGGGAGCTATCGCAAAACCGTTACGATTCCCTTGAACCACTTTTCATTGCGAAAAACATCGACTACTTTTATTAAATAGAGGTAGTTGTCTTGTTCTACATCCGAGCCTCTGAAGGTTCCATCCCATGGCCTATTGATGTCGTCGGTCTTGTAAAGTAATTCGCCCCAACGATTATATATTTCCATATAGAATTCGTCGAGCCCATGAAGTATTCCAACTGGCTTGAAAGTTTCGTTTATATGGTCTTCTCCATGCGGGGTAAAAGCATTGGGGATAAATATTCTGATATCAGGACCCACGAATAAAACCTTCATGACAGTATCGGGGCATTGACCATCGTTATTGGCGATAAGTACTACCGGATAGACTCCTGTGTCCCCATATTCATATTCGGGATTTGCCAGATTGGAGTAGCCTATATTATCACCAAAATCCCATGAGAAGTAATTGGCATTCCCGCTCGAATTGAAAAAGCGGACGAGTGGGTCACTTATAGCAATTTGGGTGGGGAAAAAGGTGAAGTCTGCAGCTGCTTTTGGCTTAACCAATTGATTTTTGGTGATAGAATCTATGCAACCAAATTCGTTTTCAACAATCAATTTAACGCTGTAAACCCCATTGGAGGCAAAGGATCTCTTAGAGTCGGCATTGAAAGAAAATGTAGTTTCATCGACTTTCCAAGTCCAATTAGTCTTATTGGCTGTCCCCATTGTTCGATCATAAAAAAATGCAACGTCTCCCTCGCATATTTCATTCGACTCATAATCGACCGGAGGTAATTCTCGAATTTGTATTGTTTTGGTTGTGCTATCACGACAACCCCAAGTATTGAATGATGTGAGCACCATGTCAGTGCTGATAACAGAGGGAAAAGTATGATTAAAAACGTCGCCTACCCCAGTTGAGACCCCTTTTAAGTCCCAAAAATGTGAGGTTAATGCCCCGGTAGAAGTACTTGATTTCTGGTTAAAAATAGTCCTTTGGCCAAAGCAAGTGTCATTGTATGAAAAATCAACCAAAGGCAAAGGATGAACAGTTACAACATTGATAGCGGAGTCCCAGCATCCACGATTAGACCGGACTTTGAGCTTCACGTTGAAATCTCCTGAATTCGGGAATACATGAGTAATTGTGTCAAGGTCCGAATAGATCACACCGCCCACATCCCAGACTACAGAGTCAATTACTCCCTTGCTTACGGTTGACTGATTTGCCATTAGCATGGATTCGCCGTCACAAACTGTTTCGGTGGAGAATTGAACATCGGGGCAACTAGGCCAATTGAATAATACCCACTGACCGGTATAATTTGAACCAGCGCTGAAGCTCAAGTTGTTTTTGGCTACATCAGTCCGGCCCCCGCCTGGATATTGCCAAGACGATGACCCGGTATTATATCTTACGGCCCTTAGTTCTCTTTCGATGACATCATTTGCACTCCCCAATAATTTATCCCATTCGCGGTCAATATATGGATAAGTAAAGGTTAATTGAGGCCTGAACCCATACCCAGCCGATTCAACAATATAGAACCGATCTAAACACTTAATGTCATTTTCTAGACCAAATTCATTTTTTAGGTTATTGACTCCGGTTGGGAAAGGTCTATTATTGACAGCTAACAGAGGATTGGTAGGAAACATGGCAATCCGAACAAAACCCGAATCGCGTGTTGAAACACCTTTTCCGTCAATGTTGATGTCAAATGGAATGTAAATTTGGTCAATACTACCAAATGGTATAGAATACTTTGTATTGATAGCTTGGTCTCTGCAATTCCATTGGACAAAGCTATAACCCATTCCTGGCTCAGTTTCTCCGATGATCAGACCCTGAGTACGCTGAATCGCAGATGGCAGGGCATTATTTACCGTTAAAGTATTTGAGTTTAAGTATAGGGACTTATCGTTGAGTTTGAGGACGCCACTTTTAAGACCAAGTTGACCTCCTCCAACTAAAGTTGGAATCGCTAGAGTTTTATTGCCATTACCTTGAAAGAATAATGAATTAAAAGATGTAGAACTTAAGCCACCAATGAGTTGTCCACCCCCGTCTAGTATTACCGTACCGTCATTGGTTGCGATAGCTACGTTGCCACCATTATTATACCAATTACCTCGAAGTGTGAAATAACTTTTACGCTTCGAAAAAATGAGTCCACCATTCTTGTTCATATAATGCCCATTGGCAGTTGTTACCACCACATGGACAGAGTCTGTAAGAACCACTTTGGCTCCATTATTCACCCAACCCTGACCGAATAGTTCAGAGATAGCAAGGACGCAAAGTATCGATATGGATAGTTTCTTGAACAAAAAAATTATTTACTACTTGAATTGATCAGCGCTTTGAGCTCGTCCAATTCCTTTCGCATGGCATCGATTTGAACTTGTTGCTCATCGAGTTTAACGTTTGACACTTTTAATTCGTCCTGAGCTTTTTTCAATTCGTCTGTTCTGATGATGAGGGCTTGCACCGCAGCCAAGTTTACTCCGTCGATGTTTATCGAATTAATTCCTAAACTGTCCGTACCTCCGAGACCAAATGCTCTATAGAAGTCTTGTGCCATTGGTCCGATATATTTAACATCGTCACTTCCATCGATATAGTTCCACTTGCTGACAGGTACTCCCTTTAGTTTCCTTAGGATTTCCTCACCGCTGAGTTGTTCGAAATTCTCTTTTTTGTTGCGATCGGATATACTAGACCATCCGCTACTAGACGTATTTACGTAATTTCCCAAAGTCGTAGCAGCATTTGTATACAGTATATATCCACCATCAAATCGCATCATCATCTGATTTAGTGTAGAATTCTTCAATACGGTAGAATTACTTGCGTCACCTAATATGAAAGATCCATTTTTATTGTTTGTGGAAACGAAACTACCCAAAGCAAAAGAACGGTCAGCAACTGCTTGAACATTATTACCTAAAGCAACTGAATATGGGTTAGTTGTATAAGTGTTATACCCTATAGCTACGCTTCCTTCTCCTTCTGCTTTTGAATTATAGCCCATTGCCAATGTATAATCTCCTAAGGCAGTATCTTTATAACCATAAGAAAATGAGTGGAAACCTTTAGAAAGTGATGCTTCACCAATTGCCCCACTATAAGGTCCCTCACTTCGAGTTTTATATCCAATACTAAAGGCATTTTGACCTTCTGACAATGCTTCTTTACCAATTGAAACCGACGAAATTCCAACTGCTCTTGCTCGTTCACCGAGGGCCATAGAGCGTTTGTTAGTGGCAATTGAACTATCTCCAAGCGCAATCGAATAATTTCCTGAGGCCGCAGATCCATAACCAAATGCAGTTGAATGCTTCCCAGAAGCGATTGTATTTTGTCCTCCAGCAAATGAGTATTCCCCTACGTTTGCGTCATTCCAATGAGTTCCAGACACTCGTCCTGCCCTGAAAGCCGCTTTCCTAGGGTTGTAAAAGGCGCGCGTTCCTCCTCCTGGAGAACCGATTGTAATTCCTGATCCAAACGTACCTGAAACTATCAAACCATCTTCACCTTCTATTAAGACAGGTCCGCTATCCGCAATTATATTTCTTCCATTTCCTCGCCCTCCTTCATCGTAAGCTCTGTCTAGGGTGTTGTCAGTGATAGAATCGCTGTGCCAAGTTGTTCCATTCCACCGTAAATAAGCGCCTGAAAACTTTCCAGGTTTCATCCCAACAACTTTTTTACTGCCTGCCGTTCCAGAACCGTTGAGCTGTAAAAAGCCATTGGGAATGGTATCGTAAATTTC
>ERZ1046740.2610-NODE-2610-length-11457-cov-4.859937_pt1 | contig 11457 bp, 4 predicted proteins | sample MGYA00383093_ERZ1046740 | MGnify/ENA primary metagenome ERZ1046740 (study PRJEB29581, sample SAMEA5548363) | metagenome | biome: marine; feature: coastal; material: water | depth 25 m | study: Short-term variability in the microbial, nano- and picoplankton...
GGACTTGCCGGCGTGCAGCTCTGGTCCTTGCACACATTGTTGGCCGGTGGATTACTGACCTGCCTGCTTTCGATCGTTCCGATGCCTTCGAGCTGGAACGGCGCGGACGGCGAACACGAGAACGGCAAAAATTTTAAACGTCTGCTTCGGTTCCCATTCTTTTGGTTTAGTTCGGCATTTTTGGTTTATATTTTAATCCAAGGCCTCAACCCCGCGTGGGTGCAACTGCATAACGATGCGGGCTGGTGGGTGGAAGAAATCGAGGCGATTGCCTGGTTGCCGTCCGGGGCGAAGACCAGCTATGACCCGATGAATGCCTTTCGCGTGCTCTCCAGCTTCGGCGCCGCCTTTACCTTGGTTTGGGGGCTGTGGGTCGGCGTGCGTCGCCGCAGCAGTGCGATCATTCTGCTGTGGGCCTTGGTGCTCAGTGGGGTCGGCATGGCCATTGTCGCGATTTTGCAGAAGTTTTCCGGGGCGGATGCGGTACTCTGGACGGTGCGTTCGTCCAATCAGAACTTTTGGGGGACGTTCTTCTATCGCAATGAGGGCGTTGCCTATCTCACCTTGATTATCTGTGCCTGTGCGGCGTTGTATTTCTATCATTTCAATCGGGCGGAACGGCGCGGCTTGAGCGGGGGGCCGCATCTGTTGCTCTTTGTATTTGTCGCGGTGCTCTATACCTCGATCGGGTTGGCGCTTTCGCGCGGGGGCATCCTTTTCGGCGGGGTGATGACGGCATGCTTTTTAATGGCCGTCGCGGCGCGTTGGCTCTTTTCCAATTCAGTGCGCAATTCGATCCTGCTGACCTTGGTGATCGGCGCTTTGCTGGGGGGGGGAGGCTATATGCTGTTTCAATACGTCGATATACAGGATATCGAGCAACGCTTCGGCGATATCGAAGAGACGATCCAAACCGCGGATAAAGATTCGCGGGCCATCACGACCAAGATTACCTGGAAGATGGCGCAGGAAGAGTTGTGGCTGGGCTGGGGCGCGGGCTCATGGCGCTATATTTTCCCGATGTATCAAAAGAGCTATCCGGAGATTTATTATATACGCTATCATCCCCGTCATGGATGGTTGGGGCGCAAGGTCTATCACTATGCGCACAATGATATTGTGCAATTTCTCTGCGAATATGGCATTGTGGGCTGTAGCTTCTTGGGCTTGGCGTTCGGCTATTGGATATGGTGCCTGTTGTTTCGCGCCTCGGGCAACGCCTTAAGTGCCTTGATGCTGTTGGTCGGGTTAACGATGGCCTTCGGGCATGCCTTTGTGGATTTTATCTTTCAGAGTCCGGTGTATTGGCTCGCCCTGAACGGCCTGCTCTGTGTCAGCGTGAAATTACTTTCGCTGCACAGTGAGCGAACGTACGGTCGAGCCTAGTGGTACGGGTAGTCCGGGTCTGATTTCGCGGATTGGAGCAGAGTGTCCGGGTGCGCGAGGAAGCGTTCTGTCAGTTTTTCGATGATGTAGTCGCGGGCTTCTTCGACCGAATCGACGACTTTGAAGCGGTTGACATCTTCCGGTGAGATCGTGCCCCATTCGACCAGCGCGTCGAAGTTCACCACGCTATTCCAGAATTTGCTGCCGAAGAGGACGATCGGCGGGGCTTCTTCGATTTTTCGGGTTTGTACCAGTGTGAGTGTTTCAAACAGCTCGTCCATCGTGCCAAATCCTCCCGGGAAGGCCACCAGGGCTTTGGCCAGTAGGACAAACCAGTATTTGCGGACGAAGAAATAGTGAAACTCGAATTTCAGCACGTCGGGGATGTATTCATTCACCCCCTGCTCGAAGGGCAGGCTGATCCCCAGGCCGATCGACTTGCCGCCGACATTGTGGGCGCCGCGATTGGCGGCCTCCATGATGCCCGGGCCGCCGCCGGAGCAAATGATAAAGCGCCTCAGGTGTTTATCCGGCAGGCTCATTGACCATTTCGTGAGTTCTTCTGCGAGTTCGACGGCCTTGTTGTAATAGGGGGCCGATTTGACCGCACTTTCGGCGAGATGCAACGAGCGCTTTTCGGATGCGCTGAGATTTTCGAGGTCAACAATGTTGGCTTTCACCTGCTCGAGGTTGGCCTTTGCGACTGCGACCGGGACGATTCTGGCGGAGCCGAAGAGCACGATGGTGTCTCGGATTTTCTCTTCTTCAAACCGAAGGCCCGGCTCGGTCATCTCGCAAAGCACCCTGATGTTGCGGGCGGATTCACTATTTAGGAAATCGAGGTCTTTGTAGGCCTTGAGGGGCCAATCGTCGTGGGAGCAGTCTCTGGATGGGGGCATAAAAGTGTCGGGAGTTAAGTTCTAACGCAAATCTGTGCGGGATTCGGGCGCTGGCAACAATTTCCCGAGCATCTTTTAGGGTTGCGGGGGCTTCGCTCGACGATTCTTCTAAGCACTTTTCTACCCTTCCTCAGCAGCCAAAAATAAGTTTCCATGTATCTCAAAGAGATCGTCATCAGTGGTTTTAAGAGTTTTGCCGATCGCACACGCCTTGATTTGCGTCGTGGAGTGACGGCTGTCGTCGGACCGAATGGTTGTGGGAAGAGCAATATCGTCGATGCCATTCGCTGGGTGCTTGGCGAGCAGAGCGCGAAAGCGCTTCGTGGCGCATCCATGCAGGACGTCATCTTTGAGGGGACAGACAAGCGCAAGGGCCTGCCGACCTGTGAGGTCTCGCTGACTTTTACCGACTGTGAGGCCGAACTCGGCACTGCTTTTAATGAGGTCGAAATCGCTCGCCGCGTCACACGTGACGGGGGCAGTGATTATTACATAAATGGTAAGGTGTCGCGCTTGAAAGACATCCAGCGTCTTTTCGCCAACACCGGTGTGGGCCGCGTCTCCTACTCCTTTATGTTGCAGGGACAAATTGACCAGATTTTGTCCACTAATCCGGCCGAGCGGCGCACGATTTTCGAGGAAGCGGCGGGTATTACGCTCTACAAAGCGCAGCGTAAGGAAGCGCTGAATAAGCTTTCATTGGTCGATGCGAATCTCGCGCGTGTGACCGACGTGATCGAAGAAGTCAGCCGCCAGATCGGCTCGCTCAAGCGTCAGGCAAGTAAGGCACTTCGCTATCAGCGGATTAAACACCGCCTCACTCATTTGGATCTGGCATTCAGCGCGTATCGCCATGCCTCCCTGAAAGGTTCGATCGATGTCGTGGCCGACAGAGCCAGCGAACTTCGCCGGAAATTGGAGCGGCACAACGAGTCGCTCGAGTCCGATGAACAGGCACTCGCGGCAAAGAAAGCCGCGCGCGCCGAACTGTATGAAAAGATGCAGGAGCTTCAGCAGCGGGTCTTCAATTTGCGCTCCGAAAAGGAAAATTCCGAGAATCAGGCGGAGTTTTCAGGCATTCGCATGAAGGACCTCGAGGCCCGCATCGAGGAGTACAAAAAAGAGATCGAGGGGCTTGAAGCTCAGCAAAATGAGTTGGCCGCGCGTGCCAGAAGCGAGTCTGAAAATAAGCAGCTGCAGATCGATGTGGTGGATGACTCGGATCGTATTTTCCGTGACCGCAACGCTGAGTTGGTGAATTCCCAGGAGCAACTCGGCGAGATGGAGGCCCAGCTGCAGCAGCGCCGACAGGCGGTCCTGCATGCCGAGAACCGGATCAACCGCGCACGTTCGCGCTGCACGACCCTCGAAGTCGACTTGAAGACCTATCAGGTCAAGCATGCCGCGCTCACCGAGGCGATTTTAATTTTGAAGGAAGAGGCCGTGGTCCTTGAAAAAGGGCACGCCGACATTCAGCGCTTGTTAGCCAAACGTCGGGAGGAGCAACAGCTCAGCGAAGCGGCGCTGGAGAAGGCGCGCGTTGATTCGAAGGAGATTTTACTTCAGTTCCGCACCATGCAGGAGCAGATTCAGGAGCAGGACCGCGGTGTCGCGCGTAAGACTGCGCAGCTCAACGTGCTCGAAAATCTGCAGGCCAAGTTCGAAGGTTTTGGTGAGGGGGCGAAGGCGATTCTCGGCGATAAGCTCGCAGAGGTGGTGTCGAAGGATAGCGTCTCGATTATTTCAAAAGAACTGAAAGTGCAGCCTGCCTACACGGCTGCACTGGAGACTTTGCTTGGGCAGGCCGCGGAAGCCTTGTTTATCGGCGATTCGAAAAAAGCGCTCTCGGTGGTCGATAAACTGGATACGGACAAGCTCGGTCGTGCGTGCCTGCAGGTCGACCTTGAGGCGGGGAATAGTAAATTGCCCGGGGTTAAACTACCGGCGGAGATTGTGCCGGCAGCCTCGGTGGTACTTGCGCGTGATTCCAGTTTGAGCGATGCCGTTGCACGTTTGCTCTCAAATTGTTACTTTGCCGAGACCCTTGAAGGCTTTGTTCAGTTTTGGAAAGCGCACCCGGAGTTTAACTTCCTGCTGGTGGCGACCCGGAATGGCGAAATCATTGATTGCCGTGGCTTGATTCATGGCGGTCGCGCATCCGGTGAAAAGTCTTCCAGTGTCATTGAGCGCGAATCCGAGATTCGTAAACTCCGCAGCGAGATCCAGACAGAGCGTCAGACGCTGAATGCGTTGCGCGAGCAATCCACGACTTTGGAAGATCAACGCAATGCCGCCGAAGCGACCGTTGAAGCGCAACGCCAGCGCCTGAGTGAGCTCGCCAGTGAGGTTTCCGGCCTTGTGGCCGAAGAGCGTAATCAAGCGCAGAAGGTCGAGCAGAATGCCCGTTCCAATAACAAGAGCGAAGACGAACTTGAGAAGCTTGACGCCAAGCATGGCGACTCCGTGCAGGAGCTCGAGGAATCCAAACAGGAACTCGTTGCTGCGGAGCAGGGGCTGGTTTCAGAACGCCAAAGCGGCACCGATCTGGAAGATGCGATCGCCCATGCGCGTGAAAATCGCGATCAAAAGCGCGAAGCGCTCGCAGATGTTCGTTTGGAATTAGCCGAAAAGAAGCAGCGCCTTGAATCAGTCGACCGCGTGCTCGGTGAAGTTCAACGCGAAACGGCGAGCCTGCAGAACCGTATTATTCGTCGCAATCAGGAAATTGATACGATCAATGAGCAGATCGGCCAGCTCAAGGGCAGCGGAGCCCGCGAGCGGGAGAAGAGTGTCGAGTTGGAGAAAACGTTACAGGTCGCGGGTGGGCAGTTGTCCGAAGATCGTGCGGCCCTCAAGGAGATGGACGCCGCGGTTGCCGGAATTGATGGCAGCCTCTCCGGACGCCGAAATGAAGGCCGCTCTTTTGATCAGGAGATGACGAAGCTTGAGATTCGTCTGGCCGAAGAGCGTTCGCAAATCGGCTTCATCCAAAGCGCTGCTCAGGATGAATATCAGATCGAGCTTGAGCGGGTTGATTGGAAGGCCGAGCTTTGGGAAGGGAATGTCGAGTTTGAGAAGCGCGTGAACCTCGACGATCTGGATGACCCCGACAAGCTGGCCGCCCAGCCGAAGAATGAACGCCGTGATCCGACCGAAGAAGAACTGGCGGAGATGGATACGACCAACTGGTCCATGATCGAGGAGGAAGTTTCCGAGCTGAAGAGTCGCATCTCGAATATGGGGCCCGTGAATCTCGATGCGATCAGCGAGTATACCGATTTGAAGGAACGCCACGACTTCCTGAAAAATCAGAGCGAGGACCTGTGGAACGCTAAAAATGCGCTGGTTAAAACCATCGACGAGATTAACGAAACGTCGCAGACCTTGTTCCGTGAAACCTTTGAGCAGGTGCGCAAGAATTTCGCTTTCACGTATGAGAAAATCTCTGGTGGTGGTGAGTCCGACCTTGTGTTGGTGGATTCCGACGATCCGCTCGAGTCCGGCATTGATATTATTGCACGCCCTCCGGGGACTCGCTTGAAGAGTGTTACGCTGCTTTCCGGTGGACAGCGCACGATGGCTGCGGTGGCGTTGCTGTTTGCGATCTACCTCGTCAAGCCCAGCCCTTTCTGTGTGCTCGATGAAATTGATGCCGCCTTGGACGACGCGAATATCGGTCGCTTCTGTGAGACGCTGCACGGGTTTACTGACAAGTCGCAGTTTTTGATCGTCACGCACAATAAGCGGACGATCTCCAATGCAGACACGGTGTTCGGTGTGACGATGCCGGAGAAGGGTGTGTCCACGCTGCTTTCCATGCGTTTCAATAAAGACACCAATCAACCGGAACTCGCCGGTGCGGATAATTCCCAGCCGTTTTAATCGAGCGCCGACTCGCGCTCCGGCACCCGAAGGTACGCACAACAGTGCTCACTGGTTGAGTCTGCGGGAGACACGCTCCGCCGTGTTTTACCTCTATTTGTGATACTGTGGTTTTTTCTGGTTCTCAAAGATACGTATCGTGCGGTCCGTGCTGCTCTCGGATTTTGGGTAGGATTGATCGTAATGCTGGTATTTCCAGTAATTTGTTTTCTCGTTTTTCTTATGAGTCCCGTTGTCTTTTGAATAAATTGTAATGGTCGGTGGACGGTAGTAGTAGCGGTTGATGGGGGTGGTGTAGTAACGCAGACCATCATTCGACCGGCTGCGGAACACGGTCTCATCGCGCAGTTTTTTAGTTTCCAATCGGGCGGCAGCGGCTTCTTTTTCTGCCAGCGCGACGCGGGCTTCCAACTCGGCGATCCGTTGCTGGCTCTTGAGCTCGGCGAGCTCGACTTCGTAGCCCTCCAGAGCGCCGGCGATTTGCTCCGACACATCGACCTGCGGGTAACGAATTTGAAAGCTGCGCCAGTAATCCACGCGGTCTTTGGGGGACAGCGAGGCAAAGACGCTGCTCGTCATTTTTGCCTTTTTGATGGCTTCGGCCTCTTGTATTCGCGCCACGGCAAGTCGCTCTTGCTGCTGCACCCATTCTTCGCGCTCAAGGCGTAGTCGCTCCTGGTCGGCCGCAAACTGCTCATCACTCATCAGGTCGATGTCCGCCACGCGATTGCCTCGTAAGGTCACTTCGCCCTGAGGGTAGAGCAATAAGGTTTTGTCGCGCAGTTCAATCGTGCCGATCGGTTTACCCAGGGTTTCAAGGGTTTGCTGCAAGCTCTGGCCGATTTCAATGGTCGAGCCTGCGCTCAATAGTATCGCCGGTATCAGTAGGGTGGCCGCAAGAATGCATGACTTTATCATGCCACGAGGATACGCTGAAACGCGAAAATGGCAAATCAGTGTTTGCCGGCAGGATTTTATATCCGCGAGTACTATGAGCCGGACTGATCCCTTGGTGTCATCTTTGCTTCCGGTTCGTAGCGTGTCGGCCCATTCAGCAGTACCCAGGTGAGCATGAGGCAGCCCCAATAGGTGATGGTGCCGACGATTTCATGCATCAGGTGGTAGTGCTCCATCATCGACGGCGCGAGTAGCACGATAATCAAAATGCGCAGGGTGTTAAAAATAAAGCCGAGGGTAATGCCGGATAATAGATTAAGGGCCGTATCGATGGGGCCAAGTTTACGGTAAATCGAGAGCAGCACAGAGATCAGTAGGCTGGTCAAAATGACGCCGAATCCGTTGCACTCCGACGCGACATGGAACGGCTGCTCATTGACCATAAGTATGAGTTGGGGCGGTGCCGTGGCTGTGCTGCCTTGCACGCCGAGCTCGACGGATTTACCAACGGCGGTGAGCGCGATGCCACTCCATTTTCCAGCGAGGGTGCGTAGCGGCCAGTCGAGTGGCGCCATCAATATGCTGAGTAGCATGAAGGTGCAGAATGTGCCAGCCGCCGTATAGGTAATGCGCCGCACGCCTTTACCATAAATAAAGAACACCATCGATGCGAGTCCGCAACAATAGGCGGGAATCGTCAGCAGTGAGCTGATCATCCAGAGCACCTCGGACGTGCTCGGGATGACCTTACGCAAAACGACACCCAGTAAGAGTAGTCCATAGGCGGCGAAGAGTGTGCGGCGTGCGCTCCTGTTGAGGGTGAGCGGTTCTTTGACGTCGATCCGGCTGTAGAGCACAAGCAAGAAGATCGCCATCACCAGCACGATCAGTGCGTGTAAGATACGGCTCTGCGCATTCGCCGTCTCGGCAACCCAGAAAGTGATTGGCAGGAAGGCCACACCCATGCAGACATACAGTGCGCAACTCACCCAGAATTCGGGTTGCGTGCGCTTTTCCAGAAAGCTGGCTAGGATCTGCTGACGTTTGGGCATATGTGAGAAGCAAGAGTCGTCATGAACGATGTGTCAAACGACTGATTGGTATCTGGAACGATGAAGTGACCTCGAGCCTCGTCTCCGGTTCCCTGTCACTCCGCCTTAGAACTTCTTTTTGCCGCGCTCCCATGGGCGGCGGTCGTCGATCGGTTGGACCGGGATCGACTGTATGCGCACGCCGGCCAGAGCCGGGTGGCGGCGAAGCTCTTTATAGTTCGTGCCGGTGATCGTGAACGTGAGCGACTGCGCGGTTTCGGTCTCCACGACTTGGTTGTCGATCAGGAAGCTCAGGTTCACACGGGTCGAGCCGTATTCTTCGTCGATCATATTTCGGAATGCTTCGATGAAGTCCGTGGCGTTGGCTTCGTGCGGATGGAGGATGAAGTTGATCCGCTGGATGATACGCGGGATAGACTGTTCCAGATCGAAGACTTCGTGCGCGGTCAGGCTCATCTCGCCATTGCGACGTCCGATCTGGCCGTGGATGAGGGCTAGCTTGCCATCTTCCAGTCGCGAACCGTTTTTCTCATACGGATCGGGGAACATGATCATCTCGTAACTATGTGTGGCGGTTGCGAGATTGAAGACTGCCATCTGGCGGCTGTCCTTACGGGTGTATTTGATCTGCAGGTTACTGATGATGCCGCCGAGACGGAAGGTCGTGCGGTCGTCGAAATTGACCAGATCCTCCGGCTTGGCGAACGTGTCGATCACAGTGTCGAGCCCCGCGAAGGCATCCATCGGATGGCCTGAAATGTAGAAGCCGAGCAGCTCTTTTTCGTAGCGCAGCTTCTCGGTCATCGGCATCGCCGGCACGGTCTTGCGCGAGGGGCCGCTCTTTGCCTGATCGTCGCTGCTGTCATCGTCCCCGCCCATCATGTCGAACAGCGAGCTTTGCCCCGCCTCGCGGTCGCGGCGTGTGCTTTCGGCTTCGGCCAGTTCGGAGTCGAGGCAGTCGAGCAGGGTGGCGCGGTCTTCGCCGAAGGAGTCGAAGCCGCCGGTCTTGATCAGTGCTTCGATCACGCGGCGGTTGACGGCTTTGTCGGCGGAGCGGACGATGAAGTCGGTAAAGTCTTCGTAGGGGCCGTTGGCGTCGCGCTCGTTGATGATGACGATGGAGGCGCCTTCGCCGACACCTTTGATCGCTGCCATGCCAAAGCGGATGCTGCCCCAATCACCATCGATGATCGGCGTGAAGTCGCTGCCCGAATCATTGATATCTGGGCTGAGCACCGGCACGTTCATCGCATTACACTCGGCGAGGAAGTTGGAGATCTTATCCGCGTTGCCTTGCTCGGAAGTGAGCACAGCGGCCATGAACTCAATCGGGTAATTCGCCTTCAGGTAGGCGGTGCGATAGCTGAGCATCGCATACGCGGCGGAGTGCGATTTATTGAAGCCGTATTGCGCGAATTTTTCCAGCAACGCGAAAATCGCCGTGGCGGTCTTCGCGTCGATCTTGTTGGTCTTGCGCGCGCCGTCGATGAATACCTGCTTCTGCGCGTCCATCACGGACTTAATCTTCTTACCCATCGCACGGCGAAGAATATCCGCGCCGCCAAGCGTGTAGCCGGCGATGATTTGCGCGGACTGCATGACCTGTTCCTGATAAACCAACACACCGTAGGTCTCCTGCACCAAATCTTTGAGCAGTGGGTGGGGGATCTGCACAGTGGATGGATCTTTTTTACCCTCGATGAATTGAGGGATGAACTGCATCGGGCCTGGGCGGTAGAGCGCGATCAACGCGATGATTTCCTCGAACGAACTCAGGCCGATCTGTCGGCAGAGCTGCTGCATGCCGCCGGACTCCAACTGGAACACGGCGGTCGTACGGCCACTGTTGAGCAGGTCGAACGTCGCTTGGTCATCAAGTGGCACTTTCTCGATGTCGAACTCCGGCTGCTGCCGAGTTTTGCGCACATTGGTCTGCGCATCATCGATCACGGTCAGGGTCTTGAGACCCAAAAAGTCCATCTTCAGCAGGCCGAGGTCCTCACTGGGGCCTTTGGGATACTGCGTGGTCAGGTCGCCTTCCTGTAAGGTGACTGGGATCAGGTTCGTGATGTCTTGGTCGGCGATGATCACGCCGCAGGCGTGCTTGCCGGTGTTGCGGATCATGCCCTCGATCACACGGCCTTGCTCGATAATGACCTTCGCGACGGGATTGTGGTTGATCTCGGTGGCGAGCTCTGGAGATTTTTTAACTGAGTCGTCGAGCGTAATGTTTAGCTCGTCGGGAATCATCTTGGCGATCTTGTTGGCCTCGGAGAATTCGAGGTCGTTCACGCGCGCGAGGTCGCGCACGATCATCTTAGCACCGAACGTTCCGAAGGTGATGATGTTGGCCACGCGGTCCTTGCCGTATTTGTCGCGCACGTAGTTCACCACCTGATCGCGACGACGCATACAGAAATCGACGTCGAAGTCGGGCGGCGAGACACGCTCCAAGTTCAGCATACGCTCAAACAGCAGGCCGAAACTGAGCGGATCGATGTCGGTAATCTTCAACACGTAGGCCACGATACAACCCGCACCCGAGCCACGGCCGGGGCCGACAGGGATGTTTTGCTTGCGTGCCCAGTCGATGAAGTCCCAAACGATAAGGAAGTAATCAACGAAACCGGTGCCGGTAATGATCGCGAGTTCGTATTCGAGTTGCTCGCAGTAGCGCTTGTCGTCGGCGGAGGCATTGTCCCAATCGGCGCGGCAGGCATCGTAGTCGGTGCCGTAGCGTTCCTTCAGGCCTTCTTTACAAAGCTCAAATAGGTAGAGGCCATTGGTCTTGTGCTTGATGCGCTCGGCTTCGCTGAGCGTGATCGGTTCGTGGCCATCGCGGATGAGGATGGTGTTTTTTTGCACCTCATAGATGTGGAGCACACGGTCGAAATTTTCGTGATCTTTGCCGGACTCGACCTCGATGGGGCGCTCGTAGACGGGGTAGTGATCATCGCCGAAAGGCAGCTTGACCTCACACATCTCAGCGACAGCCGAGGTGTTGGTGATCGATTCGGGTACCTCTTTGAAGGCGAGCTCCATTTCCTCGCGCGACTTGAGGTAGAACTGGTGCGAGTCGTAGCGCATGCGCTTCTCGTCGCGAACCTTGGCGCCGGTCTGAATGCAGAGCAGGGAGTCATGCGGCTCCCAGTCGGTGCTGTTGACATAGTGCACGTCATTGGTGGCCACGACCTTGAGGTCAAATTCTTCGGCGATCTTCAACAGCCCCGGGATAATGCGGCGCTGCTCCTCAATGCCGTGATCCATGATCTCAATGATGAAGAAATCTTTGCCGAAAATATCGACGAACTTGGCCGCCGCGTCGCGGGCGTTGTCGTATT
>ERZ1046740.2612-NODE-2612-length-11456-cov-4.671783_pt1 | contig 11456 bp, 4 predicted proteins | sample MGYA00383093_ERZ1046740 | MGnify/ENA primary metagenome ERZ1046740 (study PRJEB29581, sample SAMEA5548363) | metagenome | biome: marine; feature: coastal; material: water | depth 25 m | study: Short-term variability in the microbial, nano- and picoplankton...
AATAGAACTTTATATCGATATATGGCAACCCGAAGAGCATTCGCAGTGGGAATATTTTAAAGAAGAAGAGCCTAGTCCAATTCTACAAATAGTGGCGCCTATTTGCCATTTGCCCGAAGACCCAGCTCTTTATTCTAAGTTTTTGGAAGAGGTTTTATATATTAATTTCCATATGTACTACGGTAGCTTTACCGTGAACTTTCAGGAACGAATTGCTGCAATCCGCTGCAGAAGACTCGTGGAAGGGGCAAATCGTGTTGAAATCATCGAACCGTTGGAAGCGATTGGATATTATGCCGAGTCACTGGCTCCTTATTTGGTTGAAAAGTACGCCGCGAAAAAAATTGAATAAAAATTTCATTGTCAGGCAACCATTTGATGTAAAGAAACATCTAAGGTGTAAAAGTCTGCGAAATGTTTATCGAAAATGGCCGTCGAAGAAAGAGATACCGAGAAGGAACTCATCTCACACAGTGTGAAGGGAGACCAACGGGCTTTCAGGCAGATTTACGATAAGTATTCGCCGAAAATGTACATGGTAGCACTTAGATATATGAATTCAGACCAAGACGCTCAAGACGTGTTGCAAGATGGATTTATTAAAATCTACCAAAAACTGGCGAGCTTCAAATTTGCCGGATCATTCGAAGGATGGTGCCGAAGAATTGTTGTTCACACTGCAATTGAGGCTTTGAGAAAATCAAAGCAAAACTTGTTCGATGGAATAGATGCACTACAAGCGGAATCGACTACATCTGGAAGTTTGGAGCAATTGCAACTTGAGGACCTGATGAAGTCCATACGTGAATTGCCTTTGGGTTATCGAACAGTTTTTAACATGTATGTCATTGAGGGCTATTCCCACAAGGAAATAGCAGAAGAATTGGGAATTACGACAAATACTAGTAAGTCACAGTTGTTCAAAGCAAGAAATTATTTGCAACAACTACTCGGAAAGAGACATTGAAAGACAGCGGTAACATAGAAGAATTTGACCAGTTGGTTAAAGGCCTGATGGAAGGTGCGCAATCTCCTGTTCCTCCTGGGGTTTGGGAAGGTGTCTCAACCGGCGTTTCGGGTGGAGCAGCTCCTGTAGCGAGCGGAATTTTCAAAAGCGTTATTTCAAAATGGGTTGCTGCTATCGTCGGTGGTCTAGTATTGACTACTTCAATCATTATTCTAAGTACAGATAAAAATTCAATTGAAGAGCCTGCTGCGACTGAGCATACTGAGATTGCTGAAGTTGATCAGTCGAAATTAACGTCGATTGTTGAAGAATCAGAGAATGAAGGTTTAGCTTCTGTGAACACATCGAAATCTGAAAGGATAGAAGTTGCATCAAAAACATCAAAAACATCAAACAGTGGATCTCGTGAGAAATCTGGAGATGATATACGTGTTGAGCCCGCACCCGAAAAAGGGAATCAGATTGTCAACGGTGAAAAGCCAACGATTCAAAAAGGTATTGAAAGCATAATTTTAGAATTGAGCAATGAAAATCCTTGTGCAGGAGAAGCAGTTGAGATTACTTTATTGGGGGATAATGTCTCTTCAAGTTCGGTACAATGGTGGGTCGATTCAAAGTTTGTTGCCGTTGCGAAGATTCAGAAGTCATTCTTGTTTGACGAAGCGGGTAGCAAGACGATTGAAGCTCGTTTTGTGCACAACGGCGAGAAGAAATTTTTGTCAAAAACGCTGGAGGTAAAAAGATCTCATATCGATTTATACTCAGAAATTGAGAAGGGCGTCATGCGATTGAAAACTAATGACGATTTGTCAAATATTCAGTGGTTCGTGAATTCAGTGGAATTGGATCAAAGCAGTCCAATCGTTGAGCAGTCCTGTAAAAATGGAAGCACTAGTAAAGTGGTTTTAATAGCACGTCGATCAAATTCTTGTGCGGACACAGTTCGTCGCAATATCTCTTGTCAGTGGGATGAAGATATTTCCATAGAGATTCCGAATTTCTTCTCGCCATATGTAGTAGATGGACAGAACGATGAGTTTGAGATAATAATTGACCAAGTTGAGTATTATCAACTTCAGATTAGAGACTCGAAGGGACGTTTGGTCTATGAAACAACAGATCAAGCTAGCTTTTGGAATGGAAGAATTAATAATAGTGGGGAATTACTTCCGGAAGGCTGGTATAGCTATGTTTTAGTATACGGACCGGAATTAGAAAAGCGTAATAAAATTGGTCGAGTTCTCCTTGGGAGGTAAAAGAAAAATGATGCACTTGATTAACAAAGAATATAGAATTAAATTGGCGGGCTTTAGCAAAGTGAAAAACCGCCTTCTAAACAGTAACGGAATCAACCGAAATCAAAGATCTATGAAAATGATTCAAAACATCAGCAAATCGCTGACTGCGTTGGCCGCAACCTTTGTGTTGCTCTTTTGGAATTTAGATGCTTCGGCACAGTGTAACCCTAAATATACGGGTTCTGAATGTGTTGGATCTGCTATTTCTTTTACGTCCAATGCGCCAGGTTATGATACTTGGCAATGGGACTTTGGAGATTCAAAAGGAACCTCCAATCAACGAGACCCGTCGTATACCTATGGAAACCCAGGGACGTATACGGTTAAATTAACTACCTCAGATTCAAAAGGTGTTTTTAGCAAATGTGATAAAACCCTTACGGTAACTATCAAGCCCAGCCCGAAAGCTCGCTTTAAGGTAGACAATGAAGACCAACAGTGTTTTAAAGGGAATAGCTTCTGTTTTTCAGATAGTAGTTTGCCCGCTCCGGGAAGTCAAATCGTTCGAGCTACTTACCTATTTAGCGACGGTGGATTGATCGAAGAAATCAATCCTTCTCTGCCGCTGAACTTTTGTTATTCAGTAAAGGATCCAAAAGGTGGATTTTTTGATGTAACAATTGAATTAGAAGATAAGAACGGTTGTGTTACCAAGGTAAAGTACGACAGTATGATTCGAGTTTGGCCTAAGATGGGAGTCATTATTACGAGTAATGCCCCAACTAAGTGTGACTCTACTCTAGCTACAATAACTAACGTTACTTACCAAAATTGGTTAAGCGATCCAACCACAACAATTGGCCTTAAAGATATCTCAAAATTCGTCTATGATTTCGGTGACGGAGAGATTATCGAAGGTGACTCAGTTACGAATACAAAATGGTGGACAGGTTCAGCGAAAGATGGAGTAATTGAGCATATGTATCGTCGGAATGGTGTATTTGATGCAACCTTGACGGTATATTCTAGATTCGGTTGTGTAGAAACATTTGTCTATAAAGCTGCGGCTACGACTATTCAAATTGAGCCTGTAATTTTAGCAGATAAAGATAGCTCTTGTGTGAGTGAACCGGAAACTTGTTTCCGGTTGAAAGACGGTCCTATTCCCGGTGCCCGTTTTTTGTGGAACTTTGGTGATCCACCATCTGGCCCATTAAACACAAATGATAAAGAATGGAACCCATGCCATAATTACGGCTCTGGTCCTTGGATGATTTCATTGCGAATTGTAGTTGGTCCCTGTGACGTAATGGTATATGATACAGTTTCGAAAATCGGTCCAGCTTCAACTATTGAAATACCGTTTGAAAGAGTTTTAGAATCTGAAAAATATCAATGTACTATACGTGATTCAATTCACTTCTTAAACCACTCTGTATTCTATCACGATGATCCAAATTATAATGATGAGGATTCGGTCGTCTTCGAATATCAATACACGATAGGAATTTGGAAAGACCCGCGAACTGGTATCGATTCCTTAGTTTGGGAATCATTGGCAGGAGGTAGAAAAGTTTACAAGAAGACCGATACAGTTAGCCAAAACGGTTATAAAGTTTGGTTTGATGTAGCGAAGGATTCTTTGGTAGTCCTATATAATGGACAAACTACTTATCATGGAAAGAATCAATTCGGAATTGATGGAATGAAACGATATGTATTCTTGCATGATCCAACAACACGAACTGGAGATCAAACAGCTGTTCCGCGTGTTCCTTCAATTAGAAATAAAGACCACGTTATTCGTATTTGGACCTTAGGTGACCAATACGCACCCCAGTGTACTACTGATACCTACGCCAATAAAAATGTGGATCTGAATTGTAATTTCACATTTGATTCATTGCCAGTGCACTGGTATACACCTTGGGAACAGATTTACAGATATAACAACAGAGGTCAGTTCTACACGAGACCGGCAAAGCGCACACTAATAAGTAAGAACGCGAGGCGATTCTTCGAAGTAGATGTTTGGGCCGACTCAATTATGATTGTTCCAAGAGAGATTAATCTTTTTGTTCCGTGGGATTCGTCCTATACAGCAACATTCCCTTACTTTGACGGAGACAATGTTTCTCAAACAGCAACCTTTAAGGTAGATGCACAAACAGCTTATCCTGAAATAATTGATAGTATCTACTACCGCATTTATTTGTGGAGACCCCGTTCAGTCTGGAAAGGCCCTGTTACGTCAACTGTAATCAAAGACGATCAGACTTATAGAATCCCAGCTGGAATTACTATCAAGGCTAAAGATATTAGTCAGCAGAATTCTCAATACAAAACGTATAAGGGACCTCAAACTCTCACCTTGGAAAAAGATCAGCAGTTTGTTGTTGAGGATGGGGATTCAATATTCTCAATTACCCGCATTGAAGTAAATCCTGAGGATACTACTGCAGCTCAATTGAGTACGATACTTTTTGATACTATCATAAACGGCATTGATTCATTTGTACAGAGGAAAGTTTACATCGTTGATTCAGCTTTTCATAGAGAAAACTTCTTCAGAAATACAGCTCAGTGTAATACAGTGGTGCTATGGCATAAAGATACAGTGCATCCATTCCGATGTGAGAGCTCAAATACAATTTCACTTGCTTTGATACCACCGAGTGCCAAGGGAATGAAATGGACTTCAGGGGTGCCTTGTCCTGTGGATGGCGACAAATGGCAATATTTCTTGAAGTTTGAAATAAATGAAACAAAACCAGGTTGCACGCAACAATGGTTCGAAGTCAATTACGATTCATTGACAGGACCTGATAATTGGATACCATTTAACAGCGGAGGAGTATTTGGTACATTGCCACCACCATTACCACTACCTTATGTATTGCCATATCAATTGGCAGGTGCTCGTCCGGGTACTTTCTATAAAGGATATTCCTCAGGAGAGATAGGATCAGATCCGAGTAAACGACCTAATGGTTCATTTACATTTGGTTTGGTAGTAGCAAATGGACCTCCGAACTTTGATAAAGACGGAAATCCAATTGCTCCAGAATGTACAGATACCGCATGGTATAGTGACATGTTCCGTTATATGTATTTGAACGGAGATTTTGAAGTGCTTCACCCAACGAATAATCCTTTATCAATTTGTGCAGGCGAAACTGCTTGGTTTAGATTTATCAATCCAGTTCAAGACAGTATTAGTTTCATTAGATGGAACTGGGGTTATCAAGATCGTTTGATGGGATATTTTGAAGAGCAGAAATATTTCCAAGAATATACTGGACCTAGTAAAGGTAGAAACGACGAATATTTAAAAAGTGAGTACAAAAAAGGTATTGACAGATGGTTGTATAATTACACTGTACGATACACAATTGATGATGTGTTTGGAGTACAAACAATTGATACAATAGTTAAACGTGTTTATCGCGACTGGACTGAAAAAGTGAATACAAATGGCCTAACTGACATCATTAAGGATATGTTCAAGCAACAAGCCAATATTGATATTCAAGAAATTCCGCCAGAATGTATTCCTATCCTCTTAGGTAGTGGAGAACCTGGTCGAGTTGATACAACCGGTTTGAGTGATGAATTCAAATTTAGTAAAGTAGGAATCACAGAAAATACCGTAACACATGGGAAATACAAATATTTGTATACCGACCTCACCCAAACGGATTCAGTAATTATTGAAGAGGTGCTACACTTTAGAGATTCTTCTATTCAAGGTTTCGATACTTTCATCGCTCCAAAGGATATGACTACAGGTTTGGGAACAGCTTGGGAGAAGGATTGGAAAAAAGGAGACCCTATTCCAGGTTGCTATAGTTTCACCTATAAACACCCAGTTCTCGAGAAGAATTTCTGTGACAATTCTAAAATAGATACCCTTTGGGTCCCATCGAATGGCCCTATGGTTCCTGGTGTGTTCTTAAACAATACTGTGGGGTGTGAGAAAACAGGACAAACGTTGATTAACGTGGGATTCTTAAATCAATTTGAATTCTTTGACGAAGCAGTTTGTCAAGGTCAATACCACCATATCTACGACAGTATCCGTTATTGGCAGTATGGCGACAACGCCTTCCCATTTGATTATCCAATTGACCCACGTAAGTTCTGGGAAGATCCGTCACGGTATTCAAATAATATAGAGACTAAGTCCATTGACTGGGATTTAGATGATGGTAAAGACGAATTCGAAAGATCTATCGTATTCTCTCATATCTACGACACCGCAGGTGAGTACAGGGTTGCAATTGCAATGAAAGACAGTAATGGATGTAGAGATACAGCTTTCCTTACTGCAATGGTAACTGGAATCGATGCGAATTTCGAGAACAATGCTCAGTTACTATCTTGTAAGAATATTGTTTCATTCTTCGATTCTACAGTAGTATTTGACCCTTGTAGAGGACGCGATACTTGTCCTTCGAAAACTTATGAGCCTTGTGATAGTATTGTTCAATACTTATGGGACTTCGGTGATGGTTCAAGACAAAGTATTCTGAAAGATCCTTCACATGATTATACATCCAGTGGATGGTTTACCGTAAAACTAAAAGTGTGGTCACTGCTTGGTTGTGTGGACTCGATAGAGAAACAAATATTTGTTCCAGGTCCTCAACCGGACTTTGCCTTCAGTGGTAATAACCCATGGGGTGAAGATTCAATTGTTATTTGTGTTGGTGACTCGGTGAACCTTATGAACTTGAGTAGAGAGCCAATTTATGATCCTGATTGGATTTTCTATTGGGGTGATAGCTCAACAAATAACACCACTTCTACTAAGAATAAAAATGAGATAGTAGGTCATGAGTATAACACTGTGGGGGTTTACTACTTACAACTGATTCAAATAGATGAGATTGAAGGGACTAATATTAGATGCTCTAGGTTGTTCCCTGATACGAGCACACTTGATGGTAAAATACCTAGACAAATCAAGGTAATTGTACGACCAATTCTTCCAGCTGGGATTACTATTGTCGACACTATAGTTTGTCCGAATGACATTGTTAACTACACGGCAACCTCCGACTCCACTTACAAGCGCTACACATGGGAATTCGGAGATGGTGATACCATCACAGCCATTCACCCAGACACGACAGTACAACACAGTTATTCTGCTCCTGGAGTCTATGATGTGAAGATGGTTCCGGATTACGATTTAGCTGCAGGAGACTTCGGTCCGAAATGTATTGATACTGCAACAGGTAGAGTAACTGTTCAAGAGGTTATTGCATCCTTCGATGTGGTAGACGAAAATAAACCTGAGTTCTGCTTCACAAACACTTCAACTGGTGCGATTAAGTATAATTGGAGATTTGAAGATCTTGATGGTTATCACTACAGTGAAGATGAAAACCCATGTTATGATTGGGGTGAGAGAATTGGACAATATGAAGTTTGTTTGATTGCTGAAAATGCATTGGGTTGTAAAGACACTGTATGTATCATAATCGACAATAACTTCATAGCGAAGATTGTACCTTATAACGTCTTCACTCCTGGTGACGACGATGAAATGAACAAGGTGTTCAAAATCGAAGTTGAAGGACATGAAGAATATGAAATCAAAATCTATAACAGATGGGGTGATCTAGTATTCGAAAGCGTTGATCCAGAAATTAGCTGGAATGGTCAAGTCATGAATGATGGAGCTGTTTGTCCGCACGGTACATATTTCTACATAATCAATTACAAATTGAAGAGTAGAGAAGTGAATGACAATTTTGAACCAATTAGTGGTACAGTCACCTTGATAAGAGAAGACTAGTTTTTCCATAACTATCAAAAACCCCGATCAATAGATCGGGGTTTTTTTATGTTTTAATCTGTTGTATTAGGTGAGAATAGAAATGCAAGTTGAACTGTGTGATGTGTAAAAACGAGGAAAATTTAAATTATGGTTGATAGAGGAATTATGGTTGATAGAGGCTCTGGATGGCAATTCTTAGAACGAGGGGTTTAAACCCCTCGTTCTAAGGGCTATTATTCTCCCGCGCTTTGCTCCGCCACTTTTCGTTCCTTAGTTAATCAAATCTTAAATAAATAGTGAAAACTTCTATCAGACCAAGGTCTTTATTTGTTAACCGCGAAGCATTCTTCTCCGCCGAAAAATTTAAAACGATAGGCTGTTCACCCATCTGAGCTGAAGTTTTTATATCCTTACCTTTGAGCGTCTCTAAAATTGAAGTTCGTTAAAACATATTGGTATTGGTTTTTAATAGTCCTAGCGATTGTTTATACGCCGTTTTTTCTTCATTTGGATGTGATGACGCTGCGAATTTGGGATGAGGCTAGAATGGCCTCAAATTCGCTGGCAATGTATCTGGAAGGAAGCTACTTCGTGCCATATTTCGAAGGGAAACCGGATTTGTGGTGCACCAAACCACCGATCCTGTTATGGCTCCAATTAGTATTCATGAAAACTATTGGAGTTGGAGAACTCGCCTTGAGACTTCCTTCAGCTCTAGCTGCACTCCTTTTGTCATTCCTTTTGCTGAAATGGACTGTTGATTCTCTGAGTTCTGCGATACCCTCAATCATCACCATTTTATTCTTATCCGTATCAGAAGGGTTCGTGGGATGGCACGGAGTTAGAACCGGAGACTACGACATTCTACTCACTCTTGGCACTACGGCTTACTTATTCTTCTTTTTCAAATTCCTCCATTCCAAATCTGAAAGATCCCTAAATCTCTTTTTTGGTTTTGTGATTTTTGCATTTTGGGTTAAAGGAATTGCGGCATTAATCTTCTTGCCCATTCCTGCTCTATACTTGTTGGTTTATCAGCGAGATATCTTTCGCAGTTCAACATTTTGGATAAAAGTTGCAATTTGTATTGGATTGAGTCTTTCCTATTATGGTGTTAGAGAAGTGCTGAATCCTGGATATTTACAAGCAGTTTATGAGAATGAAATTGGTGGTAGAATGTTCGATGCTGTAGAAGGCCATAAACATCCTTTTTGGTATTATATCACTTCCTTGCCGAGGAGGTTCGGTGTGTTCATTTGGCTCTTGATCCCTTCCGCCTTGTACAATTCCTTTCTTGGGGATAAGCGAACCAAGTCGCTCAGTAACTATTTGGTTTTTGCCGCTTTCTTTTATCTGCTCGTAATTAGTATTTCTGAAACAAAACTTCCATGGTACGACATCCCTGTCTACCCACTTCTAGCTTTGGTTATTGGAATTGCAATCCACAATTTGCTCTATCAATTATTCTCCAATAGATTTAAGAATGTTTATAGAATTGCTTTGACTACAATTGTTATTGCACTTATGTTCTTCATACCGTATAGAATGATGGTGGATCGTGTTTTCAAGCCGAAGGAGTATTCTTGGGATGAAGACTATTATCGCTTATCCTATTTCTTAAGAGATAAGGCTCAATCCGGGCAGCAACTTCATAATCATATTTTGGTTGACACTGTTTATTGTGCACATAATAAGTTTTACATGAACTGGCTTAACTACAATGGAAGCTCCATTGACTTCGCTCATAGGATGAAGTATATCAAGCCGGGTAGAACAGTAATTGTCCATCAAAATAACGTGGTTGAGTTTGTAAGAACACGATTCGAATACGAACTTTTAGAAGAATTTCACAATGTCAAAATCTATCGAATTCTTCGTAAAAAAGAACCTGATAGCAGCTAGTCTGTTATAGACATATATTTGCCAAAATTTTTCTAATAGAGGATTGGATAAAATTCCTTCCCAGAAGCAGTGAACGCATGCCTTCGGATCATCAAAAATATCTAAGATTAAGCGGACTAGAGCCTTTTATAGCTAACCCAGAAAAGAACTTTATTAATATTGGTGAACGCACCAATGTAACTGGTTCAAAGAAGTTTGCTCGGCTAATACTGAACGACCTTTACGAAGAGGCATTGGATGTTGCCCGTGATCAAGTCGAAAATGGTGCTCAAATCATCGATGTGAATATGGATGAGGGAATGCTCGATGGGGGAGAAGCAATGGTTAAATTCCTCAATTTGATTGCATCGGAACCTGATATATCAAGGGTGCCGGTTATGATTGATTCCTCGAAATTTGAAATCATTGAAAAAGGTCTTCGATGTATTCAGGGAAAAGGGATAGTCAATTCGATTAGCCTGAAAGACGGAGAAGAGGATTTTATATATAGAGCGAAACTTATAAAACGTTATGGTGCAGCCATGGTTGTTATGGCCTTTGACGAAACAGGTCAGGCGGATAGCTTCAACCGCAAAATTGAAATATGTGAAAGGTCTTATAAGGTCTTAACCCAACAGGCAGGCATCGCCCCAGAGGATATCATTTTTGATCCTAATATTTTGGCTATTGCCACCGGAATTGAAGAACACAGAAATTATGCGGTAGATTTTATTCAAGCAACAGCCTGGATCAAAGAAAATTTACCTGGAGCATATGTCAGTGGAGGAGTAAGTAATTTGTCTTTTTCATTCCGTGGGAATAATACTGTTCGAGAAGCAATTCATTCCGTATTCCTATTCCATGCAATTCAAGCTGGAATGGACATGGGCATCGTTAACCCAGCTATGATTACCCTATATGATGACATCCCTGCAGACCTTTTGTCGCTCGTGGAAGACGTTGTACTGAATAAAAATGAAGAGGCAACTGAGAAGCTGATAGACTTTGCTTCAACAGTAACAAATAAGGCTGCTGCAGAAGTGGTTGAAGAGGAATGGAGAAGCTTTGAGGTTGAAAAGAGACTTGAGTACGCCTTAGTCAAAGGAATTACCAAATACATAGATGAAGATACTGAGGAAGCTCGCCTTAAATTTGATAAGCCACTAAGTGTTATTGAAGGGCCTCTAATGGACGGAATGAATGTAGTTGGGGATCTCTTTGGCTCAGGGAAAATGTTTCTTCCCCAAGTGGTCAAAAGCGCAAGAGTAATGAAAAAATCTGTTGCGATATTGACTCCATTTCTTGAAAAGGATAAAGCCGCTAGAAGTACGAAAGGGAAAATACTCTTAGCAACAGTTAAAGGCGATGTGCACGACATCGGTAAAAACATTGTCGGGGTCGTACTAGGATGCAATAATTACGAAATTGTAGATCTCGGAGTTATGGTCCCAACTGAAAAGATATTGAAGACAGCCCAAGAAGAGAATGTCGATATCATTGGCTTAAGCGGACTCATCACGCCGAGCTTAGACGAGATGGTTCACGTAGCTCAAGAAATGACTCGTGTTGGGATTGATAAGCCCTT
>ERZ1046740.2620-NODE-2620-length-11435-cov-7.299824_pt1 | contig 11435 bp, 11 predicted proteins | sample MGYA00383093_ERZ1046740 | MGnify/ENA primary metagenome ERZ1046740 (study PRJEB29581, sample SAMEA5548363) | metagenome | biome: marine; feature: coastal; material: water | depth 25 m | study: Short-term variability in the microbial, nano- and picoplankton...
GCCAAGTAAGTTAGCATGCCAGCAGAGTCAATCGCAACATTATTGCCTGCTTTAGCTTTGAGTTGTTCGATATCTTTATCGCTACCTGTTACCCATCTTGCTGTGGCAATAGCAATGGTTTCAAATTGACAATCAACACCGTATTCATACTTTAAGCGGTGTGCAACTACATCAAATTGCAAAATTCCCACAGCACCTAAAACTTGAGAGCTGTTAACAATAGGGCGAAATACTTGAGTTGCACCTTCTTCTGAAAGCTGGTCCAAGCCTTTTTGCAAGGCTTTGGCTTTTAAAGGATCTTTAAGTTGAGCGCGACGAAATAATTCTGGCGCAAAGTTTGGAATGCCTTGAAAAGTGAGTTTCTCACCTTGAGTAAAAGTATCGCCAATGCTAATACCGCCATGATTATGGATGCCAATCACATCGCCAGCATAAGCTGTTTCAGCTGAAGTTCGTTCACGTGACATGAAAGTTACAGCATTAGCAATTTTAATTTGTTTGCCCGTAGCAACCTGTAAAACTTTCATTCCTTTTTTGTATTCACCGCTGACAATGCGCATAAAGGCTAGGCGATCATGGTGTTTTGGATCCATGTTGGCTTGAATTTTAAATACAAATCCAGTGAGTTTGGACTCATCTGGCTTGACTTCGCGAATGTCAGATTCTCTATTTTTTGGTGTGGGTGCGTATTCAATAAAACCGTCGAGTAGATTTTGAATGCCGAAGTTTGAAATAGCGGAGCCAAAGAAAACAGGTGTTTGTTTTCCGGCTAGAAATTTATCCAAGTCAAAAGGCGTGGTAGTCTCTGTAATAAGCTCGACTTCATCACGCATTTCACTGGCAACATCAGCACCTAAGATTTCATCTAATTTAGAATTATTAACACCATCAATAATAATATTTTCGCCAATTTCAGAGTTCTTTCCAGCCTCGTACAAGTAGACTTTATCTTCGAGTAGATGAACCACGCCCTTGAAGCGTTTTCCCATGCCAATTGGCCAGGTGATTGGAGCACATTCAATGTTGAGTACAGTTTCTACTTCATCCATTAAGTCGATCGGCTCTTTGCCTTCACGATCAAGTTTGTTGATAAAAGTCAGGATAGGGGTGTCACGTAAACGACAAACTTCCATAAGCTTAATGGTGCGCATTTCCACACCTTTGGCAACGTCAATCACCATTAGAGCTGAATCTACCGCAGTTAATGTGCGATATGTGTCTTCAGAGAAATCCTCGTGCCCTGGTGTGTCTAGTAGGTTAATTACATGATTGTCATAATCAAACTGCATAATGGACGAAGTAATGGAGATACCTCTTTCTTTTTCCATTTCCATCCAATCGGAGGTTGCGTGAGAATCTGCCTTTCTGGCTTTAACACTACCTGCTGTTTTAATCGCACCTGCATACAAAAGCAGTTTTTCGGTGACGGTTGTTTTACCGGCATCAGGGTGTGAAATAATTGCAAATGTGCGACGTTTGGAGACTTCAGACATAGTTTATTTAATGATTAATTCAACGCCAGCTTCGTTAAACATTTCTTTTGAAAGCTTAACGCTTTCGTTCCAGTTGCTGAGTTCTTTAGATTTTTCTACAACCACTTTTTTAATGCCAACCTGAATAATACCTTTGGCACATTCTGAGCAAATTGGTAGGCCATGTACGTAAAGTGTAGCACCATCTAGAGAGGTTCCCGAATAGGTGGCGTTATAAATAGCATTCATTTCGGCGTGAACCACAAACTTATATTTGGTTTCTCGGTGATTGTAACGCTCATCGGTATCGTTAATTCCGCGAGGAAAGCCGTTAAACCCTTGAGATAAAACTTCTTTTTTACTGCCGACAGTAACTGCTCCAACCTGAGTTGATGGGTCTTTTGACCAGGTGGCTACCTCAGCAGCTAATGCCAAATAACGATTGTCCCATTTATCTAAAGTGCTCATAAGGGAGTATTTTAACGTATCTTGATTGAAGCAAGACTAACGAGTACCAAGATTAAAGTTACCATCCAAAAGCGCACGATAATTTTTGGCTCGGAGATACCTTTTTTCTCAAAATGATGATGAATCGGTGCCATCAAGAAAAAGCGTTTTTTAGTGCGCTTATAGTAAGCTACTTGAATAATAACTGACAGTGTTTCCGCAACAAAGACGCCACCCATAATAAATAATAAAATTTCTTGACGTAGCAAAATGGCAATAACAGCCAAGATAGCGCCTAGTGCAAGCGAGCCGACATCACCCATAAAAATTTCAGCAGGATAAGTGTTAAACCATAAAAAGCCTAAGCCACTACCAACCAAAGCAGCGCAAATAACAAACAGTTCACTTGTGCCCGGCATAAAAGGCATATTAAGGTAATTGGAGAAATTATAGTTGCCGCTAATGTAGGCAAATAAGGCTAGTGCACCGGAAATTAGAATAACTGGCATAATGGCTAGACCGTCTAGCCCATCAGTTAAATTAACTGCATTGGAAGAGCCCACAATAACTAAATAGGTTAATATTAAAAATCCGGCTACACCTAATGGAAGGGTGACATCTTTCAGGAAAGGGATAAGTAATTCAGTTTGAATAGGGTTATCCATGCTTAAGACAATCCATAAGCCGATAATGATAGCGCCTAAAGATTGGCCCAACATTTTTTTGCGTGAACTTAGCCCATCTGAAGATTTGTGCTTGATTTTTAGATAATCATCCATAAAGCCAATGGCGCCAAAAATAACCGTGGTTGCCAAGACGATCCATAGATATATATTTGACCAATCTGCCCAAATCAGTGAGCTAACAATAAAGGCAAAAAGAATCATAATTCCACCCATGGTAGGGGTGCCCGACTTTACTAAGTGAGACTCTGGACCATCAGTTCTAACAACTTGTCCAATTTGATACTGGTGTAATTTTTTAATAAAGTAGTGTCCAAGTGCCAAACTAATTAGTAGGGCAGCTAGCATAGCTAAAACGGCTCTTAGCGTTAGGTAATTAAGGACGCCAAAGCCAGAGTCAAGTTGGGTTAAGAGGCTGATTAGTTCCAAAAACATAATTAATTAGTCAATGTCGTTAATGGATAATAACTCTAGTTGAAAGATTAAAATACTTTCAGGTGATAAACTGCTACGTTTAGTATCGCCATAAATTTGATGATAAGGTGCAATTAATGTACGTTTTTCACCAACGTTCATTTCTAGTACAGAGGTGTCAATAATATTAATAATAGTGCCAGATCCTGCGGCAAATGGTAGAGGTTCGCCAATTTCTCTCATATTTGTACCATCATCTAAGTCTATAGATAAATTTACCTTCACTAAGTCGCCTTTATTGGGCTTATCACCATTGCCAGACTGGTTAATTTCAATAAAATGACCTTCATTGGTTATTTTTGCATTGGCATAATTGCTGTTAACAAAATTTGCAAGTTTTGCTTTTTTCTTGGCCAGTTTTTCTTTTTCTTTATTAGTGTATTCTGCACTTTCTGCATTAAATGCTGCTTCGTCCGTTTGAAAGTTTTTGGCTTTTTCTCCAATGCGAATGATTTTAACTTTTCGAATAAAATCATCTTGTTTTATACTGTTAACAACACTCATTCCTTTAACTACATGGCCAAAAACGGTATGTTTTCCATCTAGCCAATCAGTCGCTGTATGGGTGATAAAAAATTGAGAGCCATTTGTATTTGGACCTGAATTTGCCATTGATAGAATGCCAGAAGAATTATGAGTTAGGTCAGTAATTTCATCGTTAAACTGATAGCCAGGACCACCTGTTCCATCGCCTCTAGGATCGCCACCTTGGATCATAAAATTGTCAATCACTCGATGAAACTTTAAACCGTCATAAAAAGGTTTTCCAGTTTGAATGTTGGAGTGTTTACTACCTTCTGCTAACCCAACAAAGTTAATGACGGTTAAAGGGGTTTTTTCAAACGCCAACTGAACAATAATATCTCCTTGGTTTGTATGTAAATTGGCGTACAAACCGTCACTAAGTTTTGCTTGAGTAGAGAGTGAAATAAGGCCAGTAAGAAAGAGAGTAAAAAGACGAATCATGGTGAGAGTTCCAGTCAATAAATAATGCTATTGATGATACCTCAAAACACAATAAAAATAAGGGTAACAATACGGTAAAATACTGTTTAATTTATTATTTCTTTGAGTTAGGAGAAAACATGTCTTTATTGATTACCGATGAATGTATTAACTGCGATGTTTGTGAGCCAGAATGCCCAAATGACGCTATTTATATGGGTGATGAAATTTATGAAATTGATGGTGATTTGTGTACTGAATGTGTTGGTCATTTCGATGAGCCACAATGTGTGGAAGTTTGCCCAGTAGACTGTTGTCTGCCTGATAAAAATCGCGTAGAAACTGAAGAAGAATTATTGGCAAAATTAAAGTAATATCTTTTTATAGATATTAAAAAAGGCGACCAATTGGTCGCCTTTTTTTGTTTTAGGATTTTATTATTTTCCTAAAACATTTTTAAGTGCAGCTAAACATAAAGTGATATTTTCTTTTCTAGAAGAGTGACCCATTAAGCCAATACGCCATACCTTTCCTGCATAAGCACCAAGACCAGCGCCAATTTCTAAATTATAATCATTTAGTAGTGTTGAGCGAACCTGAGCATCGTCCACACCTTCAGGGATGAAAACTGAGTTAAGCTGTGGAAGACGATCAGCTTCGTTCACTAGGAAGTTGATACCCATTGCTTCAAGACCTGTTTTCAACTCTTCATGATTTTTCTGATGACGAGCCCAAGAGTTTTCTAAGCCTTCTTCTGAAATCATAACCAAAGATTCATGCAAGCCATATAGTGTGTTAACTGGCGCTGTATGATGATAAGTTCTTTGAGCGCCTTCACCCCAATAACCCATAACTAAGTTTAAATCTAGGAACCAAGAGGTAACAGCTGTTTTTCGATTTCTAACCTTGGTTAAAGCACGCTCATTAAAGCTTACTGGTGAGATGCCAGGCATAGCTGATAAACATTTTTGTGTACCTGAATAAATTGCATCAATTTCCCATTCATCAACACGTAGTTCGCTACCTGCTAATGAAGTAACCGCATCTACAATAGTAATGCAATCATTATCATGTGCAACTTTACACAATGCTTTTGCATCAGATTGTGCACCTGTTGAGGTTTCAGCGTGAACAAAAGCTAAAATTTTTGCGTCTGGATGCTCTTTTAAAGTTTGTTCAACTTTATCAACAGAAACTGCAGTACCCCAATCATCTTCAACAACAACAGCTTCGCCGCCAAAGCGAGTAATGTTTTCCTTCATACGCATGCCGAAAACACCGTTGATACATACAACTACTTTGTCGCCAGGCTCAACCAGATTGGCAAAACAAGTCTCCATACCGGCAGAGCCCGGCGCTGAAATTGGCATAGTTAGTTCATTTTCAGTTTGAAAAATGTACTTTAAACCTTCTTTAGTTTCATTCATCATGCCGACAAACGCAGGGTCTAGATGACCAATTGTAGGGCGAGCCATAGCAGATAGGATTCTAGGGTGTACGTCTGAAGGACCTGGACCCATTAAAGTTCTGATTGGTGGATTGAATGATTTCATAATCTTTTTGTGGTTAATAAATTTAAAGAAGTCATTATAATTGCTAATATGTCGATTATTCAAGAATTATCTCGCGTCCTGCCTAAGGGTATTATCTTAACAGGAGAGGAAAATACACGTCCATTTGAATGTGATGGTTTAAGTGTATACCGTCAAAAACCACTAGCTGTTGTATTGCCAGAAACGCTTGATCAAATTAAACAAGTCTTGAAGATATGTAAAGCACACAAAACCCCTGTAGTCACTCGCGGTGCAGGCACGGGGCTTGCAGGTGGAGCAATGCCTTTATCTGGATCTATTGTTTTGGGTTTGTCAAAGCTTAATCAGATTAAACATGTTGATACTGCCAATCAGTTAGCTGTTGTTGAGCCAGGCGTTAGAAATATTGCCATTAGTGAGGCAGTTGCTAGCCATGGCTTATATTATGCACCTGACCCCTCTAGTCAAATAGCTTGTAGCATTGGTGGTAATGTAGCCGAGAATTCTGGAGGAGTGCACTGCTTAAAGTATGGTTTAACCGTGCATAATGTTGAGGCCATTAAGGTTTTAACCATTGATGGTGAAGAGTTAATTTTATCAAGAGAAGATCAAGGACTAGGATTATTAGCCTTGATGAATGGCTCCGAAGGCCTGCTTGGCGTTATTGTTGAAATAACTGTTAAATTAACCAAAACACCAGGCCTAGCAAGAGTAGTTATGGCAGGATTTGATTCAGTGCGTGAGTGTGCTAATTCTGTGGCTGATATTATTAAGGCTGGCGTTATTCCTGCAGGTTTGGAGATGATGGATAGTTTTGCCATTGAAGCAGCAGAAGGATTTGCTCAGGTTGGCTATCCATTGGATGCACAAGCACTATTATTATGCGAATTAGATGGATCTGAAGCACAAGTTCAAGCTGAACTCGATACAGTGTTGGCGGTATTATCTAACGCCTCAACTATCAAGGTGTCAGATAGTGAACAAGAAAGACTTGATTTATGGAAGGGTAGAAAATCAGCATTCCCTGCTGTGGGGCGCCTATCACCTGATTATTATTGTATGGATGGAACCATTCCAAGAAGGCATTTAGCTGATATGCTGGAAAAAATCAATGAGTTGTCTAAAAAATATAAACTTAGAGTAGCAAATGTTTTCCATGCAGGTGATGGAAATCTTCATCCTTTGATTTTGTATGATGCAAATATTGAAGGCGAGCTAGAAAGAACAGAAGAATTTGGCACTGAGATTTTAAAATTAAGTGTTGATATGGGTGGCAGCGTTACTGGTGAACATGGCGTAGGCGTTGAGAAGCTTAATGCAATGTGCCATCAATTTAACTCAAAAGAATTAGAAATTTTTCATAAGATTAAGACTGCATTCGATCCAGAATCATTATTAAATCCTGGTAAGGCCATTCCAGAATTGCATAGGTGTGCTGAGTTGGGCGCTATGCATGTGCATAACGGACAATTGCCACACCCTGAATTGGAGCGTTTTTAATGTTAGATAGACTCGCACAATTACAAGAAGAAATTCAACATGCAAGCGCTGTTCATATTGATAGCCAATGGCTGAATTATTCGGGCGTTCAGGAATATTATTCAGAAGAGTTGGTGATAAGCGTGAAAGCTGGAACGCCAATTGCTGAGATTAACAACACACTAAAGAAAAATAATCAAATTTTGCCGTTTTATGTTGAAGATGGTCAGCAGAGTATTGGCGCTGCTTATGCAAACGGCGCTCAAGATTTGTCTGATAGTGTGCTTGGTGTGCAAATCATTGATGGCGCTGGAGATTTGCTGAATTTTGGTGGTCAAGTCATGAAAAATGTTGCTGGTTATGATGTCTCCAGAATGTTAGTTGGATCGCAAGGATTGTTGGCTGTTATCACTCAAATTAGTTTTAAAGTTATGCCTAGTAGTTATGTTGGCGATCTTAAGCCTTCCATTAAGACAAATGAGTCGTCGCCATTAAGACAATCAGTAGAAGAGCGACTAAAGGCTGTGTTTGATCCAAGGGGAATTTTTAAGTAATGCAAACGCATCAGATTACTAATTTTAAGGCTAATGAGATTATTCGAAAATGTGTTCACTGTGGATTTTGTTTAGCCACTTGTCCAACGTATCAAATATTAGGCTCAGAGCTTGATTCGCCGCGTGGGCGTATTTATTTGGTCAAGTCTTCACTTGAAAAAAACGATTTTTCTGCTGAAAGTATTAAACATCTTGATCGTTGTTTAACCTGTAGATCTTGCGAAACTACTTGCCCTTCAGGGGTTGAATATTCAAAGTTGATTGATATTGGCCGGGAATTTGTTGAGAGAAAACGCCCAATTTGGCAAAAAGCTATGCGTTATTCTGTGCGTAAACTATTAACAACGCAGCAATTATTTAATCCTATTGGACTTATTGCCAAGCATTCAAACAAACAAGGTGCTGTTATCAAGCCCAGCATAGGCAGTAAAAAAGTACTACTTTTAGGTGGTTGTGTACAGCCAGCGCTTGCACCAAATATTAATCATAGTATTAAAAATATTTTGGCGAAATTAGGATTTGAAGCGATTGAAACCCCGCAAAAACAATGTTGCGGAGCAGTGGATCAACATCTAAGTGCTGAGCAAGATGCGATGATCAAAATCAAATCAAATATAGATGCTTGGTTGGCGCATAATGTTGATACTATTATTTCTAGTGCTAGTGGTTGCGGTTTGATGGTTAAAGATTACGCTTCAATGTTTAAAGAAGGTGATGACTATTATCAAAAAGCGTTACTGATTTCTAGCAAAATTCAAGATATTTCAGAATTTTTAGTTAATCAAGATTTATCAAAGCTAAATTTAGAAAAAGCAAATATCGCTTATCATGAGCCGTGCACCTTGCAACATGGACAAAAGCTGGCGGGACTGGTTAACAGTATTTTAGATTCACTGGGCTATTATCCAGCCAAAGTTCAGGATTCACACTTATGTTGTGGTTCGGCAGGTACTTATTCTATCTTTCAGCCGGAATTATCTAAACAGTTGAAATCTAATAAGCTAGACAAGCTTTTGGCGTCGAATCCAGAGGTGATTGTCACAGCTAATATTGGTTGTTTAATGCACTTGCAAAAAGACAATAAAATTCCAGTCAAACATTGGGTTGAATTATTGGATAATCAGCCTAATTAATTAGCTACGCATATCATGGGCAGAAGAAGAAAACCAAAAGCCAAAATTTACGAATTAGAGATTGAATCATTGTCGCATGAAGGTCGTGGCATTGCACATCTGGATGAAAAAGTTATTTTTGTTTCGGGTGCTTTACCTGGTGAAACAGTTATTGCTGATCGCACCTTTTCTCGTGCCAAATTTGAAGAAGCAGATATAAAAGAAGTGCTTAAAGCATCTGATAGTCGTATTACGCCAAAGTGTGAAGTGTTTGGTATTTGTGGCGGTTGCTCATTCCAGCATTTATCTAGCGAGGATCAAATCACAGCTAAGGGTGAATGGCTTAAAGATGCTTTCTTGGGTCAGGCCAAAATCGAGCCAAAGAATTGGCTTGAACCTCTTCAAGTTCAGAGTTGGGGTTATCGTCGAAAAGCACGACTTGGTGTTCGTTATGTTGCCAAAAAAGAAAAGGTTTTAGTTGGCTTTAGGGAAAAAAAATCGGGCTTTATTACCAACATGAATCGTTGCGAGGTGCTGCATCCTTCTTTGGGTGATAATCTAGAGGTGTTAGCTGAAGCAATAGAAAAGTTGTCGATTAAATCTCAGGTTCCACAGATTGAGGTGGCGGTTGCAGAAAATAATACCGTACTTATTTTGCGACATCTTGAGCCACTCACAACTCAAGATGAGAAAATTTTACTTGAGTGTGCTGATAAGTTAAATATTACTTTTTATACTCAAAGTGGCGGTGAAGATACAGTTAAACCACTTGATAAGCCTGCGGTATTAACTTACTCACATCCAGACCATGATATTGTAATGGAGTTTTTGCCTACCGACTTTACTCAGGTAAATTTTAAGCTGAATCAAAAAATGATTAATCTAGCGCTCGATATGCTGGAGCTTAACGAGCAAGATGAGGTGATTGATTTATTTTGTGGCCTGGGTAATTTCACGCTGCCAATTGCTAAACATACAAAGCATACAGTGGGCGTAGAGGGGGATCTTGGACTAATTGAGCGCGCAAAATATAATGCCGAAAAGAACGCTGTTAGCAATGTTGATTTTTATAAGGCAGATCTTTTTAAGGAAGTTGAAGGCTTTGAGTGGTTCCGAGGAAAAACATACAATAAGGCGCTTATTGATCCTGCCAGATCGGGTGCTATTGAAATTGTTGAGTTACTACCTAAATTGGGTGTTGAGCGTCTGGTATATGTTTCTTGCAACCCTGCAACGCTTGCGCGTGATACAGCCAAGCTGATTGAGCTAGGTTATAAGTTAGATACTGCAGGCGTGATGGATATGTTCCCGCAAACAGCCCATGTTGAATCTATTGCGTTATTCACTAAATAAAATAATACTATGATTACAATTGATATTGCTAATCAAATCCTAACCTTTAGAGACGAGTCTTATTTAATTAGTAGTGCGGCTAATGGTGTTGGAGAGGAAGAAGGGTCTTTTTGTACGCCACTGGGGCAATTTAAAATTGCTGAAAAAATTGGTCAAGAATTAGCACCTAACTCAGTGCTAAAAGGCAGGATTTTTACAGGCGAAATTTATAACTTAGAATTAGCGAAACAATATCCTGATCGAGACTGGATTTTAAGTCGAATTTTATGGCTTGATGGGGTCGATGAGCACAATAAAAACACTAAAAGTCGTTATATTTATATCCATGGGTCACCGGATGAATCTTCGATGGGCGTGCCCGGATCAAAAGGCTGTATTCGTATGAAAAATAGTGATATCATTAAACTCTTCAATCAAGTTAAAGAGGGTGAGGGGGTACGTATTAAATGATTAAAAATTATTTACCAAAAAAGGCTGACGAACTTTTTAAAGCGGGCGCCATTTTGGTTGACGTGCGTTGTGAGGCGGAAAATAAATTCGTAGGCCGAGTGCCAGATTCAATTCTTATTCCATGGCTAGATGAGCCTGAGTGGGAGGTGGATGAGGATGAGTTTATCAAGGCTTTTTCACGATTTAATATCGATAAAGACGCCGAGATTATTTTAATTTGTCGTAGTGGTTATCGTTCAAATGATGCAGGACTCTGTTTGTTAAAACACGGATTTACCAATGTTTCTCATGTGGTAAGTGGCTTTGAAGGTGATCTCGATGAAGATGATCAACGTGGCAATGTTAACGGCTGGCGTCATGATGGCATGTCTTGGATTCAGTGTTAGATAGCATTCGATTGTTTATCCACCCCAGGGTGGTAACCATGTTGTTTCTTGGCTTTTCAGCAGGTGTACCAATTTTGCTTATTTTTTCTACTTTGGGTTTATGGCTCAATGAGGCAGGTGTAGCTAAATCCAGTATTACTTTTTTTTCCTGGGCAGCCTTAGGTTATTCTTTTAAATTTGTATGGGCACCTCTGGTTGACCGCTTACCTTTGCCTATCTTAACTAGAGTATTGGGTCGAAGAAGATCCTGGATGTTGGTCTCTCAATTGGCTATCATGGGCTCGATAATACTTATGTCTTCGGTGGATCCCCAGGCCGATATAGAGAGTTTAGAATTAATGGCGATTGGCGCAGTATTGCTTGGATTTTCTTCAGCAACACAAGATATTGTTATTGATGCATACCGTATTGAATCAGCCGATAAAGACATGCAGTCTATGTTAAGCGCAACTTATATTGCCGGTTATCGAATTGGTATGCTAGTGGCAGGTGCAGGCGGCTTGTTTTTAGCCAGTTATCTAGGGTCAACCAAAGAGCTGTACAGTGTT
>ERZ1046740.2621-NODE-2621-length-11435-cov-7.212566_pt1 | contig 11435 bp, 11 predicted proteins | sample MGYA00383093_ERZ1046740 | MGnify/ENA primary metagenome ERZ1046740 (study PRJEB29581, sample SAMEA5548363) | metagenome | biome: marine; feature: coastal; material: water | depth 25 m | study: Short-term variability in the microbial, nano- and picoplankton...
CAAGAAATAGGAGTACTGATCATGCAAGTAATTTTATTAGAAACAATTCAAAAACTAGGCTCTTTAGGTAGTCTTGCTAATGTTAAAGCGGGCTATGCTCGTAACTTTTTAATTCCTCAAGGTAAAGCTAAACCAGCTACTAAAGCAAACTTAGCAGAATTTGAAGTATTAAAAGCAGGCCTAGAAGCTAAAGAAGCTGCCAACCTTAAAGAGGCTCAAGCTATTGAAGCTAAGATGACTGGTACAGTTTGCACAATTGCCGCAAATGCAGGTGATGAGGGTAAATTATTTGGCTCAATCACAACTGCTGATATCACTGCAAGTCTTGCTACTGCAGGTTTTGAAGTTGAAAAACGTGATATTAACATGTCAGAATCTATTCGCCACATTGGTGAATACGAGGTTAATGTTGTTCTACATTCTTCAATCACAGTTGCTGTTAAGGTTGTTGTTGAGGCTCAAGAAGAAGAGTAAAAATTTAGCTTAAAATTAAGTTAAAATTAAGAACCCTCGCAAGAGGGTTTTTTATTTTTAGGCAATCCCATGAACATCGAAAATGCAAAAATTCCACCTAATTCTCTAGATTCAGAACAGTCTGTTTTGGGCGGTTTGTTATTACACAACGATGCTTGGGATCAGGTAGCTGATATTCTAACAGGGGCTGATTTTTACAACGCTTCTCATCAAATTATCTTTGAAGCAATTTCAACATTGATGCACCATAACCAACCAGCTGATATTTTAACGGTTAAAGAGTATGTTAAAAAAACTGGCAATGAAGAAACTATTGGTGGCTTTGTTTATCTAGCTCAAATTGCTGAAAATACACCCAGTATCTCTAATATTGAAGCCTATGCTAAACATGTACGTGAGCTTAGTGTTTATCGCCAATTAATTATAGCTAGCCATGAGATTGCCGACACTGCTTACAATCCTAAAGAGATGGAGGTGCAAGAATTAATCGATCTCTCTGAAAAGAAGATTTTTGAAATTGCCGAACAAGTTACCCGTGGCAAACAAGATGTTATTAATGTTCCAGATATTATTAAAGACGTAGTAAATCGTGTGCATGAAATGCAGGAAACAGATGGCGTTACTGGACTAGAAACTGGCTTCTCTGAATTAGATAAAGTAACCTCTGGCTTGCAAAATGGTGACCTAATTATTGTTGCTGGACGTCCTTCTATGGGTAAAACAGCTTTCTCAATGAATATTGTTGAGCATGTTGCCATTACTGCTAAAGAGCCAAAGCCTGTTGCTGTGTTTAGTTTAGAGATGCCAACCGAATCGTTAGTAATGCGTATGATTACCTCATTTGGCCACATTAAGGGTGAAAACCTTAAAAATACCATGACTGAAACAGATTGGAATAGTTTTAACCATGCGGTTTTGGCACTAGAAAAATCAACCATACTCATTGATGAAACTCCTTCAATTACACCAACTGAAATACGTGCAAAATGTCGTCGACTTAAGCGCCAATACCCTGACCTATCCCTAATTATGGTGGACTATTTACAGCTAATGGTTGTGCATGGCAAGAGTGATAATCGCGTTCAAGAAATTTCTGAAATTTCTAGATCCCTTAAGGCTTTAGCTAAAGAAATAAATGTACCTGTTATCGCCCTATCTCAACTTAACCGTGGTGTAGAGTCGCGCCCCAAAGCTGGCAAAGGTCGTATGCCGCAAATGTCCGATCTACGTGAATCTGGCTCGATTGAGCAAGATGCAGACATTATCGCCTTTATTTACCGTGATCAACAATATCATGATGATTCTTACTCTAATCCTGAAGAAATTGGTAAGGCAGATTTAAAAATTGCAAAACATAGAAACGGTGCTACTGGCAATGTTAAGCTTGCTTTCATTGGTGAATATGCCCGTTTTGAGGATTTAGCTAATGACGATCAATTCCAAGGCATGCCAGATGAGCAAATGGATGCTGCTTATACTAACAATATGAATAATTTTGATCAAGAACCTTTTTAAATCACCATGCATGCTGTAGCGGCTATATCACAATCAGCTTTAGCCCATAATTTATCTGTTGTTCGTACATACGCAGCTGATGCAAAAGTGGTTTGCATGGTTAAAGCTAACGCCTATGGCCATCACTTAGACTTGGTAAATCCTTTAATGCAAGCCGATATTTTAGCTGTTAGCGAGCTAAGTGAAGTTCGAAAATTAAGGAAATTAAGTGACAAACCTATTTTATTACTGCCTGGCGTTTTCAACGAAAACGATCTTCATGAAGCGATTGATTTAGGCTGCCACTTAGTTTTGCATGAGCTATCTCAATTAACCATAATTGCCAACAGTAAACAGGCAATTAGCGTCTGGCTAAAAGTTGACACTGGAATGCACCGACTAGGACTTTCTCAACAAGATCTAGCAACTTGTTTGACTCAACTAAAAAATCACTCCAATATTCATATTGAATGCGTCATGAGTCATTTTGCTTGTGCAGATGAACCTGGACATCAAAAAAATACACAACAGCTTGATCATTTCAATCAGCTCAAAATTGCTGAAATTAGTCGATCAATGGCTAACTCTGCTGCAATTTTAAGTCTGGAAGAATCTCATTTTAACTATGTGCGCCCAGGCATTATGCTTTACGGAGCCTCTCCATTTTCAACAATAGATGAACAACTTCTGCCGGTGATGGAGTTATCCGCACCCGTCATTAGTCTGAAAAAAATTAGTGCCGGAGAAAGTGCTGGCTACGGAGCAACTTGGCAGGCCAAAGAAGCTACGAATATCGCCATTATTGGTATTGGCTATGGTGATGGCTATCCTCGTCATGCAAAAAATGGCACACCTGTATTAATTAACAACACCTTGTGCTCACTTGCTGGGCGCGTTTCAATGGATTTAATTTGTGTTGATATTGGCAATTTAAACGTCTCCATTGGCGACAAAGCCATTCTATGGGGGCACAACAAACTACGAGTTGAAACGGTTGCCACCTATAGTGACACAATTAGCTATGAACTTTTAACTGGTGTTAGTAATCGCGTAAGTTTTATTACGCATGAGTAAATTAATCCAAATCAGTGATTGTCATATTGACGATCAGGCGATAACAATGGGAATTGATTCTCAGGCCAACTTAATACAAGTGGTTAATCAAATTAACAATCATGTGTTTGACGCACTACTGATTAGTGGGGATCTCACACACAATGGAACTCTTAGCGCCTACAATCGATTAAAAGACATACTCTCGCCGATTGACACACCTATTTATGTCATTGGTGGAAATCATGACGACAGCACTCATCTTAACCAGGTTTTTGAAAAAAATATTTTTAATTCTTTTCAATTAGGAAGTTGGGACATTGTCAGCATTAATTCGGTACAACTAAATAAAACCAGTGGCTGGGTAACTGACGAAGCACTACTAAAGCTCGATCAAACGCTTGAATATTCCAACTCAAATTATATAATGGTTGTATTGCACCATCCTATTGTGCCTATGAACAGTAGCTGGAACGATAAATTATCTTTAGAAAATCCACAAGATTTATTCAAAATACTGAATAAGCATTCTAAAATACGCGCTGTTGTATTTGGACATGCCCATGAATCTGCTAGCTTTTCTCACCAAAAATTTGACATTATTTCTTGCCCATCTACCGCCCTACAATTTACCCAAGAGATGAGAATTGGATTTAACGAATTTCATTTAAACGATGACGGCAGTATAGGCTGGCAAACACAATGGATTTAGAGTCACACTATCTGCAAGAGTTGTACAATTCACGTCAATCCAAAACATATAATGACGTCTGTGCTTTATTTGAATCAAATTACCAGACGATACTTAAACTTATTCCACTACTAAAGCAAACAGCACATCATAGTGTTATCTATCACAATAGCCTACCTGACCTACATTTAAGCATTGATCAACGCTTTACCCATACTGGCATTTTTACCCTGACACATGTTCTTGATAATGACATTAAAAAGCCAGATATTAAATTCAAAGTTTATTTCGATGTGCAGCTTCTAGAGGTGATCTCAATATGCAATGAAACCACGCTCAACTTTGACCATCCGTATTTAACACAATGTAGCGATATGAATATACAATGGGAGCTGAATCTGTTTATCGAGAGATGGTTGGATTATTGTTTAGACAAATACCAAGGAAAATCATGGCAGACGCTGTAGACCCAAAAGCAAAAGACAAACTGGTTATTGCAATTTCATCAAGAGCTTTATTTGACTTAGATGAATCACATCAAATTTTCAAGCAACAAGGGGTTGAGGCTTACGCCAAACATCAAGAGGAAAATGAAGATGTTGTGCTGCCACCTGGTGTTGGTTTCTCGTTGGTAAAAAAACTACTATCACTCAATACTAAAAAAAATCCTATTGATGTTATCTTGTTATCTAGAAATAGCGCAGATACAGGTTTACGCATCTTTAATTCTATCGAGCACTACGGACTGAATATTTCTCGTGCAGCCTTTACCCGTGGAGAAAGTACACATAACCTAGTGGGTGCTTTTGAGGCTGATCTATTTTTATCGAGCAATTACCAAGACGTTCAAAGAGCATTGAAATCAGGTTTTGCGGCAGCCTCTATTGTTGGGGAAGGCGCTAAAGACTCTCATGAAACTCAACTGCGTATTGCTTTTGATGGTGATGCAGTTATCTTTTCTGATGAAGCTGAAAAAATCTATCAGGAGAAAGGTATTGATGCTTTTGAAGAAAGCGAACGAAATTCCGCCGATGTAGAGCTTAAAGCTGGACCTTTTAAATGTTTCTTGAAGTCACTACATAAAATTCAATCTGCCTTTCCGGTTGAAAACAACCCAATTAGAACAGCATTGGTTACAGCGCGCTCAGCACCTTCGCACAAACGCGTTATCCATACCATGCGTGAATGGGGAATTCGTATCGATGAATCATTCTTTTTAGGAGGCCTAGATAAAGGAGTTTTCTTAAAAGAATTTAGTGCCGATATCTTCTTTGACGATCAACATTCTCACTGTGAATCAGCCTCCCAATATGTGCCTACTGGCCATGTTCCCAATGGAGTTTCTAACGCATGAATTTTGATTCAAGGGCGTTTTTTAGCAGCTCAGCCTCAACCGCTAAGATAATCCTTAGTACGGTAATTCCTTACTTTTTATTAGCAGAATTACTGGTCTATTTTGAGATAATGCCTATTATCGCCCAAATATTTATGCCTTTTACTACTCTGCTTAATTTACCGCCAGAAACGGCATTAGCACTGGCGTCTGGCGTATTCTTAAATCTATATGCTGCGATTGCTTTTGCCGCACCCTTGGATTTAAGTGTTTATGATTGGACCATATTAGGTCTTTTCTTAGGGGTGCTACATTCAATTCCTGTGGAATCAGCCATTATGAAAAAACTTGGCATTGATTGGACCAAATCAATCATTTTTAGATTGGTTATGGCCTTTGTAGTACTGATACCTTTATTGGTCATTCCAGCAGATATTTTATTTGATAACCCTGATAAAGTTACAAACACTCTGTATCAAATCAGCTCAGCTGTACCTACCAATTTCACAGACTTTCTACTGCTAAAAATATATGAATCAATTTTACTTTCAGTAGAAATTATCATTTTAGTTAGTTTGGTTATTTTTATTGTTACTTTAATTAAAAGTCTACGTTTCTTACAAAAGTTTGATCATCACTTAAGCACAATTATGGCGCTAATTACTGGCACCTTAATCGGCATTACTTATGGTGCTGGAGTATTACTAAAAGAAGCTAAATACATGAGTAAAAAACAAATTGCTTCTGTTTGTTATTTTCTTATGGTGGCCCACGCTATTATCGAAGACACTCTGTTATTTGTATTTTTTGGTGCTGACATTTTCTTGTTAATCAGTATTCGATTGTTTTTTGCTACTTTGGTGTTTCTCCTTGTTTATGTTTATTACACAATAGAGTGATGGTAATACAAAATTAAGCTGGTCAAATATTGGTAAAATGATTCAATTCTAAAAGCTTAAACATCCAGATATGAGTAACAAAATACAAGCCATTCGCGGCATGAACGATCTATTACCCAAAGACTCCAACCTTTGGCTGTTTGTAGAGCGCACTATTGCGGATTTGTTTAGCTCTTATGGCTACAAAAATATTCGCACCCCAGTGGTTGAAAAAACAGATACTTTTTGTCGCGCCATTGGACAAGCAACTGATATTGTTGAAAAAGAAATGTACTCTTGGAAAGAGTCTAATGGTGACTCTCTCAGCCTGAGACCAGAAGGCACAGCTGGCTGCGTGCGCATGATGATTGAACACAATCTACCTCGTGAAGGCATTCAAAAGGTCTTTTATCAAGGCGCCATGTTTAGGCATGAACGCCCTCAAAAAGGTCGATATCGACAATTCCATCAAGTGGGTCTTGAAGTATTCGGTGCTGCTGATGCAAAAGTTGATGCAGAGTTAATGATGATAACGCACAGCCTATGGGAAAAATTAGGCTTAAAAAATGTTACGCTTGAAATCAATACGCTCGGATCAAGCGAAGCCAGAGCAAGTTATCGTGAAATTTTAGTTGAGTACTTTTCTTCACACAAAGACCAACTTGATGAAGATAGTCTTAGACGACTAGACACCAACCCACTACGAATACTAGATAGTAAAAATAATGACATGCAAGCACTCATTAACAACGCACCAAAGTTAATGGATCACTTAGATAAAGAATCTGCTGAGCATTTTGAGCAATTTAAATCTTATCTTGACTGTCTGGGTATAAATTTTGTTATTAACACACGCCTAGTTCGTGGTCTTGATTATTATAACCGCACTGTATTTGAGTGGACTACGACAGATCTTGGCTCTCAAGGCACTATCTGTGCTGGTGGTCGTTACGACGGCCTAGTTGAAAAAATGGGTGGCAAGCCAACCGATGCAGTTGGACTGGCCATTGGGCTGGAGCGCCTTATCTTGTTATTAGAAGAACAGAAGGTTGACATTACTGACGAAAAATTAGCCATTTATATAATAACTCCAGATGACAAAGCACAACTTAAATCTATGCAGATAGCTAGTTCACTTCACGATCTTTTGCCTAATGTTATTATCTACAATGACATCACATTGGGCAGTTTTAAAAGTCAATTTAAAAAGGCGGACAAGGCTAGTGCTGACTTTGCACTGATTCTTGGCGAAGATGAATTAAATAACAACCAAGTTAGCATTAAGCCATTAAAATCACAAGATGAGCAGCAGACGTTAAGTCTTGATGAGACAGTCAAATATTTTAAGGATTACACATGAAAAACTTTATTGAAGTCGGCAAGACGGAAGATGAACAAGAGCAACAAATAAAGAAATGGATCAAAGAAAATGCTCTACAAATTGTTGCAGGTATTACACTTGGATTGGGTGGAATATGGGGGTTAGATGCCTATAAAGCATACCAATATCAGCAATCGGTTAATGCTAGAACACTTTACTTAAACGCCAGTCCAGTTGTTTTTGAACAACTTAATGCTGACCATGCTGATAGTGGCTACCTACAGCAAGCTACTTTAATGCAAGCTAAAACAGCCGCTAAAAATAAAAACTATGAATTAGCCTTACAACATTTATCCACATTAACTGATGATGAAAACACTCTAATTGCTAATATTGCAACTATGAGAATAGCAAACGTTCAGCTAGAAATGGGTGATTTTTCAAAAGCAATTGCTACACTTAATAGCAAAGAATCGGGTGAATTTAATGGCTTATACAATCAGCTAAAAGGCGATATTTATGTTGCCGATGGGAAAATCAACAAGGCAAAAGAACATTACAAACTGGCGCTAACTCAAATTTCTAAAGACTCTGAATTACAAAGCTTAATTAACATAAAACTAGCCGATCTTAACTAATACAAACCTACTATGGGCCTACCTACAATTTCACTCGTTGGACGCCCAAATGTTGGCAAGTCCACTTTATTTAATAGACTTAGTAATTCTCGTCAGGCCTTAGTATCTGACTTTGAAGGGCTGACACGTGATCGTCAATATGCTGAAGTCTTACTTGATGAAGATAGCGAAACATTTGCTACCATTATTGACACAGGTGGTCTAACCAACGAAGACAATATTGTAGATAGCGGCATTCAAGGGCAAGTATTAAACGCACTGGAAGAGTCTGATGTTATCTATTTTATTGTCAGTAGCCGTGATGGTGTGATTGGACTTGATCTGGAAATTGCTTCTCGCCTTAGACGACTTAAGAAAGATGTTATTCTTGTTTGTAACAAATCAGAAGGAATGGACGAAGCCATGGCTGCTGAGTTTTATGAACTAGGCTTAGGCGAGCCAAGACTTATTTCAGCTGAACATGGTCAAGGTCTTGGTGATTTAATTGAATACACCTTGCCACTACTACCTCAGTCAACACTCGAAGAGGAGGAAGATGTTGAGGGTATTGCAGTCGCCGTACTTGGTAGACCTAACGTTGGAAAATCAACACTAATTAATAGAATTCTTGGTGAAGAGCGTGTTCTTGCTATTGACATGCCAGGCACAACTCGAGATAGCATTTATATTCCATTTGAGCGTGAAGGTCAAAAATACACGCTAATTGATACAGCTGGCATTAGACGTAAACGCTCTACCCATGAAAAAATTGAAATCTTCTCCATTATTAAAGCGATTGACGCGCTTGATAGATCGCATGTTATTATCTTGGTGTTAGATGCACATGAGGGTGTTACCGAACAGGATGCAACCTTATTAGGCATGATTGCTGATAAAGGACGCGCACTATTGATTGTGATTAATAAGTGGGATGGATTGGACGATTATCAAAAATCAGAAGTTAAACGTAAACTAGATGTAAAACTATCTTTTGTAAATTATGCCAGCATACATTATATTTCAGCATTGCACGGCTCTGGCGTAGGAAAACTGTTTGCACCTATTATCAAGTCTTACGCTAATGCCGGAAAACAACATTCTACATCGACACTGAATAAAATTTTAGAAGATGCCAATACTGGCCATCAACCGCCACCGGTAAAAGGCAGACGCCTAAAAATTAAGTACGTTAATCAAACAGATGTTTTCCCACCAACACTTACTTTTCATGGAAACCACCTTCAAAACGTGCCAAATGCCTATGATCGCTACTTAAAGAATTTCTTTATTAATGCGCTTAAGCTAACAAATACACCGGTTAGAATCGAATATAAGAGTGGCGAAAACCCTTTCAAAGATAATAAGAACGAGTTAAGCGCCAGACAGGTTACCAAAAAACGTCGCTTAATGAAATTTATTAAGAAGAGAAAAAAGCGTTAGTTTGTAAAACTCACGTGTGCAGTATCGCGATCAATTGATACACCAATCTCACAATAAGAATTTTCAAATATCATTGCCTGAGAAGGGTCATCGCTACAAGCGCAGCCTGATAAAACCTCGCAGAAAAATACACCGATATTTAAATGGATCGAAAACTCATTGTCTGCACTAGAAAGAATGCTGATTTCAATACTCTCTTTATCAATCACGCCGCTGTGTGTACAGCAAGAAAGTAAAGGCATTTCGTCAAGCGTTAAACCCTTAAAAGCACGCTTAAAATATCGGGGAAAGTCATCATTACCCCAATATTCTAGCGCCTGATCAAACACCTAAGAAGAAAGAATTAAATTATGCGCCTCATTAGCAGCTGTAATAAAGCTTTCAAACAATGGATGACCATCACGAGGTGTTGAGGTAAATTCCGGATGAAATTGACAAGCCACAAACCATGGGTGATCTTTAACTTCAACCATTTCAACCAAAGTGCCGTCAATTGACTTACCAGAAACAACTAAACCTGCTTTTTGAACTTCTTCAATCAAGGTGTTATTAACTTCGTAACGATGACGATGACGCTCGGTAATAACAGATTTACCATACACTTCTTTAGCTAAAGTACCCTCAGATAAAGCACACTCTTGACCACCCAACCTCATGGTTCCACCTAGATCAGAATCTTTATCACGAGTTTGTGTAGAACCGTCTTCATCTTGCCATTCAGTAATCAAGCCAACAACTGGATAAGGCGTAGCTGAATTAAATTCAGTACTATTAGCGTTTGCCATGCCAGCCACATTACGCGCATATTCGATCACTGCAACTTGCATTCCCAAACAAATACCTAAGTATGGCACCTTATTTTCACGTGCATATTGAACGGTGGCAATCTTACCCTCAACACCACGATTACCAAATCCACCTGGAACAAGAATGGCACTCATTTCACTTAAACAATCAGCACCATTTTTCTCAATTTCTTCAGAATCAAAATAATGAATATTAACTTTTGTACCGGTATTAATACCTGCATGCAATAAGGCTTCAGAAAGTGATTTATAAGCTTCTGTTAAATCAATATATTTTCCTACCATAGCAATATCAACGCTTGATGTTGGCGTGTTAAGCTTTTCAATAACATCATCCCATTCGCTTAAATCTGTTGGCTTACAATCAATATTTAACTTTTTAACCACAACCTCATCTAAGCCCTGTTCATGCAAGGCACGGGGCACTTTATAGATAGTATCTACATCTAATGAGGTAAATACAGAGTCAGCAGCAACGTTAGTAAACAAGGCGATCTTTTCACGCTCTGCTTCAGGCAGAGGATACTCTGAGCGACAAATTAAAATATCGGGCTGAATACCAATACCTCTTAACTCTTTAACGGAGTGCTGAGTTGGCTTAGTCTTTAACTCACCAGCAACTTTAATATAGGGCAATAAGGTTAAATGAATAAACAAGGTATTTTCACGACCAAGCTCAAGACTCATTTGCCTGATTGCCTCCAAAAATGGCAAAGATTCGATATCACCTGCTGTGCCACCAATCTCAACCAAAGCAACATCTGCACCTTCAGCACCAGCCTGTGCTAATGCTTTTATCTCATTAGTAATGTGAGGAATAATCTGAACTGTCGCTCCTAAATAATCACCTCGACGCTCACGCTCAATAACATTTTCGTAAACACGACCTGCAGTAAAGTTATTTTTTTTACCCAGATGTTGACGAATAAAGCGCTCATAGTGACCTAAATCTAGATCTGTTTCAGCACCATCATTAGTCACAAAGACCTCTCCATGCTGAAATGGACTCATGGTTCCGGGATCAACATTGATGTATGGATCAAGCTTCAACATGGTGACATTAAGGCCGCGCGATTCTAAAATTGAAGCCAATGAAGCTGAGGCGATTCCCTTACCTAAAGAAGAAACAACGCCGCCAGTAATAAAGATGTATTTTGTTGCCATTGAAAAGTAGCAAAGTTGAAATGCTTATGATACCTTAACGCGTTATAATGTTGAACATCAAAATACAAAGTAATTGCAACATGCAGTACAAACAGTTCGTCTCTCGCTTATTTATCTACTTAAAACCACATATTGGCAAACTTGTCTTTACTTCGGTAATGATG
>ERZ1046740.2622-NODE-2622-length-11434-cov-4.289832_pt1 | contig 11434 bp, 8 predicted proteins | sample MGYA00383093_ERZ1046740 | MGnify/ENA primary metagenome ERZ1046740 (study PRJEB29581, sample SAMEA5548363) | metagenome | biome: marine; feature: coastal; material: water | depth 25 m | study: Short-term variability in the microbial, nano- and picoplankton...
AATGAATTTTTATTATCTAGAAACTCAATTGACAATCCTATCTTTCCACAAAAGGGATCAAGCACTTGCTGCGCGCGTTTGCAATGCAAGCTGAATGCTTCGAGATTGCGCGCAGGGGTGTCACGTGTGCTCTCGGTGCCGCGCCATGCCCATGCGATATCGAGATGCGCGAGCGCAACAATCGTCGCGATCACATGGTTGTCCGGGTACTCGTTTAAGATCCCTTCAAGTGCGGAAATCGCCTCCGTCAGGGGGCGGTTTTCCTCGGGTTTTCCATCGATCAAAAGATGTTCCGCGAGTGCAACCACATCCGAGCGCGCACCTTGGCACAAAAGCTCCGCAATCGGCACGCCCCCATCGGAGGCGTGGCGCTGCGTGTCTTCGTTCTGCACAAGTATACTTAGATCTTCCCAACGCTCTTGGCGCGCCAAGAATTGACCTTGATTAAAGTGATAGCTGCGCAGCTGTTCTTCACGCGGCTCTTTCGAGACGGGAATGACCAAGAGCCTGTCCAGATCTGGCGCGTCAGTTTGAATGCTTGCTTTTGAGGGCTTTTTCACCACCGCGGTGCGCGGCGTGATTTGCATTCCAGGCAGACGGGCCGCTAGCGATTTGAAAATAGACATATGGTGTTTCTTTCACTCATCTTAATCGAGGCGTTGAAGATCTTATGGCGGTGCAATCGGGCGCAATCATGGCGGGCAACGGGCGAGAACAAACTGTTTCCGAAGGCGGTTAAATGGGATAGGGGCAGAGACTAGCTTTTTGTCTGAGCCATAGAAATAGGTAGAGTGGCGCGATGAAACACCTACGTTTAAAAGCTATTCTTGCGCTGATGTGTCTGTGGTTCCCGGTTGCGAGCATTGCAGCAGATCACACCATGCGGCCATCGATTCGCCTGAATTCAGAAGTTTTTGCACAAATCACTGTGTCCAAATCTTTAGCACCACAGGAATCCCTGCGCCCAAACCGCAGAGCGGGGGACAGTGTAACAGTGGCGCGTTGGGACCATCGCCCCGCCGGTCGCATCTCCATGCGCGCGGCTATTTCCGCGTTGCGATCGCATGGCAAACCCATTTTGCAAACCGTTCCGCGCGATATTGCGGATTGGTGTCCGGCCTATCCAGAGGCAGGCGAGGAGCAAGGCGCTGCGTTTAGGGCAGGCGTTATGTTGGCTTTGACAAAGCACGAAAGCACCCATCTTCAGGACGCAGTTGGCGGCAATGGACGTTGGTATGGCTCGTTGCAGATTTTGCCTGCAACGGTACGAGACTATAAATGTAGCGCGCCAAGCCGCGAAGGTCTCAAGCATGGTTCGTCTAATCTCGCATGTGCTGTGCGTATTTTGACCGTAGTGATGCCCCGAGACAAAGTCATGGCCAGTAAGGACAAACGTTGGCGCTGGGTCGCGGGCGGATTGGGGGCCGATGCGCATCAGCTGCAAACGCAAAGATATCGCCGCATGGACGCGCAAACAGGAATATTGCCGGAATTTGAAATCAGTGCGACCACGACTGCGGCCCGATGCTTAGGACATCAATGTGAAATGATGCCTTTCGTAGGGGATGTCTTGGGCTTTTAACACGGCTTCGATATCGCTAGCTTTCGGTATGCATTCATAAGGTAGACGTAATTTTTCGCCTTGATAGGTGAGCAACGTCATGCGCAAAGACAGATCAAGCCGTGTATCAAGCCGTACAGATCTAAGTTGCCCGCGCGCTAAACTGCCCGCGCGTTTGCCAGACCGCCATTGGATGTTTTTCGCGGTGATTTGTAGTGCAGCCGAGGTCCCACGATAAATATCTAAGAGAGCAGGCACACTGCACAGCGCCAAAATCGCAAGGATCACCCAAGAGCCATTGAGAAAGGCGTAAAGCGCGAAAATTATGAGCCACCACAGCACAACAAATCCAACCGCGCGCGGGCCGCGCGCGGCGCGTTGGAAGGTGAAATCTCTCATGCGGTGCGAATGCGTGTCAGCATTTCAGTGGTGTCGCGGCTGAGGTTTGGCTGGGAAAGAATGCGATCAATCTCTGCCAACATCATGTTTTGACGGGCCTCATCATAGCGTTTCCACGTCTGAAACGCGCTGCACATGCGCGCGGTTGTCTGTGGATTGATCGGATCAAGCGTGATTAGCCAATCCGCCAAAAGCGTGTAACCCCGCCCGGAGATGTGATGAAATCCTGCATGGCGCATCGCGAGGGCACCAAGCGTGGCGCGGAATCGGTTCGGGTTCTTATGGTCAAAATCCGCGTGGCTGGTGAGGGTTTCTGCAGTCGTCGCCGTGTCTTCTGGTGCCGCGCAACTGACTTGTAAGCCGAACCATTTGTCCATCACGAGACGGTCATGCTTCCATTGTTCATAGAATTTTGCCAAAGCAGTTTCGCCGACGTTCTCCTGCAAAAGACAGGCCAGCGCGGAGAGTTGTTGGGTCATGTTGTCCGCAGCGTCGTATTGTTCCTGCGCGGCCTTACCCCCATCAAGGCGCGATCCAAGTGCGAGAACAGCGTTGGCCAAAGCGCGTTTTCCCGCTGGTTCTGTCTCGGGCGAGTAGGGGCCAGTGACTTGGCACGCAGCATAAATACGCGGCAGCGTGTCTTGCATGTGCTGTGCCATCGAGAGTTTCAGCGTTTGCACTGCGTCGTAAATCTCTTGCGGGTCGGGAGTTACGCCCTTGTCGGCAAGGATTTGTGTGAGATCGGACTGGCTGGGCAGACCAAGCATCAGCGCGCGGGTTGCGGGATCAAGACTGTCATCACGCAGCACAGCGAGCATGCCATCAAGGTAGCCTGCGTTCGGGGCAGCGCCGTCTTCGATCATCGCAAGCAACGTGGATTTGGCAAGCTCGCGACCAGCCTCCCAACGATTAAACGGGTCGGTGTCATGGGCGAGCAGGAACGCGCGCTCTGTATCGTTCGTCTCGCGCTCTAGGATCACAGGAGCTGAAAAACCACGTAGGATTGAGGGCGTCGGTTGCTCGTTTAAGCCCTCCCATTTGAAGCTTTGCTGGCGTTTTGTCATTTCCAAGATCTGCGTTGGCGCGATTTCGTCGCCCTTCGCATTTAACAGACCTACCGCAATCGGAATAACACGCGGCTTTTTTTGTGGCTGGCCAGGTGTGGGCAGCGTTTCTTGACGGAATGTCAGTTTATAGCGGCCATTCTTGTAGCTTTCCTTCACACGCAAGCGCGGTGTACCTGCGGATGTATACCAGCGTTTGAAGCGTTTCAGATTGCGACCTGTGACGTCTTCAAAGACCTGAAGCCAGTCCTCGATTGTCGCGGCGTCGCCGTCGTGGCGTTCGAAATATAGGTCCACTGCCATTGCGTAAGCGTCATCGCCGACGAGGGTTTTGAGCATACCGATGACCTCGGCACCCTTTTCATAGACTGTCGCAGTGTAGAAATTGTTGATCTCCATAAAGCTGTCGGGGCGTACGGGATGGGCAAGGGGACCGCCATCTTCGGCGAACTGACGACCTCGCAAATCAATTACGTCAGAGATGCGTTTGACTGAAGCAGAGCGGATGTCAGAGGTAAATTGACTGTCGCGGTAGACGGTCAGCCCTTCTTTTAGGCAGAGCTGGAACCAGTCACGACAGGTGATGCGATTGCCGGTCCAATTGTGGAAATATTCATGGGCGATGATCGCTTCGATCCGCTCAAAGTTGGCATCCGTCGAGGTTTCAGGGGAGGCGAGAACACAGGAGGAGTTAAAGACGTTCAGGCCTTTGTTTTCCATCGCACCCATGTTGAAATCATCGACAGCAACGATATTGAAGATGTCGAGATCATATTCGCGTCCGTAGACCTTTTCGTCCCAAATCATTGATTTCTTGAGCGCTTCCATGCCGAAGGCGCATTTGTCTTCGTCGCCCGCACGCACGTAGATGTTCAATTCTACGTCTTTGCCGGACATTGTTGTGAAGCGGTCAGGATGCGCGATCAACTCGCCTGCGACCAACGCGAATAGATAGGCAGGCTTGGGCCACGGGTCGTGCCATTCAGCGAAATGTGTGCCGGAGGATGTGGGATTTCCGTTGGACAACAGAACCGGATGCGGGCCTTCGACGCGCACTGTGAAGGTGGTCATCACGTCGGGACGATCAGGGTAGTAGGTAATTTTGCGAAAACCTTCAGCCTCGCATTGCGTGCAATACATGCCCCTCGACATATAGAGACCCTCAAGCGCGGTATTGGTTTGCGGGCTGATTTCGACCTCTGCCTCGAACGTAAACGGTCCATCAGGGACATCGGCTGTTAAGCCTTCGGGCGTGAGGTTTGGCGCGATATCTGCGCCATTGATTTTTGCCCATTTCAGATCAAGTTGCTCCCCGTGTAGAAAGAACGTCTTATCAGTGGCCTTGGGATTGGGCGCGAAGCGAATACGTGAGAGGACGCGCGTGGCGGTGGGGGAGAGTTTGAACGTCAGATGCACATCTTCCACGGTGTAACCGAAAGCTGTGTAGTCTTTGAGATAGATCGTTTGCGGTGCTGGCTCGCGCATGGTGTGCTCCTGTTGCTTGGGCGCAGGCTAACGAACTGAGAGAGCAATGAAAAGAAGGAGTAAACGATGCCAAAAGGTGTGAAGAAAGCCAATCTGCCGAGCAAGATTTGCGCATGTTGTGGGCTGCCGTTTACATGGCGCAAAAAATGGGCACGCGATTGGGAGAGCGTAAAATATTGCTCCGAACGATGTCGGCGCAGTAAGGCTGATTAGATCGCGATTGCCGCCAGTCTGTCGCTAATTAATATACTCGACCCAAAATTGTCACCAAAAGACAAGATAGTTACGCAATCTGGGAATAGTTAAAAGTTAGTTGAGTACGAGTGTTCATGAATGAGGGCGTTTTATGCCTTATTAACTTCACTTATAAAGCCCGTCCGATTTTATCGGTGGTTTGCCTGATGAGGCTTTGGCGGAGATGGCTACCAACAAGGGCCTGTGGATGGCCTTGTTTCCACAGCTCCGTTTAGCGCGGGCAGCAGCTACACGTTTAATCAGGAACGCACATCTTACACACAGACCAAATGCGTATGACGATTAAGTTGCATGCTTCGCAGAAGGCACGAACATTAAACCAATTTTGGCTTGCTTGACGTGGCCGAAATACGCGCCGGTGATCATCTTGTGACTTTGGAAAATGGGGTGCAAGAAGTCCTTTGGTGTGGCAAGAACACGGTACGTGGGCGCGGCAAGCTTGCGCCAATTTGTTTTGAGGCGGAGGCTATAGGAAATTCGCAAGACCTGCGCTTGTCGCCCAACCATTGCGTTTATGTCAGCAACCCGATGGCCCAGCTTTATTTCGGAACGAGCGCTGCTTTGGTTGCGGTAAAATCTTTGGTCACTGGAACCACGATCAAACAGCTTGAAACGCTTTTTCCCGACTTTTTGAAGACCACATCCAAGATGACCGCAGCATTTCTATTTCTGCGCGCCCATGAGGCGTATTTGTTTGGTGCGTCTGTGCAGAATGCATTTAGTTTTCGAAATTTGTGAATAGTCTTTCAAAGCTTTTGTTGCCCCGTACTGCTGCGTGAACTAGGTCAGGCGTAATGAGATACATTTGCAGGTGAATGACATGACCAAACGGATCGAAAAGCATGGGCTACAGGTCGATAAAATCCTTGTGGATTTCATTGAAGGCAACGCGCTTGAAGGTACGGGTGTCAATCCGGGTGTGTTCTGGGCAGGTCTGTCGGATTTGGCGCATGATCTGGGGCCAAAGAACCGCGCATTACTTGCAGAGCGCGTGGAAATGCAGGGCAAGATTGATGCTTGGCATAGGGCGCACAAGGCAGGCGGTGACACGCGAGATGCCTACTTCGGTTTCTTGCGTGAGATCGGGTATTTGCTCCCTGAAGGGAATGATTTCCAGATCGATACGACCAACGTTGATCCAGAGATCGCAAAAACGCCCGGTCCGCAATTGGTGGTACCTGTTACGAACGCGCGCTTTGCGCTGAACGCTGCGAACGCGCGTTGGGGCAGCTTGTATGATGGGTTTTACGGTACGGATGTGATGGGCAGCGCTGCGCCAAAAGGCGCATATGACAGGGGCCGCGGTGCCCGCGTCGTGGCGCGTGCACGTGTGTTTCTAGACGAAACTTTCCCGATTTCAGGGGCTTCGCATGCAGATGTGCGTCGCTATCATGTGCATGACGGGGCGCTACTGGTTGATGATTTACCACTAAGTGATCCGTCGCAATTCATTGGGTATCAAGGGCATCCGAAGGCCCCAAGTGCGCTCATTTTGCGCAACAATGGTCTGCATGTGGAGCTGGTCTTTGACCGCACGCATCCGATTGGCAGTCGCGATCAGGTGGGGCTCGCGGATGTTGTGCTTGAAAGTGCGCTGTCTGCGATTATGGATTGCGAGGATAGCGTGGCCTGCGTGGACGCAGAGGACAAAGTCGGCGCTTACGCGAATTGGCTAGGGCTCATGAAAGGTGATCTAGAAGAAACCTTCGAGAAAGGTGGCCAGATGATGACCCGCCGCTTGAGCGCGGATCGCGTTTACATAGCGCCAGAGGGCGGAGAAGTGTCGCTGAAAGGGCGCGCCCTTTTGTGGGTGCGCAATGTGGGTCACTTGATGACCAACCCTGCAATTCTGGACCGTGATGGCGCTGAGATTGGCGAAGGTTTAATGGATGCGCTCTGCACCGTGATGATTGCGATGCATGACCTGAAACGCGAGAGCGGGAATTCGGTGCATGGCTCTGTTTACGTTGTGAAACCCAAGATGCACGGCCCCGCAGAAGTCGCGTTTTCTGACGAGATTTTTGCCAAGGTCGAAGACATTCTTGGACTGCCTCGCAATACAGTGAAGATCGGTATTATGGATGAGGAACGCCGGACCTCGGCCAACCTGAAATCCTGCATTCGAGCGGCTAAATCGCGCGTTGCTTTCATCAATACAGGGTTTTTGGATCGCACTGGTGATGAGATCCATACCTCCATGGAGGCTGGCCCATTTAGTCGCAAGGATTTCATCAAGCTTAAGGGTTGGATCGGTGCCTATGAGAACCTGAATGTGGACATTGGTCTGGAGTGTGGTCTGCAAGGGCGCGCGCAGATCGGTAAGGGCATGTGGGCGATGCCGGATCTTATGGCGGCGATGCTTGAGCAGAAAGTAGATCATCCAAAATCGGGCGCGAATTGTGCGTGGGTACCAAGCCCAACGGCGGCGACGTTGCACGCGTTGCACTATCACAAGATTGATGTGCTAAAAGTGCAGGATCAGATCAAAGCAAAGGGACGACGCGCGAACGTGCAGACTTTGCTGGAAATTCCTTTGGCGAAATATGCGCAGTGGTCGCCTGAGCAAATTCAGCGTGAGGTTGAGAACAATGCCCAAGGTATTTTGGGCTATGTTGTGCGCTGGATCGATCAGGGTGTTGGCTGCTCAAAAGTTCCTGATATCAATGACGTAGGGCTGATGGAAGATCGCGCAACCTGCCGGATTTCAAGCCAAGCATTAGCAAATTGGTTGCATCATGGCGTGGTGAGCGAAGATCAGGTTCGTGCGGCGATGGAAAAGATGGCCACAGTTGTCGACCGCCAGAACGAGGGTGATAATCTTTACCGCAAGATGGCGCCGGGGTTTGATACAATTGCCTATAAAGCCGCGTGCGAGTTGGTGTTTGAAGGGCGTAATCAACCGTCGGGCTATACTGAACCTGTGCTTCATGCGCGCCGTTTGGAGTTAAAGGCGAGCGTTGCTTAAAAGAGGGGCGCTGCCCCTCGAGCGCTGCGCTGACCCGGGGATATTTGTGAAAAAGGAAAGGGCTTAAGGTCTGAGTTTGACCTTGAGATGCTTTATGCCGCGAAAACCGACGCGCTGACTGTAAAGTGGGGACGCATCTTTGGGGCCGCGTTCAAGGTTTGGAAAACGCTGGAATAGGTGTTCGAGTGCGATCTGAGTTTCCACGCGGGCAAGGTGCATCCCGAGGCACACATGCGGGCCAAAGCCAAATCCAATATGTGCGTTGGGACGACGGTCTGTTTGGAGGTCAGTCGCATTTTCGAAACGGACAGGGTCATGATTGGCGGCAATCAATTGTGCGATGACCTTGTCGCCTTGTTTCAGGGTTTGGCCAAAGCGGTCATGAGTTTCGCGTACCAAGAGTGGTTTTGTCATCAAAACAGGGCTGAAAAACCGCATGAATTCTTCGATGGCGAGAGAGGTCGGTTCGTTGAATGGTGCCCCTTCTGAAATTGCAAACACTGCGCCGGAAATCAAATGTAACGTCGTCTCATGGCCAGCGATGAATAGAATGAACGCAAGCGACAAGATCTCGTCATCCGTTAGATCGCACGTGGTGTCGTGGATCAAAGTGCTCAGCAAACCATCGCGCGGCGTGTCGCGAATATGCGTGATCTCCACGCGCAAGAGTTTCTGCGTTTTATAGAGGCCGGGTAGGGCGGTTTGCAACGTTAAGACACCCGTCGGTTTGGAAATCGGTGAGATTGCGCGCGCGAGCGTGGTGCGCAAGTCTGGCTTGATCCCGAGCAGCACACAGATCACTTCTAGCGGCAACAGACGGGCGTAATCCTCAGTGATATCAACGAGTTTGTTTGTGTCGAGTTGATCAAGGTAATGATCCGCGATCCGTGTGATGTTGGGCCGTAATGCTTCACTTGATGCTCGAAAAAAAATTTTGATTCACAGCCGTACGAATGCGTTTATGCTCAGCCCCGTCAAAGCCAAGAATGTTGCGGGTCAAGGGACGCATAAAGCGGGGTAAGAACCAATAATACCGTCCGATATCGCGGCCCCCCCGCATTGGCGGGATTGCGCGCGAAATGAGCGTCGTCTTTGAGGATATCACGCGCAGCCGCATCTGTGGTCGTGGACCAGCATAGCCCGATAATCGGCAGCTTGATCCGTACCAAGGCACCTTCGGCGCGCATGTGTGCAAGGATTGCGGTTGGGTCTTTTAGAAAGTCAGGATCATTGATTTTGTGATGTGGCATGCGTCACATCGCTTATTTTCTAAGATGCATTGCAAGCCTGCGCATTGCCGCGATATATTGCAACGGTAAATCAACATCTCTCAAGGAGAGTGCATGACGCGTCCTATCGTCGGCATCATTTCGAATTCATATCTGCTGAATGATCAATATCCTGTACATGCGGGCGGGGTGATGAACACCGATGCGATCGCGCAAGTGGCGGGCTGCATGCCGATCCTAGTGCCTGCGGATCCTGCGCATGTGAGTGTTGAAGAGTTGATGGCGCAGTTTGACGGGTTTTTGCTCACGGGTGGGCGTCCGAATGTGCATCCCGAGGAATACGGGGAAAGCCCTACTGAGGCACATGGTGAATTTGATCGCGCGCGCGATGCGATTTCGCTTCCGCTGGTGCGCGCCTGCGTGGAGCAAGGGCAGCCGTTCCTTGGGATTTGCCGTGGGTTTCAAGAGGTGAATGTTGCGATGGGGGGCTCGCTCTATCCAGAGATCCGCGATTTGCCGGGGCGTATGAATCACCGCATGCCGCCTGACGGCACGCTCGAGGAAAAGTTCGAAATCCGCCATAAGGTGAGCGTCAAGACTGGCGGAGTGTTTCACGAGATTTTTGGGGCTGACGAGGTGATGACCAACACGCTGCACGGTCAGGGGATCAAAGAAGCGGGGCCTCGGATCATCATTGATGGGGTCGCTGAAGATGGCACGCCAGAGGCGATTTATGTGAAGGATGCGCCGGGGTTTACGGCCTCTGTTCAGTGGCATCCGGAATGGAACGCGGATGGTGATCCTGTGTCGCGACCCTTGTTTGCGGCCTTTGGCGCAGCAGTGCAAAGCTTTGCCGATGCGCGTCGCTCGCGCGCGCGGTTAAGTGCGTAGGCTGAGACCCTAAGCGGCGGATTGTTGGGACATGCGCCACGCATCTGCCATCGCAATTTCCTCCACTAAGAGTTTGGTTTCATGGAACTTTAAACACGTATAGGCAGATTTTCCGTGAGCGTAGGGATCTGATTTGAGCGCTGGAAAGGCCGAGAACAAGTCGGCTTTGGAAGCATCAGAGAGCGCCATCAACCCTTCTGGACCGGCGTGAAAGCTTTCAGTTTCTACGCCGTTTGCGGTGATCACCTGATGCGTGTCGAGCATGATATGCACATAGGTTACCGTTTTTTGCGCCACACGTTTCACGCGGTCATTTAGCATGTGTTGCGCAGTGCAAAACACGTCATTTTGACCGAAAAGCAAGTCGCAGGAAAAGTGTGAGACGAGCATTTTGTGCTGAGGGGAAACTTTTAACGGCGCGCTTAAGCCGTCGATCGATCCCATTTCGAATTGGATCGGCGTAGTTGCAGGGGTGCAGGGTATCGTGCGCGATCCCGTCCAAGCAATTGGTTGCGCGCCAGCGTCGAGTGTCGTGACGAGATCGCCTGCTTTCAACGTTTCAACTGCGCGTGGACCAAAGGGCGTGTCAATCATCGTGCCGGGGGTAAAGCAGATGATCTTTTCGATGTTCTCAAACGTCAGAAGCGTGCCATCTTCAAGGGTCAGCGTCCCGCTGAGACCGCCCGCTGCGTCATCGGTGTTGGAGTAGACAATTTCGTTTCGATCACCAAGTGTGCCGAGGTTCAGCGTGTCGCCAGTGGTCTCGTCGCCTTCGTCGCCTTGGATGAAAATATTGGCACCCGCACCAGGGGTTTCACTTAACTCGACTATTTGGAAGTAGTCATCGCCGTCGCCACCAATGGCCGTGTCGCCTTCGCCAACGTTGAAGAAATCATTTCCGGCCTGTCCATCAAGGCTGTCGCTGCCTATGCCACCGGATATGGAATCGTCCCCGTTGCCCGCGAATATCGTATCGTTGCCAGCCCCACCGTTGATTGCGTCGTTGCCCGGTTCAGCGTCATAATCGACTGTGAAATCCAGGGTCATATTGCCAACCCCGAAGAGGCCACTGTTTGATGCGCTTTCGCCGTTGTCAAAAGTGAAGATCAATTGAACAAAAGGACCTGCGATATCAACGGTCACGGAATCGTCCGCGCCGGTCGTTTCAACGCCTGTGTTGGCATTGCCGTCTGCGTTTAGGTCATCGCCGCTGACAGAATGCAGCCCGTCCAAGTCGGAAAAGACCACAGGCACTTGGTTACCGTCTTGATCTATCGCGACGATCGTCAAAAGATCATCCCATGATCCAGTGTTTTGATCGATATCGTAGATTTCGAAATTTGCATTCTCGATCAAGCTATCAAAGGTCATCGTGGTCGTGACAGGGTCGCTTAAACTAGAGACCCAGAGGCCGTCAGCCGCAGGGGAGCCTTGGGATTGTACGTTTGCAGTCTGTCCTGCGCCGTTGGTCGTTGTGGTGATCGTGACGTTCATCGTCTCACTTGCGCCAGTGATCGCAAAGCTGCCGTTCTCGTCGAGAGTACCCCAGTCTAGCGTTGAAGATTCACTCGCTTGATCTGCCCCA
>ERZ1046740.2624-NODE-2624-length-11430-cov-4.730462_pt1 | contig 11430 bp, 14 predicted proteins | sample MGYA00383093_ERZ1046740 | MGnify/ENA primary metagenome ERZ1046740 (study PRJEB29581, sample SAMEA5548363) | metagenome | biome: marine; feature: coastal; material: water | depth 25 m | study: Short-term variability in the microbial, nano- and picoplankton...
CTAAAAGAGCATCTGCATCTATTGTTACACCTGTTGATGCATTAACTAAACCAACAGTCATAGCTGTAGATGAACCAGCTGCTCCTGCTGTTAAAGTACGTAGATTACAACTTATAATTGTAGCATTAGCTGGAATTAACATTTCTAAATTACTTGCAGAGTATGCAGGTAACTTATCCCAGTCAAATGTCCAACTTGCTTCTTTAATTTTACCAACTGAGTTGTCCTGACCGCCATATTGGTTGTCAGTTCCTCGGACGCCATAATGGTTGGCTACGCCTCTTTTACTTCCTATTTCATATCCCATTATAATCTCCTAGTAAGCAGATGGGCTTGTTAAAAGCACACCTAATGTATCAACTCGTTGAGCTCCCAAGCCGAATCTAGAAGTAACTTGATACTTGTCACCTCTTTCTTCTTCAGCTCTCCAGCCTTCAGTCATGGGTGCACGTCTCCATGCATGCATGATTGGTTTACATGAATCATCAGCTACGCACATGAACACATTTGCTACATCACCAATAGCTGCTGTTTCAGATGTAAGTCCATATGAAGAAGCATCTATTGCTTCAGCTGCAGTTATTTTAGGTAAGAAATTAGATGTATAAACATCAAATCCCATAATATTTCTTACAAACTTATGATCTCTTGCGAAACCTTCAGTAACAATACCTTGGAAGTGCGCATTGCCACTTTGCCAATCAGGTGAAGTAGTTGTTGTTGTAGTAATAAGACTGTTAAGAGTTGCCTCTACAATCGGATCAACAATTGCAATTCTACCACCTGCTGGTACATTTGCTTTATCAAATGAAAGTTTCATAGCTACAAAATCAGCTAATGTAGTTGTACGTGCATTAGATGCTGCAGATCCTACCCAACGATGAGGTCTTGCATTCACCAAGTTAAGGTCTGCTCCGGTTTGTGCTGCGTTAGATACGGCTAAGAATCGTGATTCATGGTTTTCACCAAGAGCACGTGTTGATTCCATCGCTCGCATAGCCATTAATGTATCTACCTGAGAACCATCTTCACGTAGGTCATCAGATACTTTCCAAGCATCACCGATATAATCAGTAATAGCTAGGGTAATAGTACCTGTGTCTATGTTAGTAAAGTTCAAAGGCACATCCTCTGCTGCATCTTGAAGTGTTACAGTACCAACTGTTTTAATGTTTAGTGTTGTACCTGAACCGAAGTCTGTTACATCACGCCACAGCCCTTCTGGAAGAAGGTAGTCGTGTAAGTTATCAAGAATAAACTGAGAATATTGCTGCGCTTCAATGAACGCAGTGGTATTACTTGTCAGTTGTGCCATTTTTTAGTCTCCTAAGACTGTTGTTTTATTTTCTCGCCTGCTCGTCCCCACGCTCTCAATAAGTCCTTAGTTGAACCACCCTCTACTTTAGCTGACAAAGCTTCAGGAGCTGCGGTATTACTAAGAGCTTCTGTATTAACATCACTTGAAGAATTACCTACAGGTGGTATAGTAGCAGTTAAACCTGCTGCTTTTAATACAAGAGTTGGCGAAGTTGCTGCAAGCTCATTTAGTTTTGTAACGGTAACATTTAGTTCTTTAGCTATAGAGTTATATGTAGCTTCAGCTTTATCTCCATACTGAGCAGTAAACTTTGCAGCTACTGCTTTAGCATTGGAATCTGCGAGAGCATTATTTTCTCTAATAGATAAAGTTTTATTAACTAAATCCATTACGTTATCTTGATTAATCTCAGCACCTTGAGTGGTATTCTCTATTGGCTGTGATCCAGACTTAAGTTCATCTATAAGTTCCTGAGTAGTTTGTCTCTTAGTCAGTTCTTCTTTTACTTCAGCAAGTTCAGACTCGAGAGTCTCAATATGCTTTTGTGCATGAGGTACTGATCTTAGAGCATCTTCTGGGCTCTGGTACTTTTTACCTTCACCAACTAATTCTTGAGCTTCGGTCGGAATCTCGAATGCTTTTGGTGGAGTATCTGTTTGTACAGCCTCAGTTGTATTTGGCTCTACAGGGGTTTCAGTTGTTTCTGTTTTTACTTCATCTTCCATGTTACTTATCTCCTTGGTCAGGTATTACATTTAATAATTTAGTGCATGCTCTTTGTAATCCTCTTTGGTAAGCTTGGAACTCAGACCAGCAAGGTTTCTTAAAGTTTTCTTCATCCATACACTTTCGTTGTGAAAGATCAAATTGATCTTCTAAGTAAGCTCTTATTTCTCTAAAAGCTTCTATCTTTGTTAGGGCTTTGCCCTTTTCTGATTTTAAATCTATCATACTAATATTATATCACATATTACGTTAAAAGTCAAGCCTATTCAGGCATAGGCTCTTCAGTTGCTGGGTCTACTTCTTCAGGAACACCTTGTTCCATCTGTTGCATTTCTTGTCCTAGCATCTGTTCTTCCATACTTGGTGCTTGTTGTTGAGATTGTAAGTCTTGTTGTATCTGCATTTTTATCTTCTCTTGTTCTGCCATTTCAAATATAGCAGCATTATCTTTAACAAATCCATACTTTTCAAAACCCATATATTCTTCTACCATTATAGCTAGATTCTTAGGCGAAATATGTGGAGCTATCATCTGTCCAATTGGACTATTGAATACACCTAAAATATTTTGTAAGAGTTGTGCTCTAGCAGCATAATGTCTAGCTCCAACTGGTCTTATTTTTCCTCTAGAAGTCAAATCTTCTTTAGTTACAGATAAGAAGTCTTGTACACCAAAATCATCATCATATACTTTAGATAGTTCTGGTAAATTTAGATTACGTTTAGCAGTTTCTAACATTGTATTAAGAATAGGTTCTAAGAACTCTACTTCAAATTGATTAATCTTATTCTGGAATATTCTACCAGCAGCATTCTGTAAAGACTGTACTTCAAAAGCAGTCTTCTCACCAGGAGTTCTAATACCCATAGCTTCTTTAGGAGCTCCAGCCATCTCTTCCATTGTATTCATTAATGCAGCTAACTCATTATTAACTTGGAAAGCAGCAGGATTAGGTGGTAACATTGTTACATCCCCATCTTCTTGTAATTGTATTACAGCTTCAGGTCCCCAAGTAAATGGTTCTACATCACCTTTAAGTACCATTGGGGGATGAATAGTTAAGTCTAAAGCATCAGCTTTAAGATTCTCTAAATGATCTAATCTATATTGAATACCTACTAGATTATCTAGTGGTCCCATACCATAAAGGTTATCAGGTCTCTTTCTCCATCCTACATGATGTTTAGTATCATGACCAATGTAACTAGGATTTTCTATATTTCTAATAACATAACTTCTATCAATGATAGTTATAATTCTATTTTTATGTAATTTATCTGCAGCACTATCATAGTAGTCTCCTTCAAATTGAAGTATCTCTACCATTCCAGATTGATAATATTCTTGTAAAGTTCCAAAGCCATCTGCTATATAAGCACTTGCTTTATTAACATCTTCCATCCTAAACATTGAGATTGACTTTCTAACTTTTAATGCTTTATCAAAGACAGACTTTTTATACTGTAAGTCTGGTCGTGTATCTACTTCCCCTTTTAATTCTCCTACAGTTTTAACATATCTTGTAAACTTAGGACTCTTTGCAAAAGAAGTAGCTATTGGATTAAACACAATATCAAATGGTGAAACTCTTACAAGTTTAGGACCATTATATGTAGTTATAGTTTCTTCTGTAATAGGATCTACATGAGATTCATTTACATATTGTACTTCACCAAAGCAATTACCATAATCAATATAATCAGCTACTAAATCAGCAATAGTTTCTTTAAATCCACCCTCTTTTAGTTTAGTCTTCATATAAGCTTCTATAGCTCTACGCTTTTTCATTGTAGAAGACTCTAGTGTAGCACCTTCCCACTTCATCCAATCTTCATTAGGGAATAAAGCATCCATATAGTTAGCATGTAGATTATCTCTAATCTGTGTTAGTTTAGGAAGAGTAGTCTTATTTTTCCAAGGTAGAGTACTATTAGATGTACTTGTAGTATCAGTAGCAAATAGATAGTTTCTTAGTTCTCTCCACTCAGCTTCTTTACTATTTCTTTGAATCCACCATTGATTATATAACCCAGCTAATTCTTTAGCTATGTTTTCTTGTGCTATTAATCCTTGAATTTCTGCTACTTCACCAGCCATATTAATTCCTTAATTAAAACTCACTCCACCAAAACGGTTATGAGTCATTGTTTTTTTATTTAGTCCTAAGTTCATATGAGCTCTTAGTTTAGGTACTAAAGATATTGCCATTGCATTTGATAGTGCATCTTTAATGTCATCATGAGGTGGGTGTACCATTACAAGCTCTTCTTCTAATGTTTGACAGTTACCACCTTTATAATGCCATACTTGTAAGTTATCATACTTAGGTTCAAGTATTGATCCTACTCTCTGTGCTTTATCTCCTAGATGTCTAGTAGGTCTAAACTCATCTACAGATAAAGGTATTCCATTTGGTTTAAGATAACTATCTTTTAGTTCTTTTACGATAGTCTGTTGTGCTACTGTTATCTCTGCTCTTATCTTTCTAAAGCCCCATTTTTCCCAAGCGTGTAAAATATGTGTATAATAATCTACAATCTTTTCTGTTTTAAATCTATCTATATCTAGTACATAATAATTAGCTTGATGGTCTACACCAACAACTACTAAAGCAGTATAATCAGCTTGTTTTCTTAATGAGAAAGCAAAATCAATAGCAGCATAAACATTTAATTTTCTATCTCTTATATACCAATCACCTTCTTTATTTGTTACATTAGATTTATCAAAGTATTGAAAATTTTCTTTATTAATCCTGGCACTTTCAGTAGTATTTGGATCATTATAGTACTGTGCATAAAACTGAGTTGTATCAATATATTTTGCCTTAATCCTAGCCAACTCTTTACTATCGAATCCAAATGCTTTTCCATCTTTCCTTGTCCTTTTAGCCCATAAAAACTCTCCGTCTGTTTCTACGACCCGTTGGAACAACTCGTATACTTCCTTCTCTTCGAGTACTTCTCCTGCATCATCATAATATATTTCTTTCATATTAATCATAGTATCATATATATCTTTGGGATGATACCTAGTTCCTACAACCCATTCCTGTGCTCCTGGATTTTCAATAGAAGCTAACTGTGAATAGGCATTCTCTACTTTCTCTCTACCTTCTTCCGTATAGGCATTCCCTGGTACAACAATGTCATCAAGTACGACAATATCTGCGTGGAAGCCTGTAGTATTACTAGTAAGACCAACAGCTTTACAAGTAGCATCTCTTATTCCCTCCAGTTTACGTTGAGGATGGTCAACAGCTATTTCAGCTACTGCCCACTTCTCTCGTTTCCCTTCTTCTGGGTGAATCATATCACTCCAGTATCTACGATAGATTGTTGAATCTATTATCTGTTTAATTGCATATAACTGTTTCTCTGCTAAGTCAGCTGTTGCTGATACATAAAGAACAGTTGTTTCAGGATGCTTAGTTATCCACCAAGCAGTCCTATAAGCAGCTAGTTTACTCTTCATATGTCCACGAGGAAGTAATACTAACTGATTATCTTTAGCTTCTTGTCTACTCCACCATGATATAAGTTCTTCATGTAATGCACCATACAATATATGTGGAGCAACTAACTTAATAAATGTTATAAGATCCGCTTCTGCTGCTTCTCTTATTAAATCATTTTTCAATTACAGTTTACTCTTTATCCAAACCCATACTCTATTCTTTAACCAAGATGGTATATCTTTTAAGCTTTTAGGAGCTAAATCTTGATATGTATTTGTAATACTATAATATAATGTATACCAATAAGATTTTAAGTATACTTCCCAAACATATAAACCTATAATAATATATATTAAATGTTCCAATTATTTCTCCTCAGTTGTTAATGCTATCTGTAGTTTTAAAAGAAAGGCTTCTTTACCTGTATTTAGTTGGTCTAAATTAAATAACAATTGACTAGTCTTTCTTTCTAAATCACCAATATGTTGAAACATTACTGTTTGTTCTTTATTTAAATCTTCTACAAAGTACTCTTTCCCGTGTAACTCAAATGGTGTTTTTTTGGTTTTTGTCATTTTTATTTCTCCTTAAAATTAGTTATTGCTGCTATAAGACATTAGACTGCGAAACTACTTCCACAACCACAAGATGCTTTAGCACTAGGGTTATGTATTTGAAATTGAGAGCCTTGTAATGACTCTTTATAATCTATTTCTGCTTCTTGTAAATACTGTAAACTCATTGGGTCTACCAAGATAGTACAATCATCTTTCTTAACTTTTGTATCATCTTCATTAATTTCTTCGTCAAATGTAAATCCATATTGCATACCAGAACATCCACCACCTTTAACATAAACCCTTAAATTAATATTAGGGTTATTTTCTTCAGCTATTAAATCTTTTATTTTAATAACTGCATTATCAGTAAGTGTCATTCTAAAGTTTAGCACCCCATACTGCTGTAGGTATTGGTGGTAATGAAGTTATTACTTGTCCATAAAGACTTGATAAACCCAAATATTCATTTCTTATTGTATTTCTAAAAGTTTGAATTTCATCTTTATTAGTTAGAACTAATTGTACATCTGATAAAGTTGCATAGTCTGTTTCTTTTAATAAAACTAAACATGCTTCTTTAAAATCTTTTTGAACTTGTATTCCCATTATAAATCTCCTAGTGAAATTTCAGTTGTGCTAACAGCCATACCAACTCTATCTAGAGATGTATCTGTAGTTAATGTACCATCAAATGCTGCATCTAAATGATAATCTGTTCCTGTAGTTAAGCCTGAATATCCTGATGCAATTCCAGCTACAATAGTTGGTGTAGTTCCTGATGAAGCTGTGGCTGAAGCTACTCCACCAAGAGTAAAGTATGTTGTAGCATAAGCATTAACTGTATAAGGTACTCTTTTAGAAGTAGCAGTAGAGTCTATTAAATGAAGCGTATAGACATCTCCAGAACCTGTCCATCTAGGATTTGGGCTACTACTAGTATTGGTAAAAGACTGTTTTACATTTGTTCCAAGTATTGTCCAATCTGTATGAAGTCCTACGCTAGTAACATTGTTATTAGAAGTGTTACCTCTAACATAAACAATGTTTTTAGTGTCTTTTCTATCACAATCAGATAATAAAGTAAAATCTGCTGGTACAAAATGAGTATCAATTAAAGTAACAGATGTAGAGTCAAAAGAATAAGTAGCAAATTTATATCTGCTATTTGTATCTTTGTAATAAAGAATAAAATGAGTGCCATCTAAAATTTCTAGTTTAAAATCAGAAAGGTAATCAGACGCTATAGTCACAGTTGTAGCTGTTCCTGATACTAAATGAGTTGTTGCATCACAAGCCATATTCTTAAGACTAGTTCCTTCTACCCAATATAGTCTACCACCTGATTCTATACTAGTTCTAGATAGTGGAATAGCAGGAGTAGTAGCAGTAAATTGTGCTCTTAAAGCTGATGATAAATCAGCTGTTACAAGTTGCATCCCAGATGAAGGATTAAAGTAATAGTAAGGATATGTAACATTATTCTCCCAGAAACCAAACTGGTGTAAATCTTTTCTGTATTGTCCACCATCAGCACTACCACCAGGTGATGTAGCTCTTCGTAAAGAAGAACCAAATAATGTAGGTGCGCCTGTAGTTTCATTAACTTGAACAGCAGAAATTTGATTAGTAGGACTTCTTGAAGTTTGCATTACTATGTATTTTCCAGCTGTGCCAGGATCTGCTGGAGCTAAATATTGGGTTGCTGCATTTTCAGATAATGCACTAATCATTTCACAATCGATTACTAAAGGAGTTGCGTTTTCTACCCATACTCCAGAACCATTAAGATAAGAACCATAACATGATGCTCTATTTGTAGTAGTTGAATGAACACTATATACAGTTCGCATCATTGTCGTTCCAGTTCCAAGAGCAACTTGACTTTGTGCGACTGTTTGGTTTATTTGTGAACCCAAAGAATTAATAGTTGGATAAACTCCTACTGAACCATCTGCAGCTAAAGACACTGCTCTAGTTGCTGTGACTGCACCTGTTACAGTTTTAGTGTGTAGTACTTGAGATACATCTCCTGAAGCAGCAGTTTGAAAAGTTGGTACTGCACCAGCACCTGCTGAAGTTAATATTTGCCCTGCTGTTCCTGTTGGTACATATGCAGGGTCGCCTGAAGTATCATAAGTAATTAAATTACCATCTGTACCACCAGCCATTTTAGCTAGAGTAACTGCATCATTTGCTAGTTTACCCTCTGTTACATTTAAGTCTAGTATCTTTGCAGTTACTACTGCATCACTTGCAATAGTAAGACTTGTTGCCCCTGTTACATCACCTGTATGTGTAGCATTAGTTACTTTAGCTGTATTAGCAGTTATTTCTGTATTGATTGAGTCAGCTAATTTATCAGCAGTAATTGCATCATCTGCAATCTTAGCTGTAGCAATTGCTCCTGTAGATAAGGCACCAGTAACATCAGCACTTGATAATGTTACTGCACCAGTTCTAGTATTAAAAGCAGTTACTGTTCCTGTTACTGAGAAAGCTGCTGCTTGCCATGCTGAACCATCCCATACATATAATTGAGCAGGGGCATCTGTATCATAATATAAAGTACCTGTAGTAATTGTACCTGTAGGTGCTGCACTTGAGGCTCCTCTATATAAGTCAGCAAAACTATTTACACCAGCTACATTAGCTGCTACAGTTGCAATATTAGCTACTACAGTAGATGTTCCTAAAAGACCCATCGCTGTAACATTAGCTGAAGTACCTAAAACATTCATGTCTGTTACTACATCGGCAGTACCTAGAACATTCATATCAGTAACTACATCAGCAGTTCCTAAAATACCCATATCTGTTATAACTGAGGCTACTCCTAGTAAACCCATAGCAGTAACGTTAGCAGAAGTTCCTAAGAGATCCATGTCTGCAATTACAGCAGCTGGAGCTAGAGCAGCAATATCAGCTAATTCAGAAGCAGAGGGAACAAATATAGTCCATGCAGCTGCAGCAGTCCTTACACTCATTACATTAGAAGTTGTATTCCAATAGAGAGCTCCTGTTATTAAAGCATTTCCATCATTATCTACAGTAGGTGCAGAACTTTTAGATCCTAAATATCTATCATCAAAGCTATCATAACTTGCAGCAGCAGATGTTGCAGATGATGCTGAAGCTGTTGCACTAGTTGCTGCAGCAGTTTCACTAGTGGCTGCTGCTGTAGCACTTGCTGCGGCTGCTGTTGCTGATGCAGCTGCGGCTGCTACTTCAGCAGTAAGACTAACTCCACCAATAGTAAGTCCTGTTGCTGTAAGCATAGCACAGTTATTAATAGCTTGGCTATTCATATCCAGAGCTTGAGACATAGTATTAGTTTCACCAGAAGTATTATTTCTATATAATACTTTGTTCTGGAACTCTGCTTCTATTAAGTCATATGCAGTATTGAATGCTGTGTTACTAGCATATCCAGCTGCAATGGTAGGGAGTGTAATTTTAGCCATTTATGTTTTCCTTGATTTAGATTTAATTCTATATTTCTTATATGGACGTGGTGTTGTCCTTTTCTTCCTATTCGCTTCTTTCTTTAGGTTAGTTTTAGCTGAAACTACTCTAAGATTAGACTTTGCATTATTTTTAGGGTTACCATCTTTATGATCAACTTGACGAGGATCACCTTTTTTTAGTCCTGCTAGTTTCCTAGCTGCATTACGTTTTGCTCTATCCTTAACTCTATTAGGTTTCTTCTTCTTTTCCCAAGCTAATTCTTTCTTGTAGTCTCTCTTACCATTTGTCATGTAAGCCATTATTTTTTTAATACTTTTTTTGCTGCTTTTCTCATTTGAGTCTTGCTAAAACTTTTTGCAAAATTAGATAAAGCATTTTCTATATACTCACGATGTTTAAATACATATTCTTCTGCACTACTTGGATTTTTTCTAGGGTTTTTGTTCATATAGTCAAATGCTGATTTAATTTTTTTGTTTTCTTTTCTTATAAAGTTTCGTGTAGCTTTTGGATCAAAGTTTTTATCATAACCAGCTTGATTTTTGGTGTTAGAGTATGGTGAAACAGTTTTAGTATTTTTAACTTTTTTAACTGCCTTTTTACTTAATGATTTTTTATTAGCTTGCTTAACTAAATGTTTAACAACCTTAGTTCCTGCTTTAGCTGCTACACCAAATTTACCTGGACCTAACAGTGTAATTGCTGCCTTAGCTAATGTTTTAACTGGTATTTTTTTAGTTAATGCTTTTGGATTAAATTTCTTTGCCATGTTACTTGTCTCCTTTAAATTATTTTTTACTTTTTTTACCCTTAGTTCTTAGAATAGAAGGTAGGTTATCTTTTGGTTTTTTATCAATACCTCTAAAAAAGTTTCTTTCAGCAGGCGCTACCCAGTTTGGATTTTTATCAAGACTAATTCCTTGTTTCTTTGGTCTTTTACCAATAGGTCGTAATCCTATATTTACTTTACCTTTAGTTCTTAGAATAACATTTCCTGGGTCAATATAAGAGCCATCCAGTTCTCTAGCACCTCTATAGACTTTTTTCCAAGAAGCTTTGTCTACATCCATATTACTTCTAGTTTTTATATTTTTTTTAATTTTTCGAGCTTTTTTAATAGCAGCTTTACCTTTTGCTTTTTTAATAGCTTGCCTAGCGAAGTGGCTCACAATCTTCCTAGCTCCGTATCTTGTTGCTACTCCTGCTATTAGTGCTTTCCCTAGTATTGCTGGTATAATTAATAGTGGTCCAGCCATTACTTGTCTCCTTTAATGATTTTTAAACCTATTCGGTCCATGTCAATCTGTTGTTGTTTAGCTGCTCTTGCATCTATTTTAAGTTCTCTTTCTATTTCATCCCTGGAAGGGCGCCCTGCCTTTTTGACAGCATAACCCTTTTCTACAAGATACTTACTAGCCTGAAGACCCTTAGCATCATTATCTAATGATGAGGCAATGATAGCCTTGATCCCAACTGCCTTGAGTTTAATATCTAACTCATCTCTCCAGCCTTGTATCATATCTTTTATTTGTGGTGTTGTATCGTTACATAGCTTTAACCAGTGATCCCAGGAACCTAAAGTTGCCATAGCAAACTCATATTCAAATCCCGGAACATGATCCCACGACATATATATATTCTTTAGAGACGGATAGGTCTTATTACCTTTAACAAGGTCATAGTCTTTCATGCACCAAATTGGTGCCATAATTTCAATACCTTTTAAAGATAGCGATGTATCTCTCATCTCCCAGAATAGGGATTTAGTACGATATCTACCCATCTTGTCTTTAAACGATTTCTTACTCATACCATAATTATAACACAAGTTTTAAGAAAAGTCAAGAACTATTTCTTCTTTGAAAACTTTAATATAGTCTTTTTTTCCAGTTTAGCAAGTTCT
>ERZ1046740.2625-NODE-2625-length-11425-cov-4.459982_pt1 | contig 11425 bp, 9 predicted proteins | sample MGYA00383093_ERZ1046740 | MGnify/ENA primary metagenome ERZ1046740 (study PRJEB29581, sample SAMEA5548363) | metagenome | biome: marine; feature: coastal; material: water | depth 25 m | study: Short-term variability in the microbial, nano- and picoplankton...
ATACATCTGGTTCAAACCACAGGGCTCGAACCGACTGGGCATGAGGAAGAAATCGGCGCCGGCCTCAGTCAGGTGCGCCAGCTCATTATTAAACCCCAGATAAGTGCCGAACCTGCCGGGGTGACGCTCCGCCAACCGGCGGAATGCGGACTCCAATACCGGATCGCCCGTGCCGAGCACCGAGACCTGAATCTTCATGTCTGTCATCAGGCGGTCACCGATGGCAGCCAACAAATCAAGCCCCTTCTGACCCGCGAGGCGTGAAATCACCGCAAAGAGCGGAACATCGGCATTCACCTCCAAGCCATAAGTTTTTTGCATCTCAGCCTTACAGACTGCTTTGCCACTCAAATCCTTAGCCGAATACTGCGCGGGCAACAATTCATCCGTTTCAGGGTTCCACTCGCTGTCATCCACACCATTGATCACACCGATCAAATCGCCCGCGCGATAGCGCAAAACATGGTGCAACCCACCTCCGCCATCCGGTTCTTGTATTTCCCGGGCATGGGTTGGGCTGACCGTGCTGATCTTAGTCGAGTGATAAATCCCCCCCTTCAGCATATTGACCTCGCCCATTGACTCCAGACAGTCCGAACGGAAAACGGATTGTGGCAATCCGGCAAAATCGACCAGACTCCGGTGAAACCAACCTTGATGATGCATGTTATGCAGCGTCATCAACGAAGCTGCCCTGCCCATCGGTTTACCCAGCTCTGTCGTATTTAAATAAATCGGCGTCAGTCCGGTCGTCCAGTCATGACAATGTACGACGTCCGGAAACCAATCGTGATGGTAACATAGATCAATCGCAGCTCGGCTCAAAAAAGTAAAGCGCTGGCCGTTATCGTCCTCGTTGCCGCTCGGTCCCACATAGACCGCCGCATTATCATAATACAGATTATGCTCCAACAAGTAACAGGTGGCACCGGAACCGGGCAGCTCGCAATCCCAGACGCGCGCGTAGGCTTCATGCCCGCCCAGCTTAACGAGCAACGGTCGAGCCTCGGGTCGAGCCGATTCGGTATGGCGCATTCCGGCATACTTGGGCATCACGATCCGCACATCGTGCCCACGCGCATCCAGCGCCTTGGACAGCGCGCCGACGACATCTCCCAACCCACCCACTTTGACAAAGGGGGCCACTTCCGGAGCGACCATCAGAATCTTACGTCTTTGTACCATAGAATTAACTCTCATCCACCGGCGGGGATGCTTCCTCTGGCAATTCATCAAAGTCTGTCAGCCGAAAATTGAAAATGGGGAGTAACAGGATCAGTCCCACACAAGTGAACCCCAAAATCGCGAATCCGGTCACGTCATGCACACTGCCAATGTCACCAAGCAGGGGCAACACCCAATGCTCATCGATGGCATGCGAGCCATGGTGGTAAGCCCACAAGGTCAGAAACAGGCTGCGCAGCATGTTGGTCAGAACAGCAAACACCATCGCCGCGCCGACCAACAACAGTTTCTTCCAAAAACGATTCAAAAAGACTGAAGCGAGAAACGACCCGGCAAACAGGCAGGCAGTCAGCGAACGAATCCCCGAGCAGGCCTCCTCCACGCCCACCTGGCCTTCCGGCAGAAGCAGAACATTGCCCTCGCGCTCCAATTCGTAGCCCAGAATATCGAAAATATTAAATACCATGATCGTCACTTTCGTGAGTAAAAACACGCGAATCTGCGTTTCAACGACAGACACCAGAGGCGCCGAGATGAGCCAGATCAAAGCCGGAAAAAGAAACAGCGTGGTCAGCGCCAAGCGGCTCTTTAAGGACATCGGCTTACCGTCGACCCGCTCTTTCGTCATGATGAACACCGCACTGAGGAGCAGTCCCGAAAAACCGGCGGCAATCGCCAGCGAGGCCGGATTTTGCGGCCCGGTCACCGAACGCAACAGGGCACCGATGGCAAAAAGGCCCAATCCCCCTAAAAACACCGCCAGCGCCATCCATTCAACCACTCGCGTGAGTCCGGCTGATTTCCCCGCATCAGGCGCGGCCACCACATTCGGCTCTTCACCGCGCAGCAAATAACTCCGAATAATCGGCCATCGATCATAGATCACATAAGCCGAAAACAAGGGAACCAGATAGCCAAAGCTATAGTCCTCGCGCTCGCCCCACCAATGGACCTGATCCCAAACCATATAGATGGCAAAACCGATGAGCATACAGATCGCTACGATCTGATCCCGGGCTAGATTTTTAAAGCTGAATTCTTGGGTGGTATCACTCACGGTGCGGACAAAAAGAGGCAAAGGGGTTAATCAAATGAAGCTGTCATAAATGATTGCCCCGATCCTAAAGGCAACCCCGAAAAGGCGTACACCGGTGGATACAGCCGCTGAAAACGCAGACTAAATTAGCCTTAATAAACAATCGACGCCCCAGAATATCGCATCTATCTTTGTAGGCTCATTTTTATGGTTGATACAGCGTCCGAAAATCCATCCCCGCAACTACCGCCATCCATGGAGCGCCTACACGCTTATTGGCGGATGCCCTATATCCTCGCACCAAGGAACCCGGATGAAGGCGGGAACCCCTTTACCCGCATCCACCAAAGCGGCGACGATAAAAAGGAATATATCCTCTACCGCGGGAAGTGGAACTACATCGTCATGAACCGCTACCCCTACAATGCAGGCCACCTGCTCGTGCTCCCCTTCCGTGAAGTCAGCGAACTCGAAGCACTGGAGCTCGAAGAACGCCACGAGCTGATGGATCTGATCGTCAAAGCACAGCAAATCCTCACCCGTGCGATCAGCCCCAACGGCTTCAATACCGGTTTCAATTTCGGCAATGCGGCCGGCGCGGGTATCCCCGGGCACTTACATTGCCATGTCGTACCCCGCTGGGAAGGCGATACGAACTTCATGCCCGTCATCGGTAACACACGCGTGCTGCCGGATTCGATGGATGCTATGTGGGAGCGCCTCCACGCCTGTGTTGAGGATCCAAACTAAGCGTTCGCCATTCAAAGGCCCGCCGACGCGCGCGCCCGTTTCACTCTACACCACCACACTTTACTTTTTCCTGTGCCCTCCGAGACCATCAACTTCCCCAGCTCACGCCAGCTGAGTCAACTCTACGCGGACGACACGCGTAATCTCGATGAAGCCGAGCGCATGTTTGATGTCGTACTCACCAGCCGGGACGACTGGATCAGTGTCGAAGGCTCCGCAGAAGGCATCAAGCAGGTGAAGGATCTCTTCATCTTCCTCGATGCCGCCCGCCAACAAGGCATTCGTATCCGCACCGCCGACTTCCATTACACGCTGCGCAGTATCGCCGAAGGCAGATCGGAAGAGTTACGCGAGATCTACAGCAACCCGTTGGTGATCAAGCTCAAGCGGCAAAGTATCGTGCCGAAAACGCTCAATCAAAAACGCTACTTGCAGTGCATCGACCTGAACCCGGTCACTTTCGGAATCGGCCCCGCCGGCACGGGCAAGACCTACCTCGCCATGGCGATGGCCTTGAAAGAGCTGCTCGCGGGCAACGTCGAGCGCATCATCCTGACCCGCCCGGCCGTCGAAGCGGGCGAAGCCCTCGGGTTCCTCCCCGGCGAACTGCAGGAGAAAATCCTCCCCTATTTAACTCCGCTCTACGACGCGATGTATGACATGATGGGCAAGGAGCAGACACTCCAGATGGTGGACCGCGGGATCGTGGAAATCGCCCCGCTCGCCTACATGCGCGGACGCACGCTGGCAAATGCCTTCGTCGTACTCGACGAAGCGCAGAATACCACCCACGAGCAAATGATGATGTTTCTGACCCGCTTGGGCGACGGCAGCCGAATGGTCGTCACGGGCGACATCACTCAAATCGATTTGCCCAGAGCCAAGCAATCCGGGCTCAAAGAGGCCAGCCGCATACTGAAGAATATCGAAGGCCTCCAGCTCTTCTACTTTGACGGACAAGATGTCGTCCGCCACCCTCTCGTCCAAAGTATCATCAACGCCTACGCCCGTAGCGCCGAATAATTCCCCTGCACCGCGTATACTTAAGTATTCAGGCAGCTCCGTGTTCAACCACTGCCTTCTGACTTCAACCCCCCGGACTTCAATCGCATGGCCGCATTTTTCAAAACCAAACCCACTCGTAAAACGAAGGATAAACAACTCCCGGTTCAAAAAGAGAAAGGTCGGGGTGCCGAGCAAAACGGCGCCTCTCACTTCTTCGAAACCAGTCGGATCGTTGAATCCGGGCTCTTTCTGCTCTTCTTCGCGCTGGTCGTCATGCTCTGCTTCCTCGGGCAAAAGTCGAAGGGTCCACAGGTCATTCTGAACCATCCAGCCACCACCCGCATCGTGGCCGAGTTCCCTTTTGAGTATACCAGCCAAGTACTCCTGGAAGCGAAAGTGCGCGCCGTGCGTGCACAGGTGCCACCAGTCTTCCAACGTACCTTCGAACCTTATGAAGCGTTCAGAAAAGTCATCAACGACCTGAACACCAGCATTGCAAAGACCCAGATCGACCACGAAGTCGAAGGTGAAGAAGTCGTGAAAGCGAAGCTGGAGGAAACGGCCAAAAGTATCATCGAAACGGCCGAACTTGAGATTGCGCCCGAGACGATCACCCGGCTCACCACACAAACGAACCCCAAAGAACGCTCCAGCCTAACCAACGACGCACTCAGCGTCCTTCAATCGCTCTACGAAGACGGTATCTACTCCACCCTCAATGGCGGCGGCACCTCGCCCCAAGTCACCGTCATTCAACTGGTCGACGAAGCCGGCCGCTTCAATCTACCCGCCGCCCGTTCGCAGGACGACGCACTCGTCGCCTTGCGCGTGCGCCTCGATGCGCTGTCAGGCAAAAAAGCAACCGCGCGCACTCTCTTTGAAATTTTCCGGTGCGGTCTGCACCCCAACCTTCTGTACAGCGCAAAAGGAACCACCCGCGCCACGGAACGCGCGATCAGCGAAATCGAGCCGCCCGTCCTTCAATTCGATGAAGGCGAAACCCTGGTCGAGCCGGGAGCCATCATCACCGCAGCCGACATCGAGCGCCTCAGCGCCTATCGCGATGCCGAACTCGTACATGGCGGCGACTCCCTCATCTTCAATCAACTGTTCCTCAAACGCCTCACACTCACTCTGATCCTGCTGGTGTCGGTGTTGATCTATGTAAAACAAGGACTACGGGAGATCCATAAACGCAATCGGGCAATCGCGATCACAGCGGTGAGCATCTTGCTCAACCTTCTGATTATTCGCCTGATTATGGAAATCGGCGAAGTCGCGCTGCTCAACAATCGTCCATCGTTGAGCATGCTGCCCTATATCGCACCTTATGCGCTGGCACCGATGATCGTAGCCGTGCTCGTGGGCACCGCTCCGGCCGTCATTTCCGCCCTCATTATCGCGGTCCTCTTCGGCATTATTCAGGACAACTCGGTCGAGTTTCTATTGATCGCGTTTCTTTCCGGCGTGGTCGGTAGCTTAGTGTCCTCCAACATTCGCAAACGCGCCATGCTCGTTCGCGCAGGCTTGCTGGCCGGCGCCACGGCAGCCGTCACCGGGGCCGCCCTCGGCCTGCTCGGCAATCTCTCCTTCGCCCTCGTCGGCCAGCAAGCCATGATTGCCCTCGTCGTCGGCCTCCTGACCGGTGTCCTCGCGGTCGGCCTGCTCCCTATCTTTGAGCAGATCTTCAAGATCACGACCGAGATTACGCTGCTGGAACTGACCGACTTCAACCACCCGCTCCTGCGCCGCATGCAAATGGAAGCGCCCGGCACGTACCACCACAGTCTGATGGTCGCCAACCTTTCGGAAAACGCCGCCGCCGCGATTGGTGCCAGCCCGCTCCTCTGCCGTGTCTGCTGCTTCTTTCATGACATCGGCAAACTGGTGAAGCCGGAATATTTCGCTGAAAATCAAAAAGGCGGCATCAATCCGCACGCGGAAAAGAACCCCTCCATGAGTGCGCTGGTGATCAAGGCGCACGTCAAAGAAGGCGTCGAACTGGCCCGCAAATACAAATTGCCCCGCGTCATTATTGACGTCATACGCCAGCACCACGGCACCGGACTGATTCAATATTTCTACCATCAGGCACAGCAACAGCAGAACAAACAGACCGCTCTGCCCTTCCCGGAAAAGGGCGGCAAACAGGAAGAAAAGAAGAAAGTCGATGAAAGCACGTATCGCTACGATGGCCCCCGCCCCGCCTTCAAAGAAAGTGCGATCATCTTTTTTGCCGACGGTGTCGAGGCTGCCAGCCGCAGCTTGAAAAAAGTCACTCAACCAGCTATCGAAGAACTCATCGACAACATGTTCAAGAGCCGCATCGAAGACGGCCAACTTGATGAGTGCCCGCTGACCTTCAAGGAACTCCACGAAATCCGCAGCAGCTTTACTTTCACCCTGCTCAACATGCTACACTCCCGCGTGGAATACCCAAAGGAGATGAGCCAGCAGAACATCGCCAAAGCAAAAACCACCGAAGCCCAATCCAATAATGAGTCGCCTCCACCTGGAAATCAGCAACCAGTATAAGCCGCTCGCCGATCCGGAAGCAGATACCATCAAACTGTTTCGCGCACTCGAAGCGTCCGGCGCCTTTCCGATCACGGCGGGAGAGCTCTCTGTCGTCTTCGTCACCGATGCTGCCATCGGTCAGATACACGATGACTTTATGGGCGACCCGAGCGCCACCGATGTCATTACCTTTCCTGCCAATCAGAAAATGGATTCCGCGGGTGAAATCATCGTCTCGGTCGATCACGCACGCAGTCGATCCGATGAACTGGGCGAGCCTTTCAGCCGCGAACTAAGCCTCTACCTAGTGCACGGCTGGCTCCATCTGGCAGACTACGACGACCGCAACGACACTGACCGCGCAGCCATGCGCATCGCCGAGCAGGAAGCCCTTGCGATCCTCGATCAGGCCGGTGTCGGCGGCGATTTCAAGCTCAAGCGCTAACGTCTCGATCGTACGGAATCAGGCAGTCCACAGGTTCGTCGAGGTTCTGATAAAAATCGCTAATAACCAGAATTAGGTCGCCCCGGCGCAAATATCCACGATAAGTATGGTCCGTGGAAACATTGCAACCCAGTCAGTCCCCGTCTTCAGTGGAATACACCGTGAAAGCGGCCCCCGTTTCAATCGAAACCGTCCATGCGCGCCCCTCGACCGATGCGGTCAAGCCCGTCTCGTGGCGAAAAATCGTTGCGAAATACCAACAGCCCTCACTGGCAAAAAGTATCTGGCAGATCACCAATACGATGCTCCCCTACGCCGGACTCTGGGCGCTCATGCATATTACGATGACGCGCTCCTGGCCCCTCACCATCGCACTGGCGGCCCTCGCCGGTCTCTTTCTGGTACGCGTGTTCATCATCTTTCATGACTGTGGCCATGGCTCCTACTTCCGCTCGAAGAAGGCCAACAATATCGTCGGCTTCTTTTCCGGCCTACTGACCTTTACGCCCTACCGCCACTGGCGTTGGCAACATGCAGTGCACCATGGCAGCTCCGGCAACCTCGATCAACGGGGCATCGGTGATGTGTGGACGATGACCGTCAACGAATACCTGAATGCACCGCGCTGGGAACGATTCTGCTACCGATTGACGCGCAATCCGTTTGTACTGTTCGGACTCATCCCGCTCGGCTTGTTTCTCTTCTACCAACGCGTGGCTTATTCAAGCGCGAGTCAACGCGACCGACGCTCGGTCCACCTGATGAATGTCAGCATCCTCGCCTTTGTCGCGGGCATGAGTGCATTGTTCGGCTTCTGGAATTATTTATGGATTCAGCTGACCATCACCGCAGTGTCTGGAACACTCGGCGTCTGGTTGTTCTATGTGCAACATCAATTCGAAGACACCTATTGGCGCAGTGGTGAAGAGTGGGACTACACGCACGCAGCAATGAAAGGCAGTTCGTTCTACAAACTACCAAAGATCCTTCAGTGGTTCTCCGGCAATATCGGCTATCACCACATCCACCATCTGAGCTCACGCATCCCCAACTATTCGCTGGAGCGATGCCACAATGCGGAGCCCGACTTCCAGCAAGTGCCGGAGCTCACACTGCGCACCAGTTTGAAGTCACTCCGTCTGCGTCTCTGGGATGAAGAGAGCCAAAAACTCGTCGGCTACTGTCACCTAAAAACGGTGAAGCTAAAAAAGGTGGCTTAATCCGCACGCTTCCTGCGCCGGACAAGCAAGAGTCCGGAGGCCATGAGCCCGATCAGCAGGGCGGACATTGCAGGCTCGGGCACCACGATCGGATCGGTCATGAGTGCTGTAATCTCTTCCTGATATTCACTGATCCGGGCAAAGTAATTGAAGTCTCCGCGCGTCGGATCGGACGGATCAAACGTATCGGTCCCAAAATTCGAGATACTGTTATTTTCAACAACAGTGGGCATCCCCGCCAAATACCAGTTGGCCGCGCCATCTTGAACGAACAGCGCCGAACCTGAATCATAGACAGTCGCTGCGGCTTCGAAACTGCCCTCGCCGATCCCCAACGAAGTCACCAGTGCTTCATAAGAATAACCGGAATAGCTGACTATCGTAGCCGCACCAATCGTGTTGGTACCCCAGCGCTTCACGCTCGTAGAGGAATCGCCCCAAGACCACGGATTTGAAGTGTCTAGGGGATCGTCACTGACGCCCACCCCCCAGCCCACCATCGTGCTGGAAGTTGATTCAAAGCCTTTGAACGCTTCAGGGAACAGATTGACTCCGGAAAACCCGGGAGCGGCCGTAAGCTGAAAGACTTTTAGATCCACCCCACTCCCCACCTGCACCCCGGAATCCGCTTGAATCGCGTAGGTCGTCGTGCCATCGAAGCTCACATAGCCTTGCCCCAGCCCCACATGGTTGGCCGTCAGCATATAGCCGCCGCCCAAATACACGGCGCTCCCGCTGGTCTTGTGCGAGCCCGACGCATTCGTCACGCGTGCCACTTGATCCCAAGGTAAATCAAATCCCGGATCTGTAATGTTAATCAGGTTATCGCCTCCCACCAAGATGATGGCGAGTGCGGATTGACTCAGGCAAAAGCTCGAGAATAAAAGGACACGCAACGGTCGGGGTAGATGCATCGCCGCAGAATTTGCGGATCGACCCCGGTATGTCAACCCATCCTACGCCGCGTCCGCCGGGCTACTGTCTTCTTTCGGCTTAGCGTCTTCGGATCGTATCGCCTTTGAATCGGTCGCCTTGTCTTGCTTGTGGCACTTGATCTTTGGCTTGCCGCGACCTTCAACCACGGCGCGGTTGATCACCACTTCGTCGACGTTTTCGCTCTGTGGCAAGTCATACATCACGTCGAGCATGATGCGCTCCATGATCGAGCGCAGGGCGCGTGCACCGGTCTTCAACTCGATCGCCTTGTCGGCAATCGCGCCAACCGCATCACGCGTAAAGTGTAGCTTGGCACCTTCCATGGAGAAGAGCTTGCCGTATTGCTTGAGCAACGAATTCTTGGTGTTCTGAAGGATGTGCTCCAGATCGGAACGGCTCAATTCATCGAGTACCGCGACCATCGGCAAACGACCGATAAATTCAGGAATCATACCAAAGTGGACCAAGTCTTCCGGCTGCGTGTCGCGCAGCAATTCACTAAGTGGCACTTCGTCCTGACGCAGATTGTGCTGTGTATCGAAGCCCATCGCCTTCGAGCCGATACGCCCCTGAACGATCTTGTCGAGTCCAACGAACGCACCGCCGCAAATGAAAAGGATGTTCGAAGTATCGAGCTGGATGTACTCTTGGTTCGGGTGCTTACGCCCGCCCTGAGGTGGAACATTGCAGACCGTGCCTTCGAGAATCTTGAGCAGCGCTTGCTGCACACCTTCACCGGACACATCGCGAGTGATCGAGACGTTATCAGTCTTGCGACCAATCTTATCGATTTCATCGACATAAATGATACCACACTCCGCCTTCTTGACGTCGTAATCGGCGGACTGAAGCAAGCGCAGAACGATGTTCTCCACGTCTTCACCCACATAACCGGCTTCGGTCAAAGTGGTCGCATCGGCAATCGCAAACGGCACGTCGAGCATCTTTGCCAGCGTGCGCGCGAGTAATGTCTTACCGCTACCCGTTGGACCGAGCAGTAGAATATTACTCTTCTCGACCTGGACGTCAGCGAACTTGCCGTCGAGATCCGAGAACTCCGCGGCACCCTCGATACGATCTTCCGAGCGCAGGCGCTTGTAGTGGTTATAAACCGCCACCGCGAGGGCCCGTTTCGCATAATCCTGACTGATAATATGCTGATCCAAACCTGCCGTGATCTCGGCAGGTTTGAGCACATTGAAAAGACCTTTACCTTCAACGCCGCCCTTCTTGGCATCGCCCTCTTCGGCTGCACCTGAAAGCTCCCGATCAATAATTGTTTTGCACACAGATACGCACGAGTCGCAAATATGCACCCCGGCGGGGCCTGCGATCATCTTGCGAACCTCGTTCTGCGCTTTACCGCAAAACGAGCAAAAAGTCATCCGTGTGGATTTAGCCATATCAGTAAAAGTGTCCTCTGAAGTGTTATGCGCTTGGCTTATTCTCGATCACCTTGTCGACGATCCCGTATTCCATCGCTTCCTTGGCCGTCAGGTAGAAATCGCGATCCGAATCGGCGGCGATTTCTTCCTCGGTCTTATTCGTGTGGCTCGCAATCAATTTATTCATCTGTGCACGCCAGCGAAGGATCTCCTTCGCCGCGATCGAGATGTCGGACGTCTGGCCCGTTGCACCGCCGGTAGGCTGATGCATCATCACGCGGCTGTTCGGCAGCGCATAGCGCTTGCCCTTGGTGCCGGCTGCGAGCAACAGCGTCGCCATGCTCGCGGCTTGCCCCACACAGTACGTGACAATGTCACACTGCAGGAAGTTCATCGTATCGTAGATCGCCATACCATCCGTGACGCTACCGCCCGGCGAATTAATATACAGGCTGATGTCCTTTTTCGGATCCTCCATCTGGAGGAACAGCATCTGCGCCACCACTGCATTGGCGACGAAGTCATTGATCGGCGTGCCGATAAAAATGATACGGTCGCGCAACAGGCGGCTGTAAATATCCCAAGCGCGCTCGGTGCGACCCTCGCGCTCATAGACTGTAGGTAGTGGAACGTAACTCACGATAATTTATATAAGATTGATGATGATTCTGTGCACACGCTAACAGCCTCACACAGATTATCCAATGCTTTTAACAGATAAGCTTAAGCTTCGACTGTGGCAGCTTCAACAGTTTCACGCTCTGCCTTTTCAAGCAGCAGGTCCATGGTCTTGCCCAACAGGATTTCGCTGCGCATGCGGTCGATCCGGCTACGATCTTTCTGAATTTCCTTCACGATCTTATCAGGCTTCTGGCCGCTCTGCTGAGCTTCCATCATGATCATGCGGCTGAAATCGTCGTTCTCGACCTTTACCTTCTCCTTTTCA
>ERZ1046740.2626-NODE-2626-length-11424-cov-4.676577_pt1 | contig 11424 bp, 9 predicted proteins | sample MGYA00383093_ERZ1046740 | MGnify/ENA primary metagenome ERZ1046740 (study PRJEB29581, sample SAMEA5548363) | metagenome | biome: marine; feature: coastal; material: water | depth 25 m | study: Short-term variability in the microbial, nano- and picoplankton...
GGTTGCGGCGGATGATGCGTTCAAGCCACAGACTGAAGAAGCGCTGCGCTTTGCCAAAGAGGCGAACAATTCCATCATCGTTGCGATCAACAAGATCGATGCGAAGGGTGCGAATGTCGACCGCGTGAAGCAACAGATGCAAGAGAAGGGCATCGCTCCCGAAGATTGGGGCGGTGAAACCATCGCGGTCGAAGTCTCCGCGCTCAAGGGCACGAACATCGACGAATTGCTCGATATGGTGCTGCTGCAGACTGAAGTTTTGGAGCTCCAGGCAAATCCGGATTGCCCGGCATCCGGCACGATCGTGGAAGCGCAACTTGAAGAGGGTCGCGGCGCGACTGCATCCGTGATCGTCGAGCGAGGCACGCTGAAGAAGGGGGATGCGCTGATCTGCGGTGAAGCCTATTGCAAGGTGAAGTCCATGATGGATGAAAATGGCAAACTGCTGAAAGAAGCACCGCCATCGACTCCGGTGAAGGTGATTGGCTGGTCTGAAGTTCCAAGCGGCGGTAAGACATTTACTTCTGTGAAGAATGAGAAGACTGCGAAGAAAGCGGCTGCCGAAGCGACGACTGAGCGTAAGCGCGAAGAAAACGTGGCACCGGATCAATCAGCTAAGCAGGAAGGCGGCGTCACCATCGAGGATTTGTTTGCCGCGATTGAGCAGCAAAAGAAGAAGTGCCTCAATGTGATCGTTAAGTCCGATGTACACGGCTCGACCGAGGCATTGGTCAATAGCCTCCAGCAAATTGAGAGTGATAAGGTCGATATCCGTATCATCAGCAAGGGTGTGGGCCATATCAGTAAGCGGGATATTGCGCTGGCGAGTGCCGGCGAAGGCGATGTGACCATCGTTGGATTCAATGTTCGTCTCGACAATGGTGTGCAGAGCCTCGCCAAGCATCACAATATACGCATCATTCAGCACAATATTATTTATGAACTCCTCGACCAGGTCGAAGAGTGCATGGCCGAACTCCTCGAGCCGGAGTTGAGCGAGAAGAAGCTCGGTGCCGCCGAGGTTCGTCAGGTCTTCAGTATGGGCAAGAACCGCAATGTTGCGGGTTGTATGGTCACCGAAGGCACGATCAATCGCAATCGCAAGGCACGCTTGCTGCGTAACGGCGAAGTTATCCACGAAAGCAAGATTGATACACTCAAGCGCTTCAAGGACGACGTTAAGGAAGTCCGCGCCGGTTACGAGTGTGGTATTAACGTCGATGGTTACGACGACTACGAAGAAGGCGATATCATCGAATGCTTCGAAGTCGAAGAGATCCGTCCTTCGCTGCGATAGGTATTTACTCGGCGGCGTGCGCTCGCACGCCGCCGATTTTTTTTTGAATAGGTCCCATCCCTTTAAGTTATGTCAAAACGTATTTCCCGTGTAAACGAGCTCCTGCAGCGTGAGATCGGCGAGCAGATGCGCCGCTACTATGGTGGTGAGCAGTCGGTCAAGATTACGATCAGCGATGTGGATACATCGCCGGATCTTCGCAATTGCCGGATCTACTATTCGGTGATTGGCGACGAGCGTGACATCGCGGAGTCCCGGGCCTTCTTTAAGCGGGTCGGCAAGGAACTTCGACAACGCGTGAGCAAGCGAGTCGTGCTGAAATATTTCCCCCGCTTTGAATTTATCTATGACCCGTCGATGGAAAGAGGCGCCGGGATCCTGGACCTTCTAGATCAACTTGATAAAGAAAATGACTAAGACACAATTTTTCCCTGAACAGAGTCAGCAATTTGCTGCCAGTGTTGAGCAGCTTAAAGGCAAGAAGGTCGCCGTGATTGGCCACCTGCGCCCCGACGGTGATTGCATCGGTTCGATCGTGGCGGTGACTCGTGTATTGAAGCAGCTCGGCATCGATGCGATCGGCATCAATCGCGATGAAGTACCGGCCAATTTGACAGCGTTCGTGGGGGATACACCCTTGGTCCTGGCCGCAGACTTTCAGCCGGATGGGCATGTCGCGGTGACAGTCGACTGCGCGGATAAAAAGCGCATCGGTGATCGTCTGGTCGAGTTGTTTCCCGAGGTCGCACTGAATGTGGATCATCACATTTCCAACAAGGAATATGCGCAGCAGAATTTGATCATCGCGACGGCATCGGCCACCGCGGAGATTCTCGCCGGCTTCTACATGGATCTGGGCTATGAGATCGATGCGATTACGGCACAGGCTTTGTATGTCGGGATCGCGACCGATACCGGGCAATTCCGTTTTCCTTCGACCACCCCGGAGACTTTCGAAATCGCGCGTCGCCTTTGCGAGCACGGTGCACGTCCTGCGGTTGCCGCCCACGAGCTCTACGAGTGTGAGAGTTTCGCTAAGATCAAATTGCTGCAGAGCTTCTTGAATTCCCTGACCATGGAATTTGAAGATCGTGTCTGTGTCGGTTTGATTGAGAACGGTGTGTATGACGAAACCGGCGCGACGATTGATGATTCCGAAGGACTGGTGGATTACGCGCGTTCGATCGCCGGAGTGGATATCGGTGTTCTGATCGAAGACCGCGACGGCGCGCTCAAGGGCAGTCTGCGTGCCAAGAATCCTTTCTACCGGGTTGATCAAGTCGCGAAACTTTTCAACGGTGGCGGGCATGCCTGCGCGGCCGGATTGAATGTGGAGAATAGTTCCATCAAGGAATTCTATCCTCAACTCATGGAGGCGCTGGGTAAACACCTCGAAGCCCTCGGTCAGCCGGAATAACTTTTTAAACCAACGAAGTTTTTTATCATGTCACAGCCAACCAACGATGATCCAATTGGCGTTTTGCTTGTTGATAAGCCGCAAGGCATGACCTCGCACGATATCGTTGCGCGTATGCGCCGCGTGTTTCGGATTAAAAAGATCGGCCATGCCGGAACGCTCGATCCCATGGCGACCGGGTTGTTGCTGATCCTTGTCGGTAAGGCGACCAAGGTCTCTCAATACCTGATGAGCATGGATAAGGAATACACCGGTACCGTGAAGCTCGGTGAAGAGACCGATTCGCAGGATGCCGATGGCGAGGTCGTCGCGACGAAGCCAGTGCCTGAGCTGACACAAGCGGATGTCGAAAAAGAGATGGCGACTTTTATGGGCGACCAATATCAGACGCCGCCGATGTATTCCGCCAAGAAGGTGAACGGGCAAAAACTGTATAAGCTCGCACGCCAGGGGAAGACGATCGAACGCGAGCCGCGTGTGATCAATGTCAGCCGCTTTGAAATTACGAATTTCGACCTGCCGAATATTTCCTTCGTGGTGGGCAGTAGTAAGGGTGCTTACATCCGCACGCTCGCCCACGACCTCGGCGAGCGCCTCGGCTGCGGCGGGCACTTGTGCGAACTGCGTCGTACGGCGGTTGGCCAGTTCCGTATTGAGCAGGCGAATACTTTGGAGGAGATTGAAAATATGGCCCCCTCCAGTCTGCGTCGTAAATTGATTCCGGTGAATCAAGCCGTGCCGAGCCACGCGCTGTAGTGGATCATACATACTGTCTGGTTATAGGAGCGTGGGCGACCCGCCCACGTTGAGTGGGTGCCGATGAAAACAAACGAGGGCGGGTCGCCCTCGCTCCTATCTCTCACGATTATATGAGCACTTGCTCAGCCGTTCGATTTCTTTATTTCTAACTCATGAAACTCCCCGCCCATGTGGAACGCTTCAACGAACTGACCGGTTTGCACGGCGAGTTGCATCTGGCGATTGGCGTGTTCGATGGCGTTCATTTGGGGCATAAGGCGGTGATTGAATCCGCGGTTATTTCCGCGCGCCGATCGGGGGGTATCAGTGGCGTGTTAACTTTTGATCCGCACCCCAGCCGTTTGTTTCGTCCGGAACAGCCGACGCTGTTGATGATGCCAATCAATGAGAAGGCTGCGATGCTCCATGCGGTGGGGGTCGATGTGGTGATTCGGAAACACTTCGATCGTGCGTTTGCCTCAATTCCGGCGGAGGACTTTCTTGCCAATTTAAAAAAAGAACTGCCCGCGTTGAAGTCGATTTATGTCGGTGAGAATTTTCGTTTCGGGAAGCAGCGTGCCGGCAGTGTGGCGACCTTGATTGAGTCCGGCCGCGCGCTGGGGCTCGATGTCTTGAGTGTGGCTCGTATCAACTACAATGGGGAGCCCATTAGTAGCACGCGTATCCGCGAGGAGTTACAGGCTGGCCGGATCGAATCCGTGAATGATTTGTTCGGCTATAATTATTTTTGCCGGGGGACTGTCGTTGGCGGAGCCCAGCTCGGGCGCAAGATCGGATTTCCGACTTTGAATATACCGTGGGATCCGGAGTGCCGCCCGTGCTTTGGAGTGTATCTGGTTCGTTTTCGTGCCGGACCGAACGCGCCATGGGAAACGGGCATCGCGAATTATGGCATCAAGCCGACGGTGGCGGATGCGGATCAATCGCCCGCATTGGAGGTGCATGCGTTGGCCGATACGAAGCTGGACTGCGGCGATGCGATCGAGGTCGAGTGGTTGCGCTTCATTCGCCCCGAGCAAAAATTCGCATCCATAGATGAGTTAAAGGTGCAGATCTCAAAAGACTGTGAGACCGCACTTGAGTGGTCTGTTTCCTAGGAGGGGGCTCTCCGTTCGCGAGTCGTAGTCGGTTCCCGTTTTCGCGACACATCTGAGGTGTGTGGTCGCTATTTTCATAAAATAGACTCGTATCCCGTGTCCTGTATCCCATATCCCATAGGAGCATGAATTTTAAGAATGTAGCTATCGAGTCGCTGGCCTATGCGCTGCCGGATGAGGTGTGGACCTCGGCGGACGTGGAGGCGAAGCTGGCGCCGGTGTATGAGCGCTTGCGCTTGCCGGAAGGTCGGTTGGAGCTGATGACCGGGATCAAGGAGCGCCGCTTCTTCCCGGCGGGCAGTCGTGCGTCCGAGGCATCGGCCAAGGCGGGCGAGGCGGTGTTGGCGCAGTCGTCCTTTGATCGGTCGGAGATTGATTTGCTGATTCATTCGGCGGTGTGCCGTGATCGGCTGGAGCCGGCGACGGCGGCCTATGTGCATGGCCTGCTCCATTTACCGGGCAAGACGCAGATCTTTGACGTCTCCAATGCCTGTCTCGGTTTACTCAATGCGATGGTCATCGCTGCGAGTATGATCGAGTCCGGTCAAATCGAGCGCGCGCTGGTCGTGTCGGGCGAAAATGGCCGTCCACTGGTGGAGAATACTTTGCAACAATTGCTCAACCCCGAGCTGACGCGTCAGACGATTAAGCCATACTTCGCGAATCTCACAATTGGTGCCGGTGCGGTGGGTGCCGTGCTCTGCCGCAAGGATTTGGCGCCGCAATCGTGTCCGCTGGTGACGGCGGCGGTGGTCGAGACCGACAGTTCGGCGAATCAACTGTGTCAGGGCGACAGTGCGGGCGATGCGCTGGAGATGTTGACCGATTCGGAGGAGCTACTGGTTGCCGGCATCGGTGTGGCGACACGCGCGTGGGCGCGCTTCGTCGAGGCGACCGGTTGGACGGCGGAGACGCCGGATCGTGTGATCACGCACCAGGTCGGCAAGGCGCATTCGCGTGAGTTGTTTAAGGCGCTCGGTCTGGATCTAGCTAAGGATTACACCACCTTTGAAACGCTCGGAAATGTCGGCTCGGTTTCCTGTCCGATCACTTTGGCGCGGGCGATTGAGGACGGTGCCTTTGTTGCGGGACAAAAGACAGCGCTGCTGGGAATCGGCAGTGGTTTAAGTAGTTTGATGATGGCAGTGGAGTGGCCGAAGTATGACTAATTCAAGAGCCTCTCAGTTGCCGCCGGAAATTCGCGTGGAGTATCCGTTCGCGGGCAATCTGTTTGATCAACCCGGCACGCCGAAGTCGAATGGGGCGGTACAGATGCACTATCTCGACGAGGGCACGGGGCCTGTCGTGATCATGTTGCACGGCAACCCCACCTGGTCGTTTTATTATCGGAATCTGGTCAACACGCTTACCGCTGCGGGCTATCGTTGCATCGTGCCGGATCACGTGGGCTGCGGCCTTTCCGATAAACCAGCCGACTATCCCTACACACTGAAGCGCCGCATTGAGGATGTGGAGCGCTTGCTCGATCATCTGGATATCGATCGTTTCAGTCTCGTGGTGCACGACTGGGGCGGGGCGATTGGTTGTGGACTCGCGGGCCGTCGTCCCGAGGCACTCGAGAAATTGGTGTTGCTCAACACTGGCGCCTTTCGCTCGAAGCGCATCCCGCTTCGCATCGCAGCGATCAAGGTACCCGTCATCGGCGAGGCGGTTATTCGTGGCCTGAATGGTTTTGCCGGACCGGCCGCAGTGATGTCGGTCAAGATCCCGCTTTCACCCGCGGTCAAAGCCGGCATGCTTTGGCCCTATCGCAGTTGGGCAGATCGAGTGGCGGTGTGGAATTTCGTGAAAGACATTCCGCTGCGTGCGTCGCATCCCAGCTATGACACGCTCGTTGAAGTGGAGGCCGGGCTGGCGAAGTTGGCTGATAAACCGGTGCAGATCGTTTGGGGCGGCAAGGACTTTTGCTTCAACATGCACTTCTTCAGGCGTTGGTGTGAGCTCTTTCCGAATGCTGAGGTGCAGCTGCATGAGGCGCATGGGCATTACATTCTGGAGGACGGTGGTCCGGTGGTTGCGAAGCAAATCGAAGCGTTTATGACGCTGTAAATGCCTCGTGATGAACCTGTAAAGAGAGTGCGAAAAAGAGGAATTGTCTCAGTGAAAGGTGGTAATCCCGCCTTCCTTTCGTTGTACTCCTAATTTCTCTTGTCATTTTATACGAGATTTAACGTTATTTTCTAGTGTCATTTCCCCAGACAAATTCGCCGAATATCACACTCCCGGAAGCTTTTCCGTGGGGTGTTTCCCTTATCTCCAAGGATGAGGGCACGGTGCTATATGCGAATCAGCATATGGAGCAGTATTATTTGGGTGACACCTGGCAAGCGGGCGTGGTGGACGACAAGTTTGTGTTCCCGAAGCGGATGGGCTTTTCGGATATTGTCGATTCACTCTCCACCCGGGGTTCATGGTCCGGGCGCGTGGTGCCGTATCAGAATAAGCACGGCATCGCTTCGGTGGAATTGATGCTGCATCAGGATCCGGAGGATTCGAACCGTATTTGGCTTTACACGATGGAGCATCCGTCGGTCGACGGGGCCTTGCGTTTTAGTAGTCGGAGTGAACTGCAGATTCTTCAAGTCCTGCTCGACAACACGTTGGAGTATGTGTTTTTCCGCGATGCCGATGGGCATTTTATTATTACCAATCAAGCTTTTCGCTCTGCCGTCGCGACCGAGCAGTTTGCCTCTGTTGTCGGTTTAACCATCGATGCATTTGTCTCCGAAGAAAGTGCGGACTGGGTGCGCGAGATCGATCGGCAGGTCTATGAGAGTGGAGCGCCTGCGGTGAATGAAGTGTTCCGCGTTTTCTTTAATAATGGATCGGCGCAGTGGTTGCAAATGACGACGGTTCCGGTGCGCAGTGGTTCCGGCGAGGTTGTCGGTTCGGTGAGTGTCGCCCGCGATATTAGCGATTTGAAGCGTACGGAGTCGGACTTGCGGGCCGCGATTAAACAGGCCAAAGATGCGAGCCGGGCGAAAGGTGAGTTTCTCGCCGCGATGAGCCATGAGATCCGGACTCCGATGAATGGTATTATCGGGGCGTCGGAACTTTGCCAGGAGACCCGACTCGACGGGGAGCAGCGCGCTTACATCGATACAGTGGTGCAGTGTGGGAATACGTTGCTTGGGTTGGTGAATGATGTGCTCGACTTTTCGAAAATTGAAGCGGGGCAGTTGAGCCTGGAGAAGCTGAACTTTAATCCGGGTGTCCTGCTCGAGGAAGTGGCGGATGAATTTGCCCAGATCGCGCGCAAGAAAAAGATCGAGTTGATCGTGGCTTATGATGCGCAATTGCCGCAATATCTGATGGGGGATCCGACGCGCTTGAAACAGGTTATTTATAATCTGGTCGGCAATGCGGTTAAATTTACCGAGGTTGGAGAGGTCGTGCTACGGGCGGAAACGCTCGAGCGGAATGAAGACAGTGCCCGGGTCCGTTTTTCGGTGAAGGATACGGGCATCGGCATTTCCGAATCGCGGCGGGAGGATATTTTCCTGAGCTTCACGCAGGCCGATATGTCGACGACGCGTAAGTATGGCGGCACCGGGCTGGGATTGACGATTTGTAAGGAGCTGCTCGAGCTGATGGGCGGGTCGGTACAGGTGGAGAGCGAAGTCGGCAAGGGCTCGAATTTCATTTTCGATGTTCCCTTTGAGCGCATTGCAAATCCCGGAGCAGAGGCGCTGCCTTTTAATCCCGAGCTGGCCGGCTTGCGTGTGCTGATAGTCGACGACAACAAGACCAACCGTGATATTTATCAGCAAATGTGTGCGGGCTGGGGCTATCGCAGTTCGATTGTCCGCGAGGGGGTCGAAGCACTGGCCATGTTGGAGGAAGCGGCCCGTTTGGATGATCCGTATCAACTGGTTTTTCTGGATCAACAAATGCCGGGGCTGACCGGGCTTGATTTGGCCAGCTTGATTTTGAGTCGTCCGGATCTGAAAAATACAAAAATGCTCTTGCTGTCCTCTTCGTTGAATCGTTCCGAAATGGAGCGCGCGGAGCAATTGGGAATCGCGCGTGCGCTGTCGAAGCCGGTGAAGCGTTCTACGCTGATCGAAGTGATCCTGGAAACCTTTGATGTGCATGATACGCAGACAGTGGAAGCGGCGCAGGCCACGGAGCCCGGAGCATTGGAAGCAAATGCGCCGTTCGAGCGTCTGCATGTTTTATTGGCGGAAGATAATTTGGTCAATCAAACCATTGCAAAGCGCCGTTTGGAAAAGCTCGGGCATAAGGTGACCGTGGTGCCGAATGGTCGGCGGGCAGTTGAGGCAGTGTCTGCAACGCGTTTCGATTGTGTGCTCATGGATGTGCAAATGCCGGAAATGGATGGTAATGAGGCGACGCGTGAGATCCGGCGCCTCGAAGCGGCAGGCGGCCTGACGCCGAGGTTTATTGTCGCGATGACCGCGCATGCCATGAAGGGCGACGAAGAGAAGTGCCTTGCTGGTGGGATGGACGAATATGTTTCAAAGCCATTCCGCGTGGAGCGTTTGAAAGAGGTGCTTGAGCTCGCAAAGGCGCGCAAGCGTGAATCGGGGGAGCGCATTGACGAGGATCTGGAGCCGGAGCCTAGCTTTGCCGCACGTCTGAATGCGATGAGTGAAGAAGACCGGGAGGATGTGATTAGCGTCGCGCAGCTCTTACCCCAGACTTTACCCGAAGATGTGTATAAGCTGGAGCTTGCCCTCGGGGAACAGGATTTTAAGCAAGTCGAATATATGGCGCATACGCTTAAAGGTGTCGCCGGAGTTTTCTCCGCGGAGCGAATCGTCGCGAAAGGGACCGAGCTTGAAGTGGCCTGTGCGAACTGCGACATTGAGGCGGCGCGCCGGATTTCGGAGGATTTTATTCGTGCGCTGCATGCGCTGGTGGATGAGGTCGAGGAAGAACTGAGACAGCGCTCGGTGCCAGTGGGCGCTTCCTGATGTCGCATAAAATATTCCTTTTTGCATTTTGCCTTTTGGGATATTTCCACTTTTACTGCCGCGCTTATGAGCTCCGTCTTGCAACTACTTCTTGAAGGTGAACGCCTTAGCACTGCCCAAATGGCGCAGGTGCTCGGCCTGTCTGAAAGCGAAATCGCCGCAGAATTAAAGCGTCTGGAAGCCGAAGAGATTCTCCTCGGCTGGCGCCCCGTGCTCAACCCTGAGCGTGCCCAAGAGAATATTGTGCGAGCGGTCATCGAGGTGAAGATCAGCCCGGAGCGTGATGGTGGTTTTGATCGTCTGGCCGCGCGGATCAGCCGTTTCGACTCGGTCGAGTCCTGCTACCTGATGTCCGGATCCTACGATCTGCTGGTCATCGCCACCGGGGACGACTTGCGTGACGTGGCGACTTTTGTCTCCGAGCGTCTCGCCAGTGTTGAAGGGGTGTTATCGACTGCGACGCACTTCATGCTGCGCGCATACAAAGAGCAGGGCCACTTACTACTATCTCCGTCAGAGGGCAGCGATAAACCCGCTGTGAGTGCATAATGGAAGACGACAGCCAACGCTTTATAGCAGACCACGTTTTGGGTCTGCCTCGTTCCGGTATTCGCGATTTCTTTGCGATTGTCGCTGCCATGCCGCAGGCGATTTCGCTCGGCATCGGCGAGCCGGATTTCGTCACGCCCTGGCATATCCGCGAGGCGGCGATCTTCGCCCTTGAAAAGGGCAAGACCAGTTACACCGATAACATGGGGCTGATTCGTCTGCGCCGTGAGATCAATACCTACGTCGAACAGAATTTCGGGCTGAGTTACAATCCGGACAACGAGATCCTGGTCGCAGTCGGTGTGTCTGAAGCGCTCGATATCGCCCTCCGTGCGGTGCTCAACCCCGGTGACAAAGTGCTCTACCACGAGCCTTGCTATGTTTCCTACAGTCCCAGCATCGTGCTGGCACATGCGCAACCGATCGCGATTGGCACATCCGCCGAAGATCAGTTCGGGATCAATCCAGAGGCCGTCGAAGCAGCCTGGGAGCCAGGGTGTAAGGTGCTGATGCTCAACTTTCCAACCAATCCAACCGGCGGCGTGACTGAACGGGCCAAGCTTGAGCGCATTGCCAAGTTTGCGGTGGAAAAAGACCTGCTGGTGATCAGTGACGAAATTTACTCTGAGCTGACGTTCGAAGGCGAGCATACCAGTATCGCCACGTTGCCGGGCATGCAGGAGCGCACCATCTTTTTGCACGGGTTTTCCAAGGCATTCGCGATGACCGGGTTCCGTATCGGTTATGCTTGCGGTCCGGCGCCGCTGATCGAGGCGATGATGAAGGTGCACCAATACAGCATGCTGTGTGCGCCGATTCTTTCTCAGGAGGCAGCCATCGAAGCGCTCAAGAATGGTGGTCCTGCGGTCGCGAAGATGAAGGAGCAATATCATCGCCGTCGCGACCTGATCGTGCGTCGTTTCAACGAGTCGGGGCTGACCTGTCACTCGCCGAAAGGCTCTTTCTATGCGTTTCCGTCGATTCAGTCGACCGGTGTGAGCTCGATGGAATTTTGCCAAGGGCTGTTGCAGACAGAGGAGGTGGCGATCGTTCCGGGGACGGCTTTCGGTCCGAGTGGCGCCGGTTTTGCACGCGCGAGTTTCTCCACCAGCTATGAGCGTATTATCGAAGCAACCGACCGTATCGAGCGTTACGCTGATTCGGTTCGTAAATAAACCTTGTAAGTTGCTGATTGCTAGGCCATCTCGGCACAAGTGCAGGTTGCATGCATCCTTTGCCTCTATTGCGCTTCGAGCATAGACAACAACGTCTGCTCCGTTACAGTTTTAGCTTCTGAATGGCCACGCCATTTGAGTCAGAACGTCATCCAATTTTTTAAAAATGATC
>ERZ1046740.2629-NODE-2629-length-11419-cov-7.256952_pt1 | contig 11419 bp, 7 predicted proteins | sample MGYA00383093_ERZ1046740 | MGnify/ENA primary metagenome ERZ1046740 (study PRJEB29581, sample SAMEA5548363) | metagenome | biome: marine; feature: coastal; material: water | depth 25 m | study: Short-term variability in the microbial, nano- and picoplankton...
GGATAGATTATAATCAAACTTATTACAAGTTTAAAATTGGCGAAGAAGGTATTTACAAAGTAACCTACGAGACCTTAGATTCTTTAGGATTACCGGTTACCACTCTAAATCCCAAAAACATACAACTATACGCGAAAGGTGCGGAAGTTGCCATTTATGTTTCCGGTGAATTAGATAACTCTTTCGACCCTGGAGATTTCATAGAGTTTTATGCAACAAGGAATGATGGATGGTTGGACAAGGACTTGTACAGAAGACCAGAAGAGCATACCAACCCTTATCGAAGTCTATTTTCAGACTCATCCGTATATTTTCTAACTATTAGTAAAACTCTTGCACAGAAGAGAGTTGTTGATTATTACAACGGGAATTATTCAAATAAAAAAGCAGACAACTATTTCAATCATGAAATAGTGTACACTCATGGCAAAGATTTCTATTCTGGCATACCTGTAAACAATGACGCAGCCCAAGCCTTTTCAGAATACACTGAAGGTGAAGGATTTCATACTTGGATTTGGAGTAGCCAAAAAAGAATAGATATATCAACACCTTCGATATATCAAAATGGCCCAGCAGCTAATATAGATATTGTAGCATTTTCTTCTACAAACAACAAGGATGTTATAGTTAATAATTATAATCATGAATTTGGTGTTAGTATTGGTAAAAAATCAAACAGCATAGCTAAAGTAAAAACATTAGGTCATAGTAAAATAAGAATTAACCAAAGTTTTAATAACTCAAATATTTCAAATACAACTAAAGTTTATTTAGGAGAAATTACATTTGAAAGCAGTGGAATTAACCTCACTTATTTTAAATTAAGGTATCCTAGGCTATTTGACCTAAACAATAGCTCAAAGTTAAAAGTAGTGAGTGATAGTTTCGATTCCAAATATTTTAAATTTACAAATTACCCATCCGATAAGAATAATCCTACTATTTATGACTTTTTAAATAACCATAGAGTATTAGCAGACAAAAGTTTGTTACATGATATTGAGTTTAACTTAAGTAGCGTAGCAGCAAACTCTTCTTTTTACATTAGTGACAAAAGCGACATAAAGAGTATTCCCAATTCCAGTTTTAGAGAAAAACACTTCTCAGAAATTATTCCGAGTAAAAACATTAATTATCTAATAATTACAAACAAAACACTTGAAAAGGGTGCTAAGAACTATGAAGGATACAGATCTAGCACTTTGGGAGGGGCGTACAACACATATATTGCATATGTTGACGACCTATATGATCAGTTTTCTTTTGGATATGAACACCCTCTAGCAATTAAAAATTATATTTCTATTTTAGATGGTGCAGATAATTCTAGCAAACATATCTTACTGCTCGGGAAAGGTCAGCTCTATAGTCGAATAAGGTTTGACGATGACCTTAGGACAGCTTACAACTTAGTCCCTTCAATAGGCCAACCGGCAAGTGACTTTTTATATGTTGGCAAGTTAGACGCATCTAATTTGACAACAAATTACTCAATTGGCAGAATACCTGCTTCAAACAACTCTGATATCAACAATTATTTAGAAAAAATAGAAGCTTATGAATCTGCAGAGGTGGGGCAATGGAATAAGAAAATAATTCAACTTGCAGGAGGAGCAACTTTAGCGGAAAACAATCAGTTTAAATCATATTTAAAAAGTTATGAAAGTATTTTTTCAGATACATCTTTTGGAGGCTTTAGCGTTTTGTTTTCAAAAAATGACCCTGTACCAGTACAATCAAGCCTAACTACTGAAATTCACGACGAATTAAACGAAGGTGCTGCATTAGTATCCTACTTCGGTCATGGTGCTGCACAAGTTACAGAAATTTCCTTAGGAGAACCAGAAGAACTTGACAATTTCACTAAAACTCCATTATTCATTTTTAATGGTTGTGCTCTAGGAAATACCTTTGAAGATAATTCCCTCGGTGAAAAATTTCTCTTTGAAGAAAAAAATGGTGCTTTAGGTTGGATAGCAACTACCAATTATGGATTTACATCAAGTTTATTCTCCCATACTTATGCGTTACATAAGACGCTATTTCAATACAATTATGGAGAAGGGATAGGCATAGCGATGAAAGAAGCATTAACACTTTATGGAAATCCAAATAATCCGATTGATGTACTAGAGACAAGACAATTAAGTTACCATGGGGATCCTGCATTAACTTTATTTTCGCCAAATAAACCAGATTATACTACGTCCAATGTTACAATATCCCGAAGTAGCATATATCTAGATTCAACTACCGTAGAAATCGAATGTCTAAATTTAGGCAAAGCAATAAACGCCTCAATCAATGTTAAGTTGTCCATTCTTGATAATAACGGTCTCAATATTTATTCTACTTCATCAAATATTGAGACTCCTAAGTATAAAAAAACTGTTTCTTTTCAAATACCAAATCATCTACTAACTGGATTTCTTAAATTCAAAGTACACATTGACAGTCTTGATTATATTCCCGAAATTACCCCCTTGGGCGAGTCCAATAATATCTATTTTTTTGAGAAATTTTTTAAATCTAAATCACCACAAATCTTGAGCCCATTTGCAGACGCTATAATTCCAACAAATGTTATTTCACTCAAAATTCAAACTCCACATTTTAAAAATCAAACGAAAACGGTTAGAATTGAATGGGACTCAACGCCACATTTTACTTCAATTATTGGATGGAAGTCAGAAGAAACCACTCTAGATATTTTAGAAACTACGATTGTTTTACCAATTAAAAACAACTGTGATTATTACGTAAGGGTAAAATACAACATAGACTCATCGGAATCAGATTGGGCATATAGAACTTTTGGAGTAATCGAAAATGAGAATAAAGGTTGGACCGAAGGGAATAAATTCAAATTCACTACCTCTGAAAAAGAATATATATTTATCGATTCTACTAGCGGAAGGTTTAGCTTTTTAAACGGTTTATCAGAAGAGTACAGGATTGAAACCACAGGAAATGGACCTGGTAATAATGGAATTAGGTGGATTAGGGTTAATACTGAACCTATTCTATTTGGCTGGTGGCCCAATAATGGATTAAGTTTTATTGTTATTAATCCAAATGATGGTAGTAGACTAAACGATAGCAATTCTAGTTTTAATTTAGATTATTACTCTCCATGGGGTGTCACTGAAAGTAGGGACCTTTCACCTTATTTTGTCGTAGGTCAGAAATCCGCAGTTTATAATTTTAACACAAATATTTCTAGCATACAAGACTCTTTAATAAATTTCCTAAAGAAAATACCGGATGGCTATCATTTGATAATGACGAATGGTAAGCATTGCACTCCTCTTAATTTCAAAGATTCTTTATGGAATGAGTTCGACAAATTCAAAATTCATAAGCTTAAGACAGTAGACTATGGAGAACCTTTTGCTATTTATGCTACCAAGAATAGTTCTCAGCTAGCTACAGAACATTTAGCAGACTATACTAATCCAGTTACTCCACCAAAAGTACAAAGCTTAAGCGTTAGTCATATATATTCCCAAAAATCAACTAATGGAAAAATTAAATCAAAAATTATTTCTAATGCATCAAGTTGGGAGCAGCTGTCACTAGAATTAATCAGTTATAACAATAAAGAAGACTCAATCGAAATCCAAGTATATGGATCTGAGCATAAGCTAGATTGGATTAAATTAATTTCAAAATCAAATGATTCGATATTAGATCTTTCTATGATAGATGCAGACTTATACCCACACCTCAAATTTGAAGTTAGCTTTAATGATTCTAAATCTAGGACTTGCCCTACCATAAAAAGATGGAAAATAAACCATAATCCCGTTGCAGAAGGAGCACTTCTAGCGTCTTTAGAAATCGATTCATCTCTTTTGCAAGGTGAATTACAAAATTTTCAAATTCTGTTTGCTAATGTTTCTGAAGATCTTTATGATAGTACAATAGCAGTTCTTTATCAGGTCTCAGCTCTAAATAAAGATATTGATACAATTAAAACAATCAAAATTCCAAGAATACCAGCTAATAGTAAGTATACTTTGTATGACTCTTTCAGCACTACCCCTTTTTCAGCCGGCTACTACGATTTAATACTGATAGTGAATCCTTTTAAAAAACCAAGAGAATCGACATATCAGAATAATATATCATCATCAAGATACGAAATAAAACCGGATATTAAAAATCCTTTACTCGATGTAACATTCGACGGTTATAGAATTTTAGACTATGACATAGTCTCACCAAACTGCCAAATTTCTATTTCGCTTCTTGATGAAAATAAATTTATGTATATAGATGACCCTAGTCTTATAAATGCTACCCTAACTCTACCCGATGGCACTTTGGATTCACTTACTATAAATAAGTTAGGTGTAGAATTTATTCCAAGTACTAGCAATCATGAAAACGCAAAATTGATTTATAACGCAACAAATTTGCCGTCTGGACTGTTTAAACTAAGAGTTATTGGAACTGATAAATCAAAAAACAGAAGTAATATAAATGTTTATGAAATTAATTTTGAAGTCGTTAATAAAACATCTATTTCAAATATCTATGCTTACCCAAACCCATTTAGTACAAAAACTAAATTTGTTTTTACACTGACCGGTGAAGAAATACCAGATCAACTTAAAATACAGATATTTAATGTCTCTGGTAAGTTAGTAAAAGAAATTAGAACTGAGGAACTTGGGCCATTAAAGATCGGCCACAACATAACAAAGTTTACCTGGGATGGGAGAGATCAATATGGCGATCAACTAGCAAATGGAGTTTATTTTTATAAAACGACAGCAAAATATAATGGTGAAGTAATAGATTTATATAGTACATCTGGCGATTCGATGTTCCAACAAGGTATTGGTAAAATCTATATAGCCAGGTAAATTTTTCACATTTAAGATAGTTGAAAAAAATTGCTATTCTTTCACCAAAAATCCCTCTCGAACAATGCGGAGTTGGAGATTATTCAATGAATATAAGTTTACAACTGTGTCAGTTTAATTTTAAAGTATTACTAATAGGAAAGAATTTGGTAAAATGCATAAGTAATAAATCACAAATTCACTCAATAACAAGTTTATCCAAATCTAGAGCAATCCTTGGCATAAGAAGATTAAAATATCTTTACAAAAACGAATATTCAACGTTACTGATTCAATATGTTCCTTCATTATATTCAAGAATAGGTTTTCCACTAAATCTTATTATTTCAATTTTCATTTTAAAAACCCTAGGAATAAGGGTTAATACTGTCTTTCATGAAACATTCCATAGGTTTTCATTTAGATCCAAAAGATCTTTTCTTCTTTACTTGCCGTGTAAACTAGGAACAATAGCTCTTGCCAAACTTTCAAATATCATTTATACAAGCAATGACTTCTATATTGAGCAGCTAGGAAATTACAACCCCAGCCTTATCAGAATACCTTCAAATTTTGAGTATTGGTCTAAATCAATAAATATAAAAAACCTTTCTATTAACTCCAATAAAAATGACACCTTTAGCATATGTTTATTTAGACCTAAGCGTTGGGCGTCTTCATTTCTTGCAACCAACATAGATGCTATAATATCGCAAATTCCCGATATTCAATTCATTATTCTAGGTGACGATGGTGGGATTCCAGATATTAACCTTAACACAAACTATCTAAGTAAATTCTGTACGATTACCAAAAGACTAAAACAAAACGATATACTAAAGGCAATGCATAGTTGCCATGTATATCTCGCCATGGAAGGTAGAAATTATGAATTTGAGTGGAACGGCATTAGCACAAAAAGCGGAACTTTAGCGACAGCTTTTTATGTTGGAATGCCAATAATAGGATTAGATGGTGAACTTACGGATGCCATTCTCAAAGATTGTGGAGGAGTAACTTTCATTGAACCAAATGTAAATAGCCTTATAGAAGCAATAAAAGAGTTAAAAGCAGACAATATTAAATTTCAGAATAAGAGTATAGAAACATACTCTTTTTACAAAAAACACCTCGCTTGGAAACATACATTAGATTCCATAAGAAATGATATTTAGTATAATGAATGATTGTTACTCTCCAAGTCTATCTTTAATTATTTGCACTTACCAAAGACCCAGGCAATTAGACATTTCACTCTCCAAATACTCAAAATTAAACAACATTTCTGAATGTGAAATTATTGTAGTTCTTAATGGTTCTGATTGCGAGGAGAGTTTTGAAGTTGTGTCACAGTATATTATTAAAATACCTCAAATTCGCATAGTTAAAGAAAAAAACATTGGGCTTAGTATTGCAAGAAATGCGGGCCTTAAGTCTGCAAGAGCTAATTTTGTTTTTTACATAGATGATGATGCATATCCAAGTGAACATCTCATAACTAGGTTATTAAAACTAAAGAATGATGGTATTTTGTGTATTTCAGGAAGAACTATTTTCTGGAAAATTGACGAACCTAACTGGGTTGAACCTAGATATGTAGAGGTGCCAAAATTTAGAGAACGTTTCGGTATTATGCCAAAGCAAGGTTACCTAAATGGTTGTGCATGCGGCTTTTCTAAAGATTTGCTTATTAATGTCGATGGATTTTCCAAAAGATATGGAATGACGGGTAAAGCAATTGCATACCACGAAGAGGTCCATATTCAAAGTAAGATAGAGAAACTTGGAATTTCAGTTTATTATGACCCAGACTTATTAGTTTATCATAGAAGTCACTTTATAACTGTTAAGGGTTTTTTGGTGTCAGCATTCAAAAAAGGCTTTTATTATGCAAGATACGAAAAGCCTAATAGATTTCATACAGTGCTGTCCTTACTTTATTATTCAACTAAGTACTCTCCTAAATTTATATTTTCATGCTTAACAATGAAATGGCAAACAGCTTTTCTAGACTTCTTAATGCCAATAAGCAATAAGATTGGTCAACTACTTTACAAGAAATAGTTTAACAAACTTTTCGTGCAAATACAGCTAACGATTTGTTACTTGCATTCTTCAAGTCAGTATTATTGAGAAAATCCAATCTCCAATTGGTTTGTTTATTCCAATTGACATATCTTAAATCTGAGCAGACTATCTTAGAAATAATTTCCTCTTCTGTTAACAAGTTAATAATTAGAGTTTGATAGTATATTTCTGAAGGAAATTTCACAAATTTCATCTTTCTGTTATAAGCTTTATTTGATATCCCCTTGTCTAATAACAAAACCAATTCTCTATTTAAAGAAAACCAGGCAGACCCACATGCAAAATTAATTTGAGGTGATATCTTTAAAAAAAGATTAAAAATAGGCAATAAAAAGTGAAAACGTAAAGAATTTTGTAGTTTGGTATAAATGTAGTCAAACAATTTATTGTGTATTCTATTTACCAGAGTGTACTCATCATAACTGGTATTAATATTTTGATAGTTATTTTTAGGTACTTTATCAAAAAACAGCATATCATTTTTAATAAAATTGGCATTAATTTTTTGAGCTATACTAGGATGAGGTTCACTCCAAATATAAGTACAAGTGTTTAATGGAAATCTCTTAAGATCCATAAAACCTAATCTGTGATGTTCATTGAAGAAGTCATTGAAATACGCTACATCTTTGACTAGAACATCAGATCCGCTTATCAAGTGAAAGAAATCCCACTCATAAATTATTGATTGCTTAATAATATTATTAGTAGCCTTAATAATTGAGAAGTATCTCCTATGTGCTCTTATTCTATTTTTAATAAAAACAACATTATTGTCAGTATGAAACTTGCTACTTAGTTGTTTGAATTCCCTTTTCTTAACTCTTTTATCTATGTGGATAATAATTACCCCTTTTAGTTTTACAAGACTACTTATTAAGGTTTCTAAATACTCAAAATTCCCATGGGCCAGAATGCCAAAGCAATGTTTTTTATCCATAAATCAAATCTTTTCTAGCACAATTTCTTCAAACCTTTTTAGAGCGGCATCTACACTTAAATTAGACATAGCAAATTTCCTTGCATTTAGTCCAATCATTTCTACTTTTTCACTATTATCAAAAATCCATCTTGTTTTTTCAAGTAAATCACTCAAATCCCTTTTGACTGGAACATAATGTTTATAAGGTTCTAGACTTTTAAAAAAAAACTCTTTATGTGGTCGATCCACAAGTAACAGAGGTCTTCCTGCGTGCAGGAGTAATTTGAGTCTCCCACTATATCCTCCTCCTTCAACATCAATAAGGACTTTATATTTTTGACATAATTGCGGTACACTAATGTAGGCGTGTCCTGTCGTATCTAATCGGTCAACACTTTTACCAACCTCCCAATTTCCAGAATCCATAAACTCAAAAATATTAGAATTAGCAACTCCCATTTCAATAAGTTTCTTTCTAATACTTGCCACGTTAGAATTCCCTATCCAACCGACCTTATTTATGCATGGGCCATTTAGGTTTAATCTCAGTAATTCAAAAGTTAATTCTTCATATGACCTAATTCCAACATTTGACCATTTATCAAAAACAAAATCCGGAAAAGTGCCTTCTCCACTCATTGATGAATACGAATAATTTGTATTTGAATTATATATATCGCCTGTTGAAAAATATATCTTTTTGAAATCTGGAAAAGTATATTTGCTATCTGCAAGTTTCATTAACTTTATCATTGAATCATTTCTTCCTTCAAACCCTTTTTTAATTTCTTTAAAAATAAGATTCCCCCTTTTTTTTTTAACCATAATGATCCCTGTATACAAATCATTATTCATAAAACATTTATTAATTAAGAGTTTTAAATACTTTCGAATCCTTTTAGGAATGAATATTTTTATCATTGGTTCTGGCTTTTTTGGGTCTGTATTAGCTGAGCGAGTCACAAATGTACTAAATCAACCCGTTACACTATTAGAAAAACGGAACCATATTGGTGGTAATTGCTACTCCCAGATAGACAAAGAAAGCGGAATAGAGTACCATAAATATGGAACACATATATTTCATACAAATAACAAATTGGTTTGGAATTACATTAACAAATTCACAACTTTTAATGACTATCGGCATCAAGTATTAACAACTTTTAAAAATAAAGTTTACCAGTTACCAATAAATTTAGAGACTATTAACTCATTTTATGATACTAACCTCAAGCCATATGAAATTGAAGAATTTTTAAAAGAAGAAACTAAAAATGAGAAGCAGTTAGATTTATCGAATTTTGAGGACTACTCTATTTCAAAAGTTGGGAGGCCATTATATGAAGCTTTCATTAAAGAATACTCTACAAAGCAATGGCAGATTGACCCTAAAACAATGGATGCTTCAATTATTAAAAGGCTTCCTTTCAGAACAGATTACAATGAAAGTTATTACCATAGTAAGTGGCAAGGGATCCCAACTGATGGCTATACAGATATTTTTAAGAAAATGCTATCCAATCCTCTTATAGAGTTACGTTTAAATACTGATTTCTTCGACATAAAGGATCAACTGCCGGAAAATTCACTTATTGTTTATAGCGGTCCAATTGACCAATACTTTAATTTCTGTTACGGAAAGTTAGATTGGAGGACATTAAGATTTGAACATGAAATTAAACCATATGACGATTATCAAGGTACATCCGTTATGAATTTTGCTGAGATGAAAATACCATATACAAGAATCCACGAACCTAAACATCTTCATCCAGAACGACATTATCACAAAAAGAGAACTTTAATAATTAAAGAATTCTCAGAGAAAGATGACGGTAACAATCCATATTACCCCATTAATAATAGAAAAAATCAAGAAATGATAATTAAATACAAAGATCTTGCAGCTAAAGAGAAAAAATTAATTATTGCGGGGAGACTTGGCGATTACAGGTATTATGACATGCATCAGACTATTGCTAGAGCTTTGGAAGTGTTTGAAGACATTAAGAACAATATTACCAAATAACAACCGTGCACCACATCCCTCACCTCTTGCACTCCGTAGGTCAATTCCAACTTGTCGAGCAACAAAAAGTAAAGAATACAGACGTTTCTGAAAAAACTTTAAACCAACTTGTTAGTTATGTAGATATTGAAAGTGAGAAAATGCTGGTCACTGGTTTAAAAGAAATTACACCTAACGCAAGTTTCTTAACTGAGGAAGACACTGAAGTTTACAATAATGAATCAGAATATTGGATAATTGACCCATTAGATGGTACTACTAATTATCTCTTTGGACACAAGCTATTCTCAATATCTATTGCTTATGTAAATAAGAACAAAACACGCTTTGGTGCAGTATATATTCCTGCAGATAATCAGTTATTTTTAGCAGATGAAACTGGGGCATATCTCAATAATAAAAAAATTAATGTATCAAACCGAGTTGCTTTAGAATCTGCACTAATAGCAACCGGCTTTCCCTATTATAATTTCAATGAGATGGACGAATACCTTTCTATACTGAATACTTTAATGAAGAGTACTAAAGGATTACGTAGAATGGGCAGTGCTGCAATAGACTTAGCATATACAGCTTGTGGTTTGTTTGATGGATTTTTTGAACTTAACTTAAGTCCTTGGGATGTGGCTGCAGGAGCTTATATAGTTAAACAAGCTGGCGGAGTTGTAAGTGATTTTAAAAATGATAATAACTACATTTTTGGCAACTCAATACTTGCAGGGAACCCAAGTATTCATCCTAAAATATTAGAAATTATTAAAGATAGTGGTCTTTAATCCGCCTCTTCAATAACATACACATCTTCGTTATCTTTTTTAAAGAAGTAGTTCTCTCTAGCATATTGCTCAAGCATGTCATCGTTAGAAAATAACTCTTCTCTCATTCTAGTCATCTCTACAATTTCTTCTTTTAGAAATGTCTCTTGTTTCTTTAAGTCCTTCAATTCATTATACTGTTTGTACATAAAAACTGCACTATTTGAATCGAAAAAAACCACCCAAACTAAAAAAAGCACAATGGAAATGGTGTATTTGTTATTCTTAATCTGCAGAAACATTCAACACAAATTTAGAAGTAACTTTTGATGTAAGGCTAGATACTTACCAAGATATGCACATTACCATACAGAATTTGAGGTAGACTCCCAATCTCCTCTGAGAGTTAATACAGTTTCTATCAACTGCCTAACAGCTCCTTCTCCCCCGTTCTTTTCTGAAATCCAACTGCATTTATCTTTTATTTGCCACACTGCATCCGCAGGGCAAGTGTTTACTTCACACATTTCACTAACTGAAATATCAGGATAATCATCGCCCATATAAACGGATTTTGTAAGATCAATGGATTGTTCTTTAGAAAGTTGACTTAAGAATTTAACCTTATCTGGAATAGCTGTATGCACTTCTTCAATGCCTAAATTCAATAGCCGCTTTTTAACTCCTGGAGAATTTCCTCCGCTAATTATTATCACCTTATATCCTTTCTTTACTGCAAATTGCAAAGCAAATCCATCCTTAATATTAA
>ERZ1046740.2637-NODE-2637-length-11401-cov-5.297109_pt1 | contig 11401 bp, 11 predicted proteins | sample MGYA00383093_ERZ1046740 | MGnify/ENA primary metagenome ERZ1046740 (study PRJEB29581, sample SAMEA5548363) | metagenome | biome: marine; feature: coastal; material: water | depth 25 m | study: Short-term variability in the microbial, nano- and picoplankton...
GAGGTTCGAGATTTTTTCCATTATTGTGACAACTATATTGATGCGGTGGACCGCAGTGCAGAACTTTTTGCCAAAGATTGCAATGGACCAGACTGGGTACGTAACGCCGCAGAAAAGCAACTTGAAAAACACGGGGTTCAGCTACACTATGGCGATCACCCTGCACTTCGCCAATTTGATACCGAGAGCCGGACACTCAGCCTTTCAGTGCACAGCAGCCCGCAAACCCAAGCTTTTCAAATTGTCTTGCAACTGGCTTTGATCACGCAAAACCCATTGATTGAAGCGACTTTGGATTTGGCGCGTTTTCAGACGGACGCTGCGCGCGCCATCGCCAAAATTGGTTTGGCCAACTATTTCGCCGGGGCCGCAATGATGCCTTATGGCAAATTTTTGCAAGCTGCGCGGGACACACGTCATGACCTCGAGGTATTGGCCAATCGGTTTGGCGCCTCGGTTGAACAGGTCGCACATAGGCTGTCGACCATGCAACGTCCCGGCGCCAAGGGCATTCCTTTCTTTTTTGTCCGCGTAGATCAGGCCGGAACCATCACCAAGCGGCACTCAGCCACTCGGCTGCAATTTGCCCGTTTTGGCGGCGCCTGCCCACTTTGGAACGTGCATCAAGCCTTTGAAACGCCGGGGCGTTTTTTGCGGCAATTGGCAGAAACTCCTGATGGGGTTCGATATTTCAGTCTTGCGCGAGATGTCTCAAAGACCGGTGGGCATTATGGCGCCCCTGTACGTCGCTATGCCATCGCTTTGGGGTGCGAAATTCGCCATGCGGACGCTTTGGTTTATGCAGATCATATGGACACATCGACCACGGAATCCTTTGAACCTATTGGTATTTCCTGTCGAATTTGCGAGCGGACGCATTGCCACCAACGCTCGGTGCCACCGCTTGAACGCCGTTTGAACATAGACGAAAACCAACGTGGCGTGCTGCCTTACGAAGTGAGCTGACCAAGTAGAATGATGCGAAACGGTCATCGTCGACTGTTTCTGGCGACAGTATTTGGGGAATAACGGAGATGCGATTTTTAGTTCGTTTGCTAATCATTGTTCTGATTTTGGTCGTCGGCACAGTCGTGCTGGGTAAATATGCCGAACGTTGGGTGATTTATCCTTTCGACTCCACCGAGATCGCACCAGAAGCCGGACTGCCCGGTGTCACTGTGGAACGTATTGAAGTAAACGGTGCAGAACTTGTTGTTTGGTCTGCGCCCCCGAAGGGCAACAAACCCGTGATCCTGTACTTTCATGGTAATGCAGGCAATCTCGCGATGCGCGCCGGAAGATTTCGCCAGTTTTTGGATCGCGGGTACGGACTATATGCACCTGCCTATCGTGGCTCATCCGGGAGCAGTGGCCACCCCAACGAAGCGACGTTGGGGTAGGATGCTGAGATCACATATCACGCCCTTCGCAATCGGTTTCCCAACGTGCCATCGCACCGCGTCATCGTGTATGGAGAAAGCCTTGGCGCGGCCGTCGCATTGTCCTTGTTTGGAACGCCTGCACTGCATGCAGACAAGGGTTTTGGCCCGCCCGGAGGCGTTGTCTTAGAAGCACCATTTACCTCGATCGCAGCGCTGGCCGAGCATCTTTACCCTGGCACCGGAAAGCTGGCCGCAAAGATTGATAATACTTGGCGCAGTCTTGAACGCGCCAAATCGGTTTCAGTGCCCATGATGGTAATACACGGCACCAAAGACGAATTGATCCCAACGGAAATGGGGCGACAAATTTACGCTGCCGCCCCATCCAAAGAGAAAAAGCTAATCATCGTCAAAGGCGCAGGGCATACAGATTTGTGGAAACCCGATACACTGTCGCGATTGTGGCGATTTATTGATCAGTTCGCTTTGAGATAGGCGTAAATTTCGTCCTTTAGAGCCCCGCGCCGCTTGCGCAAATCCACTTCGGACAATTCCTCGCGAGGCTCAACGCTGGTTTCCGCACGGTGCACCTTGCGGTTCAGCTCGTGATACTCGTCAAACATTTTGCCAAAATGTGCGTCCGTCGTTTTTAGGCCGCTCATTTTTTCGACATATTCAGGAAACTCTTCGGCCAGTTCGTGAGGGGTGTGGGACATGTAATGCGCTCCTTTTGCCAAATCCGATACAAGATTAAGCGGCACGGTTTGAACCCTGCTTTGACAAGGATCAAAAACCGCACCAAAAGATCACATTTTTATCGTTGCGACGTTTCCCAATTTGGATGGAACCAAGGTGCATCATTGGCTGGCGGCAACATTCCAAGCCCCAAAATGTGATCAGCCGCTTTTTCTCCGGTCATGATCGATGGGCCGTTAAGGTTGCCATTGGTAATTCGGGGAAAAATTGAGCTGTCAGCCACCCTGAGCCCGTCCACACCGATCACCCGACATTCAGGGTCAACCACGCTCATCGGGTCATCCACAGCGCCCATGCGGCATGTACCACATGGGTGATAAGCACTTTCGGCGTGCTCACGGATAAAGCTATCCAACTCATCGTCGGTTTGCAGCGCCTCACCGGGTTGGATTTCATGCTTCACAAAGGGTTGGAATGCGTCCTGCGAAAAAATCTCGCGAGTGAGGCGCAGACAATTGCGGAAATCGGCCCAGTCTTCGTCGGTCGACATGTAATTGAAAAGGATCTTTGGCGCAGTGTTTGGATCACTGTTCGCCAAGGTGACTTCCCCCCGTGAGGGCGACCGCATCGGGCCAACATGCGCTTGAAATCCATGGCCCTCAGCAGCTACCTTGCCGTCGTATCGCACAGCAATCGGCAAAAAGTGGTACTGAATATCAGGGTATTTGACCCCTGCCTGTGATCGAATAAATGCCGCACTTTCAAATTGATTTGATGCACCAAGACCTTTCTTTGTGAACAGCCATTTTGCGCCAATCACGCCTTTCCAGAAAAGGGTCCAATATTTGTAAAGCGTGATAGGCTTCTTGCTAGCCATCTGCATGTAAACTTCAAGGTGATCTTGCAGGTTCTTCCCGACACCCGGCCGATCCGCAACCACGTCGATTCCATGTTCGGTCAAATGATCGGCTGGACCGATACCTGAAAGCATCAGCATTTTTGGTGAATTCAAAGAACTGGCCGCAAGGATCACTTCGACGTTGGCGCGGATCACTTCGATCTTGCCGCTGCGTTCAACTTCGACACCAACAGCACGTCCATCTTCGATGATAACTTTGCGGGCAAATGCGCGCGTTAAAGTGCAATTGTCACGCTCAAGCGCGGGTCTCAGATAGGCATTTGCGGCTGACCAACGGCGCCCATTCCAGACCGTCATATCCATTGGGCCAAAGCCCTCTTGTTGCTGGCCGTTGTAGTCGTCGGTCACTTGATAGCCTGCTTGCGCACCTGCATTGACAAAAGCCGCATGCAGCGGGTTGTCACGAGGGCCGCGCGAGACATGTAAAGGTCCGTCTTTGCCACGCCATTCCGGATCACCACCTTGTCCGCTGTCGTGCCAATGTTCCATGCGACGGAAATAGGGCAACACATCGGCATAGCCCCATCCGGCCGCGCCACTGTCTTCCCAGTGGTCATAATCCCCTGCATGCCCCCGAACATAGACCATGCCATTGATGGATGAAGAGCCACCGATAACTTTGCCGCGCGGCGTCACAAGAGTGCGCCCACCCAAATGGGGCTCGGGCTGGGTTTTGTATCCCCAGTCATAAAGGCTCATGTTCATTGGATAACTTAACGCGGCCGGCATCTGAATAAAGGGGCCAGCGTCCGTGCCGCCATGTTCGATGACCAGGACATCTTTGCCAGCTTCCGAGAGACGATAAGCCAGAGCACATCCTGCACTACCGGCACCAACAATTACATAATCCGCCTTCATTTTAGCCCCCAACACCTGCAACCAATGTTCAGTTCAGACGTCAAAAAATTTCGTTTTGCCACCTTCTTGGATTGCATCCAGTTGGCGACCGGATTGGCTTAACTCGCCAATAGGCTTGTGGCCCGACACGCAGGGTGCCGGGCCACAAAGGGTTAGTGTACTTTGTCGATTTTGTGGAAATCGAGATCACGATCTTCAGGTGACGACGTGATGGCCATAACCTCAGCGCGTTTGTTCAGAACGATGTATCCGATACAAGCCACATAGAGACCGATTACCACGGTGCCGATCCACTGGATCTGCAACCACTGGCTTTGAAAGGCCAACGTCAGCACAAACAACACGACCGCGTTGCCGACTACATAAGGAATGGTCCCAAAGCGCTGAACAGTAAAGTTCAGGTTATCGGTGTACAGACGGATCAAGGAGTCAAACGAGTTCACCACGAATATGACGCCAACAACCAACATTGAGATGTTAATCAGCAGCGTCGTCTCGATACCGTTCAGATGATAATAGTAGAGAACCGAGAACCAAAGCCCGAGAGGGATTGATGGGATAACCAGAAGAGCCGCAAGCACATGCCATGTCTTCAAGCCGCCCACAAAGCGTGACGTAAATTGACCAATCATAATGGACCATGCAAACCACCAGAACAGATAGAACTCGTGATAGTCAGTGAGCGGCAAGATGAACTTGTGGATATTGGCAAAGTAGCCACCAATGTTGCTCGTTGACGACGCCAATCCGCCCAGCCCCATACCTGAAAACGCCCACATGAAGACGATCAATGCCGCGAACAATGCCGTTGAGCCTACTGATAGGATACGCACGTATTTGATGTCTGTGGACGAGAAAGCCGCAAACAGGATCACCAAGAAGGTTATGACATAAAACGCTGGAACCACAGTCTCACCGTCACCAATGAAGGTGGCGTAATACGGCAAGTAGATTAGGAACAATGCCCCGGTAAAGGCACAGGTGCCGATAATAACAAGGTTGTTGATCCACTTAACGATCGGAATTTCAAAGAACCGAACGCGCGGTTCGATCACGCAGAAGTAAAATGTGGTCAGGAAATAGAACGCCCAGATTAAGAAGCCCCAGAACCCAAATTCTAACGCGAGCGGGTTGGTAAACGCATAGGCGGGCTCGGCCGCTGTATCTGCATATAATGGAAAGTCCCAAGCCAATGGGAACATGATCAACCCCACGTCCAATCCCGAAGTAAACAGGATCGCAATAAAGGTAAACAGGTGCACGGGCGTCACGCCGACGTTGCGCACATTCCCCCATTTTATGACGCAGAAAAGTGCCAGCAACAAAGCCATCACAATTCCGAATGAGATTATAGTAGTCATGAGTTCCTCCCAGATAACCGAACTTTTGTCTTGCCCGCATGACGATAGCTGAAGCAGGTAGCACAAATTTGTTGTATCTCAAAACCAATTCTTAAATGTAAATTTAAATTTTGGATTTGATATTCTGACTTGCGACAAGCCACCAGTCTTGCCAAACTCAAGCTATGAGCAGACGGCGTATTCGCGACATCCGGCATGACGAACTGATTGCCGCCACAATTACAGCTGTGCACAAGCACGGTTTTTCCGCTGTGACTATGACAGAAATTGCCCGTGAAGCCGGCGCAACGGCTGCCAGCATAAACTACTATTTTGGCTCAAAAGAAAAGCTGATGGAAGCCACAATGCGTTGGATACTACAGCTTTTAAAGGACGCCATGTTAGCACGATACGCGACTGCGGACTCACCAAAGGAGCGTTTGATGGCTGTTCTGGATGCCAACTTTGCAGACTACCTTTTCACAGTCGAGCATTGTTCAGTCTGGGTACAGTTTTGGGGCAGCGCCCCGTATGTGCCATCACTGGCGCGTCTTCACCGGATCAACCGCCATCGTGTGACCTCTCACTTCCGGGCCGAGCTGCGGGCTTTGTTGCCAGCGGCCCAACGCGAAACCGTGCGCAAAGCTTTGCAAAGCTATATGGATGGTGTCTGGCTTGAGGCCACCCAGTCAGATAATACGCTTAGTCCAACCAAGGCCCGCGCGGAGGCCCGGCGCGTCGCACAGCTTTTGCTAGACAACAACTGCTAAACTCGCGCCTTCGATGGGCGCGCGTGTTATTCTCCCCTTGGGAAACGTTGATTTTCTTCGAGCACGTTCAGATCCATGTGATTGCGCATGTACCGCTCAGATGCCTTTTGCAAAGGCTGGTAATCCCATGGATAGTATCCACCTGCGCGCAACGCGTCATACACGACCCAGCGCCTCGCCTGGCTTTCGCGCACCTCTGCATCAAACTTCTCAAGATCCCAACGCGCCTCAGATTTGGCCCGTAAGCTTTGCACAGTGCCCAGATGTTCCGGGGCCTCAGCCAGATTCGACAATTCGTTCGGGTCAGCCTCAAGATCAAACAACTGATCTGGATCCAGCATGCACCGATTGTATTTCCACTTGCCATACCGCAGCGACACCATCGGCGCATAAGAGGCCTCGGCCGCATATTCCATTGCCACAGGTGACGTGCGCTCACCACCCTGCCCCAAATGCACAAGGCTTTCGCCTGACGTCCATGGCTGCACGTCTTGCATGGACACACCAGCCAGATCACAAAGTGTCGGGCAGATATCTATGGTCGACACAGGTGTTGTGACATTGCCTGGTTCCATATCGGGTGCCGCAATCATCAATGGCACTCGAGAAGAGCCTTCGTAAAAAGACATTTTGAACCACAGTCCTCGTTCACCCAGCATGTCTCCGTGATCGCTTACAAACAAAATGATGGCCTCTTGCCGGGTGGCTTCCAACGCCTCCATCACTTCGCCAATCTTGTCATCCACATAAGAAATATTCGCGAAATACGACCGCCGTGATCGCTGAATATCGTCTACTGTGATGTCAAATGAGCGCCAATCATTGGCATCAAAAATGCGCTTGGAATGGGCATCGTGGTCTTCATACGGCATTGCAGCCACCTCGGGCTGTAGATGTGCGCAGTCCTCGTACAGATCCCAGTATTTCTTACGCGCCACAAATGGGTCGTGTGGGTGGGTAAAGCTGACGGTTAGGCACCATGGCCGGTCGTCGCTACCACGGGCCAGATCGTACACTTTGCGGGTGGCGTGATAGGCCACCTCGTCGTCATACTCGAGCTGGTTTGTGATCTCGGCCACACCCGATCCAGTGACTGACCCCATGTTATGATACCACCACTCAATGCGTTCACCCGGTTTGCGATAGTCTGGCGTCCAACCAAAATCGGGTGGGTAGACATCCGTCGTCAGACGTTCCTCAAACCCATGCAGCTGATCAGGTCCAACAAAATGCATCTTGCCCGACAGGCAGGTTTGATACCCCGCGCGGCGCAAATGGTGGGCGTAGGTGGGGATCGAAGATGCGAATTCGGCAGCATTGTCATAGACCCGTGTCGCACTGGGCAATAGACCCGTCATAAAACTGGCCCGACCGGGTGCACACAAAGGAGACGCAGTATAGGCATTGGCAAAACGGGTTGATCGTTCGGCCAATTTTCGGATGTTTGGCACATGCAACCAATCCGCGGGGCCGTCCTCAAACAAGGTTCCAGTCAACTGGTCCACCATAAAGATCAAAATATTTGGGCGGGTCATTTGGCGTCTCCTATCAAGGCATCAAGTGTCATCAATACGGGTTGGGCAGCTTTTGGGTTGGGGCCTGTGCCGGCCAAGGCAGCCCGCAGATAAGCGCCGTCAATCAAAGCACCAAGAGCGGTTGAAACAGCTTCTGGATTTGGCGAAAGAAACCGCAAATCGTGCAATAGGTTGGACCGCAGGCGCCGTTGATAGACCTGCATCAATCGTGCCGCTTCCGCATTAGATTGTGCCATTCCATAAAAACTTAGCCACGCGCTGGTTTTTTGCGGATCAAACACATGATCTTCAAAGTTAGCCCGGATCAACGCCTCGAGCCGCGCACGGGGTGTTTCTGCCTGTCGCAACCCCTCACTCACACGACCAGCAAACACTGCTAAAATATGACGCATGGCTGCCAGAAGCATCTGCTCTTTTCCGCCGAAATAGTGATGCGCCAACCCAGAACTCATACCCGCGCGACGTGCGATCTGCGCCACTGTCACATCAAGTGAACGTGCCTTGCCAATCTCAAAAATCGCAGCATCCACAAGGGCTGCGCGTCGCTTGGGTTCCATTCCGATCTTGGGCATGTGCTCTCCACTGGCAGGTTTGGTGCAACGTAGGTTTTTATTAATTGACTCGTCAATCAATAAAAATAGTTAAACATCCAATTCCACTCAAGCGATTGTTTTCAAACTTTAGTTTGATTCACACTCGGAGTCATTTGCCTGCGCTTGAGAACGGCTTCACGCCAAGTGATAAAGCTGATCGAGCTGATAATAACCAAGCCACCCAAAATCACACCCAGATCCACCCCTTCGTCGAACAACAACCATCCAATCAAAACGGCCCAAACCAATTGCAGAAAAGTGACCGGTTGTGTGACTGTGATCGGGGCGGCAGAAAAAGCCAAAGTCATCGTATAGTGACCTGCCGTGGCAAAACACGCCACGCCTGCCAGTACCAAAACATCTGCGAGGCTGGGTGTAACCCAAACCATCGCTGCCAACGGAGCAAGCCCGATTGTCACTGTAATTGAGAGCATACCCACCACAACGGCCGGGTTGAATTTATCACTCATGCTTTTGGCAATTAGATAGCCTACGGCAAACAAAACAGCATTGCCAAGCATCGCGAAATGCCCGGTGTTCAGCTCCCGAAACCCCGGGCGTAGGATAATCAAAGCCCCAACCAAAGCGGCCATCACAGCCAAAACCCGTCGCGCTGCAAGTTTTTCCCCTAAAAAGAGAGCGGCTCCAATCGTTACATATATCGGTCCCAAATAACTCATCGAAGTCACGTCAGCGATTGGGATTTTTGTCATCGCGTAAAACCACGCCACCACACCCAATGTATGCACCAAGCCGCGCAACGCAAACAGACCAACATCGCGCCCCGAAAGTTGTGCGTTCAAGATCGGGCGGATCATTGGCAGAAGAAACGGCAACCCCAAAAGATATCGTAGAAAGGCCGCCTCGGCCGCGGGCACGCGTCCATGCAGGGTTTTCACAAGTACATTAACAGCCACAAAGCAAAGACCCGTCATCAGCATCCAAAGGATGCCAGCAATAGGTCTAGATGTGTCTGTGTTGCTCATACCGGCATTAACACTGCTTCGCCTGATCTTGTCGAGACACCAAACAAGTTAACTTGTTTGATTTGACTATTGGCGTCAGCCTAACAAAAGTTTGGCAGCAATCGCCCACATCGTCAGCCCAACCAACACGTCTAAAACTTGCCAAGCACGTGGGTTGGTGAACAAAGGGCGCAACAGACTGGCGCCAAACCCTAACGAGAAAAAGAATACAAAACTGGCGACGACAGCCCCAAGGCCAAAGGCCCAAGCCGGATCATATTGCGACGAGATTCCGCCCAACAATACAACCGTGTCCAAATAAACATGTGGATTGGCCCATGTCAGCATCAGGCATGTCGCCACAGCTGTCCCAAGACTTTTCGCGCCGCCTCCATTGCCTTTTAGCGCCTCGCCTCCCTTGAACGCAGCCCGAAAGCTGATCAGGCCATAAAACAGCAAAAAGGCCGCGCCGCCCCATCGGGCAAAATCAACAGCGTTGGGATAAATCTCCACCAATGCTCCGAACCCCAATACGCCCGCAACGATTAGAATGGCATCAGACACCGCGCAGGTCAGGACCAACGCCAACACATACTCACCACGCAAGCCTTGGCGCAGCACAAAGGCATTCTGGGCGCCAATCGCCATAATCAGGGAAAAACCCAATGCAAAACCTGCCACTGCTGCCTGAAACATCATCATCCTCCGGTCGGTGTATCTTGCCTAATTGGGTGAGTTGAATTATTCAAATTAAACATTCTTTCATTGGATTAGTTTTTCTAATGCAGCTCGACTACGGTCAACTTCAGGCTCTCGCAGCCATCCTGCGCACGGGTGGCTTTGACGCCGCGGCACATGAATTAGGTGTGACGCCATCCGCTGTGTCTCAACGGCTCAAAGCTCTTGAAGATCAAATTGGCACTTTGTTGGTGCATCGTGGACAGCCCTGTAAGGGCACGGACGTAGGGCGCCGTTTAGCGTCGCACATGGCCAACATCGGCGTGCTGGAACACAACCTTGTCAAAGATCTGGACGCTCTAGTGCCAGGCCCTCAAACGCCAGTGCGCATTGCAGTGAACGCAGACAGTCTGGCCACGTGGTTTTTACCAGCCCTCGCGAATGTCCCCGATTTGCTGTTTGATCTGGTGGTAGACGACCAAGAATACTCTGCTGATTGGTTGCGTCGAGGGGAGGTCGCGGCTGCAGTAACCTCAAACGACCGCCCCGTGGCTGGTTGCGATAGCACCCCTTTGGGTGTTTTGAGATATGTCGCCACTGCGAGTCCTGCATTTGTCGCACGGCATTTTCCAGATGGGGTCACAGCCCACTCAATCTCTTCTGCCCCGATGTTGCTGTTTGATCCAAAGGACTATTTGCAGAGACGCTGGATGCAGATCCATCTTGGCAGCAAGCCCACACCACCCAGCCACCGCCTGCCGTCATCGCAAGGGTTTGTTGAAGCCTGTATTCTGGGAATGGGCTGGGGTATGAACCCAGAAATTCTCGTGCGGCCTCATCTCAAGTCCGGCGCACTTGTCCCGCTTATCCAGAACGCCACTTTTGACACGCCACTTTTCTGGCAATCTTCACGACTGCTGGGACCCGCACTAGGCCCCTTAACGCGTGCTGTTCGAAAAAAGGCAAAAGTCATCTTACCTAAAGAATAAGGCGCCCCATAGGAGCGCCTTAAAGTTCTTGGGATAAAACAGAGATTACAGCTGTTCCATCACCTCGTCAGAGGCATCAAAGTTGGTGGTGACACGTTGAATGTCATCATCATCTTCCAGAGCATCAATCAGTTTCATCAGCTTTTGCATGGCTTCAAGGTCCATCTCGGTAGTAGTGGTCGGCTTCCAGACCAGTTTGGTCGAATCTGACTCACCCAATGCGGCTTCCAGTGCCGACGACACGTCATTTAGATCGGTATCCAAACACCAGATTATATGGCCATCTTCCGAGCTTTCGACATCATCGGCACCAGCCTCGATTGCGGCCTCAAAAATGGCATCTGCATCCCCTGCATCCGCCGGATAGGTCACTTCGCCTGTGCGGTCGAACATGAAACCAACTGATCCGGTTTCACCCAAATTGCCTCCACATTTGGTGAATGTGGACCGCACAGTCGAGGCCGTGCGATTGCGATTGTCTGTCATGGCTTCAACAATCACGGCGACACCGTTGGGCCCATAGCCTTCGTAGCGAATTTCTTCGTATTCGTCGCCTTCACCTGCCACCGATTTCTTAATGGCCCGGTCAATCACATCCTTGGGCAAAGACTGGCTTTTGCCTTCTTTGATCGCCATACGCAGGCGCGGGTTTTTGTCAGGGTCAGGGTCGCCCATT
>ERZ1046740.2638-NODE-2638-length-11399-cov-4.731664_pt1 | contig 11399 bp, 6 predicted proteins | sample MGYA00383093_ERZ1046740 | MGnify/ENA primary metagenome ERZ1046740 (study PRJEB29581, sample SAMEA5548363) | metagenome | biome: marine; feature: coastal; material: water | depth 25 m | study: Short-term variability in the microbial, nano- and picoplankton...
CAAGCGTCACGTGACGCTTGTGCACAAAGGCAACATCATGAAGTTCACAGAAGGCGCTTTTCGCGACTGGGGTTACGAGCTGGCCTGTGAAGAGTTTGGCGGAGAGTTGATTGATGGCGGCCCCTGGGTGTCCATCAAGAATCCCAACAGCGGCAATGAAATCGTGATCAAGGACGTGATTGCCGATGCCATGCTGCAGCAGATTCTGACTCGCCCCAAAGAGTACAGTGTGGTTGCCACACTTAACCTTAATGGCGATTACCTGTCAGATGCGCTGGCAGCGCAGGTGGGTGGTATAGGCATTGCCCCGGGAGCAAACCTGTCTGATACCGTAGCGCTGTTTGAGGCCACACACGGCACCGCGCCAAAGTATGCTGGACAAAACAAGGTCAACCCTGGGTCACTGATACTCTCAGCAGAAATGATGCTGCGACATATGGGCTGGAATGAGGCTGCGGACCTGATAATCGACGGCATGAACGGCGCCATTCAGGCCGGCACCGTAACCTACGATTTCGAGCGCCTGATGGATGGGGCAACACTGTTGAGTTGCTCCGAATTCGGCCAGGCTATGATCGCCAAGATGTAGGCCTACGAAGTCGCTCGACTCGAGGTTTCGGACGAGAAAAAGGGTTTTCACCAAGCGATAATCGAGGAGCGACTGAAAACCCTTTTTCTCGTCCGGAACCGCTAGCCAGAACCATCCCCCAATAACGCGCAACGGCCCTTTGTCTGTGTTTTGACGTATAGAAACCCCTTATAACAAGAGGGTAATTTAACCAGGCTTTATAGAAAAGCCAATTTGCGACCCCTTGAAAAGCCGCGTATCGTGACCATATCCAATGCTTGTCTCCTGAGGAAGTATGAGTGGTACAGTGAATTACATTCGGCACAACGCTGTCATCCGGCTGTCACAAGAGGAGGACGAGAACTCCGATGGCAGCCTCGCGCTTCAAGAATCCACGCCTGAGGTTAAACGACCTCCGCTGTTCAAGGTCGTACTGATCAATGACGATTACACCCCCATGGAGTTTGTGGTGGAAGTGCTGGAAGTGTACTTCCGTATGAACCGCGAGCAGGCTACCCACGTAATGTTAACAGTGCACACCCAGGGCAAGGGCGTGTGCGGTATATTCACCCGGGATATCGCAGAGACCAAGGCTGCCGAGGTAAACCAGTATGCCCGGGAAAATGAGCACCCCCTGTTGTGCGAGATCGAGGCCTCCGAGGGCTAAGGAGCATTGAATGCTGAGTAAAGACCTAGAACAGACCCTGAACGAAGCCTTTCGCGGCGCCAGGGCCAAACGTCACGAGTTTATGACAGTTGAACACCTGTTACTGGCCCTTCTGGATAATAACGACGCCATTCGCGTTCTCAAGGCCTGTGGCGCCGATATAGGTGGCCTGCGAGGAGATCTGGTGGAATTCGTGGATGCCACCACGCCGCTGATTCCCGAGGAAGAGGAAGAGCGCGATACCCAGCCTACCCTGGGCTTTCAGCGGGTGTTACAGCGCGCTGTTTTCCATGTGCAGTCTTCCGGCAAGAGTGAGGTTAACGGCGCCAATGTGCTGGTCGCTATCTTCAGTGAAGCAGAAAGCCAGGCAGTGTTCTTCCTCAAGACCCAGAGCGTGGCTCGCCTGGATGTGGTCAATTATATTACCCACGGAATTTCCAAAGTATCCAACGAAGGAGAGGCTCCGGAGCCCGATGAGGTTACTGGCGAAGAAAGCCAGGCGCAGGATATCGAATCCAACCCGCTGGATAATTTCACCACGAACCTTAATAAAGAAGCCGCAGAAGGTAATATCGATCCACTGATTGGCCGGGTGCCGGAGGTTGAGCGGGTGGCCCAGATTCTCGCCCGCAGACGCAAGAACAACCCTCTTTTGGTAGGTGAATCCGGCGTCGGTAAGACCGCAATTGCCGAAGGCCTGGCGAAGAAAATAGTTGATGGTGAAGTGCCGGAGATACTGAAGGACAGCGTTGTATATTCACTGGATCTCGGTGCACTACTGGCTGGCACCAAATACCGCGGGGATTTCGAAAAACGTTTCAAGGGGCTGCTGGGTGAGTTGAAGAAGCGAGATCATGCAATTCTGTTTATTGATGAGGTGCATACCATTATTGGCGCGGGCGCAGCCTCAGGTGGTGTCATGGATGCCAGCAATCTGCTCAAGCCATTGCTGTCCTCAGGAAAACTGCGCTGTATTGGCTCTACAACATTTCAGGAGTATCGAGGGATTTTTGACAAGGACAAGGCCCTGAGTCGCCGCTTCCAGAAAATCGATGTACTCGAACCCAGCCCTGAGGACGCCTACAAAATCCTCAAGGGTCTCAAGTCCCGCTTTGAAGAGCACCATGGCCTGCGCTATACCGATAAGGCCCTGAGAGTGGCGACAGATTTGTCAGCCCGTTACATCACAGATCGTTTTCTGCCTGATAAAGCCATTGATGTTATCGATGAGGCTGGCGCCTATCAGCAGTTACTGCCCGTCTCCAAGCGCAAAAAGGTTGTGGGTGTAGGTGACATCGAAACGGTAATTGCCAAGATTGCCCGCATCCCACCGAAAACTGTCAGCACTGATGACCGCGAGGTTCTCTCCAAGCTGGAACAGAACCTGCAGATGGTGGTGTTTGGTCAGGACAAGGCGATTGGCAGCCTGGCCACGTCCATCAAGCTGGCCCGTGCAGGACTAAAAACAGGCGACAAGCCTATAGGCTCATTCCTGCTGGCAGGCCCCACGGGGGTCGGTAAAACAGAGCTCACGCGGCAGTTGTCCATGATTCTGGGTCTTGAGCTGATCCGCTTTGACATGTCTGAGTATATGGAGCGCCATACGGTCTCAAGGCTTATAGGCGCGCCTCCAGGCTATGTGGGCTTCGACCAGGGCGGATTGCTGACTGATGCCGTAACCAAGCACCCCCATGCAGTGGTGCTGCTGGACGAGATTGAGAAGGCACACCCGGAGGTGTTTAACCTGTTGCTGCAGGTTATGGATCACGGCACCCTGACGGACAACAATGGCCGCAAGGCAGATTTTCGCAATGTAATTCTGGTGATGACTACTAATGCCGGAGCGGAGAGCATCAGCCGTCGCACGATTGGCTTTACCTCACAGGATCACAGCACCGACGGTATGGAGGCCATAACCCGGATGTTCACCCCGGAGTTCCGCAACCGCTTGGACAGCATTGTGCAGTTTGAGCCCCTGGGCGAAGACGTTATCCTCACCGTCGCAGATAAGTTCCTGACAGAGCTGCAGAGCCAGCTAGACGAGAAGCGAGTCACTCTGGATGTCGATGAAGATGCCCGACTGTGGTTGGTGGAGAAAGGCTACGACAAGCATATGGGCGCCCGGCCGATGGAGCGCGTTATCCAGGAGTACATTAAAAAGCCCCTGGCAGAAATGGTATTGTTTGGCGATCTTGCACGGTCCGGCGGCACTGCCCTGGTACGCCTTAACAAGGCGGACGATAAGCTGGAAGTGCTGGTGGAAAAGGAAGAGGTGGTTCTGGAGGAGAGCTAGGGCCCTCTGATCCCAGGAGCCCGCGGCTTGGGCTCCTGATTCTGATTACCGTTCCCGGTAGGTAATACGTCCCTTGGTCAGGTCATAGGGTGTAAGTTCAACCCGAACCTTGTCGCCGGTAAGAATACGAATGTAGTTCTTACGCATTTTCCCGGAAATATGCGCGGTTACCACGTGACCATTCTCCAGTTCTACCCGGAAAGTGGTGTTGGGCAGGGTGTCGATAACCTCGCCTTCCATTTCGATCTGGTCTTCTTTTGCCATGCGGCAGTAATCCCTGGTGCAAAAACAGGGGCGCATTTTGCCTTAAAGCGCCTTTCAGCGCCAGCGTAAAAACAGGGAATAATATAGAGCCTGATTAACCGCTTTTGGGAGCAGGGTGCGGCCGTGCCCGTGCTCAATAAACGGGCATTCCCGATATCCATGGGTGCACTGCAATAAGTATTGCAACAACGACGGCTGCAATCACCACGGAGATGATCTCGGTCCCAACTGAATACTGCCCAGCGTCTTTAACCCAGGCACCATCGCGACGGTTAATGGCAAAAATCTCAGCGATTGCCCATAAAGCCAGCGCGCCAAACAATGCGACTGAGCGGTTTTCACCATTGAGTAGCAGGTGAGCAACCCCCCAGATCGCCACGCCGGTTAGTTGCGGGTGCCGTATCAGCTGTTTCAGCCGGGAGGGCCTGGAGCTCACTACCATCATCAGAAACGCCAGAAACACCAATGCCAGGGCAGGAATCCGGAATTCGACGGCCGGTATATACACCATCTCTACCGGTGTGCTGCGCCAACCGACAACAATCAGACCCATGCCTGCCAGTAAAAGCAATGAGTAAATGCCCTTGTAGCCGTTCTCGCCCAGTTTGGCCTGCAAATTACTGCGTAATTGCGGGGCCAGGGCGGTCATAAGATGAACTCCTGCGAAAAGAATCAAACCAAGAATCATTATTGTCATGCATATACCCTCAAGCATTTTTCACAGCATAGCAGTAGTGCGGGATGTTTGCCGAGACTCAGTTTTCCTGCCGTTACCCCGTCTGGGCCGGCCTTTTCGTAGCCTGCCTGTGTGGCCTCGGGTAAGATGCATTCATGTATCCACAAGAAACCAGTCAACTTCCCATCAGCGCTGTGCTTGGCGATATTCGCCAGCAATTGCGAGAGCGCCACGAGCTGGTGTTGCAGGCGCCTCCGGGCGCGGGGAAAACCACCGTTGTGCCGCTGGCTTTACTGGATGAATCCTGGCTTGAAGGCCGTAAGATTCTTGTGCTCGAGCCCAGGCGAATGGCGGCCACGGCAGCCGCCACCCGTATGGCCCAGTTGCTGGGTGAAACACCAGGACAAACCGTTGGCTACCGGATTCGCCTGGATACCTGCGTCGGCGAGCACACCCGTATTGAAGTTATTACAGAGGGCATTCTCACCAGACTTTTGCAGGGTGACCCCGGTTTGGAAGATGTGGGACTGATTGTTTTTGACGAGTTCCACGAGCGCAACCTGGATTCTGATTTGTGTCTGGCGCTTGCCTGCCAGGGACGCGAGCTTTTTCGCGAAGGCTCTCCACTGAAGCTACTGGTAATGTCCGCAACCCTGGATGGCGAAGCCGTATCGGCTTTGTTGGGCAATGCACCCATTATCACCTCAGAAGGTCGGCAATTCCCCGTAGAAACCCATTTTGGCGCACCCTATCAATTGCGTGACCCCATAGTACCCAGGGTAGTAGCCGCGGTGCAGCAGGCTCTGCAGGAGCAATCCGGCAGTATTCTTGTGTTTCTTCCGGGGCAACGTGAGATAAGTGGTGTGGCCCGGGAGTTAGCCAGCACTCTGGGTGACCGTAGAGACGTCTCGGTAACACCCCTATATGGCGGCCTGTCACTGGACAAACAGCAGCAGGCCGTTCGCCCGGCCCCGGAAAATGTTCGCAAGGTAGTGCTGTCCACCAATGTGGCAGAAACCAGCCTGACCATTGAAGGGGTGACTTGTGTGGTCGACTCCGGGCTGGTGCGCGAGGCCATTTTTGATCCGCCTACCGGCATGACCCGCCTGGCTACTCGACGGGTATCCCGCGCTTCGGCGCACCAGAGACTTGGGAGGGCAGGGCGCCTGGAAGCAGGTCACTGCTACCGCTTGTGGAGTGACGAGCAGCATAAGCGCCTGGTGGCTCACAGCACGCCGGAAATCCTGCAGGCCGATCTCTCTCCCCTGGCATTGCAACTCATGGCCTGGGGTGTATCAGACCCGCAAGAGCTGGCATGGCTTGATCTTCCGCCTCACGCGCCATATCAGCAGGCAGCGAGCGTTCTGGAGCAATGCGGTGCAGTGTTTCGCAATCATGGCGCGCAATATCAACTAACCCCCCACGGAGTGCGATTGGCGCAAATGCCCCTGCATCCAAGGCTTGCGCATATGTTATTGGTGGGCTGTGATATTCACGCCTCGGAAACCGCCTGCCTGCTGGCGGCCCTGCTCAGCGAGCGCAATCCGCTGGCGGAGCGCGGCGTAGACATCGCCACTACCCTGGCCGTATTAATGGGCGAACAAACCTGCGAGCCCCGTTACCAGGGCTGGTTTAAACGCACCTGGCAGCAGACCCGGCGTTTTGCCCGTATCGCCACCGATATACATAAGCCCCGAAGATTTGCCCTGGAGGTTGCATCAGGGGATGTGCTGGGGGTTCTTCTGGCCAGCGCCTATCCGGATCGAATCGCCCGCCTGCGGGATAACGGGGCAGGTACCGATTATCGTTTAAGCAGTGGACGCAGTGCAGTAATACCCCAGGAAGACAGCCTCGCCGGACAGGAGTGGCTGGCCGCAGCCGAGATTGGCGGCCATGTGGGAGAATCATCAGACCGTATATATTCTGCCAGTCAGTTAAACCCCCGATCTTTCCAGGAAGTGCTCTCCACTTTGGTGCGAGAAGAGGACCAGGTCGAATGGGATAACCGCAGTGAACACTTTATTGCGGAACGTCGAGCCATGATTGGCAAGATATTGCTGTCATCAAGGCCTCTGACAGAAGTTCCCCAGGAAGCCCTGAGCGATGCCCTGTTAGGCGTTATCCGTCGCAAGGGGCTGGAACTGTTGCCCTGGACCCCACAGTTGCAACAGTGGCGAGCGAGAGTGCAGTTGCTCCATGATCTTGATGGCAGCCCCTGGCCAGACTTGTCGGACAAGGCTCTGCTCAACTCACTGGAGCATTGGCTGTTGCCCTATCTGGATGGCGTCAGGCGGCTGCAGGATTTCGGCAAGCTGGATCTCAAGGCAATATTATCCGCAATGCTTTCCTGGCCTGCGCCACTGGACCTGGAGCGACTCGCTCCTGAGCGCATTGCCGTGCCGTCGGGAGGCAGCGCCTCCATTGATTACAGCCAACAGCCACCGGTGCTCGCTGTGAAACTACAGGAAATGTTTGGCTGCCAGGAGACTCCCACAATCGCCAAAGGGCAAGTGGCGCTGCAGGTTCATCTTCTGTCACCGGCGCAGAGACCGCTACAGGTTACCCAGGACCTGGCCGGGTTCTGGCGCACTGGCTATCTTGAGGTAAAAAAAGAAATGAAAGGCCGCTACCCGAAGCACCCCTGGCCGGACAATCCCCTTGAGGCCACAGCGACCCGTCATACCAAACGGCGGGCGCTGGATAGCTGATTCTGCTTCAGGTGGATTCGTTTCCTGTGTAAACCTGATCTTCTTCCAGGTTCACATTATTCCTGCCCATTAATACCAACAGGTCCTCCAGTATCAAATAGAGGCAAGGTACAAGAAACAGGGTAATCGTGGTCCCCACTATTACCCCGAAGCCCAGGGAGATGGCCATGGGTACAAACATCGTGGTGGCTATCTGGGTATCCAGCATCATCGGTGCCAAACCGACGAAGGTAGTTATGCTGGTCAAAACAATGGGGCGGAAGCGCACCGATCCCGCATGACTGACGACATAGTGAATACTTTGTCCGGATTTTCGCTGGCGGTTGATATGGTCGACCAGCACCAGGGAGGAGTTCACCACCACGCCCGATAGCGCGACTATCCCCAGCAGGGAAAAGAATACCAGGTCCCATCCCATAATCAGGTGACCAACAATCGCTCCCACCGCGCCGAACGGTATAACGCTCATAATAACCAGGGGTTGCAAATAGGACTGCAGTGGGATTGCCAGTAGGGCGTAGACGATGATAAGCGCTAACACGGCGGAAGAGCCCATTGACCGCATAGACTTCGTGCTTTCTTCGGCTTCACCGGCCAGGCGAAAGTTTACTCCCGAATAAGCCTGCAGCAGTTCAGGAAGCGCTTTACCAGTAACCGACGAGATAATTTTTTCAGGGGCAACAATAGTTCTATCCACATCGGCGATGACTCTTACCACCCGATCACCGTCGATGCGGTTAATGGTTGTATAGCCCCGAGCCAACTTTATTCGCGCAACACTACCAAAGGGAACCTCGGTGCCGTCTGATGTACGAATGCGCATATTTTCCAGGTCGCCCAGGGAGCGTCGCTCGTGCTCCGGAAAACGCACCATTACCCGTATATCGTCTTTGCCTCGCTGTATTCGCTGAGCTTCGTAGCCATAAAATGCCTGCCGCACCTGCTGCCCAAGATCTTCAATGGTCAACCCCAGCGTGCGGGCCTGGGGCAGTAGTTCGAGCTGCACTTCCTGCTTGCCTGCCCTGAAGGTATCGGTGATATCTACAACACCTTCGTAGGCTTCCAGGATAGTGCGCAATTCGGCTGCGGCCGATCGCAGTTCGTTGAAATCCTTGCCGTATAACTCAATATCTATGGCCTGGCCCATGCTGAAGGCCTCGGAGCTAAAACCCAACTCAATCGCATCGGGAATGACGCCGGTAAGCTCTCGCCAGCGGTTAGCAAATAGCTTGGTCGATACACCGGAGTAATCCCTGGGCAGGTTCAGTTCAACACCGATTTCTGCCACATTGCTTTGGCCGTCCTCACTGGCAACACCGATCGAGCCCTTGGGTATTAAGGAGCCTATGCTGGAGAAAGTGTGGCGAATTTTACTGGGCTCCCCTTCAGCCAGATCACTATCCAGTTCCAGTCGCAGTTGCTCGGCTGCGGCCTCGATTTGCTCAACGGCGATTGCAGTCTGCTCCAGAGGAGTTCCCTCGGGCATTGTCAGGACGGCATAGAGGCGAGTTCCCGCCACGGAAGGAAAAAACTGAAACACCATACGACCGCTGGCAAACAGTGATATGGTCAGGCCAAGAATGACAATACCTATCGCCAGAGTCATATAGCGCCACGCCAGCGCGTGCTCAATAGCGGGCAGGTAGTAGTGTTTAGCGAAGCTTTCGAGACTCCCGGAAACTTTTTTCTGTATCTCCAGCCAGCGGTTCAGTACAGGGTTATCGCCCGCTTCAGTTTCCGCCTTGCGGTGGGCAAGGTGACCGGGCAATACCATCTGCGACTCAATGACACTAAAAAACAGCGCTATCATCACTACCGAGCCGAGTACGGCGAAAAACGCGCTCATATTGCCCGGGATGTTAATGATGGGGATAAATGCTGCCATGGTGGTCAGCACGCCGAAGATCACCGGGGTTGATACTTCCTGTGCGCCATCTACTGCGGCAGCCAGGCGTGATTTACCCTGTTGCTCGTGAGCGTAAACCCGCTCGCCAATCACAATCGCATCATCGACCAGAATACCCAGCACAAGAATAAACGCCATGACCGACATGGTACTGATAGAGATATCGGCGACAGGGAATACAGCAACGGCGCCAAGCAATGCCACAGGAATACCAGCGGCCACCCACAGCGCCAGACGAAAACGCAGGAAGAGAGTGAGTACCAGCAGCACCAGCAACAGGCCGCTGCGGGCGTTCTTGGTAAGGGCTTCCAGACGATCCACCAGATCCTGGGATTCATCCTGCCAGATGGTCATATGAATCCCTTCGGGAACTTCATAACGAGCCTGCTCGAGAAAGCCTTTTACCTGGTTGGCAATATCGAGCACGTCTTCTTCGCCCACCCGGGATACCTTGATCGCTACGGCGGGCTGGCCATCAAACCTCGCCTCTAAATCAGTTTCCTTAAAGCCATCAACCACCGTGGCAAGGTCACCAACCGTGACTAAAGTGCCGTCGGAGCGGGTGAGTACAACTATATCTTCAAACTCCTGACCCCGATAAGCCTGGCCGGTAGTGCGCAGTAGTATCTCGCCCCCTTCAGTTTTTAGTGAGCCACCTGGAATGTCCTGAGAGCTGCTCCTGATGGCATTTCCCACCTGGGCGAGAGTCAGCCCGTGGCGCCTCAGCGTTTGCTCTGAGACCTCAACAGAAATCTCGTAAGGTCGGGCAAACACCAGTTCTACCTGGGAGACCCCTGGCAGTGCAGCGATATTATCTCGTAGATTCTGGCCCACCAGTTTCAGCGTGCGCTCGTCCGTATCCCCATAGACTGCCACCTGTAAGATAGTGGCTATAATGGCGACTTCCGCTGTTATGGGCTTTTCCGTTTCGGCGGGGAATGCATCAATTGCATCCACCTTACTCTTGATGTCATTGGCGACTTTGTTTTTGTCTACCCCATCAACCAGTTCAATCAGTACAGAGCAATACCCTTCTGCAGCGGTGGAGGTAATACTGTCAATCCCTTCGCTGCCCTGTACGGCTTCTTCCACCCGCACGCACACTGCCGACTCAACTTCCTCAGGTGCTGCACCCAGATAGGGAACGCGCACTTGAACTGCATCAACTTCAATATTGGGAAACTCTTCCTGATGGATATTAGGCAAAGCAAGTAGGCCGCCCACTACTAAAATGAGCATTAGCAGATTGCTTGCTACCGGGTTATGGACAAACCAGTGAATGATTCTGTGCATGACCGGGCGCTTACTCCACCAGCGCCTTGACGCGCATACCGTCTACCACGGTTTGCATGGGCGATACGGATACCAGCTCGCCGTCCTTGAGGCCCGCATTAATCAGCACCTCGTCGTGTTCCAGTCGCAAAATGGCCACATGGCGAAAACGCAGGCGCTGCTCGCCATCGACAACCAGTACCTGGTCATTGTCGCGCATGGAGGAGCGCGGCAGGCGTATTACATTCTCTACACGCTGTCCGCGGATTTCTGCTTGAACAAACAGGCCCACTGGAATAGTGGGCACGCTTTCATCTTCCGTCAGCTTAATGCGGGCCACGCCGTAAAGCATCCGTGAGCGCTCATCCATTTCGGCCTCGGTGCGCACCAGTTCTCCCTCCCAGAGAACCTCGGTATTGCCAAAGCGGGCAGAGATAACCACAGGAGGGCGATCTGCCTCAGGAATCTGCCCCCGGTGTGAAACAGGCAGGCCCAGGTAACGTAATTGATCACCGGCTACCGGCAGCCGGATTTCTACAAAGTCGGTGGCGTAGATAGTGCCAATGCTATTACCGCGACTGATGAACTGTCCCAGGTCAACCTGTTCTTGCCTCACAAGTCCATCAAAGGGAGCGGTTAACTGAGTGCGCTCAAGATCCCGGCGAGCCTGGTCCAGGGCGGCGCGGCTGTCGGCGAGATTGGCGCTGGCAACTCTTGCTGCGCGCCGGGTAGTATCCAGTTGAGATTGGCTGGCCAATTTCTGGTTAAAGAGCTTTTCCATTCGCTTGAGTTCGTCGCCCGCATACGCGGCTTCAACTTCACTTCTGTCCTGGCTGGCTTCACTGCGCTGCATAGCCGTGCGGTAGTCAGCATCGTCTATACGCAGCAGGACTTCGTCTTTCTTGAAAGCCCCGCCGCCAATGAGGGCAGGTGATATCCATTTAACCCGGCCGGATACCTCCGGGATAAGCTCACTCTGGCTGCGTGGCTGAACCGTACCCTGCGAACTAAGGGTGAGGAACTCCGTGCCGGCTTCCGCCGCGCC
>ERZ1046740.2641-NODE-2641-length-11386-cov-4.377901_pt1 | contig 11386 bp, 9 predicted proteins | sample MGYA00383093_ERZ1046740 | MGnify/ENA primary metagenome ERZ1046740 (study PRJEB29581, sample SAMEA5548363) | metagenome | biome: marine; feature: coastal; material: water | depth 25 m | study: Short-term variability in the microbial, nano- and picoplankton...
CTGGTGCTCTTGTTGCAATGCTGCTTTTTCAAAGTCTCGACGGGATTCCATTGCCTCGCGCTGTTTCGCTATTTCAGCCAGTTGACGTTGGGTCCGGTCTTTCTGTTGTTGTTCCTGCTGCGTTAATGAAACCAGTTCCAATTGTGTTTCTTCTTTCCTTTGCTGTTCGAGTTGCAGCAGACGGTCCAGTTCGATCTCTGCCCTGCGATTTGCCTGGGTGAGCATGGCTTGTACTGTCTGGGCTTCCTGAACACTGTTTTGCTCAGCTTCCTTTTGCAGGTTCTGCAGTTGCTCCAGTTCCTGGGTGGCACGTTCTTCCGCCTGTCGCCTATCCTGCTGCAAACGAGAGAGAGAGTCGTGCTGGGCATAACCCAAAGACGAAGAAGCTGGGGGACGGGATGAACTGACGGGCCAGCGTTGATCAGCCTGCCCCTGTTCGCCGTGCTTGAATTCGGAATGTTGTGCGTGCAGCGGTGGTACGCGAACGGGAGTGATACCTTGACTGGTACCATCCGTGGCGTCAGGTACTGGGCCGTTGCTGGCGACAAGCTCCGCCCGGCCGCCAAGTTGGTTTACCTGTCTGAAGTATTCCGCGGCGGACTTACGATCGAGGTTTTGACGCAGGATAAAGGCATCGCCACTGAACAGATCGTCCAGTATTTCCTGATCGTCCAGGCCAAAAATATCCACAAAGCCCGCCTTGACGCGCTCTGGGTCCTTGCCCGGTAAAACATCTCCTTTGAACGTGAGGTCGAATCGGTTCAAAACTACCCCTCAAGCTTCCTCAATTACTGAGAAACTAGGGGGTTAATGAAGAATATTCCAGATAATGTTTAAGAAAAGTCCAGATATTCGAAAGTAGGGGTCAGGTCTAGCATTGTAGCAATCATCCGCTCCGGCTGAGGGGAACAACACCAGGGTAATTTGGTTGCTACAATGCTAGACCTGACCCTGGTGGTATTACTTGGGGCAGGGGTAGGTATCCATTAACGCCATTGCGACCAGAAAAGCGTCCGGTCCTTCTAACCGCTCGGGGTGCGCAGTCACCCAGCGTTCGGTGATCGCCATACCCACTCTGGTATCGTAATCGTTTGGCAGGCAGAAATGAGAGTTTTGTCCAATCAGGGACACACCCCTAATAAGGCCAATAAACTGTCCTGCTTTTAACCAGTCAGTGTTGGGGTCTTTCGCATCAGCAGCCTTACTCGCCGCCATGTTCTCAAGTAATTCTACTCCGGTTTGCGCGCTGGCAGGAATTGATGTGGTAATGAGCAGGGTTCCAGCGATCATCGCAAGACGCGCTATTGCGGCTTTAGCTGTAAGAAAATTACTGCCCATTGGTGTTCTCCTTTTATGTTCTCTAATGCCGGGCCTAACCCGCTCTGGTGTGGTGCCGGAGGGCGGACTGAACCTCCATTGAATATCCGCTGGAACCCCTATACCTATAGGCTCTGTGGCTCCAAGTGTGCGCATTGTGTACTCCACCTGTGTACCCTGTCCAGTTCTTTGTGTGCCGCTGCCGCTTTGCCATCACCACGATGGGAGCTGGAACCCCAGGGGAGTGGCAGGAGTAAGCTGCCATCACGATCTGCCAGGATAAGCGCATCCGCATCCGCCCAGTCTACCGTCTATCCCCAATATTCGACCATTTGTCAGTTTTTGTCAGTCAGGTACGGAAACTTTGAAATCCGGGTGTTAGTGTATTGCAATCAGGGATTTAGACATATGTACTTTATGTGGTACGGGTGTGGAAGCACCTCGTGTTTAACTGGCAAAGGAGTCGCCACAATGATCAAGATGTTTTCTCCAGTGGGGCGTCTTTTGATCCTTGGGCAAAAAAGATAGCGCAATGAAAGTCGGGGCAGGTCTAATTCGAGCCAGGAATCGGGGCTATACGCTTCTGGAGCTAATGATCACCCTGGCGATCGCTGCCATTTTGCTGACAGTTACTGTACCGGCTTACAGAGTACAGAGACTCAACGCCCATATGACTGCTGCATCTACCGATATTATCAGCAACTTCATGTCTGCACGGGCAGAATCGGTGGGCCGTAATACCCATGTCACAGTGTGTAAACGCAATGAGGATGGCAATGCCTGCGTAACCGACGGCAACTGGGAGCAGGGTTGGTTAACGTTTGTCAGTAATAGCAGTGGTAGCTTGGCCGATCCAAACGATATTATTCAGATTCATCGCGCATTGCCTGAAGGCATGACAGTCTGGGGTACCTCAGAGATAGAGGACCTTATTACTTACCACCCCAATGGACTGACCAGTCTTTCTTCCACCCAGCGATTGGTGCTCTGTGATGAGAGAGGGTTTGATGAGGCCCGCGGTATTGTGTTTTCGATAATTGGCAAGGGCAGTGTGATAGCAGCCTCGGAGATTGCTGAAGATAAATGCGTGGAGGAGGCCCCGTGATAGTGACCACTCCCAAGCGTTTACAAGTAAAAGTGCCAGTGAGACTTGCTGGCTTCTCCCTGATCGAGGTGCTGGTTGCACTGATCATTCTGGCCATCGGTGTTATGAGTATTGCGGTCATGCAATTAGCTACTTATAAGCAGTTGCAAACATCGCACAACCTCTCAAATGCAGCGACACTCGCCGCCGAAATTGCTGACCGTATGTTGGCCAATGATCCCAATGCGTTACCCAGGTATATTCATGACGCCGCCCCTGAGGACCCTCCTGAGTGCATCGGTGTCGGAGCGATCTGCGACATTAATGATATGGCTGACTATGATGTCACCCAGTGGCAAGCCAAAGTCACTGCAGGTGCAAGTATGCCCGGGTCCCTACCTTCCGGGGCTGGTGAGATCAACACTGTAGGCGGTGATTATCAGATTACTGTGCGTTGGGACGATGACCTCAGCGGATCCACCGGTTCGGATTGTGATTTCAGTGATCCGAATGATCTTGATTGCTATAGGCTCACTGTCGGATTTTAGTGCTGAACTATGACCAAAAAACACACAACAGCTAGCTCCTGTAGACCCCCACCCAGCCCGGGGTTTAGCCTGCTGGAGGTTATGGTTGCATTGGGCTTGGCGGGTATTCTTTTGCTTGGCCTGGCAGAAATATTTGCCAGTAATGTGAAGAACGCTACAGCAACATCTAACCTATCCAGCATCCAGGACAACGGGCGCATAGCAGTGCAGCTGCTTTCGGCCGACATCCGTCGCGCGGGTTTTCTTGGTGGCAATATTCGTATACGCGAGATTACAGGCACATTGGGAGAAAGTGATGCGGCAGCGACCTGCGTAGCTAATACGCCGGAGTGGGCCCGTAGATTAGGTCAGTCAATTTTTGGCCTGAATAATGCCGATACTGGTTACGAGTGCATAAGCGGTATTGCCGACGATGACCCTGGCACATACCTGCGCGGGGACATTCTGACGCTTCGATATACCGAGGCCTTACCCGTCGACCCCAATGAAATGACATTGGCGGACAATGCGAACAGGCTCTATCTGCGCGCGACCGTGGTGGAAGGCCGGCTTTTCGTGGGTTCCACTCAGGGCAATGCGGAAAATGACATTGTGCACGAGGCAGCCGAGGGCTATGCTTTGGCTGGCCACGCCTATTATGTGGGCGACAGCCAGCGTGAGTGCCAGGACGCCGCTATCCCTTCCCTGTACCGGGTGTCTGTGGGCGCCAATGGCCTGCCTGTTAGCCAGGAGCTGCTACCGGGTGTGGAACACCTGCAGTTCCGGTACCAGATCAACAATCGATACCTGGATGCCGATGATATTGTGCTGGCCGATTGGTCTGCGGTGACGGCGGTAGAGATATCTGTTCTGGTGAGGGCCCAGTGTCCTGAAACAGCCTTTGTGAGCAAGCGAAGGTTTATCATGGGCGACCTCCTTGGCGAAGATGCGTATCCGCCAGCTAATACTGATGATGGATACCGGCGACAGTTATATCAAAGCGTAGTCGCGCTGAGGAATTTCAGGTGATCATGCTATGAGGCAGCAAATACCAAAGATTGACGAAAACAGGCAACGGGGAGCGGCCCTGGCAGTCAGTTTGATTCTGCTGCTGGTAATGACCCTGATCGGTGTTGCCACCATGAATAGAGCGAGGCTGGAACTTGCCATGTCTGGCTTGATGCAGCAAGAAGAGGAGGCTCTGCGCCGCGCAGAACGCGGGCTTCTCCAGGCCGAAGCGTTTATCGAGCAACTGGCCGCCAACGCTGGGCCGCATGGGTTTAATGGAACTGGTGAATACTCTGTATCTGACGAATTGGACGCTCGCCATGAGTCCTGGGACTTTAGCCATAAAACCATAACCGGGGATGATGACGAAACCGGCGATGCCTACGTGATCCAGTATATGGGCCCAATGGTGGTGCCTGGTGAGACCATGGCGGAGGAAACAGGTGCGGTGATACCGGGTGGTTTGATCTTTGTCACACGCACTTTTGTTCGCGCCGAGTCACGCGGCAAGAGCACGAGAATTGTGGAATCACTTTATTCAACGATTGCGGTGCCGTAAGCGCCGTGGATAGGAGGCTTCTATGAAATTTTCCAGGATGAATGCAGGGTTGAATCGTATAGCGATCACCCTGGCGATCACCAGCCTTATGACAGCTGCAGCGCAGGGCGGTTCTTTTGCGGATCAAACCCTGGGCGCCATTGCACCGCTGGTACTTTCAAACCCGGACTTGAGCAGCGGGAATGTAAAAGGTTACCGCGTGTGGTTTGAAAACGGTGCATGGCAGGGCGATATCGCCGAATATGATGTGTCACTCGATGGCTTCCTTGCAAGTACCGTTAACTTTTCAGGCTCGACTCCCGCGAACTCCGGTGATGAGCACAACTGGTCAGCCAATATCTACTTTGGCGATGACGCTTTTAACTGGCAAAATCGGAAAATCGTTACCTGGAATGGCTCCGCTCAGGTGCCTTTCACTTTTAGTGTGGATACCATCGGTGCAGATTATATGCAGCTCATTGATGAGATCGCCTATGAGGGCACTGAGAGCCCGGGCACTCCAGATGCCACCTCCACCATCCTTAATTATATTCGCGGTGATACTTCTAACGACCACCCCGATGGTGACCAACTGAGAGGACGGGTTTCCATTCTGGGTGACATCATCCATTCCACGCCTGTTTATGTCGCTGCGCCCATCGGCAACTACACCGAGTTAGGCTATGCCGCATGGGCGACTGAGCGGCTGGAAAGGGAGGCGCGCGTTTACGTGGGTGCGAATGACGGGATGTTGCACGCGTTTAATGCTGAGGCTAAGGAGGACGGCGGCGGCAGCGAGGTTTACGCTTACATTCCCGCGCTAATAGCGGGGAATCTGGCCAAACTGACTGCCCGGCCTTACGATCATACCTATTTTGTAGACGGTCAGCTTACCGTGCGAGACGCCTATTTTGATTCCGACTCCGACTGGGTTTCAGTTCTGGTGGGCGGTTTGGGCGCAGGCGGCAAAGGGTACTTCGCGTTGGATGTGACCGACCCCGACCTCGATGATCAGGACGACCCCGACGGTACAGATATCAAGGTGCTATGGGAACTGGGCGACACGGGTGATCATGCGGGCTCCCTGGGTGAAACCTTTGGTAAAGCTGTAATCGCCAAATTAAACGACAATAACTGGTATGCGGTTGCGGGTAATGGCTACAACAGTACCACCGGCGAGGCTTCCCTGTTCATTATTGATATTGAAACCGGCGCGGTGACAAAGCGCATCGACACTGGAGAGACCGGTAATAATGGGTTGTCGTCTCCCACTTTGCTCGACGTTAACGGTGACGGCGAAGTGGACTACGCCTACGCGGGTGACCTTAAGGGTAATCTATGGAAGTTCGACTTGAGCAGCGGCACCATAGCCAACTGGGGGGTCAATGAATGGGAAAGCGAGCCTGTGCCATTACATGCAACCACGGGTGCCCAGGCAATCACGCAGGCCCCCGAGATTGGGGCTCACCCGATTAAGGGCTTTCTTATTTATTTCGCCACGGGTCGTTTGTTTGAGGCGTCCGATAAAGCAGCGGCTAACATCAATACGACCACTACTCAATCGATGTATGGGGTCTGGGATTCTGGCGACAAGCCAGCTGACCCCCCGGACTATCTTGCGCAGACGTGGGATGGCCCCAAGACATACACCGCGCCGGGTGATATAAGCGAAACCATTGGTATTTATAACCCGGATGAACCCGTTAACTGGGCTGAACACCATGGCTGGAAAGTGGATCTCCCCGCAGGGTATCGAGTGATTACTCCCATTCAGCTGCGCGCCGGCCGGGTGAAAGTGACCGCCACTAAACCCGCACCCGAGGATCCATCGGCAGAAAACTATATAGCCGAAGCAGCTGCTCTTGATGGCGGTTCCAACTCAACCGTGATCTATGATCTAAACGCCGATAGTGCGTTGGATGACAAGGACCGATTTAACAATACTGAAGACCCGTTGGATCCTGATCTGGACGATTTTTTTGTCCCTATGATGTGGAAGGTTCCCAACGGCATCATGGCGCAGGTGACTATCGCGCGAGTTACCAACGGCATCGACACGCTATTTCTGAATTATCTTGAGCCACCATTTGTTGAGGCATGTATTGGGAGTTGTGAAGACGGATTTCAAGGTGGTCACATTGATGTTGATACCTGGCACGACACTACAGCGACTTTTGCAGGTAAGTCCACTGAGCATACGCATGAGTACGATAAGATCGTGGGTCGCGTATTCATAGATTTTTTTGATCTCAACGCGGCTAGTATTTTGGAAGATAAAGACGCAGTAAACGGTCATGTTGAAATAAACTGCGTCTCGGGTGATAGCTGCGCCCCGACCAGTGGCATTGACCCGAATGAGCCCTTTGTGGTGCTTGTAGCCAATGCGGACTTTTCCCCGGGGAGCACCATGCAGATCGGGCATAAGACTTGGCCAGTAGTGCAATATCAACGTGAGATTCACCTGGCCCTGGCGGATTGGGATCCCACTGATTCGGAGAGCGTTTTGGAAGATTCCGATAACGAATCCTTGATTTTCACTTGGGCTCAGATCGAAGACGAGGTTGTAGATGGAGTTCCCGGTACTATCAGCCAGAACTTCGATGATCTCGCGATTTTATCCGGTGGCTTACACCCCACCCAAACGGGCTGTGTTAAAGAAACTGCCTATGGTAAAGACGGAGAGGCCGAAACTCTTGCCAGTCTCGGGGGTAAGGGGCGCTGGCGCAATGGCGCCTTGACCACCATGTTGGTCAAGGCCAGTTACTTTAGCAGTGCTCGCGCATTGGATGACGTTTACATTCAGGACCCCAATGACATGATCACGCGGATTGTCCGGGGGGATGGAACTGAAATACTTCTCGAAGAGGAGCTCAACGGCACTGCTGGATTGCAAGATGATGAGACGTTCTATGGTCTTTATGCCAAGAGCGGGGTTGAGCAACTCTGGGAATCCACCTTGTTCTGGCACTTTGGCGAGCTCTACAACTTTGCCACCGGTAATGGAAAGCCCTGTTATGGCGACGAACCTAACTGGAGTGACGCCATACGAATAGAGCGGGCAAGTAATCCATTGGCTGCCGCAGCGGAGGAGCTGGGGATAGACAGCGCTACTTATGCGACGGGTGAGTCTCGCTATGACTGCCTGATTGCGGCTGAAAATGTCTATACCGGAGGGGAGCCGCCGGAGGAGCCTGTGGAGCCGCCAGAGCCAACGGAGCCCGCGGTGCCGCAAGAGCCGAATCCCGGGGATAAAGACTATGAGATAGGTAAAAATAAAGACTTTGACGAGGAGAGGTTCGATGAGGATTACGCGGCATGGCTATTAGCGGTTGAGAATTACGACGATGATCACGCAGCCTGGGAAGTGGAGTATGATGCCTGGGAAATGGAGCGAGATGCCTGGCAAGTGACGTGGGATGCCTGGGTGTTGGAGATGGACGCCTGGGACGCGGCTCTGGAGGGGAACGCCGAAGCTATAAATGAGGCGAAGGCGCAATGCGCTGTCGACTATGAGCTTGATGCTGACGATTGGGATTTAATCTTGGATTTGATTGAAAGGTTCCAAGAGGACTATAGAATACTGTCTGGTGCTGATCCTGAAACCGGTAACCCGGGTGACCCGATCACAATGGGTGGTGGCACGGAAGGTATTGGACCGACTACCGGGCCTACATTCCGCTATGGTCGTATGAGTTGGACCGATGTATCACCACAGTAAATGGACAGATAATCGCATGAGTCGAAAATGATAATGGAAGCTTCACCTAAAGCAGCCCCGGCGCGCGGCTTCACACTCATAGAGCTTATGATCGTGGTTGCTGTATTGGGAGTGTTGTTGTTGCTCGTGCTGCCCGGCTATACGGAAAGTGTAAGAAAGTCCCAGCGTGCCGACGGCATGCGTTTTCTGATGGAACTGGCGTCCAGGCAGGAGCGGTTTTACGCCCAGAATGGTACGTATACCGATGACCCTAATGACCTGGGCCTGGAAAGTACCACCAGTTCTGAAGGGCATTATTCCCTGACGGTTGCCTCCTGCGGGGCTGGTATCGCCACCTGCTACAAGTTGACCGCGACGCCGATAGGTGGGCAGGCAAAGGATACAAAGTGTGCAAATTTTAGTATAGACAGCCTGGGGCAGCGAACTGCTTCTGGCTCACTCGGTGATCAATGCTGGTAGAGCGGCGGCAACGGACTGGTTAAAGCCTCTAGGAAGGCCAGCAGATCCGTTTTTTCAGAATCAGAAAGTTCAACGGTATCGCGAATACTGGCTTCTCTTACCATGTATGCGATGAGCCGGCCTCCCAGGCTGTCTTCCAGATCAGGATAACGGCCGTCGTGTAAATAGGGCGCAGTGGTCGCAATATTGCGCAGAGGTGCTACCTTGAATTTGTAGGCGTTTCCCAGGCGTTTACGAAACTCAAAACGATCACCGGCCCGGGTATCGGGATACTCATGGAGGAGGTGTAAAACCTGCCCCCCCAGTAACGGCCCAGCATGGCAGGACCCACAGCCCTCCCGCAAAAAAACCTTTAGCCCTGCCAGTTCCTGTTCATTCAGCGCTCCCTCATCACCATTCATAAAGCGATCGATCGCGGCGTCTGGTGTCAGTAACTGCCGCTGAAAGGCACCCAATGCCAGTCTGGTATTAAGGGCGTTGATCGGTTTGATATCGCCGGGAAAAGCAGCCGCAAATTGCTCGTGGTATTTGGGGATGGCACGCAGCGCAGCAACGATTGCCGCTTCGTTGGGCATCGCCATTTCAATTGGGTTCAGTATGGGATCCAGGGCCTGGGTTTCGAGGGTCTCGGTTCTTGCATCCCAGAACTGGGCATCTTGTAATGCGGCATTGAACACGGTGGGTGTATTGCGAGGGCCCAGCTGATCGTCGATACCTTTTGCCACCGGCAGGCCGTCCATGCCGTGCTGGTCCAGTGGGTGACAGCTGGCACAGCTCAAGGAGCCGTCTCTGGACAGCCTTTGTTCGTGAAACAACTCTCGGCCAAGTGCCACTCTCGCAGTTGCAGCCTTATCAGCCGGAGGCAAAACCGCAGGCAGTTCGCCAAAGACCTGCCTGGCCTGGCGCATTAGACGCACCTCTGCAGTTTCAGTGGGTTGTAGCGGCTGACGCCTGGGGCCAACCTGGCGAATTCGGTGGCCGAAGTACTCGGCAATATACAGATTCCCCCGATCATCTGTGATGACCGAGAAAGGTCCCATAAAAGGCTCATCGACTGCCAGCCGATGGTCATCGCTATGGCCGTACTCGCCTTGCCCCGCGATCGTGGTGATGATGCCTGAGCGCGCGTTAACGTGACGAACCCGGTGATTACCCGCATCGGAGATGAACAGGTCACCCTGGTCATCAACATAAACATTGTAGGGGCGATTCAGTCGGGCCTGCACCGCCGGGCCACCGTCGCCGGAGTAGCCCATGGTGCCAGAACCTGCCACGGTTGAAATACGCCCACTTTTGGCATCGATTTTACGAATACGATTGTTGCCGTAGTCGGCAATATAAAGGTTATCGTGCTTGTCGACACTGAGCCCCAGGGGAACTGCCAACGCTACCCGGCGGGCCTGTCCCTCACCACTATATTTGCGTGCACCGGTGCCAGCGATAGTATCAATTGTGCCTGTACGAATATCGAGCTTGCGTACCACGTGGTGGTGCCAGTCAGAGAGGTAAACATTGCCCTGGGAGTCGGTAGCAATATCCAGGGGCACATCTATTTTAGCCTGGGTACCAGGGCCACCATCTCCGGAGTAACCGGGGCTGTCTATGCCCGCTATAGTCGCTATCTCACCTGTCTGTGCATTGAGTGTGCGAATACGGTTATTGTAATAATCGGAGAATACCACCTCGCCGCGGCGCGTCTGGGCAATGCCGAAAGGCCCGTTTAACACTGTCTCGAGTGCCGGTAGCCCATCACCGTTAAAGCCCTGTTTTCCCGTGCCAGCCAGCCGATGGATAGTGCCTGCGTTGAGGTCTATGCGACGCAGCGTATGATTGAAATAGTCTACCACTAGCAAGTTTTGTTCTTGCAGGGCCATGCCAAAGGGGGCGTTGAACAGCGCCTCAATTGCCGGGCCCTCGTCACCGCCTGCGGCCTGAATACCAGCGCCGGCCAGTGTAGAGGTCCAGCCCGAGGTAACACCCTGGAAGAATATTGGCTGGTCTTGTGGCTGCGCCGTTACAGCGGTAAACACCAGAGCCCCGTAATCGAGCGTACGTGGCTGGAAACGCGCCAGGCCGACGGCATCGGATACAACCCGGGCAGTAGGCGGTTCAGTTCTGCCTGCAACGGCTGCAAACACTATCTCTGCACCCGGCAGCAAGTTGCCGGCGCTATCGGTTACTGCCACTACCAGTGGTTGTGGCAACTGGCTACCGACTACCGCCACCTGGTTATTGCCGGAATGGATGCTGACCACTGTGGGTTCGTGAGCGATAGTACGAGCTGCCGCATGGTATGCACACAGCTGTGGCATGGCCACCAATATTGTGAAGAAAAGTATCTGCCTGGTAACTATCATGATGTGCAAAAACCTGATCCTGGCATCTATATCAAAACACCCCTTGTCCCTGGTGATGCGTTCGACCTATGTTATCACTAAAATACTGCTGGCAGTGCTTTGGCATAATCTTCAAGAAGCGCCGCGGGTTTTATTTCAAGGGCTTTCCAGTAACCGCGAGAGCGTTCTCTATTGCCTGGTCCAGGCTGCCCGCGTCCTTGGCGGCCTGATCGAAATGGGCCTGTGAAACGGCAGCTTCACCCAGGCTCTCCAGAGCCTTGCCCATCATGTAATGGTATGCGCCGTTTTGCTGTGCCTTGGGTATCCGCGCAAACGCCTGTTGAGCGGCGGCGGGGTTTTCCAGCCACAGGTATACGCGGCCAATGACCAAAGCCACCT
>ERZ1046740.2642-NODE-2642-length-11385-cov-24.294086_pt1 | contig 11385 bp, 18 predicted proteins | sample MGYA00383093_ERZ1046740 | MGnify/ENA primary metagenome ERZ1046740 (study PRJEB29581, sample SAMEA5548363) | metagenome | biome: marine; feature: coastal; material: water | depth 25 m | study: Short-term variability in the microbial, nano- and picoplankton...
AGGATAGGCTCACCTGTCAGGGTCTCACTGCATACTATCCTACCGAAGCACTCTAGACTCACCTTACCTTCTTCAAATAAGTAGAAGTGTTCTTCTAAAGGTTTGTCAGTGTTGATGCTGTATACATTTCTACGCATTGTCATCACCCTCTAAGTCAACAGGGTTAAATGTAGGCTCTACCTTATCTCCATCATAAGGTAAGTTTGTGATGCCATCTTCTTTTTTCTTGATGGCCATCTTGGGTGGTACATAGTCCCAATCTTCGACAGTGGCACTGGGGGATACACCCAACTTCACTCTATCTTTAAATTTACGCAACATAACGGCTCACCTTTGGTTCTATGTTACAAATCACAGTGCCATGCCAGCCAGACAGCTTATTCTTACTAACTGTCAGATAACGTGCTGTGTCGATCTCACTGTCTTCCACATCACCAGCTTCATGCTTACCTATACCTATAATCAGATCACACTCGGCACTCTTACCAATCTTGCTGCCTTCCATATCAAATGGTGATAGGCGGGTACGGCCCTTAGCGTCTGCACTTGCTTGTGAGACTACAATGACTGCACACTGATGGCGCTTGGCTAATTCACGGAAGCGTCTGTATAGCTCCCTTAGGCGCTCATGGGAGGCATTGAAGTTGCCCTTGACATGAACCTTATCGCCTTGGTCTATGATGACCACATCAGGCTTAACGTGCGCTATATACGCATCCATCATAGACAAGTCCCACTCTTGGGTGTCCATCATACTGATGCGTTCATCTATGGCAGCAAACTTATCTAAAGCTCTGCGAGGATTAACGGCTACTTCTTCCCTTGTCATACCTGACCAAGAAGTCATGGCTCGTAGCATTGTACGTCGAGTCTCTTCCTCATTACCTAAGTAGAGAACCTTACCCCCTTGGTCACAGAAACCTTCCGGGCCAGCGGCTAGGGATACGACAAAGGCTGACTTACCTGTCTCAGGGGTAGCAAAGACAACCCCAAACTCACCTGCACCAATGCCGTAGACATGGCGGCTAAGTGTATTAATGTTGAACTTCCAGCGGTTCTCGTCAGAAGTCAGGGCCAGTAGTTCGTGAATGTCTTTTGTAGTCTCTTCACCAAACTCCGTTGGCGTGAAGCCATCCTTGATACGTTCCATCAGGGTAGTAAGACGCTCCATTGCAGTCTCATTGCCTTCACTGATTTCAATCCCCATGTTGGCTATCTTCTTACCCATGTCCATACGCCACATAGACTTAACTAAGTCATTGAGAATGTCAGGGTTCATGTCTGATACGTTCTGAATCTCGTTGATAATCTCAACTACACAGTCAGTCTCTGCTCTAGTGGCGATAGGGTTATTATCTTTCCATAGACCAAAGACCTCTTGCAGGGTCATATCAATGGCGTACTTCTCTTGAGCAGCCACAATCACATCATAGAGGTCTCTATATTCATCCTCAAAAAGAGAGCCTTTCAATGATGGCTTCATCTTCAGATAGATTTCGTTGGTACAAATGGCTTTTAATAGTTCATTAAACATAATATTTATTACTCCAGTTAATCATTTAACTACAGTAGTTATATTACACTAACAAGTGAAATAAAAAAACCCCCAAGGTTAGAACTTGGAGGTCTATAGGTAGAACTAATTGTTATAGGGTACTAACCTACTCTAACTTTCATTTTTCGTATGTCTTGTGCTGGGCCTCTATCCCTTCGCTCTCTCATGTCAGTCTGGTGTCCTACTATGGACTTGTTACCCTGGCATAGGGCTGCTATGGCTTCCTCCAGCTTCTTCTGTTGCTCTGCTGCTTCAATGAATGTACCTTCACTGAAGTCATAATCTATGACTACAATACCTCTTGCTTTCATCGTATAATTCCTCCAACTGCTGTGTGTCTAGGTTCTTCAGGTCTTCTTCTAGTAGCACCACTGTTACACTTTTAACATGCCCAGTTAGCTTACTTAATAACTTTATAGCTTTGCTACTAGCATCTTTGTCAAGACTTATTATCACCCTAGAGTAGTGCTTTAACTGTTGTTTTTGCTTAGGACTTACATTTGTACCTAGCAATGCTGCCCCTACGTAACCTTCTAAGTTACTGATAGCACAAGCAGAAGCTGCATCTTCTACGACCACAGCTATATCACCAGTACCACAAGTAAATAAACCTGTAGTGTCCCCATAGGATTTCCATTTAGGTAGCTTACCTGACAGGGATCGCCCTACTGCACCCGAATCGTTGTTCATAAAAAAGAGTACACGATCTTCTGCTGGTGCGTACTTAATGTGTACGTACGTTTTTCCGTACGCATCTAAGCTGTGTACACTCTTTAAGTAGTCTATTGCTCTGGGATGATGGTCAGGGCTACTTACAATTGCAGGCAGCGGCAGGGTATTATCAGGGGCTATAATAGACTTATCCATTAGCTTGTTCTGTATACTTGTAGTTGATCTAGCTACACCATGAACACCCCTTACTGAACAGGATGCTCTATAACAGTTCCACAATAATGAACCATCACGATTAGTAACAGAGAGCTTACCCTTACCACCACAAAAGGGGCAGTTGCATGTTCTACTTGTGTTCTCTCTTACTTTTATATCTTTGATTAGAGAGTATTGTTCGGAATAGGTAAACATAATAAAACCTCTAGGGTAATAGTATTTATGGATATAGCCCCGGAGGGGGCTACCCAAGTATACACTTAATTATTACACTTGGCAACTCTTTTTGAAAGAATTTATTAGTGTAATAGGTATGGGTATAAGGTAACCCTAGACCACTTAACGTATTGATATTGTTACACATCCTCATAACCTGAAGGTCGTAGGTTCAAATCCTACTCCCGCAACCAACTTATTGATTTCAAACAATAAAATATACATAAACACCTCTATAGTGGGGTGGGGTGGTCTAGAAATGGTTTTTTTCAGACCACTGGCCCTTTATTAGCGAATCTTTTATTGACTGCGCTACTAGCTTGGGCCTGAGTTGTCCTTACATAAATAGATAGTACATCCATTGTCCGGTGTCCCGTGACTGAACGCATTTCTGCATTAGTAGCCCCCGCCTCTGCCATTTCAGTAGCACCCGTTCTACGTAAATCTCGCATCTGGAGGTGGCTAGGTATACCTGCTGCTTTCATGATCTGTTTACGGTAGACATTGTACAACCGCCTGTCGTAAGGTTTAAGGGTACGTTCATTTAAGACAACACAACCTACAGGGGTATCCTTGTATGCCTCTTGTAGGCGATTCTGGAGCCTCTCAGAGCATGGTATGGCCATGGGAGTGCCAGTTTTCTCCTGTACAAAGCTAATTAGACCACCGTTGAAGGCTTCCTCCCACGTTATCTGCCGCATATCTCCAGGCCTCTGGCACAGATCATAGCACAATAATGCTAATGTACCCATCGAATGTAGGCCCATGTCATCTGCTGTAGCTATAAACTTATCCACTTGCTCAGGTGTCCACAGAACTTGTCTAGGAGGGATCCCCTCTAAGCCCATCTGTGTGAATGGGTTGTACTTCACTCTTCCGTGGCGTGTTCCGATGTTCCAAATTCTTCGGAGTATCTTTACGCCCCCTATTGCACGGTGATAGCTGACCTCTTCTTCTAGCTGTTGTAGCATCCTGTCAGCAGAGGTAACGTCTACTAGTCTGCTGATGCATCGCCCGAAAGATTGATTACTACCCTTTAATGTAATAGCCGATACTGTTCGAAAGCACTGGTCGTAACTAGTTCGGGAGTTAGGCTTCAGCTTTTTGTAAGCTTTGGTAGTTTTAAAAAATGCATAAAGACCATCTACCGTGTCTTCATTGATGTGCATATTTGAAGCCTGACCTCTACGTACCCAAAGATCATAATCCTCAGCTAACTCATATGCTCTAGCTATAGCAGCTTGTTTATCTGCGTAGTAGCTCTCAAATCCTACGCCTAACGCATTCTTGACTGCCTTTGATGGGTTCACAACATAGTGTAGTTTGCCATTAGCCCTCTTTCTTTCTTCTACGTATTTAACTTTCATAACTATTCCTACTTTTAGTTGGTTATGGGAATACAAATACACTAACAGATGTAATAAGTATATGTCAAATAATAATTTATACTTGCACGTCAAGATTAAACTATGGTAGGAGTAGTAACTACCTTAGATACCTCCCTTCTAGTGTAACTACACCTCCTTTCTAATCCCTTAGAGAGGGGGTTTTTTTACACTTGCAATCCTCTCCCTGCTCCCTTAAACCGTGGCTATTAAAGATTCTTTTGCCTAAATAAAAAGAAAGTTTTTTATGGATTGTAGTGTTTCCTGTCTGCGTAAAATTTGTTCAATTGCTTGTGCAAGAGAGATGGCAGATGCCTTAGCCCATGCCGCTGACATAGTAGACAAGACAGGAGAAGAGGCCTGTATAATAAAAGTAGGTAGTGGTGATGTCTGTCTTGTCGCAATAGGCAAGGGGTCAAGGGACAGCAGTAACTGTGTAGCTGTAATAGGGCCGCAGGGTGTAGAGTTCCCCGACAACAACTATTAAGAAAAAACTATCACTTGCACGTCAAATTAAGACTATGCTCGGTGCTGTCAGAGAATAGGTCGATTGATTGCAGTGCAGTGCATACTCAGTAGACTTATTTAAAAAACTACTTGCACGTCAAGATGATGCTACTTTTAGTGTCTGCAACCTTATCTATCTTTAAATAAAACCTATGCATAATGGCCTAAACCCCCCCAGGTTTTATGGGATTTTGTGTCGGCCCCTTGCTTTTGCCTATAAATAATTATCCTAAAAAATATTTGCTTACTACATTAATTAGTGCAATAATTAACTCACATTAATTGCACTATATAGGTAATAAGATGAAAACAAAAAAAGCAGCGGGTTATACAATTTGGCAGGGGCCATCCGCCCTAGATGGGCAACCTATTGCCGTTATTGCCACCATGAAAACCGCCAACGTTAAAACTGGTAATATGATACAGGTGTGGATAATCAGAAGTGATGTAAGCCCTATCGAAGCCAGTAAAACGGGGGCTGATTATAGCATTTGTGGTTCGTGCCAGCACAGACATTATAATAATGGTGCATGTTATGTTAACTTGGGGCAAGCTCCCCTTGCTATATATAGGTCTTTTAAAAAGGGTAATTACCCACAATTCAATGCGGAATTACATGGGCATTTTTTCAGTAAAAGACAAATTCGACTAGGTGCCTACGGCGACCCTGCCGCTGCCCCTTTTTGGGTAATGTCCGAAATGGTCGAAAGGGGTGCAGGGCATACGGCCTACACCCATCAAGCCCGCCATATTAATTTTGATAATCGGTTTTTAGAAATTGCTATGGTATCAGCGGATACCCCCAAACAAGCCCTTAAATACCACGAATTAGGCGCTAAAACTTTTCGAATTGCGCTAGAAGATGACGGGGTTTTAGCCGACGAGGTGCAATGTCTATCAGAGTGGGCGGGGCTTGATTGTGCAGACTGCCTACTTTGTGACGCTAAAAATCAGAACGTCGTGGTTCAAGTACACGGCAGTAGAAAGGCGAATTTTAAAAGCAAATTAATTGAATTAAAAGAGGTGGCTTAGAATGAAAAATAGAAATGTACTATCCTTGTATGATTATACAGGTGTAGCAGTAATACCTTGGGCTGAAAGAGGATACACTTGTTACTGCTATGACATTCAGCACGACCCTTATTATGTTAAAGAAAAGCATTATCCTAGTGGTGGCGTTATCTACTACGTGCATGCCGATTTGCACGAGTGGGAAACCATTTGCTCACTTTTTAACGTTTTCGAAAATGAAAATTTAGCATTTGCTATGGCTTTTCCCGTTTGCACAGACATGGCGGTAAGTGGGGCAGCCCACTTTGAAAGTAAACGTGCAGTTAATCCAAATTTTCAGACTGAAGCCGTGACGTTTGCAAAGTGGTGTGGTGAAATCTTTGAAGAATTGAATGTACCTTATTATATAGAAAACCCAATTTCTGTACTGGCTACCCAGTGGCGCAAACCTGACTATCGCTTTCACCCTTACGAATTCGGGGGCTATATCCCAGAACATGAAGCAGAACACCCACTATATCCGGAACACATAGCCCCAAGGGACGCATACACAAAGCGCACTTGCCTATGGACAGGGTGTGGTTTCAAAATGCCCGAAACCTTGCCGGTGGATTGCGAAAGCTTTGGTTCTAGTCGCCAGCATAGAAAACTAGGCGGCAAATCTGCAAAGACTAAAAACATACGATCTGCTACGCCCCGTGGTTTTGCCAAAGCTGTTTTCTTAGCTAATGGAGAATACCTATGATTACTTATAAAATTATGGAAAAGGCTGACAAGCCAAACTGTTTTAAAACCTTATTTCACGGTATCAATGGCACTCGAACAGTACCTATTGGTAAATGGCTTGAAGCTACCATAAAGCCGGTAAAAGATGGTTCGGGTGGTACAGTGTACAATAGCGGTATTCATGTACTGGATACTTATGATGATGCTGTAACCTACCTAAAGAATTTCAGCGATATAACCAACAAAGAAATTGTTGTATGTGAAGCTAGGGGTATTCGTTTGAAACGTCATAGCAAGCATAAAGTATTGCTTTGTGATAAGATCAAAATCCTATGCTCAGTTATAAAGTACGGAGGTTAAAATGATGTATTTTTATACAGCAATAGGTTTTATTGTTTTTTGGGGCTTTATTATCAATTTAATTGCATAACAATTATATATTTTCTGATATTAGAATTAACTACGAGGTGACAAAATGAAAAGCACATTCGGTAATTATCCAACCCGCAATAGTCGCAGGAAAAGCTATACAATTAACGCAAAAGCTAAAAAGCAGCAGCAGTCTATTATTAGTGAATATGATCTAATATATGCGCTAATGGATTTATGGTCTATTCCCCGTAATGACGTGCAAGCACTCATATACGCTTTGGAGGATGGCGAATACTTATCTAAAACTAACTTGACCCAAGCGCATGTAGAGCAATTACACGTAGCAGCAAGTCGAATTGCAGCTAATAGCCAGTAAGCCCCCTAAATGCCCCTCTAAGGGGCTTTTCTTTACCCCCTTACATTACCATTCCCTAACACTGAATTAATGCCATAGTGGGGTCTATTTCGTGACTATAAACGACTGAATAGTCATATTCCAGGCTTTGGCCTGCCGTGTAGTCATTTATGTTATTTATGGGGATATAGGTATAAAATTGAACCAAGGCAAAGGCACAAAGGGGTGCCATAGCTAAATGAGAATCAACCGCAACAAGGTATATTAAAATGACTACTAAGCAAAAACTTTCAACCAAGACAAAAACCACAATTAATAATGCAATGGATCAATTATTATTATGCAAGGGTACTGCCAAGGAATACCAAGCAACCGATAAAAGAGATAATTATCACTTTTGGATGCGGGAATTCTACAGCATTATTTTAAATTTAAATCAAGACTATGATCTACTTGTTTGGGTGGATTCAATCGAAGAGGCCCAACAAAGTTATAGCCATCATGCCAAAATGTTAAAGTATTTACGTGCTAATAAAGTAGCAGCTTAATTAAACCACCGCCATTATTAATAAAGAGGTATTTAAAAATGAAAACATACAACAACAACAATAGAATAGATGGGAAGGGGTATAAGGGTAACCTAGACCGTGCCATTATTTTTGTTCTAGCAGAAATAAAAAAAGAAAATGATTTAAGGGTAGACCGCCCTATCTCTACAGATGACTCTAATGAATTTATTGATGGGATTATGAAAAGAGCCAATGACAAATATGACGTTGATTTTATAGACATGGAATGCCGACTTGCCGAGATAGTAGGGCAAAATGCATTAGACAAAATAAGGGACGCAGAGCAAGGTATCTATAATTAACCATCACCACTCACACAAAACCGGCTTAATAGCTGGTTTTTTTATGTCTAATACTTTCTATATTGCTCTGTGCGAGGCGTTAGTCTTACCCTTTATATTAGTACATGGTCGAACTGACGCCAGCCAGGGGGGGGTTTTAGGGGCTATTGTGGGTTGAATTATTTATTATATGATCTACAAATATATTAAAGGTTATTTTATTAACTACAAAATGATGCATAGGAATGCCCCCCGCTTGGCCCCTTATAATAAATCAAAACCCCTCATATTTTTTAAAGACAAATAAAATAATATTATTCCAATACTTTTAAGATATGGGGCTGTGGCTTGAAACCCATGCTATTACTGGGCCGGTGGTTTATGCCAGTGGTGCGGTCAATGGCCACAAATATATATGCTTATAAGGTAATATAATAATAAACAAAATCAATGACTTAGTTTGTGGTCGCCCAGTTACCAGAAGACTAAAGGGCCGCAGGGGCCACGGGGGGTACTAGCGTTAGCGTATACAAACCATACCCTAATTTGGTATTTTTGAATCAGTAAAATGAGGCCCTGGTAAATGCCCTGGTGTCAAACTCACTGCTATATACCTAGAATACTTCGTAAAGGGGGTGGTAGGGCTAGCGTGGCTGCTTATTAATTAATAGAGCCTATATACCTCTGTTAATGATATAATTAATATATAGTTATAGGAGGTATAATGTCCTACGAGGAAGACACAACCCTAGTCGAGGCAGCTAATGTGATGTTTGGTAATGATAGGGTATCCGCATGGAAGTGGTTGGGGACTCCTAATAAGGCATTTAACTGGAGAACACCCTTATCTAATGCTAGATTGGAGGGCGGTAAGGAAGAAGTATTAGCGTATATTGATAAATGGAGTCTATATGAACGATCTAATTGATTTAATATTAGTTATTATAATAACTCTACTGCCTTAGCTTGCATTATTACACTAAATAGTGTAGTATTGGTGTTATATCTATACATTATATAGTTATATGATTAAAGCACTTGGTAATATTATGAAACATGACGAATTAGAGAGTAAGACTACCTCTCTTGAAATACCCATAGTAGTGGAATGGGACTTAGAAGTAGACTTAGATGGTAAATTTAACATTGTATCTTACATTTACCACAATGATAATGAGGATGGTACTGAAGCTAGAGCTGACTTTGGTGCTATTATAGAAGATTTAATAGATTACTATGCGGAAACAGCATCATACCCTGATGGATTTGGTCAGTTATACTGTATAGCCCATGAATTATCCCGACATGCTGAGAGACTACGTACTGTAGCAGCTCATATAGAGGATGCTGGGGCTAGTTTCCTGGATGGTGATGAAGATGGACTCATCTGATGCTACAAGATATTGTAATACCTGCAAAGAGACTAAGAGTTTAGATAGTTTTGATAGGTATGGCCCTAAGAAGCAGTATCATAAGGGTTCCTGTAAGAAGTGTGAGACTACTCACAACACTATAAGACGCATATTAGAACGACAAAACCCCCGACCAGTAGACCTATCCTGTGAAATCTGTGGTAAGACAGAGAAGGATGTACTGGAACGAGGGCGTAGTCTGAATCAAGCCTTTGTATTAGATCATTGCCATGAGACAGGTAAGTTTAGGGCTTGGATATGTAGTGGTTGCAATAAGTCACTAGGTTATATGCAGGATAACCCTACTTTGGTACTTAAAGCGGCACAGTATCTATTAGAACATAAGTGACATTACTGTATATGTACCCCGGTGGGGCACATAATTGATTTTACCATGAAAGTTTTGATCTGTCAAGTTTTTGCACCAACTATTTACCTATTATTTCCTAAGTAGTTGATATTATGTTGACACAGCTAGTGTCCTAATGTTATAATTATATGAGAACCACTAATTCACCAACTAAATACATCAATCTCTACTACATACGTGCAGCTATTGAAGCTAACACGGGTAAAACCCTCTCATTTCAAGAAATACGTAACTTGTTAGTGGAGGAAGGCTTGGCCACCGAAAGGCAGCTAAAGCGTTTCTCACAAGATTTCAGAGGGTACGATGAGTTTTATGATAATTCACCCGCAACAAGGGAAATCCCTACGGATGAGATTGAGGAACTAGATCAAATCTTAGGATTTTGATATGTATCTTTATTCTTTTTTATTATTTGCTCTATTTTCCAGTAGTATCGCTTTAGCTGATGCTGGTGTTGTGGCCTGCACTAACGCAGAAGACACAGCCGCCTACTCTCACTATACCCTAGACGTAAATGAATCATACAGAGTCCCTAAAGGTAGTGTGGCTTACGTAGATATAATGTTGAGAACCCTAGATGGGCCTCCCTTAGTATCAGGTATAGTTACTAGAGGGGATAAAAGGCTCACCAGCGAAGATGGGTCAGACAGGTGGTATTTTATTTTAGCAGAGTGGGACTGTACCTACAAAGCGCCAGCCCCCAAACAAGAAGTATAGATCATATGAGTAAAAAGGAAAAAGTTTACACTGAAAAGCAGAGAGCCTTCTTGGGCTTTCTTTTTGGTGATGCCCAAGGCCATATCCGTCGAGCGATGAAGATGGCAGGGTACGCTGATACAGCTAACCAATCAGACCTTATTAAATCCTTAAAAGATGAAATGATTGAAGGTGCAGGTAATATGCTTGCAGCTAACAGCCCTAAAGCCGCCTTTGGTTTGGTGGGAGTGTTAGATGACCCTAGTACCGTAGGGGCCAAGAACTCCGTAGCAGCCGCTAAGGAAATTCTTGATAGAGCAGGCTTGGTTAAAAAGGAGAAGGTTGAAGTATCTTCTGACCAAGGTGGCCTGTTTATTCTTCCACCTAAGAAAGTAGATGACTAAATACGTACCACCTAAAACTTGGGTAGATAAGACTCGGACAAATAAATCCGCAGCAGTTCCTTATGCCTACAAACCAAAAGAATTTGAGTCTATAGAAATAATCCCTGATTTAGACATGGTTCCCTTAGTCGAAGAGGCCATGGACTACATTGATAAGGGTAGTTCCTATCGTGAGGTATCTAATTGGTTAAGCAATGCCACAGGTAAGAAAATATCGCACCAAGGCATATGCAATATTTGGAAAAGGCATAGAGGCACCAAGGACAATGAGCGCCTTAAACAGCTTAATAAGAATAAGAGGAAGCACTCTCCGAAAACACCAGCGGAGAAGTTTGAAGCTAGAGAGAAACGAAAGATAGCTGATGGTAAGCGCAAGATCACATTAGCGCAGAAGAAGTTAAAGAAACACCACGATAATTTAGATGAGGGGCAAAGTGAAGAAGCCCCTATTAATGCTAACAGTTTCTCAGATTCTTTAGACCATACGGCAGCAGCCCAGCAACAACGAGAGGTAGTATTCGCCCCTAACCCAGGCCCTCAGACTGAGTTCTTGGCGGCTAGTGAGAGAGAGATACTATATGGAGGTGCAGCAGGTGGTGGTAAGAGTTACGGCCTACTAGCTGATCCTTTACGTTACT
>ERZ1046740.2645-NODE-2645-length-11378-cov-5.873178_pt1 | contig 11378 bp, 7 predicted proteins | sample MGYA00383093_ERZ1046740 | MGnify/ENA primary metagenome ERZ1046740 (study PRJEB29581, sample SAMEA5548363) | metagenome | biome: marine; feature: coastal; material: water | depth 25 m | study: Short-term variability in the microbial, nano- and picoplankton...
CGCGCCCATTGCACCATGCCTTTGGAGGCGTCGACGTGGCAGCAGTGTGCGCCGCCTTTGGCAGCCGCGAGTGTCGCGCCACCGGAGTAGGCGAACAGGTTGAGGAATTTGAGGGGCTCTTTGCGCTTGGGTGCTTCGGCGGCGAGGGTCTTGGTGATCCAGCTCCACATGTCGCGCGTCTCGGGGAACACGCCGAGGTGGCCGAAGTCGGTGGTGGAAAGCTTGAGCGTGACGTCGTTGATCGTGGCCTTCCATGATTCCGGTAGTTTGTCGCGTCCGCGCCATTGTAGGCCCTCCTTGCGGGTAAAAAATGCATCGGCGGACTTCCAGAGCTTTGGGATGGCGGGGTTCCATACGGCTTGAGCGCAGGGGCGGTCCAGTGTGATCTTGCCAAAGCGTTCGAGTTTACGGCCGTGGCCACTGTCGAGAAGTGCGTATTCGTTTTTCATGGAGAGGTGTATGAAAGTGGGAAAGTGTGAAGGTGGGAAGGTTTAAAGGAGGGGGGAGTATGAAAGAGGGAACACGCTTCGCTCGGAGAGCTGCGCAGATCCAGAACTGTGAAAGTGATCGGCTTGAAGCCTAACGAACGATAAGCTTTGAGGGGAAAGGGAATTGTCCGCTTGTTTTAGCGTAATTGAATTGTATGATAATATGAGCATACAGAAGACTATTCATGTGCAGAACCAGCCGATCCGAATCGTTCAGGAGCGGGATGAGGAATATATTTCGTTGACGGACATGCTAAAGGCGAAGGATGGCGATTTCTTTATCTCGGATTGGTTGAGGAATCGAAATACGGTTGAGTTTTTAGGGATTTGGGAGCGGGTGCATCATCTGGATTTTAATTATGGCGAATATGCCATAATTAGAAGTCAGGCGGGGTTATATCGCTACAAGGTCAGCGTGAAGGAATGGGTGGCCAAAACAAATGCTATCGGGCTGATGGCGAAAGTTGGGCGTTATGGGGGCACTTGCGCGCATCGCGACTTAGCCTTTGAGTTCGGGATGTGGATTAGCCCAGAGTTTAAGATTTATCTGATTAAAGAGTTTCAGCGCTTGCAGTAGGCTGAGCAGGCGCAACTTGGCTGGGATATTGTGCGCAACTTGGCCAAGGTGAATGATCGGATCCATACGGATGCGATCCAGCGTAACCTGATTCCTGCGGCACTGACGTCGAAGCAAGTGAGCCATGTGTATGCGAGTGAGGCAGACGTGCTTAACATGGCCTTGTTTGCTATGACCGCGAAGGAGTGGCGTCAGGCGAATTTAGGTGTGAAAGGCAATGTGCGAGATCAGGCGAATGGAGCGCAGTTGGTCTGTCTTGCGAATTTGGAAAACCTAAACGCGCTGTTTATCTCAGAGGGCATCGATCAGGCGACTCGTTTGACTCGTTTGAACCAAATTGCGATCAGCCAGATGCAGTTGCTGACGGATGAACCGTCGATTCAACGACTTGAGGATATACAACCTCATGCCATCGCATTTCGCGGAAATGCCTCCGACACATGGCTACGTAGCGCTCGTTGCCGCCGATTTCAACTTGAGCGCCTTCTTTGATCGCGTTGCCCTCGGCATCGTTGCGCAGGTACATGGTGGCTTTACGGCCACAGTGGCCGGGATTTTTATCTGCAAGATGCTGCGTTACCCGGCTCAGTCCCTGAGAACCAGAATGATCCTTCAGCACTGGGGACTACTTCGTCCGTAGGGCTTCTGGTATCTCAAAAAGCTTCGAGAGCACGCCGCTATTGAGCGAGGCGGAGTCCAAAATAATGAGACTACCGGCTTCGCCGTTTACAGAGGATTCCATTTTAAAGGGCAGTGGCATGCCATCGACATCACGGTAGTCGCTGAACACGGTCTGCTTCATTGTGCCTTCTGCCAGTGTTTCTAATTCGGCGATGGGATACATCGTTTGCGGGGCTACCAGTATGTCGAGGGTTTCTCCGTCGGTGTCCTTGATGCCGACTTTTAGACAGTCGGTTGCCTCCCAGCTTGCTGCTTCGATCCCTGTGATGCTGCTTTCGCCTAGGCTGGCGCTAATGATTCGGTCGAAGAAGCGTTCGTTGGCTCAGCCATGCGTTCGCCTCTTCTCCCTCGATCAGTGCGAAGATATCGTCGTGTTGTGGTGAGCGGATACGTCGCCAGACGGTATCGCCGCTCACCCCGAAGGTTATCTCATGTGAACTGCGGTCGATTGTGAACAGCATCCGGTCGGGACGCTTTTTGATCAGTGAAAAGGCCTGCTTGTGGTCGCCGTTTATCATCTGTCCCGTCACGCGGATAGTCTGAGTGTTTTCCAGCAGTGTAGCATTACAGTTTGCCGACAGGTAGGCGTGCGTAAATGCATCGGGATCGGTGAGCTCGTTGAGAGACCCATAGGGAAGTTCGACTTCGCTCGTGGTGTTTTTCTCCGCCCGAATGAAGACAATTAGTGAATAAATCGCGGCGAAGGAAAGGGCGAGTGCGGCCAGAAAAATCATTCGTCTAAATGACTGCTGTAATTTTAGAGGGCTTCCCGCCGCGGCGCTTGGTGTTGGTGTAAGGTGATCCCATCTTTGATTTAATCGCTAAACACACTCGATTGGTCGCGCGTTCCGTGGAGTATTCGCAGCACATAAACAGTGGACGCATCGATTTGAAAATAAAGCATGTATTTTCGATCGGGATAGCTGGTGACTTGTTTGCCTAGTTCGGGGCGATTCCGACCCCAGAATTCGGATTGATTGATGCGGACGCACTCTTGGTAGAGTTCATCCATAAAGGCGTCTGCGGCATTGATGCTACTTTCGGAAATGTAGCGCCAGATATCTTTGTGATCCTCTCTGGCTTCTTGGGTAAGTTTTAGCTGCCGGCTCATTCTTAGCCGCGTGCTTCTTGCTTGATGCGTTCGCACTCGGCTGGATCGAAGGCGACAAATTGCGAGTTTAAGACTTGTTCCAATCCTGTTGAGATGTCGCGTTTCAATGTGGCTGCGCGCTTGCTGCGTTCTTCTTCATATTGAGCCATGGTGCGTAAGGCTTCGCGCACGACCTCGGAAGATGAGGTGTAGTAACCGTCGGCGACTTTATTTTGAACCCACTGTTCCAGTTTTGGTGTTAATGAAACATTCATACAACGAGGATTCTTATAGTAACAGTAATTGTCAATTCTTGTTATTTTGTGGCTTACGCCATGGGCGCAATTTTTAGTGCGGGGTAACTTTTGGTTTTATGGTAGCGCAGCACCGTCTCGGTGCGCACTGCATCGTGCTGGCGAGGGCGCTTGAACGTCGGTGCGGCGCGGGACGCGCCTGCGCTACCCCGCACTTTTAATTACACCCATAACGCAACCCACTGAATCCCTTATCTTGACAATAATTTTTTCTACTAATTAGATGTAAATAGTTTTTCAAAAGCTCGCTGATTTTCACTAAAAGTCCCTCCAATGAAATTTTCCCAGTTTGCCATTTACCTGTTTCTTTTTCTCAGCGCATCACAGTTTAGCTGGGCAGCTTCACAGTTAATCCTGTCGCCTTCGATTGAACGTGATTTTCTGATGGATGGTGACAGCGAAGATCCCGCTCGTGATGGCGTGGCGGTTTCAATGTCGGCTGTTATATACACCACCAGTGCCGAACCATCTGAATTGGCTAACTACCAAGTAGAGTGGATGCTCCAAACGGATGAATCCGGAAGCTGGACGGCAGTTACATTGAGCGATGGCACAACGACACAACTAAGTAATTATATTACAGTTGCGCTAACTTTTGATACGGGCGATTCACTTCCTAATTCTGAATCTATTGAAATTACCGATTCGCTGATTCCGTTAGCGACACTCGATTCACAAACCAATTACCGTGTTGTCGGGCAACTAAAACGACAACCTTTTTTGGGGTCGTTGGCGGACGTCGGCAGTCAGAAAAACAGCACCGATCAACAGCTCTACCACTTTACCAACAGCGCCAGTAATGACTCCGCGCGCAATGTGATTGCGGAGCTGGAAAGTATCAGCATCACCAACCCATTTCTGCTGGACGATGCCACTGATAGTTCCAAGCAAGGCTTTACCGTCGAGACCAGTGCCTCAATCCGTCGTTGGGACGCATATGACGCGGCTCCCACCTTATTGAACATTGAACTCCGCTACGAAGTCGAACTAGTCGATGGTAGCGGCGTCTCCATTGAACTTGAAGATGCTAGCTTCACACGACCTGAATGGACCTGGAGCTATGACAATTCCGGGGCAACCCCCGCGCCCAGCGAAACCACCGCCAGTGAAAGCTTTACTATCGTGCCGGCAGTACAACTCGACCCCACGGCGACTTACACCGCCCGCATCACCATCACGCATGTTGAAGAGACCTCCCCTACCGAAGTGGTAGAAAGCGGCAACCAGCTGGCGACCGCAGCCACCCAGTTGTTCCACTTCAATGGCACCCTCGCCTTTGTCAGCAATAGCACTACACTGACCGACTTTACCCGCTCGCCCCAGCCAGCGACCACCAATGGCGTGAGCTACGTGAGCATGACACTCAGCGATGTCGCTGGTCACCTTGCTCAGGAAACCGATTATAGCTTCAACGCGACTGCTGGCGTGACTTTGAAACTTTACAGCAATGGCACTGCCGCCGTCAACGCGCTCGGCTCTGATATTACTGTCACGACACCAGTTAACGACATCGGCAGCTCCGCAGCGGTGCGTTTTTTACGTAAAAATATGTTGCTGACCACCAGCGGCCTGTCCGCCGAAATCACGACATACTTGCCACAGGGCATGAGCTATCGAGAATTTGCTACTCCAAAACGTATACATAGTGGCCAACTCGCCTTGGGTACAACCGCACTGAGCGACAGCCTCCGGCCGAACGCACCAGTTCTCAGCTATACGCCAGCTAGTTTGATGACGGTCGTCGAGGAAACCAAGCCCCTGCAACTTGGTGCCAGCTCGATCGAGTGGGACGTCAGCGGCGGTCGATTTACAGTTAAAGGTGCTGGCGCAGGCGAGTATGTACGCGCCGAGGAAGCTGCCTATCTACGCGGCGCAGCGGTACCCCCTGAGGAAAAGATCAAGCCCGACAATACCGGCTATTACGAGGCTTTTGACACCACAACAGGTAGTGATTTCGTAATCGAGACTGACGCGAATGCGGCGGCGGTGATGAACTTGGACTTCAATGTTGGCGGCGGCAACTTCATCACTCACTTTCCACTCGGCACCGAGATTAGCTTCGCATCTGGCTCGATGCAAATTATAGGCGATGTCATTACTGCAGGCGGCCTGCTAAATGTACAAAAGCTATCGCTCGATTATGAGCGCGCCTGCGTGGATCGCGATGGTTCTGAATTAGACGGCTGTAGCAGTAACTCAGACACCGGCGCCTTCACCGTCGATGTTGGCAGTCTCAGCTTTACCTCAGACGGTGGCTTAGTGGGGGGCGGCGCGCTCGAAGCCAATGCGTTCGCCGATAAAGAGCTCATCTGGGGCACGATCGACGGCACGGCTAATTATGCTCACACACTCAGCAGCTTTACAGACGGCACCTTTCACATGACAGGCCACTTCCTGCCCGGCTTAGGTGGCAGTGCGACCGACTTTAATCCAGATGCAGCGAGCCGCACCTACTCCGATGCCGGACCGGCGCGCACGTTGCTTGCGTCCACCAAAGGCGGCAGTATGGCACGTCCAGGCAGCGTCGAGGATGCCGCCGGCTCGCATGACTACGCCGGGGTGAACCTATCTGTGGGCAGCGACAACACGGTCACCGACACCGCATACATTGCAGGCCAAGCAGTCCCCTACCTTGTTCGCGGCTGTAATCATTTTTATGTCCGCCCCAGCGGCGTGACCGGTACGCTGGAAGGCGATCCCGACAGCTTCCCGAGCACTCTTAAATTGTATGGATATGACTTCAATTTTGATTACTACGGACTGGCATTTGTCCAGAACAGCACCTCCCCCGAGATGAGCTTCACTGCGGGCTCGGTGATCACGCCCTTCCCCGCGGACGAAACCTTTGAATTCGACGGCTTATCGTTTACTTGCCCCGGTGGGCTCGCCGAGGCGCGCTTGCCAGACGGCGGACTCGACAAGCAGCTCCGCTACTGGTCGGCGGATTTCGATGTCTCGACCCTGTCCTTCACCAGCACCGATGGCTGCGACCCGAGTGCTGCAGCTTACTTAACTCTGGGCGCAACTGTGTATTCAACTTTGTTGGACAGTCCGCTGCACGGCATCGCCGGGATCGATACGGACGGCGAATTGATCAGCAAGGATTTCTCCGACTCCAAAGGCTTTGAAACAACCGTTACGTCGCGCTTTCGGATGCCCAACCGTATACAGTTGAACGGCCCCGATGAAGAACTGTACGACCTGATTGCGATTTCTGAGGGCTATTTCAACGACTACGGCTCCACTGCTGAACAAACTGCCGGTGATGGCCGCCTCAACTTTGCTGCCACCGCCGACGTGCCGTTCTTCGAGGATTTGGAAGTACAGGTGCGCACCACCGCCTCGCAAAGCACCAATCCGGATGCCAGCGTGCAGCTGATGGGCGGCTGGCTGGATGGGGGCGAGAGCTTTTTCACCAGCACCTTCTTTGATGCCAGCAACCGAGCGTGGCCGGACGCAGGGATTAGTGAAGCACTGTACCGCAATGAATCCGGCGCGGCCGGCGACCCGAGCCCTTATCTGATCCATGCGCGGCAGAATTGGCTCGATGTGGTCGAGTTTGATTACCCGCTCAAATGGAGCTCGAGCTTGCGCTCGTTTACGGCACAAGAACCGAATGCTCCACAGGATCTGGTAGTGGTCGAAGTCAGCCACCAACTCGATTACCTCAGTGCCGAAAACGCCGAACTGTCCTTCGGGGTGGTCTATGAGGGCTTGCCGGAGGTGAATTTGACCAACTTTGCCTTCAATCAGCTGGATGAAAGCAGCGGTGCCCTCGAAGCGATGGTGCAAGCCTTTCGCCAGGAAGTCGCTGGCAAGGGCGAAGCCGCAGTTGGCGCGCTGGAAGACGGTGTGAATGGGATCAATGCCATGCTTCAAGATCAGATCGACGCCATGCTCGAGGAGTTCTACACCACAACCATCGACCCGATCGTGGATGCCCTTTACAACGGGCTCGATCAACTCGACCACCAGACCGCCGCGGCGAATGACTGGATCACACAGGTTGAAGATGAAACTCAGCGGTTGATCGTCAATTACAGTTCTGCAGTTTATGATCCAGCGGGGTCACTGACCAGCGTGCGTGACGCGATCAAGACGCTCGATTCAACTGCAGCCGACGCTGCCAGCTTCATAAATGAGGTCGATGCGGCCTTGGAGCAAGTACAGCTGGCACTGCGCGTGATCAGCGACCAGGTTTATATAGCTGCCGACAGTTCAGTCACTCTGGAAGTGCCTGCGATACCGAATCCAAGCAACACCATCCAAGGTCTGCTCTATCAGGATGAGGGCGACTTCCAGATTGTCTCGTCGCTGATCAGCGCGTTGATCGCGGAGCTGAGTGCCGAAATCGGTGGCGAACTGGCCGGTATGCTGGGTGATGTACTCGAAGCGCCCGTCGGTGAGCTGAATACTTTGATCAACGAACAGCTCGAAGCAGTGCGCCCAACCTTGGAAAAAGTGCAGGGAATCCTCGCTGAAACCGACAGCACCATCGCAAACGTGCGAGCTGAAATCGCTGCAACCGGGGAGCTGGTACAGGAAATCGAAGCGATTCTGGATGCTGCCGATAGCTTGATCGATTCGGCTTCTGTGGAATTGCAAGTCACGATCAAAGCACTCGTTCTTGAGCGCATCCCCGAACCCTCACAGTTTGTCGAATACAGCGAAGCCGAAGTGAAGGCACTGATTCGCCAAGAGATTGAAGATCGCATTCGAGAACTGGAAATTATTCCGGAATTTCAACTGGTGGTGCGCCAACACTTCTACGATTTGGACCTACAGATTAAAGAAGGCATTGATACCGCGTTCGCACAGGTTAACGAGGCGATAAAGGGCCTCTTAAAGGAATTCCTCAGTGACTTTGACGATACCATCAACGGCTTCCTCGGCGACCTCGGCAGTTCGCTCGGTGCCGGCGAGGTGACTGGTTTCGCACATATCAATGAAGATGCGCTGCGCCTGTTGCGACTTGACGCCCATCTACAACTGCAAGTGCCGGAGGACTTCGAGTTCAATGGCTACCTCCAAATCAAACAGCTGAGCTCAGATGGCAGTGATGCCTGTAGCTACGGCGGTTCGAATACCGCGAAAGAGGTCACGATGGGTGCACTCGGTGTGCCGGTGGCCTGGGTCAGTGATGGCATGTCAGTCGATGTCGAAGGCAAAGTCGTCTTTACCACCTATCCAGTCGGCTTAGGCGGCCGGATTGAAATGGTCGATGGTGAGTTTGGCTTTGAGAGCTTTACCATCACAGATTTGGGCGCAGCGATATCATTTGGCGCCACAGAGAATTATTTGGCAGCCGAGGTCGGGCTCGCCTTTCAAAGCTATGCCATGTATGGTGGTGTGTTCTTTGGACAGACTTGTGATATCGCACCACTGGAAATGGTCAACCCGCAGGCGGCCTCGGTGCTCGGCAATCCTAATCCGACCTTTACCGGAGCGTATGTCTACGGTGAGGCGCACATTCCCGTTTCGGAAGCTCTGCTGGGCATCCCCGCGAGCTGTATGTTTAAAATTACTGCGGGTGTGGGCGCGGGAGCCTTTTACTTTGTCGAAGGACCCACCTTTGGCGGCCAAATGCTGTTGGCGGTCTCTGGCGAAGCCTTGTGCTTGGTGTCGATCAAGGGCGAGGTATCACTGGTCGGCGTCAAAGTCGCCGACGATTTCCGTTTTTCAGGCCGCGGCCGCCTCAGCGGCAAAGTCGGTTCCTGCCCGTTCTGTGTTAAGTTCGGCAAAACACTCAATCTCGAATACAAAAATGATCGTTGGAGCTACGACCTTTAATTTGCCATGCGTTTCCCTCATACACATCTCATAAGATTCTACAGATTACTTGCACTTTCCACTTTGTTGTCGGTACTGCCGGCTAAGGCTCAGGACTTGGGCGATAGCCTAATAACCGCAGCACTTGGTGTCTCCACCGCAACGACTGGCACCGCCGACCCCGCCGTATACATCAGTTGGTGGCCCACCGGTTCGTCCGCATGGACGCCAGGAAGCTATTCGATCTATCGTAAAACAGGCCTGCCTGCCGATCCGGGACCTTTCTCTCTGGTTGGCGTGGTGCAACCATTGACCGATCCCGTGTCGGTCGGTTATGTGTTGTCGCGTGCCGACTTACTGGGGAGCGATACAATTGCGCTGACCAACAATATAGATGGCCTGTTTGACACGCTGGTCCCCGTTTCTGGCCTGCCCTTGTCGGAAAAACTCGCGGCGATTATCGAAGTTTCTAGTCTAGATGCCGATAGTGCTGAGAATTTGACGCTCCTTACCCGCCGCCACCCCGCTGCCGCCATGGCTGCTGGTGTTGGGTTTGTGGATACCGTGAGTTCTGGCACGCAGTACACTTATGAAATTCGCGAGTGCCCGCAAGATGCGGTCGATTCCGGCGATTGCCAATCCGTCAGCGGGCGCATCGTGGTCACTGGCGGCACGGTCAACTACCTTCCTGCGCCCGGCCAACCGATCGAAGTCCCGTTTGCGGACAATTCACCGCGCGGCAATTTGAACGTGCCATTACGCTGGTCAACGCCCGATTCACTGCGTGAGCGCGCATTCTTTCAGTTCGGCTATGACTTGTATCGGGTCAGTGCAGACCTCGCAACCGTCCGCGGCTGGGATGCGGCGGCGCCCAACAGAACGGCCTTCATCGACGCACTGGCACTCGGCCCGAGCCAGATCGAACGAGTCAATGACCTGCCGATCCTGACCGACGAACTGTTTGACGCAGCCGCGGCAGCGAACTTGGTCACCGACCCCGAAACCTATTTCTACATCGATGACAATCGCCGCTTTGAAGACGGCGGCACACCCTTTGCGGATGGGGATCAGTTTTATTATTTCGTGGCTGGTCGCGACTTGTTAGGCAGACCCGGCGAAATTTCCGCGGGCACGCCAGTGACCATTTGCTTTCGGATGCCGCCACAAGCTCCCCGAAGGCTCAAAGTTTCGAATGATTATTCCTGGGATGCGGCAACCGACACCCAAACACAGGTGTTTCACCTCGAATGGGATGCCGCTCAAACGCGCGAAAACGGCCCAGAGATTGCAGGCTATTGGATCTATCGCTGGTCTTCTATTCAGGAAATGCAAGATAACGCCGGACTGCCCTACAGCACCCTGCCCGGTGGCAGAATGACTGGCGGACGCATCGCAACCGTCTCCAGCGCCACCACCGCCTACACTGACGAAACCGGCGTGCATCCATTTATTACCTACAGCCGTGACGCAGACCTGCGTAACGACTCCACCGTTAATCACGCCGAAGCCGGCAAAACCTACTGGTACTCGGTGCGCGCCATTGATGCGTCCGCCTGTGGTGGCAACGTCTCTGGCAATAGTGCGCCCGCCTTTGGCGTCTTACGTGACCGTGTCGGACCAGCAGCCCCCTCGGGCAGCATTGCCACCGACTGCGAAGATCCACTGCTATCGGTCGGCACGACACGCTACACAACATCGGCAGATCCATATAATAGTAACCTAGTCTATTTAAAGTTAAACGCCACTCGAATCAATGCGGCGATCGAGTGGATCGATTTTTATGTCTCACCCCTTGACGAACAAGCTTACATCGGTCGCTTTTATTTCGACAGCGTCAGCAATGATGTCAGCACTACGGTCCTCAGACGCACGCAGGTTTTCGTCGACGCCGGCCTCACTACAGGGAAGATCTTGGCTCGGGTGGGAACCAGTAATGGCTCGATTTCAGACATCGAAGACGCGTTTTTTCTGGCCGATCTCGATCCGGAAAAGAACAATTCCGCGTACGTGCAAACCTTTGATTTCGTCGCTGCGATTGACCAAGAAAGTGATTGCGACGAGCATGACCCAAATCCCAGCGGCGGCCTGAGCGGTACCGTCGATCCGCTCGAGATTGTGATTTCACTGACCGAAGGCTCTGAAGAGTGGAAACTGTACCGCTCCGTGAACGGCGGCCCGATGACCATGATTCAACAAGGTCTGAAGAGCTTCGATCCCGCCGACTACGAGGTGACTATCGAGCATTACAATTTTCCGCTCAATGGCGGACGCGTTTGTTATTACGCGCAACTATTCGATCAGCACGGACAAGGCAGTAGCATGATACGTCTAGGCTGTGTCGAGATTGCTCCGCGCACGCCGCTGCCACAGCCGATGCTCAGTCCAGTCACACCGGTGGGTACCGACCCCGACAACGGCGCCGCCAACATCGAATGGTTCTGTGCGCCCGCTGGAGTCGA
>ERZ1046740.2650-NODE-2650-length-11367-cov-4.104933_pt1 | contig 11367 bp, 9 predicted proteins | sample MGYA00383093_ERZ1046740 | MGnify/ENA primary metagenome ERZ1046740 (study PRJEB29581, sample SAMEA5548363) | metagenome | biome: marine; feature: coastal; material: water | depth 25 m | study: Short-term variability in the microbial, nano- and picoplankton...
AGCCGCCGTTGGATCGGTCGCAGCTTCGCTGGATTTAGCCACTCATTGAATGGCAGCTGTTGCTAGTCCCCCCTGAGACCGCGCAGCCGCAGAGAAAGTCCGGTTTCCGCCCGATCATGCATCTTTCTGCGTAATTTTCGGGGCCCAATCACGGTTTACAATTGCACGCTAAGGTATTGATCTTTCGTGGTTGAAAACCGCATTAGTTTACAAAAACATTCAATGAAAACAGTGATTAACTCGGATTGCAAATCCGCGTACACCGGTTCGATTCCGGTACTCGGCTCGTTCCAGAATGGCGGGTCAATGCGCAAGATCTCTGCACCAAAGCCCGCCAAAAAACCGCGTTGCCACTGGCCCTGCAAGGACGCGGGTTAGATCAAGGACTTTTAAACCAGCGAGACTAATCTTTTCAGGACGCGAACGAGGTGCGCACGATCCATGGGTCTCCCAATGCACCAGAGGATTAGACGCGACCACCCTGCCCTGCGGATGCTGCGCCCACTCCTCTGCGGTGCGCATAAACGACGCGCACCCACCAGCAGTAACAATCGCAGTTTCCAGCTCTATCCCTCTCCACGCTAAAACCGCCTCTCTCACAGCATCGCGGTCAACAGCGACGTTCAAAACACGCAAAGCAGCATCACGGTGATGTCGCGCGTTCGTGTGCAGCCGGATCCATCCGTCAGGGCGCAACGTCATATCAAACCAGAGCGACGCAAGACGGCGATCCACGGTGACCGTATCGCTCGCCACACCACAATATCGCGCCAAAGCAGTCCCTGCCAAACCGATAGAGGCTTCCGCCAAATCAGAGGTGCAATAGAACGAAGATAGATGCCCCTGCCCCCTCATCTGATATGGCGCGATCTGTTCGCCAAACACGGCACCGTTCAAGTCTTGCCAAAACGGGTTCTGCTCACTCATGCGGAAAAGCTTTCGCGGTGATGCCTGCCACCTCTAACGCGGTTTTCACTCCACGCGCGATCTCAGCCGCTTCGGGCGTGTCTCCATGCATGCAAATCGTATCGATCCGCGTTGGAATACGCTTGCCACTTTCCGCCATTATCGCACCCGCTTGCACCATCTCAACCATGCGCGCAGCCGCAAGGTCCGCATCATGAATAACAGCCCCCGGCAAAGCGCGATCCACCAAAGTAGCATCATCATTATAGGCGCGATCCGCAAAAATTTCGGCCGCATAGGCACAGCCAAGTGCCTCAACCACCTTCTGCTGCTGCGTGCCAGCCAAGACCATGATGATGATCTCTGAATCAACTTCCAAAGCCGCGCGATAACAGGCTTCTGCCATTTCGTAGTTCTCGGAACACATATTCGCCAAAGCCCCATGCAGCTTCAAATGACGCACGTGCCCGCCTGCGACCTTGGCCATAGCTTGCGCCGCGCCCAATTGATAGCGCACCGCATTTGCCAATTGCGGCAAAGGCAAATGCATACGATAACGCCCAAACCCTCTCAAGTCTGGAAAGCCAGGATGCGCGCCAATACCGACGCCCATTTCGACGGCCAATTTCATCGTCTGCGCCATCACATCAGGGTCCCCCGCATGAAAGCCACAGGCAATATTAGCAGAGGTCACGATATCCAAAAGCGCGCTATCGTTGCCAAGTGTCCAAACCCCGAAGCTCTCGCCCATATCTGCATTCAAATCGACAGTCTGTGTCATTCATTTTCTCCTGATATTGCGCCGCTGATCAACTGATAGGACAACAGGTCATTCATGTCTGCTGGGTTGCGTAAAATTGGCGTGCAGGCTTTCGCTAATGCTGCACTTGCTTTGCGATCCGCGCGTTCGAACGCGATACCCTCTTCGCGGCTCACGAATGAGAAACGCAAAGTCTCGCCCACATCTGCCTGCGCCACCCTCGGTAAATCACACGGCAAGATCGCAGCAATCCTGGGGTAACCCCCTGTCGTTTGACTATCCGCCAAAAGCGCAAACGGCGCCCCCTGCCCCGGAACTTGAATATCACCGGGAATCACAGTTTCAGACGGTATAGATTGACCGCCCTTTAGCGCAAAACTCACATCCGTCTCCAGCGCGATTCCTTGCCGATTGCCACGCGCACCACGTGTGAAAACCGTTCTCTCAAACGCCTCGCGCTGATCCTTTGAAAAAAGCGAGGTATGGGCTGTTGGCACCACGCGAATGGCACCACTCTTGGCATTCATCTGCGGCAGCTTAAGCCCAACACGATCCGGCGTAGCATCTTCCCCACAGACAAGCGTTTGTCCGGCCTCGATCACTTGCCCCAGCCCCGCCCCACGATGCGTGCTCGCAGAGCCCAAGAAGCGCGGTGTTTCAAGTCCGCCGCCAACTCCAAGATATCCATAGGTTCCAGCGCGCGCTGCACCAATGTCAAGAACCTGCCCCGCCTCAACGCGGTGCACAGCATGGCCCAGCAACGCTTCGCCATCCAACCTCAGATCCATATTCGCACCCGCGAAAGCGATGCGCGTAAGTGCGAGAGCTTTGAACCGTCCTCCAAAACCCGCCAGCTCCAGAACGGCTGTGCCCTCTTGCCCAAGCAGAGCCCAAACCTGTGCCAAAGCCAATGTGTCTGCCGCCCCGCCCCGCGACAAACCGCTCGCCAATGTTCCGCGCCAGCCTGCGTCTTGAACAGTCACCGCAGGGCCGCAGTGCTCGACAAAAAACGAGGAGGTCATGTCAATGTCTCCAATCGCGCCCCGCCAAAAGTATCTTGGCGTAGATCCTCGATCTCACCTGTGCTCGCTCGCGCGAACCGGACCACATCCCCAGCCTCAAACGCAAACGGCGTTGTGCGATCCTTATCAAAGCATCGAAATGCAGTTTGGCCGATATGGCGCCAACCTGTGGGGGCCTCGAAACTAAAAATAATAAGCTGACGCACGGCGACAACTAAAGCACCGGCAGGCACTTTCGGCGCAATCCCATCCATGCGCGGAATGTTCCAATGTGGCTCTAAACTGCCCAAATACGGCTGCCCCGGCGCAAACCCAAGTGTAAGAACACGTAGCCGTACATCCGTAATTTGCGCAATCGCGTCGGCTTCGCTTACACCAGCCAAACCCGCCGCTTCGCTAAGCTGTGGGCCATCAAAGCTACACGGAATGGTCCATTGCCTGTCTGGCCTAAACGCTAGGCCAAGCCAGTCCTTGGCTCGCATCTCCGCCTCAATGAGTTGCACGGTGGCATCAAGATCGCCTGCAAGATCAAGTCGCAAAAAAACGGCGCTCAGAGACGGTGCACTTTCAAGAATGCTTTGCAGTCCCAGCGAGTCAATATGTTGATGAAACGAGAAGGCCGCAACATTCGCCTGCTCTGTCACATCCGCCCCGAAACGTAGAAGCACACCATCCACACCGACAAACGTCAGTTCGGGGAATCGCTCTTGGGTTTGCTCTATCATTTCCGCATCTTCTCGATCAATTTCCCCCACTGCATCACGCGATCTGAACAAGCACAAGTCACAGTGGCGAAGTTGATTCGGCGAAAGAGCAATGCACTGGCAGATTTCAATCTAAAACTCTTAACGGTCAGTATTTCTAATTTTTTATTTAATTTCAATTGGTTCTATGTTTTTTCAATGAAAACGCACCAAACTCATCCAAGCGCCACCCGTTCTAAAACATAGTATCTCTTGCCTTAAACATGGTTTTCGCGCCATATCCTGTCATAATACAACGTATAAGGGATCAGAATCGGTCCCAGAGGCAGACACAAAAGACACCGCAGCGTCCCTACTGGGTCGCTTGCACCGTAGCAGGGTCAACGCCCGCACACACTCGAAATGAACCACTACGGTGGAAAGCGCAGCTGAATCTGCGCGTGCAGCAAGGACAGACCAGATGACCTAACAGGAACAGATAGTCCCAAAAAGAATGGGCTCTGAAAGGCGGCAACCTTCCAAAGCCCGTAAAACGAACAGCATCAGCTATCGCGCTTTCCTACAAGGAAGATAGCAGAATGCCAGAATCACCGCAAGCATTTGGCTGCGGGGAACAGGAAAAATATGGCTATTTCGCATGAATTTGATCCCGCAAAAGGATTTGTAGCATTGCCCTCTGATGTCATGGATATCGATATGACCCCCGGCGCGTTTCGCCTCCTTGTAGAGCTATGTCGTATGGCAAATACCACCGGTGAATGTTGGCCCTCCCTCGCCCAGTTAAGCGATCGTATAGGCCGTTCCAAAGCCTCTATTTCAGGCTACATCAGCGAGCTTCGAAACCTTGATCTTCTAAACACGACCTCCCAGAAAATGGCCAACGGTTATAACTATCGCCTAAAATATTGCGTGACCTTTTGGCAAAACTGGCGTGCACAACTTTCTAATATGCGACAGTCCAAAGCCACACCAAAAAGTAAATGCAGCGTTCAGCCAATTGAACGCAGAGTAAACTCTAAAAATCATAGCCATAAAAACCATACACCTGCTTGCAATGCTGAGAAGAAACAACCTTCAGCCAAGTTAGTATCTGTTTTTTTAAATTGGTCAGCACTTTCCAAAGGTGCAGTATTCCCGAACTTCAACAGGCCTGTGAACAATACACTAGCCTCTGAAACGCAAGAATTACTCGAACAATATGCCACAGACATTTCTACGAAAAGACAGATTGAAAATCATCTTGGGAAGCTCTGGCTCGCTCTGAATGTTGCGATCACTCCAAATGAGTTAACGTTGCAAACCACAAACCTTTTCAACAAAAGAATTTCAACAGCTGGATTGATTGCTTTTACGAAAGCTGTGCAAACAACATGGCAAAATCACTGGCGTAAACCACCAAACGAGGAGCAATTCATGCAGTTGTTCGTTCAATCTCAAGCTTACAATCAAGAAGAAGGGATGCTGAGAATGTTGGAACAATTCTTAAAACGTTGGAATATGGTGCAAAAAAAGTTGCAACATAGAACGCCTTCGCTCAATTTGGCGGCATGATGCGTTTTCCAAGCTATCTTTCAACACTATATCCGCGGATATAATTATATGGCCTACGGCAATTTCGAACAATTTATCCGCAACATGACCCGTGTCATGGGTAGCGTGAATACTAAGCTTCAAAGGGATTTAACCCTGAGAACGCGGGTGGCGCGTCGCTTTTCTATGACTGAAGTTGCAGAGCTTATGGCAGTCGATGTGACTTACCTTGCGCGCGTTTCCAATGAAGAACCAGAATTCCCCGAAGGTGCAAAAATTGGTCGAGAGCGCACGTTTTCCCCTTCCGAGATTATGCTCATCAGATCAATTATGGGATCTAACAAAGCCGCGCGTCGCCAGCATTTGCATTGGCGAAAACCGGGTGAACCGGTCAAGATCGTAACCTTTGGTGCGCAAAAAGGCGGCACTGGAAAAAGCCTGTCTGCTGCGCATTTCGCGCAATATGTGAACTTGTTTTATGGCCTGCGTGTTGGCATCATCGACGCGGACCCTCAGGCCACCGTTAGCCTATACTTTGCTGATGAATCCCTGCCCTTGTTTCAGCCAGACACCCCTACCCTAGCGGATTTTATGGGTGTCGATGATCCGGGTGCGGAAGCCTTAAACACCCCTACACCTGATGCGGTTAACGCAATCTGGCAAAAGACCCCGTGGCCGGGAATCAAACTCATTCCAGGTGGCGCTAATATTCAAAACGGGGACATCAGTCTGTTCTTTCTGTCGCGGCAATCCCAGATTCCTGTGTATCGTATCCTCAAAGAGGCAATTAAGCGCTGGGACGAGGGGTACGGAGCCAAGACCAGCGCTGCTGACCTGCGTCGTGCGGACGGTTCATTTAATGTTAACGCTTACACGCAAGCCTTGAAAGAAACCGTGGACGTTATCGTCATCGACCAACAGCCTTCGTTAACTCTAATGCAGCTGAATGGCCTCATCGCTGCGGATACGGTGGTTATTCCGCAAACCATGAAGGGTTTTGACTTGGCGACGCTCTCGACGTACGTCTCTAACATCGGCGAATACCTTGAGTTCATCATGGGGTTCGAGGCAGATATCGAGATCGGTAGCGGCGAGCACGTTGTCCTGCCAACGATTGTGCAGGAACAAAACAATCAAGACACGGATCAAATTCTTGATCTCTATCGCCGCGCTCCGCGCGAAATATTGCAGGTTTGGTACAACCGCTCAGACGCGATTGCAAATGCCTCAGAAGAATACAAAAGCATCTACGAATACCTCCCCCCGAAGTCGCGCCGAACCTCTGCGCGGGCCTTCATGGCAAATGCAAATGCGGTAAATGATGCGTTGGTTCAACGTGTTTGGCCAGAGCTGCCAACACGCGGTTTCGCAGATGCCTTTATTAAAGATCGTTGGAGTTAAATTATGGCTAAGAAACGGAAACTCGACGCAGGCTTGCCCCCTCTTGATGATGCGGTACTTCAGGACGTTCCCAAGCCTGCGATGGGGGGCATGTGGGCCGGCTCTGCAATGAACTTGCTAAAGCAACGTATCGAAGAAACGCATGGCTCGCTTGTGTCCGGTATCCTGAATGGCACTGTCGCGTTGCCGCTCGATGTGACGCAGATCAATGATCCTGCGGGCAGTGATCGCGTTGGAGATTGGTTGTCTGATGAGGCGTTTGAAGCATTAAAAGCCAATATTGCGCGCCGTGGTCAGACCCAGCCCATTCGTGTGCGGCCCGTCGATCCTGATTGGCGGCCCAATGAAGAAAGCCCACTTCAAACTGATAGCGCGTTTGTCGTGCAATCTGGACGCCGTCGAATTGAGGCCTGCCGTCAACTTGGTCTTCCTGTTTTAGCGATTCTTTCAACGGATCAAGGCGATGCCGCGCTCGCGGATCTGGAAGAGCGCTTTCACGAAAACACGATGCGAAAAGACCTGAACGGGTTTGAAGAATTGCTATCCATCGGATTGCTTGCTGAAAGCCTATCAGACCTGACCCAAGAAGAGGTCGCAGCGCGGCTGTCAGTACCACAGGGTGACGTGTCTTTGGGTCTTGCCTGTGTGTCATTGCGCGAAAAAATCATGGTTGAGATTGATGTTGAAACCGCCCCAAAGCGAGCGTATCGCACGATTGTCCCAAAGCTAAAGCGTGGGTCAAAACCAAACAAGAAACACCCACCTAAGCCACTGATAATAAAATCTAAACGCGACGGTATATCCGTGGATATAATTGCAGGTAAAGCCGGTGTCACGATAAACGCGAAGGGCAAAGGTCTGTCGAAACTTGAGCTGCAAAAAGTTGCTGAGGACGTTTCAACCTACCTTGCTTCGCGTGTGTCAGAGAACCGATGATTACCCATTTCGGTTCCCTCCCAAGCGAGCAGGATGTTTCTAAGCTTACATTGGAAAATGACAACCTTACAGTTGGGATTTTGACTTATGGGGCGAGTGTTCAAAGTCTAATGTTCAGGGGTCAACCTGTCGTCTTGAGCAGCGACAATCTTACCGACTACTTAGACCGTTACATCTACTGCGGTGCCATTGTCGGGCGGGTTGCCAATCGTATTGCTCACGCGCGGGCGACGGTCAATGGTATTGAACATTCGTTCGACGAAAACGAAACCAGTGGCAATTGCCTTCATGGTGGGGGTGAGGGATCTAGCCAGCAGGTTTGGAGCGTGCTGGAACATGGGCCGCAATATGGGGTTCTGACACTTGAGATGGCAGATGGGCACATGGGCTTTCCGGGTCATTTGAAGGTGCAAGTGCGCTATCAGCTTTTGGAATCAACACTGCGTGTGGAATTTACGGCAACAACAGATCGTGAGACCTTGTGCGCATTCGCGCCGCACATCTATTGGAACCTTTCAGGGGAGAACACAATCAACGCGCATGTGATGCAGGTTGATGCGGAGCACTATCTTCCAACTGATGAAAACAACGTGCCTACGGGTCAAATCGCACCCATGTCTGGAACGCAGTTTGATTTCAGAGAGACCCGCGCTTTGGGTGCGACTGCACTGGATCATAATTTTTGTGTTTCGCGTGAGCGCGAAACGTTGCGGCCGGTGCTACACTTAGGTTCTGAAAACGGCGGGATTTCATTGGAGGTCGCGAGCACGGAAAGCGGCGTGCAGGTCTATGATGGGCGCCACATAGATCGATCCGGCCTCGCGATTGAACCACAGGTTTGGCCGGATGCGATCAATCATACGGGCTTTCCTAGTATGGTTTTGAAGCCAGAAGATACTTACAAAGCTGTAACCGAATTCAAACTATCACAACGCGCGCATACCTAGACGTACAGCGCGGTTTGGGTTCTGTTTCAGAATATGTTCCCCCATGGAACGCGCCAAATCTTTGTGACCCTTATCGACGGCTTTCTTGAATAATTCCCGCTGATAACGCGGCGAATTTTTGCGGGTGCGCAAGAGCTTGTAATATTCTTCACTGGTCAAGGACCCATCCAGCGCGCCGAGGATAATGGGCGACAAAATCCCCATCTGATTAAGTGATGATCCAAGGCGATGCCCAAGTAAAGGTGCGCGCAAATGTTGTACGTTTTTGCCCGTAAAGCGCGCGGCGTGTTGGGCATCCAAAGGTTCATAAGGATCATAGAGGATCGAGACTCTATTCGCCTTTTTGGAGACTTTTGCCGCATCGCCGTATTTGCCAGAAAAATCTCGATCCCAGACGACTTTGTAACGGCTTTCCCAAGGCACGATGTCCTTGTCCACGGTGCTTTGCGGAGAGATCGCAACAACGTCACATCCGGGTGCTGCCGCAGAAAAGGCACAGGCTGCATAGCCACCCATGGAGGCGCCGTAGAATACAACACGATCAAACTGTTTGAAGAAACCTTCTTTCTTCAACTTGTCGAACTGATCGCTGACCCATTTTTCGCGATACCACGTCCAGCCACCGGCTAGCACACCCAGCATCGACCAGCCTTGTTCTTTGATGAAGCTATAGCCCCAAGGACGGCGATCCTCGCGTTTGGTCATGGCGATGTCGAGATTGTCGAAGGTCACCACCAATGTGTCGCTGGAACGCGGCATGTAAAGGAAGCTGTGCCCATTTGTGCCCGGGCGATACCAACCGTCTTTGCCAGCCAATTCCGTTGCGATCTTGTCCCAGCTCTCAGAAGGTTCCGCAGGCTCTGGCGGGTTGGGTGTGACGCGGATGCGCGTGACCTCTGTGTCATCCACCTCGCGGGTCAAAAGCGCTGTGTTTGAGCCGTATTGGCGTAAGAACGGGAACGCGCCAGAGCCTTTGCGCACATCCATAAACACGCGTGTGTCAGAGTGCAGGCATTTGTCCATGAACTTATCCAGGAAGGGCACTTTGAAACGGTCGCCAAATCCCTCAAGATTGCAGAGCACATCGACAGGGCGCAGGTCTTTATCGCTGCGGATAACCTTGATGCGATCAGGGTCCACATCGTTGTCTGTAAGGAATTTGGTGTAGGCTTTGAGCCAATCCTCGTCGCCATCTTTAAACTTGCCGCGACGGTTCACGTTGATCAAATGGACGTCGCAATCAAACTTGTGATGAAGCGCAAGAACAAAACTGCGTCCTGTGCCTGTAAGGTCAGCAACGGTAAAAACTTCGGTCAGGTCCAATTCATCAATTAACGCACCATCGAACGTGGTCTTACCGCGCCCTTTGATCGGGGCAAGGGCAGGGTTCACGCCGTGGGCTTTGACGAGGCGTTCAAGATAGCTGCCCTTCGGGGCAAGACCGTCGTGATTGTTACCAAGCTGACGTTTGTTGGAGGCCCAAAGATGCAGCGCGGTGGTTTCTTCGGTGATCAACCCTTCGGCCAGCTCAGCGCGACGCATGAATTTGTGGCGTTCGCGGAAGGTGATCGGGTAGAACGCATTGAGCGGCTGCACATGCTCTTCCAAACCTAATTCATGCACATAATGGGTCACCATCATCGGCCCCCACACGCCCCAAGGCTGTTCTGTGATGTGCACAGGTTTGCCGCGTTTCGCCATGCGCTGCATGGTTTGCTGCCGTTTCTTAGGCAGAAACGGTGCAATGGAAAAACGGTCCTCGGTAAACTCGATCATTTGCCGCAGAATTTCGCTGTCTCTGGGCATTCCAAGCACGGCATTGTTCACACGGTGCTCACCGGGCAATTCATAGCCAAAAACATAGTCGCTGTCGTAATCCATCGGGCGATGACAATAGACGTCTGTGTCGATCCAGATCATGCTGGGGCACTGCTGGATCATGTGCAGGCGGAACCAATCCGCAAACAATGCAAAGCTGTTTTTTTGCTCGTATTTGATAAAGTCATCGGTGTCGATAATCTCGCGTCCGTCTCTGCGAATAACGCCATCTGGCACGTTTGGGATATCTTCGTAGCTGAACAGGGTGATCTTCTGACCTTGGTCCACGAATGACTTGAGGCAGAGCTGTTCCATCCAGCTAAGCGGTCCGCCAATCCAAAGTGTTCCGACCTCGCGTGTGCGCGCCATCTGCTGTTCCTCGTTATTTTCGCGCCTTTGGAGGCGACATTTTTTGTCACCCTAGGCCCTTGTGTGGTGTTTGTGTACCACCAGATTACAAAGCGCCGGTGAATTTCCGAGCAGTTGTGTCACCGGTGCTATGACTCTTGCGCGGAACATGTTGCAGGAGGTATTGTTTATCAAATCGAAACAGTTGTCAGCGAAATAGACGGCGAGCGAGGCAAAAATGAGCAACGATACATACACAGTCGTCTCCACAATGAAGAATGAGAGCCCGTATATTCTCGATTGGGTCGCGCATTATAAGACGCTTGGGTTCGATCATATTCTTGTATGTACTAATGATTGCACCGACCCGACGGTAGAGATCTTGTTGCGTTTGCAGGAGCTAGGCCATGTGACGCAACACAACACGATTGTGCGCAAAGCAGGTATTCACAGATCGGCCCTGCGTCAGGCTTCGCGTCGCTATGATATTGTGATGAATGCGAAGTGGGTTTTTGTGTGTGATGTGGACGAGTACCTCAACATCCATATAGGCGACGGATCTGTGCGCGCTCTGGTCGAAGGATCGGGGCCGGATGCGGACTGTATCTCTGTGCCTTGGCGTATTTTCGGTCCTGATGGTGTTGAAGAGATGGTCGACAAACCCGTCACCGAACAATTTGCGATGGGCGAATATGAGTGGCACGAAAAAGAACGCCCACTGACGGGTAAGTTTGTGAAATCGATCTACACCAACCAACATAAATTCCAGCGTATGGGGTTACATGCGCCCGTGTCCCTCGAAGAGCACATCAGCGATACTAAACGCGTGTTACCTGGTGGTTTGGACTACGTTATTGATGGCAAGCGCACGGAGAACCCGCCGCTGTTCACACATGCGCAGGTCAATCACTATGCGCTGCGTTCGATGGATAGTTTCCTGATCAAGCGCGCCCGCGGGCGTGCCAATCATATGAGCCATGTTTTGGGCGTGGATT
>ERZ1046740.2651-NODE-2651-length-11364-cov-6.683880_pt1 | contig 11364 bp, 22 predicted proteins | sample MGYA00383093_ERZ1046740 | MGnify/ENA primary metagenome ERZ1046740 (study PRJEB29581, sample SAMEA5548363) | metagenome | biome: marine; feature: coastal; material: water | depth 25 m | study: Short-term variability in the microbial, nano- and picoplankton...
ATTCAAAAAGAATTTCTGGCGATTATGAATCATTTACAAAAGAAATTAACAAATTTAAAGAGGTGGCCTAATGAGTATGGGAATAAATGTTCACTTAAATCCAAATGAGGTAAGGATTATCAATAGTCTTGTAACACAGCTGAGAGACGATAACCCAGAATTTAAAAAACTCTGGGATGAAAATCCAACCACAAAAAAATTAGTTGCAAGACTAATGAAGGCTAATACCAATATTGCTAATTGGAATAACAGGTGCAAATAATGGAAATTACTAGAAACTTTTTTTACGAAAAAGAAAATGGTGAAGTTGAAACAGTCAAGTTATCAACCCAGGAACAAGCAATTATTAAGGATGTTGACAGAAGATTTTTAGATGATCAAAAAATTGCTGCATTATTGTTTTTGCAAGAAACAGGATTTTATGATTATTACGAGGTGCTAGATTTTATTAATGATGAAAGCATTTCTGTATATCAAATTTTTTGCAATCATACACAAAATGATTACCAGGCGATATTAGATGTCGTCAAAGTGTTTAATAGACACTTTTCTTTAAAGGGGGCAGCATAATGGAAACATTAATATTTTTTGGCTTGATACTTATACCTATCAAATACCTATTTGATGCATATATGTCTCATAGAAGGCGAGCAAGGATCTGGAGACACATTCCATTGTCGATGCGATTAAACTACGACCAACGCAATGTTAAGTAGTATTGATTGGGTCTTGGTTCAGCTGCAACTTGCAGCTGGCCTGGCACCCATGTTAGTAATTTTGTACTTTTTAAATAAATAAGAGTAGGATTGTTACTTACAAATATATATAAATATAATTTAAGTATTGATATTTATAGGGGGTAAAAAAATTGAGTGATATTTTGAGAGAGACATCCAATCTCATAAAACTTAGAAATAGAGTGGTTATTTACTTGCCAAACAAAAAAGTAAAAACCAGGCAGTTGGCCGCAGACTTGCTGAACCTGGAAAAACATAAGCTGGCAAATTGCCTAGATATGTTTGTAGATAAACCAACAAAAAAACCAAAAGATAAACCAGAGCTAAGGAGGGCGGTTGCTTTGTGTAACAGCAAGGCTAACACTGATTTAATAATTCCAGATCTTGGAACTCTGGCCCAGAGCATATATTTTATTGCTGAGGTTTCAGCCTTAAAGAGCTTAAAATTTTATGTGGCCACCAGGCCCGCAAGATCCAATGATATTTTATTGCTGCCAATGGACATATTAACAATGGCCAGCATTGCAGAAAACATTAGAAAAGATGTCAGAATAAAAACCAAAGCCAGGCTCCAGGAGTTAAAGGCTCAAGGGGTGCAATTAGGGGCACCAGATCCAATGGCTTCACTGGCAATAGCTCATGCGGCCAACAGGGAGATTGCAGACGATTATGCAAAACAGGTCATGCCAATCATTCGTGAGATCCAGGGCCTGGGCCACAGAACATTAACAGATATTGCCAAGATGTTAAATGCCAGGGGGGTTGAAACTGCAAAGGGTGGCAAGTTTTACCCAACGACTGTAAAGAATATTTTAAATAGATCTAAATTTTTATAGGAGATAAATATGGACAAGCATGTCTTTAAAAGCTTTTTAAATTATAAGCTTGATGTTATGCAGGAAGAATACGAATACAGCAAATACTCAGAAACAGTAACTGTAGACCATTGCGAAAGATTGGTTTCTTTCCATGTTGTGCGTGCACACATGGATGGCAAAAGCCCAACGCAAACTGAATTGATACATGATTGCAGTATTCCTCACTCAACACTGAGAAAGATATTAAAAAAATTGATAAAAATAGAATACATTGTTGAGATGCCTTCAGACAAAGATCATAGATTTAAACATTATGCACCAACAGAAATGGCTTTAGAGGGTTTTAAAATACATACGGCAAGGCATCTTAAAACTTTGCTTAGGGTTGCAACAGAAACTTTAAGCAAATCTGAGCAGCAAAAAGTTGACATTCAAGCTTTAACAAAAATTTTAAATTCTTGCTGCGGAAGTTACGCTGACTATAAAGCCTATGGCGATTTTAATTTAAACACGCTTGATGAGGTGTTGTATCAAATGGCTAGTAAAAAAAATAGTGTTACACAATAGCACTATTGTATGACACTAATAGTTGCTGTTTTTTTAATTTAAGCATTGACCAGAGTTAAATAAAATATAAATATAGAAATATAAAAAAAACATAATGAGCATTAAGCAACAAAAACAATTTAAAACACATACTGGGCCAAGACAGTATGAAGGGCAGAGAAGGGTGCCAGTTTGTAGAAGGCTAATCTTTTTAAGAGACACCAGGGAGAACATTATTAACAGCACAGACGAAATCATGCAGATGTGCCAGGACATCCAAAAAGCGACCAGACAAAAAACTGCATTGTATATGCTGCAACTGCAAACGGATCACTTTGTTGAGCAATGCAACCAGTCAATTAAATCTACGGCCAACGATGATGGCAATGATTATCACTACAAAGGGGTGAAATAATGCTGGTTACCCTTTTGATATTTACAAGGAGTTTATAAACATGGACTATTTTAAACAGCCAGAATTAAACATTGCAGCAGTAGGCGATAGCGGCTCAATGAATTTATGTAAAGTAAAAAAGACTTCGCATAATATATACTTTGACAAACAAAACAGATTTCCAGAACTTCCCAACAATTCTAACAAACCTGAAAAGACAGGATCCAAAAGTATAGCATTAAATGTAGTGGGCAAGCCCGCAAAGGTGCTATTTAAAAGCAATCTCATTTCAGCTGTAACCAATGATTATGGCCAGACCCTTTTGGAGCTTATAAACCAAAAACAACCAATTCAGCTGCGAGATAGCGTGGATGAAGTCAATAATTTATTAAGGAGATAGCAATGGGCACAGTTGGAAAAATTACAGACGATGGATATGCAAGTTGCAGTTTACTTCCAAGAATATGGGCCAAAGAAGTTGTTACTTTGGATAATTGCATAAGAGCCAGGAAGGGTGAAAGTGTTAGAACGCCTGGTAACAGAATTACAGAAATGGGCAATGTCCTGGAAGAACCATGCATTATTAGAGCGGCAGAGTTGCTTGGCCTTAAAGATTTAGAACCAGACGTGCAACAAAGATTCAATCATAAAACATTGCCTTTACAAGCCTCACTTGATGCATGGGCCGTGGCAGATAACTTGGTTATACAAGATGATCCAGAGTGGGGTATATACACTCCTGGAGCTTCCAAGTTATTGCTTGACGGCCCAGGAGTTATTGAAAACAAAGTTACCAGGGATTATCCAGGCAAAGAGTTAGAGGAGTGGCGTGGTCTATTACAGATGCAAGGCCAGATGGAAGTGATGGATTATAACTGGGGCGTTGTTAGTGTCTTATATCAATCAACAGATTTTAGGATCTATGTATTTAAAAGAGATCCAACATTTGCAGATCTTCTGGCTGAAAAGATTAATGATTTTGAAAGAAGGATTGTTAAAGAAGATTATTGGCCTGCAAAAGTGGCCAGTGATACCCACTTAATCTACAAAGACATCCTGGGCAAAGAAGATGTCAAAAAATTAGATTCTGGCGTTGAAGATACCATTGCTCAATACGAGGCCACAAAAAAGATTATTAAAGACATGGAAGCTGCAAGGGATGAATTGAACTTGCTGCTGATGAATGAAATGGGAAACCATGTAAAAGGCCAGGTGGGCAGCTATGAAATATCATTACCAACATCCACCAGGAAACCAACTGCTAGAAAAATTGTAGAAGCCAATCCTGGCGGAACATTTAGAGCAAAAACAGTAAGGGTTAAAAAACTAAAAGAAGGGCGGCACGCTTAGGGAGCAAACTTAGGAGAGTTATTGCACCGCCCATTAGAGATTATAAGATATAAATAACAAAAGCCCCTTTTATATATTATAAAAAGCAACTATATTAATACACGGAGAGTGAAATTATGAATGAGTTTGATAAATTTGAAGAACAAGGCGGCAAGGTCAACTTGCGAGTTACCCCAGAACTAAGAAAAAAAATAAAACAAGTAAGCCTGGATAGGGAAAAGCCTATGCAAGATATTGTGGAGTATTGCCTAAAGGTTTGTATTTATGCAATTGACAATGCACCAAGTACGCAAAATGTTTTATTGGATGTTGAGTTAGACCTGGAGAACATAGGCAATGAATAAAGTAGTAAGAGATAGAGAGATCCCAGAACACTTACAGCATCTTTCAAAAAAAGCATTAATTGCTTTGATGTATTTATTTAGAGCAGGTATTTAATGGTTAATAGCAGAAACAAAGGTGCGGCCTTTGAACGGCACATTTGCAACTTTTTAAATGATCTCCTGGAAAAAAGAGGTCATGAAAGATCTGTTAAAAGAAATCTGGATCAATATCAAACTAAAGGCCTGGCAGATTTATATTTTAAAAACTTTGCCATTGAGTGCAAACGCTACAAAGCCAGGAAAGATAATTGGCCTATCACCAAGTGGTGGGAACAAGCTGTATCAGCTGCTGGTGATAAATACATACCTATTCTTATTTATAAGTATGACAGGCAAGAAATTAAAGCAGTGATTCCCCTGGCATATTTAAATCCAGAATTAAAAGAGGTTATGGATCCTAAAAGGATTTGCATTACCAGTTTCAAACATTTTTTACAGATAGCTGAGGCCAGAATTGAAAATCTTATTTGAAGATGAGTTTGAAGAATACTTATTTGGCCGATGGGCAGAGTACAGAGAAACAATAATTGATCAGGTTGATGAATTAGATCTATTTGAATTTGAAGAAAAACACAAACAACAGATTTTAGCTTTTTATAAATTGTCATTGATTAATTTAGAAAAAAGCAGAAGCGATTTCCAGGAATGGTTATCAAAATTGAACAGCAAAAGAACTTTGCATTAAAAGGAGTAGAAATGGGAATGTTAGGACTAACAGGTGGAAGCGGTAATGGTTTCTTGAATTGGAAACATAAAGATAAAGCATTTTGGATTAATTCAGATGAGATAGTAGATTTTGATTTTATGGTTTTAGATCCAGAAACAATAAAAACAGGCTGGGGCATTTATGCGAACGGCAGCTTTGATGAAAAATGGGATGCTAAAGCAGGCATACAAGATCCCAAACCAGCTGACATTGGCGATCAAACCTGGAAGCGTGCCTTTAGCGTTAAAGTTCAATTAAGCGGTTGGGATAAACCAGTCATTTGGAAGTCTCATGCATTTGGTAATGTTATGGCTTTTGATTTAGTAACTGATTGTTATCTAAACCAGGCACAAACTGATGCAGCCAAATTGCCATGTGTTAAGAATCTAAAATTAGAAGGTGGCAAGGCTGCATTTGATGAAACAAAAAGCGGTAACTCATCCTGGCCAAAATTTGAATTTGCTAAATGGGTTGAGAGACCAAAAGAATTGGATGTAGATGTTGAAGATGATTTTCCTGGAGCAGATCCAGTAGAGACAAGCAGCGTAAACGAATCAGATATTCCATTTTAAATGCAGCAAGTTGACTGGGTAAAACTAGCCAGCGAAGTTGCACTAGAAATTTTAGGTGAGCCTAAGAGTAAGAGCAGCACACACTGGCGTTGGGGAAATAAAGGTTCCCTGGCACTCGATGTTGAGCGTGGCTTATTCCATGATTTTGAAGGTGATGAGGGTTATACCTGCCATAAATTTATAACCATGCACGGCAAGGATCTCCAGGAGACACTTAAAGCACATGGTTATGACAGTTCAGACCAGGAGGGGGCCAGACTGAATGTTCCTTTTTCTCCCCAAGAAAGAAAGGCTCCTTCCAGGTCGTTTGATAAATTCCAGATGCAAACTCTGGCCAGCCAGGCGGTAATTAAAGTTCAGTACAGCGAAACCTTTTGGGTTATGCGGTTTCCAGATGGTCATAGTATTAAACAAAAATACGCACCTTTTACTAAACAAGATGATGGCTCCTGGATCCTGGCAAGGCCTAAAGCCCCATTACCTATTTATCTATCAGATAGAGATCCAGAAGGCCCAGTTTTGATCACAGAGGGGGAAAAAGCGATGCGAGGTGCAGAATTATTGTTTCAGGGCCAAGTGTGTTGCCATCATGGTGGTGTCAATAACTGGCAAGAAGGCAAATCTGATTGGACACCTATTTATGGCCGTACAGTTTTAATCTGGCCAGATAACGATGATGCAGGCCTAAAGATGGCCACAGAATTAAAAGCCTATTTACAGAGTAAAAAATGCCAGGTAGATGTGGTTAAGATTCCAGAAGATTTTAATGATAAAGATGATTTGTTTGATGCAGTTGCAAACGATTATTTTAAATCACCCCAGGCATTTAATGAGTATTTAAAAAACAACCTGGACAAATCGCCCAGGGGATCTTTTGAACTTATGTCTATTGCTGACATGGAAGCAAACATAAAAGAGCCAGAATGGTTAATAGATAAAATTTTGGAGCGTGAAACGATTGGTTCGATATTTGGATCTCCAAAGTCTGGTAAGTCATTAATTAGTTTAAGCATGATGATGTCAATTGCTAATGGCACTGATTGGTTTGGCCACAGCGTTACACAAACGCCAGTGGTGTTGTTTTGTGGTGAGGGTGAGAGATCTATGCACAAACGCATATTGTCTTGGGCCAAGTTTCATGAGGAGTCTGTGCGAGATAACCCTTTTAGAATGTCTAACAGGCCTGCCAGGATCCTAGACGATGAAGATTTTGCATTAATTATGCAGACACTTAAAAACACAAAAGATGAGCTAGGTGATATTGGCTGTGTTTGCATAGATACGCTTCAGAGAAACTGGGGTGGTGGTGATGAAAATAGCAGCTCCGATATGGGCAAATTTATACAGCGTGTAGATGAAATTAAATATGAATTTAAGGCCAATGTTGTCATTGTTCACCATTCTGGCCATGTAGGTGGCAAATCAAGAGCCAGAGGATCTTCAGTGCTGCCATCAAGTGTTGATTTTGAATTCCAGGTGGATAGGCAAGATGGCCCAGATGATGATCCCAGGATGTATACAACTATTAAACAGACACTTAATAAAGAGGGTGCAGATCTGCCGCCAATTAATTTTGAGGTAGTTCCAGTGCATAACCTAAAAGGATATGCGGCCCAGGGATCTGCAACTGTAGATCTAACAGATTTTGTGCCAGGCAATGAGGTTAAGGATCCTGATAATTTAACAGCTGTTAATAATGCAATAACTATTGTTCATTCTGAGAAAATTAAGGCGAATGGAGATCCATTCTCAGCCATGGTTTCAATAGATGAGATTGTTAATTATCTTGATGATGAAAAAAGAAACAATGCCTGGGTAAGCAAGCAGTTAGATAGATATAAAGACCATAAATCCCATTGCTGGGTGTTAGCTGAAAGAGGCCATTATCACTGTAAAGACCTACTACCACTGCCATATTGATATGCAAACTCCCATTCATCCCGCTAAACATCCCATTCATCCCACTAATAATTGCATGGATCTATTAATACTCCCTCTCATCCCACCCCCCTTTAAGGGGTGGGAGGTGGGAGTTTTAAATGAGGGTTTAGGGATATGAGAAAAGAAAGAGTAAATCCTTATCAAAAAGATTCTCAAAACTCGATTCGTGAAGTTAACAAAAAAGAACAATGGATTGAAAGATATTGGAATAAATCACGTCTTTTGTCCCTGGTTAGTTACGGCATGAGAATTAGATTCCAAAAAGCAGAAATGCTTTACAAAGATTCTCTATTTACAACCAACTACAAAAACATAAGCAAGATGGCTGAAATGATGGTTAGAGGATTAGATGCTTTGATAAAAGAGGCCCAAGATCTTGGCCATACAAAACTATCACCAACAACCTGGATCTATGAACACAATAAAACCAGGTATGTAGTTGTTAGAAACGATCAAGAATTTTGGTTAGCACATAACGCATATGCAGAAGAACCAGAAACCATTGTTGTTGCTGTAAGTGAGCTTTTTAAGATGGCCAGCAGTGAATTGCTAAAAACTAAAAAGATGATCCAGGAGACAACAGGCCAGCCAGGGAGAATTGTGGAGTTTATCAACAATGACTAAATGGCATGGAGGCAAAGGATCTGGAAAAAGAAAAAATGACGATCAAAAACAATATGAGGAAAACTGGGAAAAAATATTTAACAAGGAGAAAGAAATGCCCATCAAATTAAAAAAATCAAGCGTGATATACAACAAAGCTACCAGGAAGGCAGAGATTGAGCATCACTTTATTAAAACTACTGACACTAAGATCCTGGAAGATATGTTGGCAGCTGATACAACCAGGCCAAAGATTAAACAAAAAATAAGAAACGAATTGACCAGGAGAAGCAAATGAATAATAACCTTAATAAGCTATGGCACTATAGACAAGAACTTGAGGTTGAAAACAATTTATATTGTGAATTGCATAGAGAAAACTCGGCATTAAAAGACAAGGTAGACCTTTCTAATTTCATTAAATCATTTGAACAAAATATAAACAAAAGACATCTACCACACATAAGGGGTGATTTAGCAGAATATTTGGCTCAAATGTATTTTTTAAGTCAAGGTTATTATGTTTTTAACAATGTATCACAGCATGGTTTTATTGATTTTGTTGCTATAAACGAAACAGGCGATATTAGAAAAATAGATGTTAAATGCATAACAAGAAGGAAAAGGGATGGCGGAATAATTTATAAATCTAAAACAGCAATCCAAAAAAAACACAATGTGGAATTATTTTATATTTGCACAGAAACTGGAAAAAATTTTTTCAAATGAGCAAACAAAAGATAAGAAACGAATTAACCAGGAGAAATAAATGAAATGCTTTAACTGCAATGCAGATATGAAACACCAGGAGCAAAAAGAAATCAGCAGAGTAAATGATATATACGAATTTAAAATAACTTACAAATGCTATGAGTGCAATTCATGTGCTGAGGCTTATGTACCAAAGGAAAATCCAAATGGAAATTGATGAGATATTAAAAGAAAAGGGCCAGGAATATGGCAGACCAGATATGTTTATGGGCCAACTGGCCCAGGTATGGGGTGCTATGCTAGGCAAGCACTTATCAAGTACACAGGTTGCGGCCATGATGATGGCCTTCAAGGCAATAAGGGGGTGCAACAATCCAGGGCACCAGGATAGTTTTCTTGATGCACATGGCTACTCAAAGATTGCGATGGATATATTAAAAGATGATGAGGACTTTGTGTAAAATGTTTTATAAACAACAAAAGGGTGAATATGAGTAAGACTAAAGATATAGATCCAAACAAATTAAAGAAGCAAATAGAATCTGGCAAATCATCACATGATGCAGCCTTGTCTCTAGGTGTTAGCAAATCAACCATACTAAAGAAGGCCAAGGAGTTTGGCCTATCGTTTAGCAATAAATCCTGGTGGAGATCATTGTGAAGATAGATATCAAAACAAATATAAAAGAAGTAACTAAAGATCTATCCAGGACACAAAAGAAACAGATCCCATTTGCTACAGCTAACGCAATCAATACAACACTGTTTCAGTTAAGAAAAGAAATGGGCAAGCAAACAGTTAAGAAGTTGAACAATCCTACACCAGCTACACAAAAAGGTTTTATGGTACAAAAAGCAAATAAGAATAATTTGTTTGGATTGTTGTTTTTAAAACAATTTGTAGAAGATTATTTAAAATTTCAAATAGATGGTGGCGTTAGGTCTCCAGGGCATAAGTTTGCAGTGCCAACTAAAAATTCTAAGTTAAACAAATATGGAAACATTATTGGTAAACGAACTGGCCTTATAAAAAAAGATACACAATTTTTTGGAACAGTTAATGGAGTAACAGGTGTATTTGAAAGAACCAATAAAGGAAACAAAATTAAGATGATTCATGTTCTAGCCAAGTCTGCTACATATAAGCCTAAATTTCCTTTTTATTTAATTGGTGAGAAGTTTGTTAACAGTAAATTTAATAAGAATATGACAGCTGCTTTAAATAAAGCACTAAAGAGTGCCAAATAAAATGATAGGTTCTTTCCAGCAATGCACTGTGGGTAAATTCGCATCTCAGTCTTTTTCTAGCGACAGCCTCTTTTCAATCAGGTAATTATGGCCACCCAAAGAGAATTAGCAGAACATTTAGACCTAAGCACTAAAAGGATCTCAGAACTCATTAGAGATGGTATTTTGCCCTCTAAGATGGGCAGATCCCCTTTAAACATAGATGTTTGCAGGATTGCGTACATTTCATACCTTCGAAAGCTAGGTGGCTACAACAAACGCAGCGGTGGCGGAGATATAGCAGAGGAAAAGACTAGGCTTACTAAAGCCCAGGCAGATAAAGCTGAACTAGAAGTATCAGAGTTAGAAGGGCAGCTCATACCAGCACAGCTTGTTCAAGATACTTGGACTGACTTTGTGGCCAACGCCAGGGCAAAACTCCTGGCATTACCGAGCAAGATTGCACACCAGGTAATTGCCCTGGACAAATATGCAGAAGCAGAATTATTAATCAAAGAAAATGTGCATGATGCACTCCTGGAGCTAAGTGATAATGGAATACCATCGAAATATGCAGATCGTGTTGAACAACACGAAGAAAGTATTTAATCCACCACCAGAATTAAAGATCTCAGAATGGGCTGATGCTCATAGAAGGCTATCACCAGAAAACTCTGCTGAGGCTGGCCAGTGGAATACCACCAGGGCAGAATATCAACGTGAGATTATGGACACCTTTAATGATCCAGATATTCAGCGGATAGTTGTAATGACATCTTCCCAGGTTGGCAAAACAGAATTGGTTTTAAATGCCATTGCTTATTACATGGATCAAGATCCTTCTCCCATGCTTGTAGTGCAACCAACTCTGGCTATGGCCCAATCATTTTCAAAAGATAGGTTGGCCGCAATGATTAGAGATTCTAAGAAGATAAAAGACCTGGTTGCTGAATCAAGATCCAGAGATAGCGGCAACACTGTGCTACATAAGAAGTTTCCTGGTGGTCATTTATCACTGGTAGGATCTAATTCTGCAAGCGGATTAAGTAGCCGTCCAATTAGAGTCTTGTTGCTCGATGAGGTTGACAGATATGAACTATCAGCTGGATCTGAGGGATCTCCAACAGATCTTGCTATAGCAAGAACCAAGACCTTCTGGAATCGCAAAATCTATATGTGCAGCACTCCAACAATTAAAGGGATATCTAAAATTGAGGCCGCATTTGAGGAATCTGACAAAAGATACTTTATGGTTCCATGTCCAGAATGTGAAACCAAGCAAAGGCTTGTTTGGAAAAATGTTGTTTGGGATGAAGGTAAGCCAGAGACTGCTCATTATGTTTGTGATAATTGCGGATCTGTAATTGATGAATCTA
>ERZ1046740.2652-NODE-2652-length-11363-cov-5.428900_pt1 | contig 11363 bp, 7 predicted proteins | sample MGYA00383093_ERZ1046740 | MGnify/ENA primary metagenome ERZ1046740 (study PRJEB29581, sample SAMEA5548363) | metagenome | biome: marine; feature: coastal; material: water | depth 25 m | study: Short-term variability in the microbial, nano- and picoplankton...
GAACACTTTTTGAAGATCCGCCCGGATGTATTGGCCGTCACCGAAGACGACCAGTATGCGGACATCAAGCGCGCACTCTGCGCCGAGGTCGGCGCCGAATACATCGCGCTGCCCAAAACTCCGCCGCAATTCACACCGGTGTCCTCCAGCTCGATCGTGCGTAATATCCGCACGCCTGTGGAAGCGCCGCTGCGTGTCGATTTCGGCGGCGGTTGGCTCGACGTGCCACGCCATGCACGCGAGGGCGCGTTCATCGTCAACTGCGCGATCTCCCCCATGGTTTCGCTGAACAACTGGGGCTACGAACAAAGGTCGGGCCTCGGCGGCAGTGGGGCCTGGGCCCTACTCAACGGCAACGACGGCGTGGAAAGCGAACTCAACATGGGCGTCGGCTGGCAAGACCCGGCCATCATCCGTGAAACCGGACTCTGTGTGTGGCGCAGCGGACCGAAGCCGGTGCTCCAATTCAAGCGCAACGGCGACTTTTTGCGCGGCCATATGGCACTGCACTATACCGACATCCCGCACGACACACCGGGCAATGCCGACAACTCACGCGACTACGACCTGATCGAAAAGGCCGCCGCCGCGGCCAAGGATGCCGTTTTTGCGGGCGACATTCCAAAGCTCGGTGAGGCCGTCAGCCTCAGCTACGAAGCACAGCTCAAAGAAGGCATGCCTGAACTCCCCGAAGCGGAAGGCTGCGTTGGCCGCAAATACTGCGGTGGCGGCTGGGGTGGCTACGCTCTTTACCTCTTCGAAACCACAGCGGATCGCGACTCATTTGTGGTCTCGGCGAACTGTAACCGTCCAATTGAGCCTTACATCACCATTCGTTAGCGCTTTTTCCTTTACGGGACCGCCGACAGGATCAGTTTCAAGCACCTGAATCTACAGTTATGAGCCTGATCGAAACCATCCGCACAAATACCGAAACTGTCATAGGTGAAGCCGAACTGGAGGATCGCCTCCACGGCAACCGTCCACTGCGCGTCAAACTCGGCGTCGATCCGACACGCCCCGACCTCACCTTCGGACACCTCGTCGTATTCAATAAGTTGCGTCAATTTCAGGATCTCGGACACGAAGCGATCCTCATCATCGGTGACTTTACCACGCTGATCGGCGATCCCTCCGGGCGCTCCAACACACGCCCCGTCCTGACCAAGGACGAAATCATCGACAACGCGCAGACCTACCTCGAGCAGGCTTTCAAGATTCTCGATGAGGACAAAACCACCGTCTACTATAACAGCGAGTGGTTCGACAAAATGGGCTTCGAGGACTGCCTCAAGCTGGCCCGCAAGATGACCGTGGCCCGCATGCTGGAGCGCGATGACTTTGCCAAGCGCTACGCCAACAACGCGCCGATCTCGATGATCGAGTTTATGTACCCCCTGATTCAGGGCTACGACTCGCTCGTGCTCAATGCTGACGTCGAAATCGGCGGCACCGACCAACTCTTCAATATGCTCGTCGGCCGTGCCCTACAAAAGGACGCCGGCAAGCTCGAACAAGCGGTCATCACCATGCCGCTTCTGGTCGGCCTCGACGGCACCAAGAAGATGTCCAAGAGCGCGGATAACTACATCGCCTTCACCGACAGTCCGAAAGAAATGTTCGGCAAGATCATGTCGGTCACCGATGACACGATGTGGGACTACTACCGCCTACTGCTTGAATTCGATGACGCACAGATTGATAAACTCAAAGCCGGCCATCCGATGGTCGCCAAGAAGCACCTCGCCTCATCGCTCGTAGGCCAATTCCACTCGATGAAAGCGGGCAAGCACGAGTTGGAACAGTTTGAGCAAGTTTTCTCCAAGAATAAATTGCCCGACGATATGCCCACCTTCACTTGGAGCGATCTGCTCGGCGATGCCGACAGTGCGCCCCTGTTTGAGGTGATGGCCCAATCCGAACTGTTCGAGAGTAAAGGTGCGATCCGCCGCCTCGTCCAACAAGGCGGCGTCAAGATCGACGCCGAAAAACAAGGCGACCCGAACAAAGAAATCATCCGCCCGGACAACGAACTCATTTTCCAGGCCGGCAAACGCATCTTCTTCAAGCTGCTGGCCTAAGGATCAAACTCATAGAAGAAGCGCTCATAAGGGCGCGTCTTCTTACATCTGACACTTTACCTTAACCGTGCGCCGACATTTATTAGGCGCTCTTTTCGACTAAACAACACCGACGAACACTACAAACCATGGCACTTGCAACCGGCACCAAAGCTCCCGCTTTCACACTGAAAACTAAAAACGACGACGGCCTTCAGGACGTCTCACTGAGCGACAATCTCGGCAAAAAGAAGACCGTGCTGCTGTTTTTCCCGCTCGCATTCACCAGTGTTTGTATGAAAGAGATGTGCGACGTGAGCGCGAGCCTTTCCGCCTACAGCGAGCTAAACGCCGCAGTTTACGGCATCTCCGTCGACAGCCCGTTCGCTCAAGAGCAAATGGCCAAGGTGGACAACCTGCAGTTCCCGCTGCTCAGCGATTTCAACAAAGACGTCTCCGCCGCTTACGATGTGCTGTACGCCGACCTCCTCGGCTTCAAGGGCGTTTCCAAGCGCTCGGCCTTCGTGATCGATGAAAACGGCATCATCATCTACAGCGAATCTGCCGAAGATCCACACGACCTACCGAACTTCGACGCCATCAAGGCCGCACTCAAAGGCTAACCTTCCGCTAAAAATCAAGAACGCCGACAGCAGCACACAGTCCGTCGATCTAACTCTGCGAATTGATACTGCAATTGAAGTTGATTATTACCATAACGCCCACATTCTTGAGTGCGTCCTTCGCGATATCATCGCCGAATCCTAAGCACCACAAAAAGTTGCATTTGCCGCACAACTCCAGCGCATGAGTGAGCCCCTACAGCCTACTTTTCTCGTCAGCGCCTACTCTGACCCCGTCGTGGTTCAGATCAACGGCAAGGCGAACTATCTGAACTGTAATACCTTCCGTGAGTTCATCGAAAAGATAGTCAGCGACAAAAAGGGGCACATTGTGCTCGATTTCGAGAACTGCAAGGGAATGGATAGTACCTTCCTTGGCATTCTCGCGGGCACGGCACTGGAACTACGCAAGCAAACGCCTGCCGGCGTCCTCATTATTTGCAACCTGGGCGAGCGCAACCATGAGCTCGTCTGCAACCTCGGCCTACAAAACCTCCTCACCATCGGCGAAGACATTCCGGAAAGTCCGGATGCAGCCGATGCAGCCGCATTTTCAGCGCTTAAAAACGTGGCTGTCTCAGACGTAAAGAACGTGCTGAACGCCCACGAAAACCTGGTCAAAGCCGACACGCAAAACGCCGCAAAATTCCAGGACGTGATCGCCTTCCTGAAAAATCAGGTCGAACCCGATAACGCCCAATAAACTGAGCACACAGACGTTCTAGGAAATTAAACCCATCATGTCTTTTTTTCTTGGAACTTTCGCCGGGCTCTTAGGCATGTGGCTGCTCTACACGGGTAAGCGTAAGCAAGTCAAAGTAATCGAGGAAGAAAAGCAGCTCCTCCAGCAGGAGAAGCAAATCGTCGTCGAGTTCATGCACAATATGGTCGAGGCGGTCGCCGAGGGGAGTGACCGAGCGGCGATGTTTCAACGCATTATTCATGCCGCCATCCTCAGCACCGGAGCGATGAGTGCCTGCATCTTCGAGAAGCGCGACGACGACAGCCTGAAGGGCATCGCCGTCGAAGGCCTCTTTCCTCCGCAGCGCAAACTTCCGGAGGGGATCAGCGCCAAACTCGCGACGCGGGCACAGTTCCTCGAAAACATCCTCAAATCCGAAACCTTTAAAATGGGCGAAGGACTGATCGGACAAGTCGCCAAATCCCAACGCGCCCAACTCATCGCAGACGCGAAGAACGATCCGCGCGTTATTCAACACAATGACCCCGCGCTTCAAGTCCGCTCAATCATCGTCGCGCCCGTTCTCTTTCAGGATAAACTCATCGCAGTGCTCGCCGTTGCCAATCCAGCAGACGAACTCGCGTTTACCGACACGGACTTCTCCCTGGTCGAATCGCTCGCCGAACAAGTCGGCTTGGCCGTCCATAACAGCGATGCCATGCAACTCCAAATCGAGAAGAGCAAACTCGATCTAGATCTCGAACTGGCCAGCAATATTCAGAGCCTCCTTCTCCCCAGTCAGTTCCCCTCCGCCGACAAAGTCGAGTTTGCCGCACACTACACCGCCGCACAGAAAATCGGTGGCGACCTCTACGATGTCTTTTCGATCGACGAAAGCAAAATCGGCGTGGCCATCGCCGACGTCTCCGGCAAAGGTATCTCTGCTTCCATTCTAATGGCAATTTGCCAAACGAACCTCCGCCACCTATCCCGCCAAAAGAACTCTCCCTCTGAAGTGCTCAGAGCTATTAACGCACAGATGCAGAGCTCCATGCGCCGTGATATGTTTATCACGATCATCTATGCAATCATCGATCTGGAACAGGATATAATTACCTTCGCCCGGGCGGGGCATGAACTCCCCTACTTCTACCACCACGCAACCAATGGCTCAGCCAGCGTAGAACCCATCCAATCCGAAGGCATGGCGCTCGGAATGGTGCCGCCCGAGATCTTCGATATCACGATTAAGGATAGAACCGTCCCTTTCACAAAAAACGACGCCCTGATTCTCTACACCGATGGCGTGACCGAAAGCGTCAATGCCAGCGGCGAGGAATACTCCGGCGAGCGTCTGCTCGACACCCTGCAAACCAACGGAAACGGCGGCGCCCAAGCGGTTCTCGATCATGTAATGGACAGTATCTATCGCTTCTCTGGCAACGAAGGGCAACTCGACGATCTCACCCTGATCGCAATTAAGCACCGTTAAAACTCACCACTGTCGCGACGTCGAAAATTTCGCACGTGACTGGCGCAAGCACTCGTGCGGCGTGCCAATGTTGGACAAAAAAATAGCTCAGGGATACGATGCCCCCTGAGCTATTTTGTAAAACTTACGATGCGTCAATGACTAGCGGCTGAGCGCGCCCCGTGGCGGAGCAAACTTGGTCAAGTTGATGCCTTCGACAGCCGCCTTATATTCATCCATATTCGGGATGCGTCCAAGGATCGCAGAGAGGACGACAACCGGAGTGGAAGCGAGCAAAGACTCACCTTTCTTACGATCGGAATCTTCCACAACGCGACCTTGGAAGAGGCGTGTCGAGGTTGCCATCACGGTATCACCCTTTGCGGCCTTCTCTTGGTTACCCATGCAAAGGTTACAGCCGGGGCGCTCTAGATACATCATGTTTTCGTATTCGGTACGTGCCGCGCCCTTCGGAGCATTATCGTCGAATTCGAAACCAGAATATTTCTCCAACAGATCCCAATCGCCCTCTTCTTTAAGTTCATCAATGATGTTATACGTCGGGGCTGCCACCACAAGCGGCGCATTGAACTCCACTTTACCTTTTTGCGCTTCAAGGTTTTTAAGCATCTGAGAAACGATTTTCAGGTCGCCCTTGTGAACCATGCAAGAACCGACAAAGCCAAGATCGACTGCCTTCTCACCTTTATAGTAAGAGAGTTCGCGAATCGTATCGTGCGTATAGCGTTTAGAGACTTCTTCGTTGTTCACATCCGGATCCGCGATCATCGGCTCAACCACTTCATCGAGGTCGACCACAAACTCCGCAGAATACTGGGCATTCGCATCCGGCATGAGCGCTGGCTTCTCGCCAGAGCGGATATCTGCAATGCGCTGATCCGCGATATCGACCAAGCCCTGCAGTGCCTTCGCTTCGTTGTCCATGCCCTTCTGGATCATGATCTGGATGCGGCTCTTGGCGATCTCCAGAGATTCAATGAGCGTCTCATCCTGAGAAATACAGATCGAGGCCTTCGCCTTCATTTCCGCGGTCCAGTCCGTAAAGGTAAACGCTTGGTCGGCAGGCAGCGTGCCGATATGAACCTCAATCACGCGCCCTTGGAAGACATTGTCGCCAAACTTCTTGAGCATTTGAGCCTGGGTCGCATGCACGACGTCACGGAAATCCATGTGGTCTTTCAGGTCGCCCTTGAAAGTCACCTTGACCGATTCTGGGATCGGCATCGTCGCTTCACCGGTTGCGAGCGCAAGGGCTACCGTGCCGGAGTCCGCTCCAAACGCGACGCCCTTGGACATACGCGTGTGGGAGTCACCACCAATGATGATCGCCCATTCATCGACAGTCAGGTCATTCAACACCTTATGAATGACGTCGGTCATGGCGTGGTATTTGCCCTTCGGGTCACGTGCAGTGATGAGACCGAACTTATTCATGAACTGCATGAGGCGAGGGATGTTAGCCTGCGCCTTCTTATCCCAAACCGATGCGGTGTGGCAACCGGACTGGTAACCGCAATCCACTGTCGGCGAGATAACGGTGGCAGCCATCGCTTCCAGCTCCTGAGAGGTCATCAAACCAGTGGTGTCCTGAGAGCCGACAATGTTCGCTTTTACGCGGACATCGGACCCCGCGTGTAGCGTCACCCCTTCAGCCACGCCAACGGCATTCTTGTTAAAGATCTTTTCAACCGCGGTGAGACCTTGACCTTCATGCGAAATCTCTTTGGAAGGCGCGAAGATTGGCTCTAACGGGACGCCGAGCGTCTGAGCCGCGAAGTTCTGGAGCTTCTTACCAAAGACAATCGCATAGGAGCCTTGAGCCTTGATGAATTCGACTTTCTGAGGCGTGAGGGCCGAAGAAATATCAACCAGCTCTTGGTCGCCGTTATACAGCTTCTTCTCCTTCGTATTAATCGTCAACACGGTGCCGGTCGCGACCGAGTACGCCTGCTCAAGAACGGGATCACCATTCTCGTCAAGGACCGGGTTACCTTTCGCATCCAGCTTCTTCACCCAATTCTTGAGGTCGATTCCGATACCGCCGGTCACATCGACAGTGGTCAAAAAGATCGGAGAGATGCCGTTGGTGCCTGCAATAATCGGAGCAATGTTGACGAATGGCACGTAGGGGCTGGCTTGCTTCCCCGTCCAGAGCGCCACGTTATTGACACCTGACATGCGGGAAGAGCCGACACCCATGGTGCCCTTTTCGGCGATCAACATCACACGCTTGCCGGGATGTTGCTTTTGAAGCGCTTGGATCTCAACTTGCGCCTCCTCCGAGATCATGCACTGACCATGTAGCTCGCGGTCGGAACGGGAGTGCGCTTGATTACCGGGAGACAGTAAGTCGGTGGAGATATCACCCTCACCAGCGATGTAGGTGACCACCTGAATTTCTTCCTCTACGTCTGGAAGCTTGGTAAAGAACTCGGCAGCGGCATAGCTTTCGAGAATGTCTTTCGCGATTACATTGCCTGCCTTGTAGGCTGCCTCGAGGCGATCGGTATCTGCATCGTAAAGGAATACTTGGGTCTTCAGAACATCCGCAGCTTGGCCTGCGATGGCTGCATCCTCCCCCAGAGCCAGATCGAGAAGCACCTCAACGGAGGGGCCGCCCTTCATGTGCGACAACAACTCAAAGGCAAAGGCAGGCGTAATTTCTTCGACGACCGACTCACCGAGAATGATCTCCTTCAAAAACGCCGCTTTGACACCCGCAGCACTCGTGGTTCCCGGCAAGGTGTTGTAAATAAAAAAGTTAAGAGAGTCTTTACGGTGCTCGTTAGCAGAATCTTTGATCTGCTCAATGATTTCAGCTAACAACGTCTCGCCGTCGATTGGTTTAGGGCTTAGGCCTTGACCTTTTCGTTCGTCGATTTCTTTCAAATAGTCTATATATGTGTTCATGAATGCCATGACATATGTCTTCTGAAGCTTAAACATTACAAGAAGATTCGTTGGGTCTCCACGGATTTCGCTTTGGCGTTAAACACCCATGGCGCAACCTTTTAGCCCGCAAATCTCATAAGCTTGATGAGCTTGCGTATTGTATGAGTTTTCCGTGTGCGTGTGCGAAGACATCTGGGCACCGACAGACACTTCCCAGGCGCACATGCAGTCGCCTGACGCTCCAGTGCGCCCTGCCGGGCGCACACAAAAAAGCCCGCGATCACTCGCGGGCTTTTGAAATTATTCGGTGAGAACGATCTAATCTTCGCCGTCGTCACCAATCGCTTCGACCGGGCAACCTTCGAGGGCTTCCATGCACAGCTCGATGTCTTCTGCCGACTCAGGTTGCTTGTGCACGAAGGAATAACCTCCGTCTTCGTTGCGGGTGAAGAAATCCGGAGCAGTTTCACGGCACAAATCACAGTCGATGCATTGTTCATCGACATAGAATTTACCTTTTACATTTTCCGGCCACTTTTCATCTTTTTCTGCCATGCAGGCAAAATCGGGGATTTTGTATGCGAGTCAAGCGGGAAGCCATGCCCTCCTCTGATTTGAATCAACCGCAATTCGGCAGTCCCAAACGGGAAAGTCAGTGAATCTGAGTCACATGCGCGAAAGCATGCTTTCGCCAGATTGGCGTCAGTGTTCTTCTCATTTTATGCCCGCGATGGATTGGGAGGTCTTGGCGGCAATCCTTCCCAACTGCCGATTTTAGGTTCAAACAAGAAGCTTCGATTGCAATCCCTGCAGAATATCTATTGGCTATATCGACACCTGACACGGGAACACGCCACTTTCGATGCGGTCTCGTTGTTAGCAAACCGATCGAGATTTTTACTTTTTCCATGCTCTACGACCGCCCATATATGCGCCAGACACCTGAGCCTGCCACCAAGCAGACCAGCGTGGTCACGACTCTACTCGTGATCACCATTGGCATCTTTGTACTCCAGCAAGTGCTGAACGTCTTCTTCCCGGGCTTCGGCGGGCGCCAGAACTACTTCTTAACCGATTGGTTCGCTCTGAGCGGGCAGAACTTTCGCGAGCTCAAGGTCTGGACTGTCTTCAGCTACGCCTTCCTGCACAGCACGCAGACGATCCTACACATTATCGGCAACATGCTCGGACTGTTCTTTATCGGGCGGATATTAGAACCGTTGTTGGGCAAGCAGCACTTTCTCCTGCTGTATTTCGGCGGCGCATTCGTCGGGGGGCTTTCCTACGTCGCCTTTCACCTCAACGGATCCAATCCGGTCGTCGGTGCCTCGGCAGCGGTTTTCGCCCTGCTCGCCTTCTTCTGCCTCCGCCACCCCGAGCAACCGATCACCCTGCTGCTCTTCTTCGTTCTACCACTGACGATCAAACCGAAGTGGCTTTTCTGGGGCCTGCTCGTGTACTCCGTATACGCTCTACTGTTCACAGAACTGCCCGGTCGTGCACACGTCGCCCACTCCGCGCACTTGGGTGGCTTCCTCGTCGGGGTGCTCTACTTCCGCTTCTTTTATAGTACGCGGCCTTTTTGTGCATCAGCCGCCAACCGCCCGTCCATCGAGGCCCCGGAGTGGTTTAAGCGCAAAAAGAAAACCGACGGCAAAATCAGCTACCGCGTCAACCGCACCAGCGCCGAAGACCTGCAAAAAGAAGTCGACCGCATTCTGGATAAAATTAATTCCAGCGGCTTTGGTTCGCTCGACGATAACGAAAAAGCGACCTTGGATCGGGCCAAAGACATTCTCAGCAAATAAGCACAATCCCCTCCTCTCCATTTTGACTCCTTTGTCGCGCCCTGGCTTCGTGCAATAAACGGCGATTCTACCTTTTTTAAATAATAATGATCCCATCTATCAAAACCTTTACCCGTATCGGCTGGATAACACTCGCCGCCATCGCATGTCAAAGCACTGTTCGCGCAGAATTCGAACAAACCAAAGAGATGGCCGCGCAAACCCGCTGGGTCGTCAATACGATCAACGCGCGCCACTATCTGCGTGGAAGTATGGAGAAACTCAACGGTTCCGAAATGGTCGAGGCCTACACCGAGTCATTCGACTATGGACGCATGTATTTCCTGCGCAGCGAAGTCGATGACTTCATCTTCCGCTTCGGCGACGCGATGGAAGACTTCTTGGAGAAAGGGAATCTCTACGCCGCCTTCGAGATCTACACGGCCTATCAAAAAAATGTCCAAGCCCGCACCGAATGGGTGTACGCACGCCTCGCGCAGGACTTCGACTTCAGCGCAGAGGAAAGTTTTACCCCGGACCGCCGTGAAGTCGACTGGCCCGCCGACACCGCGACAAACGAAGACCTCTGGGAGCGCCGGCTCAAATATGAGCTGCTGAACGAGCTGCTCTCTCTGGCAGGCGAAGAAAAAGAGGAAACACTCCCTCTCGAACCCTCGAATCCTGATATCGTCGAAGCCAAGGAAGACGACAGCTTCGACCCGAGTAAAATTCAACGCCTGCTTGAAGACAGCGACTTCATGGCCGAAACTCTCGACGCCGCACGCGAGAAGATCCGCCGCCGCTACGAGCGCAACCTCACTTACATCGTCGACCGCGAAGCCGCCGAAGTACAGGAGTCCTTCATCAATGCGATGACGCAGCTGTTCGACCCCCACTCCAGCTTCCTGTCGGCCGATACACTGGAAAGCTTTAACTCCGCCGTGCAAAACTCTTTCGTCGGGATCGGTGCCCTGCTGCAGGACGACGACGGAATTTGCACCATTAAACAAATCCTCCCCGGCGGCCCGGCCGAAGAATCCGGGCTTCTGCACGATGAAGATAAAATCCTAGCCGTTGCCCAAGGCAAAGACGGCGAATTCGAAGACGTCGTGGACATGCAATTGCGCTACATCGTCCGCAAGATCAAAGGCGAAAAAGGCACCATCGTGCGCCTCCTGATCCGCCCTGGCTCCGCAGGCGATCCTTCCGCCCGCAAAGAAGTCTCCATCACGCGCGGCGAAGTCAAACTCACCGCCAACCTCGCCTCAGCCAAACTGGTCGACATTCCCGGCGCTGACGGCAACACCATCCCGGTCGGCGTCATCGAACTCCCCTCTTTCTATGGCAACATCGGCGCTGGCGGCACATTGACGACCACTGCAGGTGATGTCACCGAGCTGCTCAACAAGCTCCGCGAAGCCGGAGCCGAAGGCATTATTCTCGACCTTCGCATGAATGGTGGCGGCCTCCTCAGCGAAGCCGTTCGCGTCGCCGGGCTGTTCATCCCCGTCGGCCCCGTCGTGCAAGTCCGCAATACGGATGGACGCGTCGACGTCCTTTCAGACCGCGATCTCGGCCTCCAGTGGGACGGCCCACTTATCGTGCTGACGTCTCGCTTCAGTGCATCCGCCTCCGAGATCGTCGCCGGTGCGTTGCAGGATCACGGCCGCGCACTGATCGTCGGCAATACTTCCACACATGGCAAAGGCACTGTTCAGGAGGTGTACCACATGAACGCACGCCCCGTGTTTTCCTGGTTTCAAGCATCCAACGAGCCGCAAGCCCGCCCCGTGGCATCCAAGATCACGATCAAGCAATTCTATCTCC
>ERZ1046740.2656-NODE-2656-length-11351-cov-20.019919_pt1 | contig 11351 bp, 9 predicted proteins | sample MGYA00383093_ERZ1046740 | MGnify/ENA primary metagenome ERZ1046740 (study PRJEB29581, sample SAMEA5548363) | metagenome | biome: marine; feature: coastal; material: water | depth 25 m | study: Short-term variability in the microbial, nano- and picoplankton...
CAACAAGCACCTAAAGAATTTATTCGAATTAAGAAAACCATTGAGGCAAGGCAAGAAGATAAATTTGCAATTTTTGAGCCTCACCAAGGCTTTGTAATAGACTTTACGATAGATTTCCCACATCCAGTTTTTAAAACTGAAGACAGTCATGTGAATATTGATTTTTTTCAAGACTCCTATGTGCAAGATATAAGCAGAGCTAGAACATTTGGTTTTATGCAGGAGGTTGAGGCACTAAGATCTAATGGCCTAGCAAGAGGAGGGTCACTTGATAATGCAATTGTTGTAGATGATTATAAAGTTATTAATAAAGACGGTCTAAGGTACAAAGATGAATTTGTAAGGCATAAAATACTTGATGCGATGGGCGATTTGTTTATGCTAGGTAAGCCGTTGTTAGGCAAATTTACAGCATTTAAGTCAGGCCATGATCTAAATAATAAATTAATTAGAAAATTGGCCGAAAACCCAGATTCATGGGAAGTTGCAACATTAGATCTAGAAAGTGATGAAACAGCAAACTTAGCTCAGCAGTATCTTGATTCAAAGTCTGAGTATGAATCAGCGGACTATATTACTTAATCATGATTTTTTTAAGATTAGCAGGAATTCTTATATTAATTGGAATTATTGTTCTGGCAATTTTTTATATTGTTACAAAAAATAAAAAGTACTTACAACTAATTCGTTTAGTTTTAAATTACGTGATTTATGCCAGCGTTATTATTTTATTAATATATTTTCTATTTCGAATTATCCATACGTAAGTAATGCACACAATATCAATTTTTGGTAGTTCAGGTTTTATAGGAACAGAGCTGATCGGCCAATTAGCAAAAAAAAGCCATAAGATAAATGTTTTTACTAGAAACAAAACAAAAGCAAATCATTTAAAAGTATTTCCCAATGTAAAATTAGTTTCATACTCTGATAATTCTAATTTCAATCAATTGCTAGTAGGAACTGATGTATTAATCAATTTAATTGGTATTTTGCATGAGGCAAAAAAAAACCAATTTATAAATATTCATGAAGGTTTAATAAAGAAAATACTTAAAGGCGCTAAAAAAGCCAACGTATCAAGATTGATTCATGTCAGCGCACTCAAATGTGATACGCCAGGGGAAAGTAAATATTTACAATCAAAATTTTGTGGTGAGAAAGCAGTAACCACAATATTTAAAAATAAAGCATGGACTATCTTAAGGCCCTCTATTGTTTATGGATCAAATGATAAATTTTTAAACTTATTTATAAAGCTAATTAAGTTACTACCTGTAATTTTTCTAATTTCACCAAAAGCAAAGTTTCAACCCATTGATGTTGATGATTTCGTAGATATTTTGATAAAAGTAATTGATAGTAAAAAATCCTATCAAAAAGCCCTAAACATAGCAGGCCCTAAAATATTCACATTCCTTGAAATTATCAAGGAAATTAAAAGTAGCCTTAATAAAAAAAATATTATTATTCCATTAAACAAAAAATTAACTTTATTTTTTGTACGTATTCTTGAGTTATCTCCAGTAAAGTTAGTGACAAGGGATAATTTGAAATCTATGGAAATTGACAACACTGCCCAAATAAATGATTCGTATCAATTTAAATCAAGTTTAAGGCAATTATCGTCCTACCTAAAAAAATATAGTGATTAACATATGAAAATTTATTTAGTTGGAGGTGCATTAAGAGATAAATTTTTAAATATCCCAATAAAAGATAAAGACTATGTGGTCGTTGGAAGCACCCCTGAAGAAATGGTAAAAAAAGGGTTTAAGCCAATTGGTAAAGACTTTCCTGTTTTTATTCATCCCGATACAAAAGATGAATATGCGCTTGCAAGAACTGAAAAGAAAATTGGTATTGGTTATCATGGGTTTAAGTTTTATGCATCACCAAAGGTAAAGCTTGATGAGGATTTAAAAAGAAGAGACTTGACAATAAATGCTATTGCTCAAGATGAGTATGGAAATATTTATGATCCATATAATGGGCAAATTGATATTGAAAAAAGAATTCTTCGGCACGTAAGTGATGCATTCATAGAAGACCCTCTTAGGGTTTTAAGAGTTGCTAGGTTCGCTACGTTAGATGAAAAATTTATAATTCATAAAGACACACTTAAACTACTCAAACAAATGGTTTTGAATGAAGAGTTGAAATCATTAGCAATCGAAAGAGTAGCTGTAGAAATAAAAAAAGGCCTAGAAGGAAAAAAACCAAGCCAAATGTTTCGCTGCCTATGCGAATGTGGTGCATTAAATCAAATTCTTCCGGGAATTAATCCCAATAAAAAAACAAATTTAGATTATGTTGAACTTGGCCTCTTAATTGAAAAAAATATTGTAAATATCTCTCCTGATAATAAGTTTCTATTGATCTTACTTATTCCATTTTTCTCTAAAAATTTTTTAACCGATAAAATAAACTATTCAGAAGAACAAGAAAAAAATTTATTAGAACATTTGGGGTTATCAAACTCACAGAAGAAATTATATGTAAGTTTAAAATCTGAAAAAGAGAATATTGATAATTTCTTTAGCTTACAACCCAAAGATAAGCTTGATTGTTTGAACCGCCTTGATTTTTTTCGAAGACCTGAAATTACCTTTGTCATTCTAAATATGTTGATAATTCTAAATACTATAAAAAACAAATCATTTAAGTCTGATTTATCAAGCAAAGATGACTTAAAACAACAAGACGATTTTATAAAAAATCAATCAACTGCATTAAAAAAAATGACAGATTTGTTAAATACAATAATTGACTTATCAGCTAAGAAAAAGCAATCATTTGACTCAACTATGGGTGGTGATCAGATAAAAATGCAAATTTACAATGAAAGGCTGATGATATTACAAAGATTAGAGGGCCAATAAATCACTCACTTTCTCTATTTTCCTATCAATGAATGAATGATGAGACATTTCATCAGTAATCCAAATAGTTGAAAGCCCAAAGTTTTTAGCTGTTTTGAGGTTTTCTTTTATATCATCAATAAAAACCCCGTCCTTTATATTATATTTTTTTAAAAAATTCCCCATGCTTCCCTGATTAGGTTTAGGTGTAAAATCTGAATCTTCAATAGTAAATATCTCATCGAACATTTCATAAATATTTGAAATTTTAAGTATTCTATCTGTGTAACTCTTAGGTGCATTTGTATAGATAATTTTTCTGCCCTTAATTTTTGATATTGTTTCCTTTAAGTTAACCTCTGGCATGACAAGATCATTGAAATTTTTTAAATCATGAGTAGTGGATAAAAAATCGATCGGATCAATATTGTGATGTTTTATTAACCCTTTAAGTGTAGCACCATATGTATCCCAATAGCTTTGTCTTAATTTGCTTGCATCCTCAATACTTATATCTAAATAAGAAGATATGTATTCATTCATCCTTGTATTTACAATTGGAAAAATCTTTGATTCAGCATCATGTAAGGTGTTATCAAGATCGAAAATCCAAGTAGTTGCCATCTAATGTGACGTAATAAGTGTGCCCACACCCTGATCAGTTAAAATTTCAAGAAGTAAGGCATGCTCAACTCTCCCATCAATAATGTGAACACTGTTCACATTGCTTTTGGCAGCATGTATGGCAGATTGAATTTTAGGAAGCATACCACCAGATAGAGTGCCTGACTTGATAAGACCATCGACCTCAGAAGCAGCCAAACCCGTAATTAATTTTTTATTTTTATCTAGAACACCTTTTGTATTAGTCATTAGGACTAATTTTTCACTGCTCATTACTTCAGCAATTTTTCCTGCAACCACATCAGCATTTATATTATAAATCTGATTATCATTACCAAAACCAATGGGCGCAATAACTGGAATTGATTTATTCGAAATAAATTCATTTATGAATTTTTTATCAATACTCTCTATTTCGCCAACGTAACCTAAATCAACAGTACCCTTTTTCAGATTATTATCGCTAGCTAATAATTTTTTAGACTTAATAAAACCGAGCGATTCTTTTTTTGAAAGACTGGAAGCATTACCTCCAATTTCTTTAATTAACTCTACAATTTCTAAATTAATTGAGTTCAGAACATCGTAAACGACATCCATTGTCTCCTTATCTGTAACTCTCATCCCATTATGAAATTGACCTTTTTTACCAATTAGATCTAAACTTTTGTTAATCTGAGGGCCACCTCCATGGACAATTATAGGATGCATACCAACCAATTTTAAAAGTACTACATCCTTGGCGAAGGAGTGTTTCAACTTATCATCAATCATGGCATTACCCCCATACTTAATCACCATAATTTTTTTGGTAAATTTTTTTATGTAAGGCAAGGCCTCACTTAAAATTTTTGCTTTTTCGTTGGGTGTCATTTGAAATGTTTAATTAATTTATTTTGTATAGTCATTATTTTATAGCTTTTTAGTTAAGTATTTAGAATTTCGTTCAGATTGATAAGTTTTCTTCTTTAATGTGGGCATTAATTCTTTTGATTTCTCTTTAAATCCATTTTCAGCAAACCAATGTTCTGATTGGGTTGTAAGAATAAAAATTTCATTATATTTAAGTTTTTTGGCTTCCCACTCACAAAATTTTAAGAGTTTTTTACCAAAGCCCAGTTTCTGATATTTTGGTTCTATAGAGAAGCTGGCTAGCTCTAATGAATCTTTAAAGGAATTGAGAGAAACACAACCAACAAATTTTTTATCATGTTCAAGAACATAAAACTGATCAATCATTTCTTTAATTTGAGTTAAATCTCTCTCAATGAGAATTTTTCTCTTCTCAAGAGGAAATAAGAGTCTGTAAATATCCTTTATGTCGCCTTCTGTTGCCTTTCTGAAGTTCTCCAAAGCAAATTCTGTCAAAATAGTGCCTGAACCTTTCTCAGTAAAAAGCTCTTCAATTAATGATCCATCGATATGCCTGTTGATCAAGTGGACTTTTTTTATTTTATTTTTGATAGCAAACACACTGCTTTTTAGAATATTGAAATCATCATAGGATAAATTCTTCGCACTTTCTGGTGTAGGTTTCTCCTCGATATGAGAGATTAATTTATGAGCCTTCTCTGAAGTTAGTTCAGCAATAAGATCCCCTCTTTCGTTTTGAATACCATTGCCATCGACATAATAAATCAGCTTATCCGCATTAATAGCAGCAGCTATATTTGCAGCAGTCTGCTCATAAGGTAGGTTAAATATCTGCCCAATTGGTGAATAGCCTATAGGGGAGATTATGACAATTTCATGATGATTTAATTTATTCTTTATGGCTTCCACATCAACTCTTCTTACCCTTCCAGTTGCCTCCATATCAATACCATCAACAACACCTACTGGCATCGCTGTCAGAAAGTTACCACTTGAAAGATGCATTCCATCCGACGCGGATTTTATTGTTGATAATGTTGCTTCAATTTTAATTCTTATCGCACCATTTACCTCGATAACATGCTTGAGTGCAGCATTACTTGTAACGCGCATATTTTTTACTAGCCTAATAGGAATCTTATTTTTTATTAATATGCTCTCAACCTGTGGTCTTGCTCCATAAACTAGAATGACCTTAATATTAAGAGAATGTAAAAGATTAATGTCTTGAGCAATTTTTTCAAATTGACCCTCATCAAAAACATAGCCACTTATCCCAATTACAAAGGTATTTTGATTAAATTGATTAATATATTTTGCGGATAATCTAAAATTTTGTACGAAAGAACTTTGGGTTAAAACACTTGAAGAGCTAGCATGTGATTGATGGAAGAAATATTGAGGAGAAACCTTAAAAATCTCAACTAATTGATTTATTAAGTTTGTTGATACTTTCAAAGCGCCGGTCTCTATTCTTGATAGATTGCTCACGCTGATATTCAGTTTGTTGGCTAACGCATTTAATGTTAATCCTCTTTCCTTACGTTTTTGCCTGATGATAATACCGGTATTATTTTGCATTTTTTGCAAATAAATTTATTTAAACTCGCATATTATACCAAAAAATCTAATAATTATGCAAAATCACCATATTTATATTGTAATATTGCAATTATTGCTAAAGGTGCTGTTTCTGTTCTTAAGATTCGAGGCCCCAATTGAATATTGATACAATTTTGCTTTTTAAGAAACGATACTTCTTCTTGATTGAAGCCACCTTCAGGACCAATAAAAATATTAATATCTCCAGAATATTCATGCGGGAGATTACTTGATGGTTGTTGGCTATCAGGGTGAAGCACCAAATTAAGTGAATTTGTTGTTTTGATTTCTTTTGAAACCTGATCAAACCCAATAGGAGATTTGATGGTGGGTATTTTTGATCTTCCTGATTGTTCACATGCTGATATTGAGACTTGTCTCCAATGCATTAATCTTTTCTTTGTTCTATCTAAACTAAGCTTGATAGTGCTTCTTGAGCTGAAAATTGGTTGAATGCTGTTTACACCTAATTCAGTTGCCTTTTGAATAACCATATCCATTTTTTCATTTGAGGATATTGATTGAAATAAATTAATATTTATAGGCGATTCATTATTATTTTTTTCTTTAGATAAAATTTCAACATTGATAGTTTTTTTATTAATATCACTCACTCGGCCTCTATACTCAAAACCATCACCATTAAATAAGATGAGAAAATCATCAACTTTCACTCGCATGACACGAATAGCATGGTGACTCGCGAATTCATCAAGAATAATAATCTGATTTAAATCAAGTGGATTTGAATGGTAAAATCTATGCATATGTTTCTATATCATACATAACGGAGAAGAGTTTTGGTTAGCCTAACAACACCAATTTGTGATTTTGGATGGAGTGCAAAGGATTTTCAATTGCAGGGGGTTGATAATAAACATTGGAATATAGAAAGTATTAAAGGTGTGAACGGGTTGGTAGTAATGTTCATTTGTAATCATTGCCCCTATGTAAAAGCAATTATGTCTAGGCTTGTCAGGGATGTTAATGAATTAAAAAATTTTGGTATTAATACAATTGCAATTTCTAGCAATGATGTCGTAAATTACCCAGAAGATTCATTCGAGAATATGAAATTATTAGCTAAAGAAAATCATTTTAAATTTCCTTATGCGTTTGACGAAACACAAGAAATAGCAAAAGCCTATGATGCTATTTGTACGCCTGATTTTTTTGGCTTTAATTCAAAATTAGAGTTGCAATATCGAGGACGATTTGATTCTACCGGCAGAGGAGAGGCGCAACCAAATAATAAAAGAGAATTATTTGAGGCAATGAAGTTGGTCGCCGAAACACAAAAGGGACCAGAAATACAACATGCAAGTATTGGTTGTTCAATTAAATGGAAAGAGAAGCATATTTAACTCATAGATAACTTGATTGTGGCCTTAGTTTAGTTAATAATTTAGTGTTAAACAGTATCAAAAATATAAATCAAAAAAATGCATTAGTTAAATAACAATGCAATCAATTTAATTTTGGGAGGAAGTATGGCAACGAGACAAGATTTAGCTAACGCTATTCGAGCTTTATCAATGGATGCGGTTCAAAAGGCAAGCTCAGGACATCCGGGCGCGCCAATGGGTATGGCAGAAATAGGAGAGGTTTTGTGGAATCACCATCTCAGTCATAACCCCAATAACCCTGACTGGGCAAACCGTGATCGCTTTATTTTATCAAACGGCCACGGCTCAATGTTGATTTATTCACTTCTTCATTTAACAGGCTATGACCTACCGATGAAGGATATTGAAAATTTTAGACAGCTTCACTCAGCTTGTGCAGGTCACCCTGAATATGGCTATGCGCCTGGCGTTGAGACTACAACTGGCCCATTAGGCCAAGGTATCAGTAATGCGGTTGGTTTTGCAATGGCTGAAAAACTGATGGCGAATCAATTTAATAAGCCGGGTCATGAAATTGTAGATCATCATACTTATGCTTTCCTCGGTGATGGTTGTTTAATGGAAGGTGTATCTCACGAAACATGTGCGCTTGCAGGAACGTGGGGTCTTGGAAAGCTAATTGCTTTTTGGGATGACAACGGGATTTCAATTGATGGTCACATAGAAGGTTGGTATACAGATGATACAGCCGGTCGCTTTGAGTCATATGGATGGCACGCTATCAGAGATGTGGATGGTCATGATCCAGAAGCTATTGATAAGGCAATCCAAGAAGCAAAAAAAGTAACGGACAAACCCACGCTTATTTGTTGTAAAACAATTATTGGTAAAGGTTCACCCAATAAATCTGGCTCTCATGATTGTCACGGTGCCGCTTTGGGTGATGATGAAGTTGCCCTAGTTCGAAAAGAAATCGGTTGGGAGCACGCACCCTTTGTAATCCCGCAAGATGTATACGACGGATGGAACCAAAAAGATAAAGGTGATGCCCGTGAACAAGAATGGAACGCTAAGTTTGATGCTTACGCAAAAGAGTTCCCAGAAATGGCAGCAGAATTCAAAAGAAGAATGTCTAACGAGCTTCCAGCTGATTGGGAGAAACAATCAAATGCTCTAATTAATGATGCAAACAAAGCAGCCGAGAAAGTGGCGACAAGAAAAGCATCACAAAATGTCATCACGGCGCTTGCACCAATTTTACCTGAATTTGTTGGCGGCTCTGCCGATCTAACAGGTTCTAATTTAACAAGCTGCCCAAGTTTTGAGCATGTGAATGGTAAAAAACCAGGTAATTATATTTCATACGGTGTCAGAGAGTTTGGTATGGCTGCAATCATGAATGGTATAGCATTACATGGTGGCCTACTGCCTTTCGGTGGAACCTTCCATATGTTCACTGACTATATGAGAAACGGTATGAGAATGTCAGCCCTCATGAAGCAGCGTGTCGTTTATGTTCTAACGCACGACTCTATTGGCCAAGGTGAAGACGGACCAACACACCAACCAATCGAGACAACTTCTGGACTGAGATTTATTCCAAGAATGGAAGTGTGGAGACCTTGTGATGCAACAGAAACTGCGACTGCTTGGGTTGCGGCTGTTGAAAATGGTGAAAACCCAACCAGTTTGGTATTGAGTAGACAGGGAATGGGCTTCCATTCAAGAACGCCTGAGCAAATTGCCAATATTAAAAAAGGTGGTTATGTACTTTCTGATTGTGACGGTGATGCTCAAGTGATTATTATTGCAACAGGATCAGAGGTTGATCTAGCAGTAGGTGCTCAAGCAAACTTAAAAGATGAGGGTATCCATGCAAGAGTAGTATCAATGGCTTGTACTCAAGCTTTTGATAGACAAGATCAAGCATATAAAGATAGCGTGTTAACACCAGGTGTAAAAAGAATTTCAGTTGAAGCAGGTGTGACAGACTATTGGAGAAAGTATGTCGGTCTTGATGGTGCCTGTGTTGGTATAGACACTTATGGCGAATCAGCGCCAGGTAAAGTTGTATTCGAACACTTTGGTTTCACTGTGGATAATGTTGTTAAAACAGCAAAATCAGTTCTGTAATTCAAATTAATATTTATAAGGGTAGCTTTGCGGCTACCCTTATTTATTTTTAGAATAGGGGAATGACGTGTCAGTAAATGTAGCTATTTCTGGATTTGGAAGGATCGGCAGACTTGTTTTAAGAGCCATTTTTGAACACAACAGAAAAGATATTAATGTGGTTGCGGTTAATTGCAGCCGGGGTGATATTCAAAGTCACGCCCATCTATTAAAGTACGATACGGCCCACGGTAAATTTGATGCTGAAATTCAGACGCAAGATGATTTCTTTGTTGTTAACGGCCATAAAATTAAGTACCTCAACACCAGAGACCCAAAGATGCTTCCATGGAAAGAATTGGATGTCGATGTTGTATTGGAGTGTACGGGCGCTTTTAGAGGTAAAAAAACGAGCGAATTTCATATTGAGCAAGGGGCAAAAAAAGTTTTAATCTCCGCACCTGGTGAATCTGATATAGATGCCACAGTCGTTTATGGCGTGAATCATGAAATACTCAAATCAAGCGATATATTTGTTTCCAACGCATCGTGTACGACAAACGGATTAGCACCGTTAGTGAAGGTTATTCAAGATGAACTCGGTATTAAATCTGGACTGATGAATACGATTCATTCATACACCAATGATCAATCATTATTAGATAATATGCATAAAGATATTAGACGCGCTAGGGCAGCATCAGGCTCTATGATTCCGACAAAAACAGGTGCAGCCTCAGCGGTCGGCTTGGTTATTCCAGAAGTCAAAGGCAAGTTAGATGGAATTGCAGTGCGTGTACCCACCAATAATGTGTCGTTAGTTGATCTCACTATAGTCACAGAAAAACAAACCTCAAAAGATGCTGTGAATAAGATAATGAGAAAAGCCTCTGAAGATAATTTAAAAGGGATTTTAGTCTACAACGAGGAACCACTAGTCTCGGTTGATTTCAACCACACACCCGCATCTTGTTATTTTGATTCAACATTGACTAAAGTAAGCGCTGATGGAGATCTCGTTAAAGTCTTCGGTTGGTATGACAATGAGTGGGGTTTTAGTTGTCGGATGTTAGATACCGCTGTCGCAATGATGAATGCCAAATAATTTTTCTAAAATGAATCAACTTCAAGATTTTGATTTAAAAAATAAAAAAGTTTTTATTCGTGCCGATCTTAATGTACCAATCAAGTCAGGAAAAATAACATCTTCTCAAAGAATTGAATCCTCATTAGCGACAATCAATTATTGTCTTAAGGCAGGCGCAAAAGTTATGGTGACATCCCACCTTGGGCGACCTAAAGAAGGTGAATATAGACCTGAATTTTCACTACAACCCGTTGTTGAGTTTCTAGAAAATCATATCAATCAAAAAATTACTTTGATCAAGGATTGGACAACACAGCCATTTGATGTGAATGCTGGAGAGATTGTTGTGCTAGAGAATTGTCGTTTTAATGTAGGTGAATCTGATAATGATGAAAACTTAGCAAAAAAATATGCCGCTCTCACAGACATTTTCGTGATGGATGCTTTTGGGACGGCTCACAGGAAACAGGCTTCTACATATGGGATTGCCCAATTTTGTCCAAAAGTTTGTGCCGGACAACTTTTTCATAGTGAACTGGCTGCGCTCGAGAAAGTGATGACAAACCCAAAATCACCTATGGTCGCTATTGTGGGTGGAAGTAAAGTTTCTACAAAACTTTCAATTTTAGATAGCTTGGCCGATAAGGTTGACCAATTAATCCTAGGGGGAGGAATTGCGAATACCTTTCTTAAGGCCCAAGGATTTAATATTGGGAATTCACTTCATGAAAATGATTTTATTGATTCTGCTAAAAAGATTATTCAAAAGCTTGAATCACGGGGGGCATCCCTACCTTTAGTGACGGATGTCATTTGTGGTAAACAATTTAACGAAAATGAGATTGC
>ERZ1046740.2659-NODE-2659-length-11350-cov-4.570429_pt1 | contig 11350 bp, 7 predicted proteins | sample MGYA00383093_ERZ1046740 | MGnify/ENA primary metagenome ERZ1046740 (study PRJEB29581, sample SAMEA5548363) | metagenome | biome: marine; feature: coastal; material: water | depth 25 m | study: Short-term variability in the microbial, nano- and picoplankton...
ACATCGATAAAAAACCACAGGAAGTTAAACAGGCAAATCATGACAAACAAGCCGATGTTTGAGACCCCTCCTATCATCATACTCACCACAATCGCCATGGACAGCAATGCAACCATTAATGGGCGCGCCATACCAATCCGATTGCTGATGAACGTGGCGAACAAGCAGCCCAGAATGCTCATGAATGAACCCCATACCAGGGCTGTGTTAATCCAGGCGTCATCTACCCCGGCTTTCAGGTTGGCCAACTCTATGTAAGTCCAGTAAGCGCCAATACAAACATAAATCGCAAAAATGGCAGTCAGGCTCAGCCACGGCGCGTAATTGGGAATGTGTTGGTAGATATGGTGATGTATTCCCTGTTTATCGGTGACATCCAGTTCTACATCGAGTGTCTCGCCTGCCGCGCGTGGTGGAACCCAGTGTAAAAACAGAAGGCTGATCAGGTACATGGTAATAAAGACACCGTATATTCCGTTCATCGATAATTGCGGCAGAACCTGCATTTCCAATGCCTGGGTGAAAGCGAAAGCAAACAGCAGCCAGGTGAAGGCGCGGGCGGGTTTGCAGGTAGCCCCCAGAGTGACGATAGCAATAGCCGTATAAATGCCGCTGCCTATGCCGGCCAGCAAGCGTAGCCAAAGCATAACCTCGTATTCCAGGAAGACCATGCACAGACCATTGGCGGTTACCGCCAGTACAATGCCAAAGAGCACTAACAGCCGTCGGTTGAGATACTTGATCAGTAAAGATGTGAGCACCGCGCCGATAGAAAGGCCGCCCAGGTCTGCACCGGCAACTCTACCCACTTCAACTTCGGTGAAGCCCAGAAGTTCCACCCAGGCAGAACTGATAACAGGAAGGCCCACGCTAACTCCGTAGCCCAATAGCGCCATGTACAGCGCAATAGAGATGGATCGCCAGCCGTCAAATATCGTGCGATGGTGCTCCAGTTCTACGCCGGATTCGATGGTAGCGTTGGTAGTGCTCATAAATGCCTTCTCGTTGTGATTATTCTGCGGCGGTTCTGGGGAGAGCAACGCCCTCCGCTAAAGCTGATCCTTGATCTTATAGTACGCCATTCCCAGAGACACCAGCGGTATTTTTAGCGAACGCATACCGGGAATCACAAGCGGACGCATTCCACTGAATAGATCAAGCCTCTCCATGGTCCCGCCCACTGCGTCAGCCATGATCTGCCCGGCAAGGTGCGTCACATTCACGCCATGACCGGAGTAACCCTGGGAAAAATAGATATTTTTGTCCAACTTGCCCAACTGAGGTACACGGGTGACAGTAACTCCTATGGTGCCGCCCCATGCGAAATCAATCGCCAGGTCAGTCAGCTGTGGGTAAATTCGCAACATTTTTGGTCTTAGCATTGCCTTGATTTTATCCGGGTCGAAACCGAAATGATTGCAACGTCCACCGAATAACAGGCGCTTGTCTGCCGAGAGACGAAAGTATTCCAATACGAAATTCGGGTCGCAGACCGCGATATCTCTTGGGTTGAGCTCCTCTATCTGTGCTGCAGACAAGGGCTCAGTGGCAATAATAAAACTGTTCACAGGTACCACGTGGTTGCGAAGTTTTGGCTCCACCAGGTGATAGGCATTGCCCGCCAGCACCACGCTGTCGGCAGTAACCGAGCCGTGTTCGGTGACAACGGTGGCTTTGTCGCCTCTGTCGATGCGCAGCACTGGCGATTGCTCGGAGATTACGGCTCCAAGTGAGACAGCAGCTCTGGCCTCGCCTATACAGAGGTTCAGCGGGTGCAAATGGCCGTTGCCATTATTGAGTAGCGAGCCGATGTAGGCACTGGTGCCGATTAATTCCTGGGTTTCGCTGGCGGACAGACTGGTATAGCTGTGGGGGAAGTTGTAACGTGCCAGCCGTTCAAGTTCTTCCTCCTGGTTTTTCAGGTGACGGGGTTTGATGGCGACATCGAGATAGCCCCATTTTAAATCGCAGTCTATGTTGTAGGTTTTAACTCGCTCGCGAATTATGTCGTGCCCGGCCCAGCCAAGGTCCCACATCATGCGCTCGCCATCGGCTCCTATTTTTTTGGCGAGCCTTGTTGCCCCGGCAATACCGCCGATAATCTGCCCGCCGTTGCGACCAGAGGCCCCCCAACCGATGCGATTGGCCTCAATAATATGAACCTTGTAACCACGTTCTGCGAGGTATAGAGCGGTGGAGATGCCAGTAAAGCCGGCGCCAATCACGCAGACATCTGCGTTGTGCTGGCCGCTTAGTGCAGGGTAGTCAGTAACATGATTAACACTGGCGGCGTAGTAGGAGGAAGTGTGCTGCTCTGGGATCATTAGATAGAATTTACCAGCCCGCGGGTTTTCTAGATTATATCGGTCTTATACTACCCGTGTTTATCACCGGATAGGCCAGGAATCTGGGTCTATCCGCCGGGGGGGCTGTCTAATCCCTGCAGGAAATCGATTACCGCGCCAGTGAAAATGTCGTTTCTGTCACCGGCCACCATGTGCTGTGCCTTGTCTACATCCACATACCGGGCTTGGGGGATGGCATGTAGAAATTCTTCTACCTCTTGTTCTGTCACCACGTCTGAAGCCCTGCCGCGAATCAGCAGCATGGGGAGTTCAATTCTGCTGGCAGCGTCCAGGATCATATTGGGATTTTGCTGGCCGGTTTTTCGTGGTGCAAAGAAGTTAGGGTCCCAATGCCAGTAGAGGCGTCCGTCACGCTCCCTGAGGTTTTTCCCCAGGCCGCTACTATTAGCCCGTTTTGGCCGGCCAGTGTATTTGGCAATGGCCTCAGCCGCCTCATCCAGTGAGCCAAAGCCCGACTCGATATGTTCGTGCATGAAGTCGAAAATGCGCTGTACTCCACCATGATTGAGGCGGGGCGTAACATCCACAAGCACAATGGCGCGGCACATGGTGGGTTCAAGTTCACCCGCTCCCAGCATAGCCGCCAGACCGCCGAGCGAAGCGCCCACTAAAACTGGAGTTTTATTAAAGGAGCGGGCAAGGCATGCCATATCGAGAGCGAAATGGGCCACATCATACAGGGCATCTTCAGACCATTCGCTCTCTCCGTGGCCGCGATGGTCGTAGGCAACTGCATACCAGCCTTGTTTGGCCAGATCTTCTGCGGTGCCGCCCCAGGAATGACGGGTCTGGCCGCCCCCATGCGACAGTATCACCGGCTGGTTGTCCGGATCCCCCCAGGCTTCTGCTACCAGGGTGATACCGTCTTCTCCGGTGAATTCGAATCGAGTGGATGTCATGTTCATATTATTGTTTATTTCTCTGAATGGCACCGGGGTGGATTAAAGTGCGCAAAACGCCTCAGTGTAGGAGTTGCGGGTACAGCGAGGCAAGCCGATACACCGGAAATAGTAAGGGTTTGCTGTGCCACCTGGTGAAATTTTTCCATTATTCATCCGTAGATGGAGCATTAGAAAATCGATAGGGATCAGCTATACTCTTTACCAGGTGGGATAAATGCCCGGGTAATTGGGCCAGGTTCACGCGGACATGAACGAAAATAATTCTCGGGGCCTTGCCCTGAAGGGCGAGCGCCTGGTGATTAGTCGGCATGGTGCTCGAGGATTTGTAGATTCCCGGTTCCTGATCGCGATCCTACTGGCCTATGTAGCTGGCGGTGATGGCGATGTCGCTGAATCAGAAATAGAGGTAATGTTGGAACTGGTGGCGGACACCTTTGGTCTGGACCATGCACAGGCATTATCACACCTCTCAAGGGCCATGGCCGTGTTTGCCCAGGATATGAATCTGGAAACCACAGGGCAGTTTCTCCAGGAGTCTCTGAACGAACAGGAAGTAGAAGATGTTGTTCTGATGCTGCTCAAGGTCGCAGCGGCCGATGGTGAACGAAATGCAGACGAAATTAGCGCAGTGGATGATGTGGCAGAGGCTCTTGCCGTCACGCCAAAAATGAAGCACCAGGCTTATCAGCGTTTTTTCTCTGATGAGCAGCAGTCACCCCGGCGAGCGCGATAGCCGACAATCTTTGACCGTATTCCCCGTAATGCGGCCCTGGGCTATAGTAAGTGTATTGAAAAAAAACAAAAAATAATTTAACAAGGATAGTGGTGATACATGGAAGAGAATAAATTCTCCAGCTCTTTTATAACAGAACTCAGGCGGCGCAAGGTTATTCGTACCTGTCTGCTTTATGTTTTTATCTGTTGGGGTGCTCTGCAGGTTATTGATATTGTAGCGCCGGCGCTGGGCTTTGATGCCGACCTGGTCTCTCTTTATTTTTTGTATGCTGCTGTGTTGGGATTCCCGGTCACCTTCGCTCTCGCCTGGTTTTTCCAGATAACCTCCAGCGGCATAGAGAAGACAGCTAACTTTGTCGAGCGCAGAATACTCAATAATATTCCGCCCATTAACGACCGACGCAGGACGGGTGTCTCGCCATTCACAAAGAAGGGTGAAGAAGAGGGCGAAGCCCGCTGGATTGTATCTGCTGAGACCGGCCCGCTAAGTGGTCTGAGTTTTGCCGTACGAGGCCCCCTGGTTATCGGTCGCTCCCTGGAGTGCGATCTTGCAATGGTAACGCCCCATGTCTCTCGTCAGCATGCGAAGCTGGACCTGGTAGACGGGAAGCTCCATGTCGAAGATATGGGCTCCTCCAACGGTACCATTGTCAACGGTAAACGGGCAGACGCCCGGCACCCCCTGCGGCATGATGACGAGGTGCGCTTTCACGATATTATTTTTCGCGTGACTGAAAATATGACGCGCACTCACGGCGAAGAGCAGGCCTCAGATAAGACGACATTTATACATGCCTCAGAGCTGAAAAATATCGGTAAAGATCAGAAAAGAGCGCGAATACAGTCTATCGGATGACTTTCAGTACTACCCACGCTATGGCCGCCAGGGCCATAGCGCCCATTAGCAGCAGTACCTTGCCATCGTGAGATTTATTTTTTGATTTTTTCTCAACCACGGCTCGCTCATTATTCAGTGTGCCTCCGTCCGATGACGCCGCACTCTTGTGATCTGATTTATCACCCACCACCACAACGGTAATATTGTCCCGGCCGCCGGCATCGAGTGCGCCCTGAATCAGGGCATCGACCTGTTCCTTTGGTGAGCGCTGCTCGGTCATGATTTGAGCGATGGATTGATCGCTTAACTCATCGGTGAGACCGTCAGAGCACAGCAGTATCTGGTCTCCAGGGCGGATGTGGCCGCGTATTCTTCCGGGTTTAACAGAAATGTTTTCGGATACTCCCAGAGACTGGCTTAAAACATTACGTTCGGGATGTATGGCTGCCTGTTCGGCAGTGATTGCCCCTCTGGCGAGCATTTCGCTGACTGGATTGTGGTCGCGGCTGATCTGCTTGATATCGCCGTTGTAGATATAGGCTCTGCTGTCCCCAACCCAGGCCACTTCATAGTCTACCCCCTTGAGGGACAGAGCAACCACGGTTGAGCCCATATTGGAGGCTGTTCGACTGTTAATTTCCTGGATGATGGCTTTATGGGAATGCTGGATTGCATCTACCAGGGTCGAGCCTTTAGACAAATCCTGCTGAACGGTTTCGGTCGCGATTGTAGAGGCAACTTCGCCGTGGGAGTGGCCACCTACGCCATCGGCAATAACCCATAAGCCATGCTCAGGGTCGGCTTTATAGCTGTCTTCATTGTGATCTCGCCTCATGCCCGGGTGGCTGTCAGCGGCATACATATTCATAAACAGTCTAAAATTATTGTGTTCGTTTAGTCATAGTCGCCGCCAGTGTACCTCAATGGGGGGAAATTGAGAGCGACTTTTTTCCAAAGTGTGTCGATTGTCACACTACTACCATTTACCTTATGCTATGCACCTTTAATATTTTGAACCTCAATATAAAAATACATGGCAGATTTCGAGTTACCAGGATACGAACTCTACGAGCGCCTGGGTCGTGGCGGCATGGCGACGGTTTACCGTGCCTTGCACCTGAACCTTGACCGGGAAGTTGCCATCAAGGTAATGGACCCATCCATGAGTTCGGATGAGAACTTCTCCGAGCGCTTTATCCGGGAGGCGAGAATCTCGGCGCGTCTTACCCATCCCCATATTCTGCAGATCTACGATGTTAATGCCTATGACGGGTTTAACTTTATCGCTATGGAACTGCTGGGCGCTGGCGAACTGGCAGACTTTATCCACTCGGATATGCCACAAAAGCAGATCTACACCATTGTTGAGCAAATGACCGAGGCGCTGGATTATGCGGCCGGGAGAGGCTACGTACACCGCGACATAAAACCCAGCAACATAATGCGCCGTGCAGAAGAGGACTTTGTGCTGGCTGACTTCGGTATTGCCCGTGCTGCCAATTCCGGCACCCAGATGACCCAGACCGGTTTGATGGTCGGTACTCCCAGCTATATGAGTCCGGAGCAGGCCAAGGGTCAGGAAGTGGACGGGCGCTCTGATATTTATGCACTGGCAGTATTGATTTACGAAATGCTCACCAAGACACTGCCATACGAATCCGAGTCTGCTGTGACTACCGCGGTGAAACATCTCACCGAGGACATTCCAACTTTACCGGATCACCTGTCGGCGTATCAGGAATTTATCAATAAGGGGCTTGCTAAAAAAGCGGACGACAGGTTCCAGACTGGTAGCGAGATGCACCAGGCATTTAAGGCAGCCAGCGCAGGCTTTGCCGATGACGACGTTCTGACACCGGGGTCGGAAGCACCGAAAGCCCCTGTCACAGCTGATCATGATCGTACAAGCCTGGCGGCCGGCGATTCGACTCGTCTCAGCCAGTCTGATGTGCCTGCACTGGGCTCGCGGCCCTACCGCCTGGATGGTACGTCCCAGCGTGAGCGCCTGGTATCAGGGACCTACCAGAAAAGTGATAAAGCGGTAGGCAGTTCCATGATGCGTTTCCTGCTTATCGGTGCAGTGCTGGCAGCACTTGGCGGAGGCGGATACTACTTTTGGCAGCAGCAACAAGGTGGGGCTGCAAAAGGGCAGCGCTCGGTTACATCCGAGCTCGCAGCCGCTTACAGCGCGATGAATAATGATGACCTTAAGGGCGCGGCCCGGTCATTTTTCAAAGCCCTGCAACTGGACAGTGGCAATGCCGCTGCCGAGCAGGGTATGGCCGAGGTCGGGGCACAGTACGAAGTCAAAATAGAGGCAGCCCTGGCACAGAAAGAGCTGAAAACAGCCGCCTCGTTATTTGATGAATACAGTGGATATTTTGCAGGCAGCGGCAGCCTGGAGCGCTACCACGCAGAAGTCGAGTTACTTAAAGAGCAGCAGCTCCTGGCTACTGTCCAGGGCGAGCGGATCCAGAAGCTGACAGAACAGGCAGCACAATATGTGAAATCTGGAGACTATGAGCCGGCCCGGGCGTTAATTGATAAGGCCACCGCTATTGATGCAGCCCACCCGGCAGTGCTTGAGTCCGAAAAGGCCTTTGCAGATGCCCGGGCACTGGCACTGCAGCGTGAGGAGCGTTGGGCGAGTTTCAGTGAGGAAGACAGGAAGGCCTGGGAGGATGCGCTGGAGACTGCGTCTGAGGCCCTTGAAGCAGGAAACCTTACTGATGCAGAGGCCGCTTTGGCCGAGGCCATGGGTATTGTAGATGACGACCCCCAGCTTCAGCAGCTACTGGCCCAATTGACGGAGGTACAGGACGAGACGGCCAGGCTAGCAGCAGAGTCCAAGACGGAACTGGATCAGTTGCTGACCCAGGCAGACGAAGCCGCAGCGGCTATACCCACTGACCCGGGGAGTGCAGGTACTGCAGTTGAAATCTACAATCAGGTACTGGAAGCAGACCCTGAGAGTGAAGCCGCCCTGGCGGGTATAGCGGGGATTACCGCTTATTACCTGGATGCGGCGCAGGCAGCGGTAAGTGAAGGCAGCTTCGAGGAAGCCGCGCAGATATTGGCCACTGCTGAGGAAGTTGTGCCAGAACAGGATTCGGTTAGCGAGTTGCAGCAGCAGTTGCCCGAGTTGGAGCAGGCTCACGCGCAGCGCCTTGCCGAAGCGCAGCGCCAGCGGGAGCTTGCACAGCAGGAAGCCCAGCAAGCCAAAGAACTGGTACAGAAGGGTGAGGTGGCCATCAGTAGTGGTTCGCTGGACTCCGCGCGCCGCAGCTATCAGGAGTTGCTGGCCGGCTATCCCGAGCAGTCGGCAACGGCGAAGTTCAAAGAGAAATTAAAGAGCGCCTATGTCGCCGCTGCTCGCGAAGAAATGGATGTGAAAGAATTTGATGCCGCCCTTGACCTGGTTGCACAGGGTAAGGCTGTTGATCCCGATGATGGCCAGTGGGCAACGCTGGAAGAAGAGATAGAGAGCTCCAGATCAAGCTCACGCCGCCGCCTGGGGGCGTATTAAATTTTTGTAGCTCGCGCTGCGTTCCATTGCAGCGCACTTTTCCTGAGTCTGCTAGACTTCACGCCATAATAATATCCTGGAGTCGGTATGTTCTCGCGTAAAAACCTCCTGGCCGGATGGGTAGTCATCCGCAGGAATCTTGTATCAGTAGCAACCGTTTTTTTGTGCCTGTTGCCGGCTGGGCACGCTATGGCCCAGTTTGTGCCGCCCCAGAACCTGGATCCGGCCTCCGCGACAATTCGCCTGGGTAATGATTTTCAGAGCGATGCCTGGTTGGTTTACACCTATGATATCGACGTGGACGGTTCTGTTACCAACGCCCAGATCAAAAGCTCCAATGGAGTATTGGCAGTTGAGCAGGCGGTAACCCGGCAGGTCAGTGCGATGACGTTTAGTCCTGCTACCCGCAATGGCCAGCCGGTAAAAGTATCCGCCGCCCCGGTAATTTACACATGGATTCTGGATAACCCCAGGATTATGTCTTCGAGCTTTGAGACGCTCTACAAAGAAGCATGGGGCCTTTACTCACAAGAAGACTACGACGGAGCTTTTGATATTGCTGTGCAGCTAAAGAGTTTTCCCGGCCGCAATGCCTATGAAGAGGTGAAATTCCAGGTATTAGCCGCAAGCCTGGCCAGTCGCTGGGAAGACGAAGCCGCTGAACTACAGCATCTCAGTCGTGTCGTGGAATTGCAGAATCTTGCCCTGAACAATAATTTCAGACATCCCTTTTTGAAAAGTGAGCAGTTTTTGAAAATATTGAGCCGCATCGAAACCCTGCAGCTGAATAGCCAGATGCTGTCTGACGCTGGGGATACGCTGCTGCGTATCAAGGCTTTGGGCGCAGGGACGCCTATCGCGATAGAGGCTGAAGAACGTTATCTTGCTGCGGAGCAGGTGTTCCACGCCAGCGGTGATGTGACAGTTTCAGGAGAGCTAATGCCCATTTTCCGCGACGGACCGGGAGCCTGGAAAACAGGCCTTTCGCGGCCCGACTTTTCATTATCCGGCGTAAAAGGCCGTATCGGGGCAATATTTCTGGTGTGTGCAGATGGGGAAGTCCAGTTGCGCTATCCATCACCGGATCCCTGGGCGATCCCTGCTGGCTGGAGTGAGTGCAAGATAGATATTACAGGCCAGGCAGGCACGCGCCTGCGTCTGCTCCAGCACGCTCCTGACGCCAGCAAGGCGGCCCTTTAAGAGCCGTCATCCTCTTGTTGTAATTCAGCTTCAGGGCCTTGCTCCTGCTGAGCCTGCCACAGGCGGGCGTAGTGACCGCTGCTGGCCAGTAGCTCCCGGTGGGTTCCCAGTTCCACTAGTTCTCCCTCGTGCAAAACTGCGATTCGGTCGGCGTCTACAATGGTGGACAGGCGGTGGGCGATAACAAGACTGGTGTGCTCTCGAGAGATTTCTTCCAGAGCACCGAGTATGGCCTGTTCGGCACGGCTGTCCAGGGAGGAAGTGGCTTCATCAAATACCAGAATGGGCGGACGCTTGAGAATGGCTCGTGCAATCGATACACGCTGTTTCTCGCCCCCTGAAAGTTTCAGACCCCGTTCTCCTACCACGGTGTTTCCACCCTCAGGTAGTACCTCGATGAATTGATCCAGATGGGCAAGTTGAATCGCTTCATCGACTGCGGCGTCGTCCGCATCCGGGTTGCCGTAGCGAATATTCTCGAAAATACTGTCGTTAAAGAGCACCGTATCCTGGGGAACGATACCAATGGAGGCCCTCAGAGAGTTCTGGGACACAGAGCGAATGTCCTGGCCATCAACGAGTATCTCTCCACCATCGGGGTCGTAAAAACGAAACAGAAGTTTCACCAGGGTGGATTTTCCCGACCCGCTGGCGCCCACTACGGCGACTTTTTCCCCGGGTTTTATTTCCAGGCTGATGTCACGCAGAATCTGCCGCTTGGGGCTATAGCTGAAAGACACCTTGTCAAATACAATACCGCCACCGTCAAGTTTCAGCGTGGTGGCATCCGGCGCGTCGACAATTCCGGGCTTGAGCCCCAGCAGTTCGAACAGTTTTTCGATATTGGCCATTGAGCCTTTGATTTCACGGAATACAAAGCCCAGAAACCCCAGGGGCAAAAACAGCTGAATCATAAACTGGTTGATAAGAATAAAATCTCCCAGGGAGATGATTCCATCGCGAACCTGCCAGGCGGCCAGGCCTATCATGCAGGTCTGGGAAATGGCGATAATCAGGGCCTGCCCGCCGTTTAGTCCGAACAGGGACAGGCGGTTACGCCTTCTGGCCAATTCCCATTTGCGCAATTCCGTATCGTAACGGCGTGCTTCAAACTCTTCGTTGGTAAAGTATTTTACCGTCTCGTAATTGAGCAGGCTGTCTATTGCCCGGGTGTTGGTGGCAGAATCAGCAGCATTCATCTCGCGCACAAATTGCGTGCGCCATTCAGTGGCGTAGAGAGAGAAATAACCGTAGCAGATGACGGCTACCAGGGTTATAGCGGCAAATCCGGCGCCGTAGTTAAGTAGCAGTATTCCCACCACCATGGCGATTTCAAACAGAGTGGGCGCAATGTTGAAAACAAAGAAACGCATCAGGAAACTGATGCCGGTGGTGCCACGTTCGATATCCCGGGCCAGGCCTCCTGTGCGACGATTGAGGTGAAAGTTGATATCCAGTGCGTGCACATGGCGAAATACCTGCAGGCCAACCAGGCGCATGGCGCGTTCAGTGACACGGCCAAAAATGGTGTCGCGTAATTCGCCGAAGAATACGTTGGCAAAGCGTGCGGCGCCGTAGGCCAGTACCAGGCCCATAAGTATTGAGCCTGCCAGGTTTTCAAGAGTTGCCCCCTCCAGGGAATCGACAAGGTATTTGAGCAGAAAGGGGATAGTCAGGATTGCACCCTTGGCCAATACCAGGCACAGCAATGCCAGCAGTACCCGAACGCGGGACTCCAGCAGGTAGGGAAGCAGGTGCTTGAGAATTCGCCAGTTAATCCCGG